>JAABUQ010002111.1_pt1 | contig 40287 bp, 47 predicted proteins | sample 5560001 | NCBI WGS metagenome assembly JAABUQ01 (sample SAMN10711888, study PRJNA513371) | rock metagenome | isolation source: Antarctica rocks | place: Antarctica: Victoria Land, Finger Mt nord | collected 2015-12-18
CCCCTCCCACTTTCCCCCCTCTTTCCACCCAAACAACTACTCACAACCCTACATCACCACCAACTTCACCTTCAACAGATCCTTCCCCACAATCTCCTCCTTCTTCGCATACAGCTCGGGCATATCCCACGTGCAGCTCACATACCGCCCGGCCAGCCAAGCCTCCCTGTGCGCGGTGAGGTAGACGATGGTGTCGCCTGCGAGGGCGGGGGTGTCTGTGAGGACTGGGGGGGTGTTAGTTTTTTTTCTTTCCTTTTGTTTTGAAGGGGGAAGGGTCGATGGTGGGGCGGGCTAGCCTGGGGGCGGGTTTGCGGAGGGGTGAGTCTGACTAGGCGCCCGATACAGCCTCAGTGTGTCTCGGGCTTGCCCTGGCAAGGCTCCAGGCAAGGGCTAATGTTTTGGCTTGGTGGATGCGGTTGCGCGCTGCTGGGTCTTACAGGCCGAGAAAGGAGAGAATGGAAAGGGAAGAACTCACGGCCGTGTGTCTCAGCAGGCAGATTTCTCGCCAGCTCCGTCATGATGCCCCCCGGGTGCACCACCAGCGTCAAGACGCCCTTGTCCAGATACTCGAGGTTCATGAACTCGGAGAAGCGCAGCACAGCTAGCTTTGAGGTCTGGTAGGCGCTCATGCCCCGGCGTGTGCCGTGGGCGCCGATCGAGGAGAGGTTGAGGATTGTGCCTGTTTTTGAGGGGGAGGCTAGGAGGAGGGGGAGTAGTGCACGGGTTGTGAGGTACAGGCCGCGGATGTTCTGGGTTGGGGGTGTGGGTTAGCGGAGGATGGGTGATTGGTTTGCTCTGGCGCTGGGGGTATGGGATGGCTGGGGTGAAGGGGAGGATTAGCTTACAATGTTCCATGTCTTCCACCACTCGTCCGGGTCGGTGTCCAGGATTGGGAGGGCCTTTTCGAGGTAGCCGGCATTGTTGATGAGGATGTCCAGGCTGCCGAAGGTGGATTCGATTTCCTTGGCTGCCTTTTCGATGGAGGCCCGGTCTTCTACGTCGAGTTTGATGCTTAGGATTTTGGGGGCTTTCTTTCCCGCCTGCTTGGCCGCATCCTGGATTTCTCCCTCGAGGCTGGACAGGTCAGAGCGCGCTCCTAGACCTATGGCGGCCGCGCCGGCTTTGGCGTAGGCGCAGGCTGTGGCACGTCCAATACCTTTGGATGCGCCTGTGATGAAGACGTGTTTTCCTGTGAGGTCTGATTTGGTGGCGGGGTTGATTGCGGGGTAGGTGTCACGGTGTATTGTGGGAACGAAGTCGGCGCCTGTGCATCCGTGTGTATCGGTGGTCAGCGGTGGAGAGTAGCTACCTGCATGGCGCAGTAGGTGTGTGGGGTTGCGCACCATTGGGCGCTAACGCTTTCTGGGTCATTGTGTGGGGGAATGTGAGGAGAACAGCGGGCGGAGGCAGATATGATGTGTCGGATGCACCAAGCACAACCAAGGGAAAGCAAATTGGGGCAAAATCGTCTGCTTCACTAAATGATGGAGCACAGCTCCCTAATATGCACGATGAGGCCCTGAAGAGATGGAATGGAATGGAATGAGATGGAATGATGATAAATCAGGTGGCTTTGTTGGCCACGAACAATAGGGCCTAATAAGGCCTAGAAATGATAGTGCTGGATCCAATTCCTAAAATGGTGGAATGCAACCAAAATCCTGTCTGACAGAGTGATTCATCGGGCCGACAGAAAGCTCTGTTACCACATCAGTGGTTCAATGGTGCAGGTGAGGTTCAGATCGGTCATGAAGGTTTAAGGGCTGCTCGTTAAGGTTCAGGCCGTCGCACCCTAAATACAGTACGCCCAAACCAGGTCCGGGGACCAACGTTTAGCCTACGGTAAGATTTGTACAGTACCTACGGTAGGTACCTTATGTACCAGGGCACTAGTGGACAATGACTCGTCAGCCTTCATGCACGATGATCTGGGGGCTTATCTTTAAGGTGCCCGCTGGAGAAAAGATGGGAACTTCCGCAAGAGGACTATGAGGATCCAGCTTAGGATGGCAACCCGTGACTGTGATCAAGTGTGCCTCTGACGAAACATTTTACAAATAGACTGCTTTTTGGGAGGTGGGTAAGCTTGCGACTTTCTCTTCTCCCACGACCGGCAAGGCAACGATCGCCGCTCTTTCTTCGGAGTCCTCTTATCAGATGGTCTAGGAGCCGTCGACGAAGTACCGATAGTTAGTTGCGACACAGAGAGAGACCTCCATGAAGCCACAAGGCCTCCGCGAATGGGTTTCTCTTTCCTCCTTGACGGATCTGGCCTTCAGCCAAGAACCGGACGTCCAGGACAGTCAAGCTGTCAGCTGTAAATATAAGCCCAAACACTGCGCTTTAAGTGCGTATGCATTTTTAGTGGATTTGTGGTGCAAATTACATCTAACAGTTATGAGCCCGGGAATTCCAACGTATTAATCCCTCGATTCTTAGAACGGTTAGCCTATGAAGAAGTTCGTTATTCGAATCCGATTATCAACGATTGCAAAATGAGATCATATTAAGATTTAATACTGTACAGCTTGCCGATCACATAATTTAATACGATAAAGTAATTTATAATATAATGTAATTTAGCCTCGAGTTACCTCTCTCGCTTGGGGGGGTATGTCAGCTGTAAATATAAGCCTAAATACGGCACTTTAAGTACGTGCACATTTTTGTGGATTTGTGGTGCAAATTACATCCAACACAAGCTCCTCGAACATCCATGCAGAAGACCGCCCTGACAGGTCCCCTCCCGCCTTCCGTTGGCTATCCAGAGCCACCGACATTGTCAGGTGCCTCGGGAGAATGAGGAATCGCGTTACTTGTCTGGGATATGCGAGAGCACACGGTTTGCATGCACGCCGTTCGCTGCTAGCGCCTGCGTATATCATTTTCAGATTGTCACCTGTAGCTCCCCGTTGCTTTCCAACATTGTCTATCAGGATCATCACTCTTTCAATTCACCAATCACCATTTCTTTCCGGCTGTTTTATGCTTTGCGATCTTATCTTCCATCTAGCTCTAGTAGATACAATGGCCGTTGCTTTCCCGCTAGAAACACAATTGTCTTTTGATTCCACCTATCGGGGAATTGTTCATGGAGATCTATAATCCGTTCATGGTTTCTTCAACAAGACCGAAGGCTGTTGCCTGTCGACCGAGCGCGACCGACAGCGTCTTCAAGGGCTGGATGAGTCACCCAAAACAACGTCGCCCCAAGCAAGGGGCCGTTCTCATGCATATGAGACATGCTTCCCCGTTGATGTGTTCATCGTCCTCAATAGAAGTATCATGGCAATTGGCATTGCAATTATCGGAGCTGGGATATTCGCTCTTGAAGGTTTGCTGGCGCCTATCTTTATCGTCTCTGCATAAACTTCCTGGAGCAAGAGGTTGCTAAAGATAACATGAACCTACAGAACACCTCCCAGCAATACAAGCCTGTCCCTCATTCGTCCTCAAGGCCGTCTTTTCTCGGACCCAACATGCCACTGAGATCTTGGCCTCGTCCGCCAACGAGACCATAGACGCCTACTTCGCCTCGCCTACCTCTGAAGACCATACTCTGAACCATCTCCTGGCCCGAAGAGATATCCAAGCTGTGACAATCGCTCTCCCGAGTGAGACATCCTCGCCAACATGCTCATCGAACATACCTGGAAGTCTCTTGATTCGAGAAGCTCTCGGGACCTATTCCAGCACCTCCATGTCTACCTTAAAAGCCAATGCTGACCCAAGACTTACGCAGTCGCAGTCCAACCACCCATAATCCGACTCGCCCTTTCCGCAGGCAAACACGTCCTGAGCGAGAAACCCATCGCACCCGACATTCCCGCCGCGGTCTCCCTCCTCAACCACCACCGCTCCCGCCCTAGCCCCCAGAAGATATGGACCGTAGGCGAAAATTTCCGCTTCGTAGAACCCGTTCTCTATGGCGCGCACGCTCTCAAACAACTTGACGCCAGTGTCGTTGCTTTTAGTATGACGCTTTACGGCTTCATTAACGACAACGACAAATTCCAGCAGACACCCTGGCGGCGAGATTTCGAATATCCGAGTGGAACCTTCCTTGATAGTGGAATCCATTTCGTGGCTGCGCTACGGTTCTTGCTGCAAGGAGCAGGAGAGAGTATAACGCACGTGGCAGCTTTCACGAGCCTCTTGCAGGTACGTATTCGCGCGTCAACGAAGCGGGTGAACTGAGCTCGTAAATACTTTGCTACCCCATGGTGGTGCATACGGCGTCGGAGGTATCTTTTGCTTTTTGCTTCCATCACTACATGGTTCCGAGCCTGGCTACGTGCCTCTTGGATCGCGTACTGCGCACCCTAACAGGCACCTTAGAGCCATGAAAGAATCACTGACAAGGAAATCATTAAACCAGCAACGCTTGAAGCCCATCGACACCGCCCACGCCACCATGCGCCTGCGCAACGGCCACAGCGGCACCTTCAGCATCTCCTTCGGCGCAAAATTCAAATCCGCTTTCGAAATCGAAATCGTAACCGACAAAGGCACCGTGACCGTCACCCCAACTCTCGTCACCATCATCTCCAGCACCCGGGAAACCGCGGAGGACGAGGACGAGGACGAAGAGGACGCCAACGAAGAAGACGACGAAGAAGAGGAAACACCCCCGAGCGCAGCACGCCCTTCGACCCAAACCGCGGAGCGCGAATGCGCCCTCGATTCGGGGGTCAAGAGGGAAATGGCGGCGTTTGCTGAGAGTATTAGGAGTGGGAGGGAGGACCCGAGAGGGAAGCCCGAGGAGGCGCTAAGGGATCTGAGAGTGCTGATGGCGATGTTTGAGTCTGGGGAGGAGGGGGGCGCGGTGAAGGAGGTTGCTTAGGGGATGATGATGGGGGGGGGGGGCGGCTGCCGGCGGTGTGGTATTAATGGGGGTTGATGAGGATGGAGGTGGGGACGGGGGGATGTGGGGAGGTTGCGGGTTTGGATGGAATTCTTTTGCTCGGGGGAGGGAGCAAGAGGTCTTTTTTTTGGTCTGAAAATGGGAATGCTGGTATTTTCTTCAGATGCATCATCCAAGGTAAGCGTAGGAGGATGGGAACGGCAGGCTCACTTAGTATCTACACGCGTGGACAGGGAGCGGGTTCGGCGACGTATTGTTTTGTTCGAATGATATCACATTGCTTCAACCACGAGACACAAAACGCTTCCCTCCCCTTCCTTCCTCTCACGTGCGCGTTCCACTCCGCCTCTCCGCTCCGCCTCCATCGCACAAACCTAACCTACAATACTTAAGCGAAAAGTATAGCGCAAGATTGGCAAAGCGGAATGTCCTTTCATAGAATTGCACTATACACCCCATTACACACCCTCCCCCCCCACTTCTCCACCATCAGGAAAGCCATCTATCAACCCCCGCTCAGGAACCGGGCACAAACCCCCACAAAGGCCGAGGTAATCTACGGCGTCTGCGTTACTGCACCCGCATCGCGTTCACCCCCCCCTTTATCATCGGTAGGAATAAAGAGTAGGCACGTCCATCTCCCCCCCTCGATTCCTCAGGGAAAATGGGCAATACACGAATCCCATCCCCCCCCAGCAGCCGATAAACCGGTCACACCACGCTCTCGATCCCACGCTTCCACCCACCAATCTACCACCCCCTCCCAGTCCCCGAAATCACTCAAGCCAACGTCTTCAACTCACTAGGATCACTAGGCGGGGTGACGAACTCGGTTTTCGTGCGCTTGAGGTCGAGCGGCGGCGGCGGGGGGGGGATGGCGATATTCTCTGGCGGGGCGCCGTTGGGGATGGAGGGTTCGTTTAGGGAGAGGTTTTTGAGGTCGGTGGAGGGGGGGTAGGTTGATGCTGGGATGTTGAGTGTGTTGGGGGGAAGGGATGTGGTGGGAGGGGCGATGGTTGTGGGTGTGGGGTTGGAGTGGGCTGGGGTGGATTGGGTGAGTGAGGGTTGTGCTGGGGGGGCTGCTGGGGGAGCTGCTTGTGCAGTGGGTGCCTCTTGGGTCTCGGAGATATTGGTGGCGGGTTCTTGGTTTGGTCCGGCGGTAGGGACCACAGTGCTTTCCTTGGCTTTGGCGCTGATCGGTCGTGCTTCTGCCGCCGTGACAGGGGCGTTATGATTCTCCGAGGTCGGTGGCTTGCCGGTCATTACCAAGCTCTCGGTGCGCTGGCTTTGAAAGTTGCTGGAGTTGGTCGCGACCCGCGTTGCAAGCGAATGCAGCGTAGCCACTGTTGAAGAACGCTGTTTCCCGTCTATACTCCCCACACCTACGGCGGTCATCTCGCCGTCATCGCCAGCGTCGATCCAGCGGACTGGAGCGGTGAGGAAAAAGCGTTCGGCGTCGTCTTCTTGACCTATGGTCAGGCAATCCCGTACTTGAGGGTCGAGATTGGGCATGTCCCCGCACTCGAAGTCGAGGAGACCGCCGTACTTTTTGGGGATGTTTTCCCTGTCGATAAATTGGGAAAGGGTCGGGAGGACTTGGTGGTGGGAAAGGATGAAGATTTTGGACGTGGTGATTGGGTCGAACCATTTCTTGATCCAGCCCCAGATTGTGGGGAAGAAGGCGGGTGCACCGAGGATCTGTGGGAAACGAAGCATTAATCCGAGAAGTCAGTGGCGTGTTGGTAGGGGGACTCACAAAAATGCGATCCAACGTTTCTGGGTAGTGAGCAGTGGCTAGCGTACTTGCGTCCTGCATGTGGTTTCTCAAATCCCAGAATTGCTTCAAGCCCACTTTGGAGATGTCGACAATATTATTCGATTGGTCGACCGGGGTCTCTGGGTTCGGCCTCGTTGGTACAGCAGAGCAAAGTGGCATAACAAATCTCGTGAGATTCTCGTATAGGGCGAAGAGCCGAAGCATCCTCGAGGGAGAAGGTCCTTTGACCTGGGATTTCGAGGTCGACGACATGTACGCCTTCATTTTCTTGTTGTCCAGCTTGCCCACCTCGTAGAGGTAGACGGGAATGCCTCGTTTGTCTCGTCTGCCGGTCCATTGTGGGTACTATGATCATAAGCAGGGTGACGGCGCCCGTTCCTGAATCCATAGACTCACAACAGAGCGAGACTCCTGATAGTCATGAATATCGATCTTCTCATACAGTGCATCGAGGTCGTTTTGTTTCCTCCATACTTCTGTGTCCTTGAACTGAACGAAGGCGTCTTGCGGGACAAATTTTCGTGCTCGGAGATACCGCCTAGAGAAGTGTAAGCGATGAGTGGCAAAAATGGGTCTGTGCAATCGGCCACACACACTAATGTGCCATCATCATGGCTGGCTTTCGTATCCACCGTCGCAGGTTGATAAACACCTTTCTCTGCCGATAATTTTTTGAAGGCGGTGAAAGCAGCCTCCTCGGCTTCGGTGAGATGACCCAAGTGGCCACTCAGCCGATTCTCTGCTTTGGCAGCGTCGGCCGAGGGCGGGCCTTGTTGATCTTTGGGCACACCGTCCATTGCGAATTCTTGCTCAAGATCAGTGCGAATTGAAAATCAGGACCTGGAGTATGCCCGCCGGCGTGTCGCGAAACGACCGCGACTCGAGCGCTGACAAAGACACCTTCAAATGACGGTTGAGGCAGCGTTTGGAATCAGCACTACCGAGTAGCACGTTTTACGGCTAGTGCTGACATATTCATCCGAGATCGGAACTTCCACTGCATTCGTCATTCTGGAAGCTAGATTATTCCTGCCAACATATCAAACTCTAGAAAGCCTCACGGTCTATGTTCTGGCGCCTCGAGCTGTGATATGGGATTTTGCTGATGCTTTTCGAAAGACCAATTCCAATCTGCGGCTAATGGGAAGCTAAGCCGCTCACGGCCTAATGCCTATCAGTCCGGTCAAGCGCTCCGCCACGTGGACAAGGGAACGATTCATTTGACATTGTCTTCAATTAGCTATTTCTTCCTTTCACGCCGTCTGGAGAAGGCTTCACTGCATTTTTGCTCTTATCCTGCAGCATGTCAAGATAGGCGGCAAGTCTCGGCTGCCACGTCAATTGCTCCATCCAATACAACAGGGACAGCACAATATCTTTGTCCCTTATGAACTATTTGCAGGCCGTAATCTGTCGAATCAAGAATAGCATCGTTTATTGTATAGTTGGGACTTACATCCTACTCTACGTCGTCTCTCTGCTATGTAGTATCCGCACTTATCGCTTCAATGCATGAAGAACTTTTAGTTTGAAATCACTGGGCTATGGCTTTGTTGATCCAGCTGCCATTCCTATTGATGGGCTTCACACCCAGTAGACCGAACCGCTGAAATTCACCCTTTGCGAGCTGTGCATAGAACGGATCTTGACTATTGATAACACCAAATGCTCTGAAACGAATCCGTCTCCTCTCCTCGTCCACTCGTGCCAACTGAACACATGACCCATTTGCTTTGTGTGATCTGACTCTTCAGGTTCTCTGTTTCAAGTCAAAGAGATAGATATGATTCTACTCAATTCGTTAGCTAGCCCAGATCAGCTCATTGGATTTGTGAATTCATGGAAATACTGCTTCTGCGCTTCGCTATCTCGTGCAATAAGACTCGAGTCGACTCGTCCATTTCAGAACTTGTCACCTGCCGAACTTGTCCAATATAAAACTCCTTTCCATTCGATCGTCCCGCTTCTACCGTCACATGGTACTCCACGTGGCCACTCCAGTCGATCCAGAACCCAGAAATTGAATTTCTTGTTTAAATTTCAGACGTGATAGCTGTACTGGTACTCCTTGAGTCCGATGGCGCCTCTTCGTACATTGGTTTCAATGTCTCCTCTTGATATTCTCCGCCATACTTGATCAATGTTCCACTGCCACGATGTTGCTTCTGGCTCTCTCCTACGAGGAACTTGACACAAGCTCCATCGCCGCTCGTCTCACTGAAAACAGCATTGATCGAGCATTCTTTCTAGCAGCTTGTGGTTGAACGTAGGCCTACAAGCACTCCTGCTCTGCGTCCACCAAAATGAAGGAGAAGTGGCTGAGTCCAGCATCTCTCCGATACCAGAAGCAATTGCACTCCATCATCCATTAGTGGGAGACTTTTGTTTCCGTGTAAGGATGTCTGACGAGTCGGGCAAGATTGGCGCATAGCTCATAGATTGTTACCATCTTTTATACTTCAATAAAGCAAGAGCAAAGGAATAGAAACACTGCGACAAGCTTATCTCCTACGAGGGCATGTTTACCCAGCTGTTGCCAGCCTGAGGGCACCGACCACCCAGATGGCCAGCATGCACCACGTAAAGCAGTACCCACCCTATACATAGCCCGGCACGCCACCAGAGGACATCACTGTAAACCTGACAGTTTCGTTAGGTATCAATAGTGTTGGCGGTGGTGGTGGTAAAAGACGTGGATTCGTTTAGAGGACAATGTAGGTTGGGGCTCAACAGGTTACCCAGCGGCTAAACAATTCTATGCCAGCATACTCCGTATTCCAGATTCGTCACAGAAGCATTGTGTTCACACAAGCCGAAGTCATGGCACAAAGATTTGACATTCAAACAGCCAGAAAGGCGTTCCCGGCCCTCCATCAGTTCCATCAAGTCTACTTCGACAATGCCGGAGGAAGCCAGGTCTTGGGCACTGTGGCGTCCTCGTAAGGCCTCTCAGACCCCGCTTCTTGCGAACCGGAATGGTACTGAAAGAGTTGTGGTTGATCGCAGTTGCACAGGGTCAAGAATTACCTCGAGGAAACCAATGTTCAATTGGGAGCGTCCTACAATGTCGCCAAGCAGTCGACTGAAACCTTTGACAAGGGAATGGAAGCCGCCGCGAGATTTGTCAATGCTGATACTCATGAAATAGGTACTACATATTATTCCTTGTGTCCGGGCCTTTTACTACAGCTGACTCCTTTCTTAAATCCAGTCATTGGTCCTTCTACAACGCAACTCTTCTCCAATCTCTCCCAAGTCCTCGGCCTCCCTCCAAATTCCGAACTCGTCCTCTCGGGCATTGACCATGAAGCCAATATCTCTGCTTGGGTCCGCCTAGCAAAGCTGCAAAACCATACCATAAAATGGTGGAAACCATCTTCCACAGCCGGCGATGGACTCATCCTCACTCCACAAAACCTGCGGCCGTTACTCAGCGAGAAAACTAAATTGGTGACATGCACGCATACCAGCAACGTCTTGGGGACTATTCATGATATCAAAGCTATCGCAGACGAAGTACATAAGATCGAAGGTGCGAGATTGTGTGTGGATGGTGTTGCGCTGGCCCCGCATCGTGAGGTAGACATGAAAGCTCTGGATGTGGACTTTTATTCCTTCAGTTGGTACAAGGTGCGTCTTCAATACTTGATTCCGTCTTTGTTCCTGTGGATACTTTCATGCCCTGTCTATACTGTCTCTAATCCCTTCCAGGTCTATGGCCCACACATAGCCATCCTCTATGCTTCTTCATCCGCGCAAAAAGGCCTCGGCTCGCTGGGGCATTACTTTCACACTGGCCCCTCTCTGACTACCAAGCTCGGCCTCGCATCAGCGTCCTACGAACTTGTTGCCGCCATTCCATCGGTCGTAGCGTATTTCGGCTCCGATCGAAAAGCCACTTGGGCCGCGATTGCGGCGCACGAGGAAACGCTTCAGGCGATACTGCTGGAGTATTTGAACAAGAGGAGTGACTGTACGATTTATGGCGTTTCAACCGCGGACAAAACTTTGAGGGTGCCTGTTATTAGTTTCGGGATCGAAGGAAGGAACTCGAAGGATGTAGTCGATGCAATTGAGTTGAAGTCGAATTTCGGATGCAGGTGGGGGGACTTTTATTCGAAGAGGTTGGTTGATGAGGTCTTGGGATTGGGAGATTCTGGGGGTGTGGTCAGGGTCAGCATGGTGCACTACAATACAGAAGAGGAGATTAGGAGGTTTGTGAAGGTGTTGAGTGAGGTTCTGGAAGGAAAGGGGGCCTGATTCTAGTCGGATGCTGTCTTCTAGTAGTAATTGGAAGACTCTTGAAAATACACATACATTTTTGGCCGTCAATTTTACGAAATGTTTTAACTGAAATGAGCCACATCTTCTTGGAGCAAACACTCCCGAATAAGCGCTGATATCTCCCGGCACTAAGGTGTTAAAGCTATCCATAATCGTCTTGTTCAATTTGACGAACTACATACCTATGCGAATGTTCCATGTTCAGAGGGGGCTCTAAGGAGTCTCGCGAGCGCCTTCAGGGGCATGTCCTCGCCATTGATTGCGGTCATCGGATCGCTCAACACGGACCTGATAACAAGGACAAATAGAATTCCAGCAGCAGGGGAAACACTCATCTCCCAAGCCTTCGCCACTGGATCTGGGGGGAAAGGAGCAAACCAAGCGGTAGCATGTGCAAGAGCTTCACGCAAGAAGGAGGCAGTCAAGGGCATTATCGATGTTAGGATGGAGGTCGCCGTGGGAGACGATCTCTTCGGCCAAGAACTTTTAGAGGGGCTCAGAAATGACGGCATTAATACCGAGAACGTTGCAGTCAAGAGGGGCGAGAAGAGCGGAGTGGCCGTGATTCTGGTCGAAGAACAGACTGGGGAAAACAGGATTCTTATGTCGCCGAACGCGAATTTCAGCCTCAAGCCTACGGATTTTGCGGGTCTTGCGGCTCAGCCTCCGGATCTGATTGTCCTACAGCTTGAAATTCCTCTTGATACGACGCTACAAATATTGAAGATTGCTCAAGAAAATAAGATTGAAGTCCTCATGAATCCTGCTCCTGCTCAGCGCTTGCCGGAGGAAGCCTACTCAGCTATAACGCACCTGATTGTTAACGAGACTGAAGCTTCGATCATCACAGCTACAAAAGAAGAGGAGGCTGTTTGGAGGAGGTGGGGAGATCATACAGAAACGCTGGTTCAATTGGGCGTTCCCCATGTAACTGTCACACTTGGCTCTCAAGGCGTGCTGTATCTCGACACTGTAGGGGAAAAAGTACATATCTTGGGAGCAGAGAAGGTCAACGTTAAAGATACCACTGCAGCTGGAGATACCTTTGTGGGGGCTTATGCCGTCTCCATCGCACAAGGCAAAGGCAAAAGAAATTTCAAGGAGATGTCGAATACAATATCCTGGGCGAACAAGGCTGCGGCTATCACAGTACAGCGGGACGGTGCTCAGACTGCTATTCCTTGGTTGAACGAATTACCCGCATCCACCATGGATTCAATTGGGAACTCCTGGTCATTTGCAGAATGGAAGCAGCGTAATGGACGATGTCTCCACTCAGGATATAACCAAACGCCTTCTACGGAGACATACCAGCCCGTTGTCATCTGATATTCTTACTGCATCTTCCTCCACATAATAGGACGCCAGGACCCAAATAGGTCAAAACGTGATCTAATAGTGCAATAACTCATCAAGAGGCGAGCCCGAAGTATCTAGCACTAGGGCAAGCTGACTGATGATCTCATTACTCCAGGGTAACTCAACAACACGAGCGGCATCCACAACGCCTTCTGTTGACGCGAATTGCTACTCTCTGCTCCTTTCATCATGTCTGCCTCCGCTGGGACCCTCCAAGCAACGTATGAGCATCGCCCAGATCCGCAGTCCCTGACCTCAAATCCTGATCCTTCCCACAACTCGAAAACCAACGTGGACTACGAGCCGCATCCAGACCAATCTCTCAGAGTATCACCCGAACGGGAAGAGATCGTGCGATGTGTCACTAGCCTTTACAGCGGAAGTGCGAGCGAGAAGGATATGAGGGTCTATGCCCAAGAGGCAATATATGACGACCCCTGGAGTTATTGTGATACTCGCTATAAGATTGCTGGACAGTGGTATGGTGAGTCAATTGCCTTCAGGCTTATATAGCAAGAGAGCACAGGCTGACCATACTCTAGGTATACCGAAAGTGATGGCTTCGTCACGTACCATAGCCACGGAAATTGTATCCAGCACCCCTACCCAGCTGGCATTCAAGATGCAGCAAGAATACACACCTCGCGTGGTTCATTTCTCGAAGAAGGTGAACAGCCTCGTGACGCTGACGCTGGATGAGTCTGAAAAGGTGAGATATCATAAAGACATGTGGAATGAGAAGGACTATAGCCACGAGGGACTGGGAAAGGTGATGAAGACTATGAACGGGGATCATTTGACTAAGATCACAAGGCCGCCTGGGGATCTGTAGGAACTGGGATAACAAGACCGAAGATATAGCTCATCGTAATGTACTTTATCGGAGGTAGTGATAACTTGCAGGACCGCTTTATAGATGATCCATTCCGGCCCCACAAACGAAAAGTGGCAAGCGCAATAATGATAATGCAAAACACACGCGCAGGACAAGACAGCAACATGCATCGTGACTTCTTTTTAACCTTGCCCCTAGAGTTCCTATTCTCCTCCGACGCCGTCAGCGAGCTGTTTTGTGTGATAGACGCTGTAGTAAGGGGTAATGTGGGTTCCTATGCTATGCTTACGCCTGCCGTGTATCACTGACCGTCTGAACAGGGAACCTGCAGCAACCAACCACGATGACGAAGAATGTCCTTCATCAACTTCCGCGAAGTTCTTTGCATCCCGAAGTAGAATCAAAGAAATTTCTACTTTTTTTCAAATAAGGCCCCAGGGTCCTCCAATTCTTTTCAATATTTTACAACAAGTCTGACAAAGCTTTTGAAGCGTCTCTGATGAGTGTGGTAAATATATACAATGACCGTCGTTGAATGATGATGGGCTATACTTTGGTTTTGCTACCGTTTTTGGTGCAATGGGAGGTGTCATGTTGCTCCCATGACTGCACATGAGCGTTGGACCCTTTGCGTAACTGTCATGGGTTGCTTGTATTCCTCCCTGTCGTTAAGCGGCAGCCATGGCACAGGCCCAGGCCCATGCTCTCGCTATTATACGAAGGGCATCTTACCGGCTGTAGAATCTTTTCGGCTGGGAGCGAAGAATACAACATGACTGGGGAATTAACGCTTTCCGACGTTTGCATAGTGGCCGTAACACTTTCTTCACCTAACGCCTAATTATACACCGCATTTCTCCCCCTCAAAAGGTCTGACAACCCCAACTCATCATCCTTATACCGTTCGCAAATACCTCAATATCAACCCCAAACATCGGTAAAATATGGCAGCACCAATACCAACGGCCAAGAATGATACCAAGGTCTCGAGAATGTCAGCTGCCTTACTCAACAAGATGGTACTTCTCCCAAACGACGCGTACGAGAAGGGTATCACTCAGATAGTCGGCGAGGCAGCTTGGGACCTCCTCCTGAACAACCACGCGTGTGTAGGCTGCGGCGATAAGGATGGACTCATTGAATGATTTGGTACGTTGCCTAACACCATCTCCTCTAGCTACTTGACCGCGCTCTACCACACGGTTGATGGCTGACTACCGACCAGACCAACCTCATTGACCAACAACCCGACCTAAGACTTGAGGGTGCAATGCCTGGAACTGATGTATTTACCCGCACATACGTCTCATTCTGGAAGGTAAGACTTGTTGCCCCTATGTTGACTCAAGTACTGCATGCGAAGATATCTGACATATTCGCGCAGCAGACGGAGGCTGAGAAAACGAAGGAGTTGGTGTATGTGCTATGGATCCTACCAAAAGATGGATGATGCCCTGCCACTACAAACCTACGAATAGTCCTACGGACCTTCTGCTAGGGACGCCACACCTGCCCTATCAAGGAGCTGAAGAAACTACAATCGGCCAAAGCAATCGCGGAAATTGAAGTCGCAGAGGAGGAAGTTGGGGAGGACGTCGACCTCAGAAACGGGAACAAGCAGTCGACTGAAATCCACCAAGGCTGCATGGGAAAGGAGGATTGGTTGGTCCTGGATGGCCGTAGGCTTGTGGCAAAGCGAGGGAAAACATGGACTGCAATAGAATGATTGGAGATCAAACAATTACAGAAGTGACAAAGGAAGAATAAATGTTGTTGGTCTGGAGTCTTGTGGTATGCTTGTGTATTATGGCAGTCGACGTACCAATGCTGCTGAACTATCAATTAACGGATTAAATTGATTATTCAACGGCTAAGCATATAGCTAACTTAAACAGGTAAAAGACTAATTAACGAAACAATTATTAACTATATAAATAATAATATATTGCTAATTTAATATACTTCCTTAATTAATTATCCTTGAATAATTAATCCTTCTTAATCCTTTAAACAACTCCCTTTAAACGGTTTTTCTTAAATAATTCCTTTAAATAGTTTCCCTGCTCCTTTTAATCAACCTCCCCTTAAAAAAATCGTAGGGTAATTATAAGAAAAAAAAAAATCTCTATCGCAGAATTGGAAGAGTCGATTAAGAAAAGCTGTTTAATAAAAATTATCTAAAGGGAACCGTTTAGGAGGAACCGTTTAAGAAATTAAAGGGAATTATTTAAAGGGAGTAAAAGCGGCTCTAAATAAATAACTATTTAACGTATTATTATAGGCAATTGAGCTTTTAATTAAGTAATTAGCTATTTATTTATATTAATATATTAGATAGTCAATCGTCAGTTGGATTGCCAATCCAACGTACGTTGATTAGCTAATCAACTAAACCGAGAAATTGGTCCGTGAACGTATTAATGCAGGTGATTGATCAATCACCTAGGTAATAGCTCAATCTTCAGTTGGACAATCATTCAATTGGAGCCCCTTTTACTCTTCGTCAACGAGCTAAAGATGATTTGTTACCTATTGAAGATAGCTGCGTGCTTGGCAAGTGAATAGCCTGTCTAGTCTCTTGACTGATGACTGTGATAGATTGGTGCGTCAACTGCGGCACTTGTTTGCCATGCTTCAGGCACATATATCAGAATACATACCAACTTAGACCTGCACGCTTCATCAACAGATTCACAACCTTCCATGGCTGCAGACTAGATTAAAACCTTTGCAGCTCACCATGGGGTGTGGCTGTCGCTCGCTTTTCGTCGTGACAGACAGCCTACAAATTCTCACAGGCCACCTCTCTAAACCAGACAAGCAGAATTCTAAGCACCCACAGAGCTATAGTACACCATGAGATCTGTTTTCCTCGCTACCCGTCCAAGTTCGCGTTCGAGCAACACTCTCTCCTGAAACACTCACCACCTCGCCTTGAACAGATAAGCTGCGATTCCACAGAAACGCCCCTGCACGCCCAAGCGCAGCCTCGAAGAAAACGAACGAATTCACAGAGCCAACTGTGCAATTTCCTACATTGCAAGTACTTCTCATAGGAACGTGTTGTCTGCTTGCAAGATTATTGATCCCTAAATATCCTTTTTAGTGGTTGCGCTAATACATCAATGCTCTTTCCGGCACATTCATCTTCAACAATACCTCTTTAAAGCGTTACAACGCCAATATCATCTCAAGATCACCCTTGATTGCCATCAAAAGGCCAAATACATAACATAGCTTCCATTGTCGTTGTCCATCGCCACGACTTTTGAAGTTCCACCTCACACTTTCATTCATATGAAATCATTTGGTTTAAGGTTTCGAGCCTCTCGACTTCTCGGATGTAGGTATCACTGTGGAACATGAAGGACCTGAGAAGTGACTTCACTCCGGGTGGATCCATTGTGGACCCGCATTGACTGTCTGACCGAATCTTATAAAATTTCGATCTTAGGGAGGCGCTAAGAGAACTTCAAATTGCATTCGAGCTTCATCATACTTGTATAAGTGTTTCATTCATTCTCAAATTCAATTCGCTACCCATGCAGACCCAATATCAGTGGTCTTGTCTCTACATTATCGTTCAACACCAATTCTTGTCCGCTACACACGCTTGTTGATCGTCTTGGCTCGCAGAGCATGAAGTTTCGTTCGCCATCCCATCTTGGGATAGTGATTCCCTCTACTTCGTTCAACATTCTCAGACCATTATTCCGAGTTCGAAAAAGGACGATTGTCTTGAGGAGGGTTCCATCACGCTTTCTGTCACATTTAGCGTTTACACTAAAAGCGGGCTTCAACGAATTCAAGGTAAATATATACTCATCTACCCTGCTCAATGTTCTAACATTCCTCTAACATCGACACAACCACAAACTCCTTTCAATTCTTACCTCCCTATCATCAATCGATCACATATCATACTAGAACCATCTAACAAAGCATCCAATCATACAAGAATGTCTTTTCAATCTTTAGTGACCGCGAGGTTCGGGAAGTGTGGGCCTGCAATGCGATCCTTCTCCACATGTCATCTCTGGAACCATCCTCGTACAAACGGCCGTTTCCTCAAATCTGGGGCCAGGGTGCCGACGACCCGGGGCTTAGTGGTCATGCTTGCGTCGTGAACGGTGACTCGGAGCGCTTGAGAACTTTTGTGGTATGGGTCTCAAGCAGTGCCCTTCAGGAGATTGATTGTAAAAATACAACATCATATACTCACATCGTTCGCACAGAAAACGTTCTCCAAGGCCTACATGTACATCGAAGTGGCCGGCTACGGTCTCGAGTCTCTGGGAAACTGCCTTGTCACGTTTCGTGAGGCAGGGAGCTCTATCATTCTCTTTTTCAATAGCCTCAGTACCGTCTAAATTATTCACCATATACCACCCATCGAGATCGGCACCATACCCGACAACACGAACAAGGCAGTCTTCGTTATTTAGATCGTTGCGGCAGACGAGACGGTAAGTTTACACAAGGCTCTCGCAAGAAATGGTGCTGACTTGAGGGAAGGACATTTATGAAGTGCCCAGTCCGGATGTTGGAAGACGACATATTCAATGAATGGAAGAGATGGAAATGTGTTGAGGATGCATTGTCAGCATCTGAGAGACACGACGAGACTGGGTCGACCTGGAGAATGCAGAGATCCGGGATCGTCAGTGCAACTGTCGTTGTATTGTTGAAGATGTGACCAAGAAGTCTGTGATGGAGGATGGATTCGCTGAAGAGGTGATTGTGGAGACTGCGGAGGAGGAGATCGTTGAGGACGAGGTCCTTGAGGGGGAGACCTTTGAGAGAGAGTTCGAGGAGTGGACTCTTCTGTAGCCTCATGGCTACAAACGGATTTATCTTGGATCATTATCGGGAAGAGGAGAAGGATCCTTTGAATCTGACTTTAGCGCGGGATAGCAATGAGAGGAAGGATGGTTCTGACTCTGCTTTTGAGACCTGGGGACAATGTTGTTGCGAATTCTTGCAAGCGAACATGAACTTCAGGGTCACATCTGCCTTCCAAAGCAAGCGTTAGTCAGGATATTCTAGAATTGAACAGAGAGGAGGTTGCGCCGAAAATCCAGATAGCGTTCGATATGCGGGCTATTAGCAGAATCTGAAGGCATGTCCCCGTAGCTTTGTTTCCTCTTTGAGGTAGGGTGCTTCCGCCATGTTCATAATCCGCAATCAGTAGATTAACAAAGCATCTTACAAAGCAGATCAGAAGCTTATCACGGTCTATTTTTTGGGCTCTGGATGCTACCGGTCGGTGTAACGTGCTCCTTTCGAAGGCATGATAGTAACATTAGGCAGAGCCATCTGCATGATGACGGAACTCGAGGAACAGAACGAGAACAACAAGCTTCAGAAGGCAAAGGGCGAAAACATCGAGGAGGACTATTGGGAGGAGGTGGGGCTGCCAGGGTAAGCAAAGGCGTTGAACGAGCAGCAACATTGCTACCTCGACGGGAAGGTTGACAACTGACTTACTTTCGAGAATATGCTCCTTGATTTGCGAAGGAATAGAGGCAGATTCAAGGGCGCAACAACATGGCACCGACGTCCTCGGTCTTACGGTCGAGTGTGCCTTTGAAAGGCGTGTCGTAGGGAAGGCATTCAAGGAGCGGCTTACAGTGCGTGAATATTGACAATGAAAACCGTTCCACCTTCCTCGAAGACTCCTGAATTTTTTCCCCTTCACTCGACTGCTCTCTCGACTCGCGCCAGTGAGCTTTCTCCTGTTGCCATTATACGCTGAAGCCAAAGACAGACTGGGATCTCAACAGATTTCGTTCGAACTAGTCTAGCCTGTGTCTATGGTCATATATCACCCTTCTGGAGAAAAAGAAGGGTACGCGTGAGGCATGAGGACGCAAGTGAGACACTTGCAGGCAGAGAAATGGCGATGAAAGAAGCCGCAAGGAAAGAAGCGTTCAGAAAACTGGCTGTCACCGACACAGATGCGAATAAAGAAGATGCACAGAAAGACGATTTGGAGGAGGGTTCAGAGACAACAAGTCGGACGAGTCAAGAGGCTGTGTATAATGGACATACAGAACAGGAATACAAAGAAGTGGAGAGCCTAAAGGACAGCAAGAAATACGGTAAAAGCCTCAAGAAATCGATTGACAACGGGCAATTCGAAAACAAGGACGTTGCAGAAAAATAAAGTCTCAAAAAAGAAGAGAATGCAGGAAGGACCCAAGACATCAGACCGAAGAATCAAGAGGCTGGAAAGAATGGACGTGCAAAACAGGAATACAAAGAAATGGGAAGCCCGAATGACAGCAGGAGATACGGTGAAAGCCTCAAGCAATCAACTGACAACGTACCAAACAAGACCAAAGACGCTGCGGACTCACAGGATATCAAGAAAAACAATAACAACCTCAAGAAATCAATTGAAAACGTGCCAAACATAACCAAAGATGCTGCAGACGTAGAAAGTGCAAAGAAATAAGAGAATTCAGGAGCAATCCAAGACATCAAAGGGAACCACCAAAAGGCTGTAAAGAAGAGCAGTGTCGGGGCTAAGCACAGACGCACAGAGAGACCGAAAGGGAGAATCGAGACAGTCAACAGTATTTCAGAATGGATCGCAAAGGTGGAAAGCACGAGGAAAGAGGACGACAAGAAGTATCACCGAAGGACAGAAAATGGAAGGAAGAAAGATGCAACGAAGGGGGCTGTACCGAAGGAAGGCGCCAGAAAAGGACGTACAAGAGAAGAAACAACAAGAAAGGAAATGCTGAAAGACGACGGGCCAAATAGCCAAATTACGACAGCGGGGCTGGCAAAGGAGAAGATTACCAAAAGAGATAACACAAAACAGGAAAGCGTCGAGCCGACAAACCTCGAGAGAGTAGGAAGAGCCAAGAAAGGAACGGTGAACAAGGACATTCCAAGCAATCAAAAAGCAGCAGAGGAAGTGGCAGAGGAGAAAAGCTCCCAAAAAGACAAAAAGGAAGAGGAAAGCCATAAACATGAAACCCGCAAGAGACTCACAAACGAGCAAGCTAACGTCCCAAATGGCACTATGGAGAGAGCCAAAACAGAAGACGCCGGAGTAGCGAGCGCACCCTGGGAGAAAGACGCTTACGACAAGATCAGAGCAAAGATGCAGATCCTGAATTTCGAAATATACAACCATTAAGCTTCAGTGCTAAAGCTGCCAGGAAGAAACTAGACCACAAGGTACATACCTGTGTGTTCAGCAATGATCCGAAAGGCTTGAAGAAGACGCTTGTGAGTACCTTGAATCTCATGACTCTCGTTACCGAAATCGCCATCTCACTTACGATCTGTTAGGAACGCGTCACAAATTCCCACGGCGGATTCGTCTTCGATAATGTAGGCCGCGGGTTCATTCATCCGTGGGCGCGGTGTCACAAGGCAAGCCCAGGATCTCACGATATTGCTTTGCGGAGCTGATTTGGTACAGAAAGGCGATCCTCAATACGTCAGGAACACGGTCTGCCATTTATGGTTCTTGCCCCCCTCTGTAAGTTCTTCCTGGATTGGTTAAGGCTGGGGGAGGGTTTGGATGCTGATGGTGATAACTGGGGGTTTGTGTGTCCTATTACTCGATTTTAGGAGGCCAACGAGGAGGGGGAGCGACATTGTTGTTGCTTGAGTGTTGCGGAGAAGGGCAAGGGACAGGCAGCGCCTCGTTCAAGATTTGAATATTTTACATTTTGATTGGAAAGGTTAGGGATGCTTTGGTTTAGAATCACGTTGAAAGGAAATATTCTCCAAGGGGCACGCGCGGAAGAATTTCGATTGCATGCGCGAATGTATCTTTTGCCTGCAAGCGAACTTGCAACATTGAGAGCAGCGCAATACAACCGAAAAAAAGCCTTGACAACATACCTTTAAGCAAGTACAGTAGCTATCGCATGATCCCAGCCGACCCTCTACGTCTGAGGTGAAGATTACTTAGGTAGGAGACCCTTTACTGCAAACAGTCGAGGTTGCATGTTTCTGGCATACCTGCTTTTCCGGCTTTGAGCCCTTTGATGCATTTTGCCAGCACGCCTTGAAGCCTGTCAGCAATTCGCCTGCATTGCCTTGATTTGATCTTGTACTTATATCTGGCTCCAGCCGGAATTCTCAAGCAATTGAACTTTGTTGTCACACGAATATTAATAATCAAGACTATAACGTTGGGTTGAGGTCTTTCTGCCCCTCGGCCTTCAAACGTGATGGCCACGGAGGGGCAGACAAAGTAGGAAGGTCCTTACTTCCGCATTGTAGATTTGATCAACACTCTTGTGTAGGTGCAGGACCGGATGACCGAGCAACTCCGCCTTTGGTCTTTTCAAATTCAACACCGCACTTGCGATATACATATACCTGCTCTCATCCCATGTAAGTCTTTCACCCTTCACCTCCGGGACAGCAGAACCTTTCAATCACCATTGTAAGGTCATTGAATGTCATTGCCCTGTTGATCAGAGAAGAAGCATGTATTGACGTTGCTAATCCACGCTGTTGTTGGAGGGTCTTGACGTTCCGACTCAACATGTCTCTAACAAAACCAAACGAAGCGTCCGACTGGGTGAACACACATAAGGACGCTATCATCCAGAAGATGGAAAGCCTGAAAAACTTGTAGTTATACCAGGGAAATGATACCAGAATGTTTCACAAAGTGGTCTTGAGGGTCGACCCTAAGCTACAAGCGTGCATCGTGAACGGCGAGGAAGAGCGACTCGAGAAATTGCTTGTAAGCTGAAGTTCCGCTCACAACAGCATCGCCTTTTCTGATTTACCCACTCAGCTATCTCTCGTCAAGCAATCCGGGTGTGCCCCTGTTGTGAGGGGCTTGGAACCACACAGAAGTCAAAGCCAGCACGTGGACTTTTAAACGGTCTGCATCCCGATATTGACTAGAAGTTGGCATTCTGACAATGACACAGCTAGATGGTGCCGATACTTGGCCTGGCCTGCTGCTTTGGCTTTGGATTCTGCCTACGAAGGTAAGCTCTTCCTTCGATATGGCAAGCTCTGAGCAACCTAATAGAGACTGACTATGAACAGAGTGGCACAACGTGTCCAATCACGCGGATCGAGAGGGAGCAGACCGCTGATCCGAGTCAGGAAGCAAAAGTGGTTGAGGGGGGATGGGTGGATGTTCAGGGCGAGCGCGAACGCAGGCCGAAAGGGCACTCTTGCTGCTTTGATGACGAGTGGACTATTGTCCAATAAGCGTTAGGCCAAGAGAGCGATTCGCCTGACGGAAGGGGATTGACTGATGATGGGTGATGGCATCTGAGCATAGACTTGTACATAGCGGGTCTAGTCAATGGGCTTTCGCGCTCAGCCAGACACAATAAGAAGGCGGCATACCAAAACTGTAGACTGTGTTCCGCCTGCTTTCGGTGTTTCTCGGTTCTCGGCTTTGAGGTCTATTTCTGCGTCGGAGAATGATTACCACATTCGTGGACTGGTGTGGTACATTACGGTTGCCCTCGGAGATGATCTGTATGAGATTAACAAATCCAGGATCCCTTCCAAGCCGCACGCTTGGCCCACCCTTATGATGAACATGACTCTTACTATGAGCCCGGACTTTGAGAAGCATTGTCACAGATGAACTGGCTGGCGTTTGTTATTGTGATCTTTGCAAAGGACATACACCTCGCATTGAGACTCCATGAAAGCTGTCCGAAAATGAGTGGAGACGCGGGCAAATAACATGGCAAAAAGTCGGGCATTTGTCGGCCTTATTAAGGCATTCTCACGTTTCAGTGTCATCACTTGCAGTATAAGTGCATCCTCATTTGGCTTAACGGCCGAGAGCGAAGGTCTGTCGATACGTGTCTCTTTGCTAACAGGACAACCCGAAGATTGTGACGGTATTGCAATAGCTAATATGTCAAAGCCCGAAAGTAACCAACGCCTCTCCATGGCAACTACCCTGAATGACGTGGAGTCCACGGACTTCAGAAGCGATCAGCACCTTCCAATGGCAACGTCAATGACCGATGCCGAGGGTTATGCGTGGATGCAGAAGATCATTCCCGATATAGAGGAAAGTTTCAAATACTGCAGCTTCAAGACACGGGAACGAGCGAATCCCCTGAAGGATGTGGATGTGATGAAGAGGGTCCTTCTAAGACATCAGCTATGGGTACGCGTGGACAAAGAGGATGTACAGCAGCTGGCAAACGCACTGGTAATCTCACTACTCACGTGCAGTCAAATTGCCTAGACTTGTGCTGTCTGTGCTCACATAGAGTGAGAATTCAGATCGCAATGAAGCGGCATCACCATGATGCAGATAGGCTGAAACGACTCCCGCGCGAGCTCTGCGTGGGAACCGCAGTCGCTGATGCAGATGGACGCTTCGCATGGGTCAAGTTTATCGAGGTAAGAGCCTTACATGGGTGAGTACCTGTTGGACTTGCAGTGGGGAATCTGACCTTACTGCAGGAGATGGAATCAGAATCAGATCCTTTCCCTGCCCCCATATACATTCTCTGGATCGTGAAATTACACCAAGAAGGAGTAGGCCACCTGCAGGTACATTCATTTGATGAACGACAACGAGACCACGACTGACATTTCGTAGATTGAGAGGCCTCTTTCGGATCCTCGTAGTGCAGAACGAGTTCAAGAAGCAAAGATTCGGGAAACCGCTGCACGCGTTCGAAAAGCAGAAATCGAGGCTGAAGAAGCAGAGCTGTTGGGTCTCAAATCAGAACCCATGGAGGAAGAGGTATCGATTCGGAAGCAAGAAGAGGTTCGTGGCTAGAAAGAAGACTGCAAAGCCACAATTGACGTGTTATAGCTTGACAAGCACAATCCGCTTCGAATCATTGCAAAAGCTCGAAGGCAAGAATTGTGGGTGTGGGGTATGCAGGAAGATGCTAGGAATGGCAGCAAGGAAATTGAAGACCGAGATCTGAAAAGGAGAATGGAAAACTTGTTGGAAAAAACTTCCCATTCCTTACCGCTCAGTATGGACGAAGACAGCTACGAAGAGGTATCAGCTATAGGTTGGGAGACACAGAGAGAACGTAAGAGACCGAGGAAATGAAATTGGAGCGGAAACTAAGAGTTTTACAGGAGGCTTTGTTTGACTGCAGACAGAACCCTTCTGATACGCCATGGATTGGAATCACCTACACTGTTTCCACAAGCAATTCCACGTAGAAGGCTACACTCGGGCGGGTACATCTCTCAGAGTTTCGTGGGCCTCTCCTTGTGGTTAGAAATGTCAGGGCACAATGACTGTGCAGCGATCTCCCTCACGTGGAGATGCAATGATGGCTATTCGGGATCAATAGACCCTGACTTAGTCAATCTCTGTCGTTCGATGCCCTTGCTCATAAGAAAATGCCCCCTAAATTTTGACTTTGTAGAAACACAGAAAGAATATCACATAGAAATAGGAAGCCATACTTGTGATGTGTGAGAGCCTGGAAGCCGGACATGGCACCTAATGTCCCCTGCTGAGTTGATAACGCAAGGCACTAGTATTACTCGGTAGGCTCAAAGACGCCATGGTAGCTTAGGCGTCGCACAAGGGCAATTCCAAACACTTACGGAGAAGGCAGACCCTCTGTAGCCTCGTCTGGGCGTGGCTGATCCGCGACCGTTATGTCCTCGAAATACATATATCGCATCGCCTCTGGGCTAAAAAGCCAAGGGAGAGAGCTCTTGTTATCCTCTCAGTGGCGTCATCTTCTCCAGCGCGTCAGTGGCCTTTTTTGGAGTTGGTGACGTTTGTATGTTCTTCTCTCCGCATGATGTGCGACTCCACGTTCAGCGAATGGCTTGGGCCAAGCCTTGCTGCCATTACAAGGCACGTTAAAGTGGAGCTCGATCGCACAGTCATCACTCCCTTTCACCAAGACCTCGATATGATTGAGAACGTACCCTTCCACTTGCAATATTGTGCAGTCGCAACAAGTCGAAACTAGCGAACGAGGGATATACGGTTGCATATGATGAGATCCCTATGACAGAGACAATGATTGCTACCCCTCTCATATCGCTATTCGTAAAGACTTCAGGGCTATGCACTGACACATGAGTTGACTGCAGCGTTATATCTATCGAGATAACCACCAGACAACCAAGAAAGCCGTGGACAAGAGACAAGGCCAAGTAATGGTTAAATCTATTGCGCATGACGAGGACTTTGTCTGGGTCAAATTCCAAGAGGTAAACATCCAAGTGAACAGCAGAAAAAATCTCACAAGAACCAGGTAAAACCATCGTCCAGGAACATTCTATTTTTGGTAGACTCGGAAAACCATGTAACGATGAAGGAGCACGTTTCAGGTTGAGATGCTGACAAGTCTTGCAGATGTGGTCGACCAATCCCGCCTCGCCCTCTTAGTATGTCGGTAAGGTCCGCCAAGAGAAATATGAAGCGGCGATGTTGAGAACACCGAGAAACCTGAAGCAGAAGAAGCGGAAGAAGTGGCAGAGGTCGAGATCGAAGAAGGATACGTGAATGTCCCTCGCTTTCCAAAGTCAGACGCCAGAGCTCTCACCGAGGGTAAAGAAAATGAGGATCAGCAGGTGAAGAAAAGCAGTGGAGAGGCTGAGACAGTACTTGAAGGGTTTTGTCAGCATATAGATGTTTGGGTCGGGAGAAAACAAATCTAGGATTGGCCGATTGGACGATGGGCAATAGCATCGGAATAGCGATAGATCAAACAGATATGGAACAAGCAGAGCTTCGAACTTACTCTGTCAGGGTCCGTATGTAGAGAAAGCACCATACGATTTCTCTCTTCACGACGACCAATCACCTGCGCCGGTTGAAGGCTACACGAGAGCCAATAGAGCAGATGTGGTAGAACAAGCTGGTCGGTGCGGTGCAGAAAAACCAAGGAAAAAGGGCGGAGGGAGGGGAGCCATTGAGATGTCGTCCCCCGCGCCAAGACTTCGCCAGCTAAAACGCGAATCTCTCTTGGCGCGTAGTCAGTGTCCTACTCCTTGATTCCATCAGCAATTGAACCTTATACCTTAGAAGTGAGGCAAACTCTGGATCTTGAAGACTCATTGCCGTCAAGTAGAGTGCTCTTCACTCTCAAACAGACCCTGCTTTCGAATCCGCTGCAGACTACGGCGGAATCCACGTTGCTGACGCTTCTGCATACGCCTGGAGCACGCTTCGACGCGACCCCCCCTGCGGAGCTCCGCAGTAGCCTCGTCTCGAAGAATAAGCCAATCTGGACGTGTAGAAGGTGCCTTGCCCCACTACACGTCTGCGGATTCCCTTTCGTGTCTAAGTAGCGCGACTCTAATCCGCTGCATCACATACATAGCGAGCTTTTCTGCCTCCTCTTTCTCCCACACCTCCGGTCCTTCGCTAATCTCGACTTCTCCGTCTACCTGCTGCTACTCCCACAACAAACACCCTTTGCTTCACACTCCGTGTGGAGACACCGCTCTCACAGAGGTCTCCATATTCACATGCTGGCACTCGCTCAATATCAGTCCTACCTAATAATTGCTCAATAATAACTCCGAGATCGCTCTTTCATATCAAAAGAGATAAAATCACACATTCCAGCAGATACCGGTCATTATTTCTTCTATTCTCTGGATCTACCCAGCAATCTGATCACCAATCTTTCACGATGTCTGCTGCAACCATGTCTACTCCAGCTCGGCAGCCATTCGGCTCTGTGAGTGCTGCGCGGCTACGCAATTTGACAAACATAAAGAACAAGCAGAATAGTAAGTACTTCCTTACTTTTCTAACCGCTCTCAGTCAGTCCTCGTTTCTCAGACTATGCTCATACTATTGCAGCACTTCCTACCACCATGGCTTCTCCACTCAAACGTAACGCGCCTATCGAGTTCAACGATGTTGATTCCGAAAATATGGACCCTTTGTTGTTCCTATCTCCATCCAAAAAGGCACGGGACTTCGACTTCGACTCCTCCATGTTGACAAAACCACCTCACTTCACTCTGACACCATCAACTACTACCACCATCAACCGCGTCGATATGCCAAAATTTGCAGGTCAGAAGCGGAAGGCGGAGGACTCGTCTGTGACACCAAACACTTGTACCAGACGTTGCGTTGAAACTGCTTCAGCGCCAGCTCCTGCTGGCCGTTCACCCAAGCATAAAAGAGCGGGTATTCTCTCTCGCCGGCGGGCAACTGCTGGCCCTTTCACTCGCATCAACCCTCCATCCTTCTCACCAACGGAAGCCAAGTCTGGCTTGCCATTCTCTATCGACGCTGCACTCGCTGGTACTGTCCCACTCAAACTCAGATCCAAGCCCAAGTCTACTTCCCGTTTGCCCACCTCTACCGGAGTTCACTTTCATATTCACGAGGATTCTCCAGAAAAAGAAAAGGAAAACCTCATGGAGCATTCAGCTTGCACTCTCGTCATCTCCGACGATGAAGGTCGTCGTACTACCGAAGACTGTGAAAACAAGGAGAACATTCCCCCTGTTGACTACCGCACTACTCCCGGTGCCCCCGTTACTCGACGTGACATGATGACTGACGAAGATCGCTCTCCTCTTGGCGATCTCAACGCCAAGGACTTCTACGCGGAAGGGTGTGACGCTTCTTCGTTCGTTATTATTCCTGCTGAGGAAAGTGGACATGAAGGAAAACCCACTCTGGCTTCCAACGTCCAACCTCCTTGCTCCACACTCCGTCCTCGCACCAACGCCGTTGCCGAAGGCCATCAAAGCTGGGACGATCTACTTGCTCAGGTCGCAGTCAAATCATCTGCCATCGCTACCAACAGTGAATTTGACCTACTCGAGACAACGAAGGGTGAGCCTGCTGAGATTCAGATATGGGAAAGTGAGAGTGCCAAGGGTGACGACGAAACTGACCATCATGATCTTCCGGTCGACAGCACCGGAGAAGGCAGCATCTCTTGAGACTATTTCTCTCACTGATAATCACTTCCACTTTGGGAGCTTCTTGGTTGCCGGCATCGCTGTTTGACCTGAAACCTCCATCATATGCAAACGTTCACGACAAATCATGGCGCCTCCTAGCCCGGAAATCCTCGCACAGATAACTTGACTACGTCTCCGACGTCTTCATCTGGAATTCGGATGCGTGCTCTCTGTATTGACTGACTTCGGTGTATGTCTACGGATCAGAGCTCAGCCACATCGCTATAATGACTTGAACGTGGATTGCGATCACAATTAGCGAAGCAAGTTCCCGGTATTGACTGACTTCGGTGTATGTCTATCGGTTGAGCTTTCTTTGCTATCCTCTGCATTTTGTGATGGGGCCAGACCTAGGGTTATTCGATTCGAGATCTAGGGGATACCGGGTTGACGGACGCCGTTCAAATGCTCCTTTATTCCTGTGAGTTGTTTGGGCTTTTGGCAGGGGAGAAGCAAGTTCGGAACTTGGGAGGCAGCTTACCATGAGTAATATGAGACCGGTCTGATCGTTTAGTGGTTGTGTGAGGCGTGGGAAGCTATCTTTCGCAGACGCTATGTTTCAAGGCTGTATGCAGGTAGTGATATCAATTGCAATGTAAGAACAAAGACCAGCCAACAGTCTGCATCATTCTGAGTTATCCATTGATTTTCCTTGCATTCTTTACTCAATACCACGACAAAGGAGGTAGAACCACGGTCTCATTGTGCTATTGCGCCATCGACGGCCGCTAATGAGCGCTAACGACGCGTCGCGGGCACCTCACACTCCAGTCTATTAGCCTTCACATGACTTCACATCACATGTGTTGGCTGCCTCTGCGTTCTATTCTTGTATTCTTTGTCAAACAGCTTTATTTGGGAATCCATTGGCTGTTGGAGTTGCTTGGTTTGCTGCTTTTGATGCCCCAGTTTGCCGGTGCTTCTCTTTGTACATCACATGTCTACCCTGGCCCCTTGATCAAGGAAGATCCAATGCCTCTCTTGTTCTGTCAATTGTGTTACATGCTCTCAGCACTAGAGAACTTCACAAACCATGATCCACCATTGCTGCCACAAAAGCTCATTCAGAAGTATGGAGAGACCATCAGAACATGGTTCGGCGCACACAAGGATTACATTTCTGGGTCCGATTCCGATCCTGTGGCTCTCCTTTCAACACTGTTCCCAAGTAAAAGACCAGACCGGGTATATAGCATCCAGGCCAGGAATCTTACCTCGATACTGAAAAGATGCCTTGGTCTTGGCATGAATCGAAAAGGAATGCTCGATGAATGGAGAACCCCAAAACGTGGGGATCTCAGCGATTGTGTTAAAAGAGTTCTTCAGCAAGCAGAATTCCCCGAGCCTGCAGCAAACAATCGTGTTACGGTTGAAGAAATCGACACTGCGCTTGCGTACATTGCGAAGAAGAATCGCTTCTCCGGTCCCAGAGTCAGAGAGCGAGATGTGGAGAATAGTGACGTCTTACTCAGCTCCTTGGAGGATATCTATAAAAGGCTCCAATCGAGAGAGGCGCAATGGCTCACAAGACTGATCTTGAAGGACTTCTCGTGCATCGATCTGGAGAAACACCGAAACTTGGTCTACTCTTGTATTGACCCTCAGCTCCCAGCTGCAATGCGAGTATACGATAGCTTTGAAGATGCTGTCACTGAAGCAAAAAAACTAGCCGCATCACCCCGAAGCGAAGGACCACAGGCTGTCAAGAAAGGAATGTGCGTTGATAACGCCCACACTCTCATTCCCAAGATTGGTATTAAGGTACCTTCGCCAAGATGGATGAAGGCAAAGGGAGGGGTCAAGCACGCGGTCAGTATCATAAATGGAAGGACCATGAGCATCGAGCGGAAGTATGACGGAGAGTACGCCCAAATTCACATCGACTTATCGAAAGGGGAAAATTGCATCCAGATCTTTTCAAAGAGTGGCAAAGATTCCACAGCGGATCGAAAATGCGTACATGAAGCTATCAAGCAAGGCCTACGACTTGAGAATAACAAATGCTTCTTCTCTCATATATGCATTTTGGAAGGAGAATTGTTGATATGGAGTGACGAGACGAACGACGTTTCGGGATTTCACAAGATACGAAAATATGTCGACCGGTCAGGAAGTTTCTTGGGTACAGAGAAAGATTCTCCGTATGTCTTTTCAGGGATCAATATAGGCAACCCACTGACTGTAATTCAGACCACACAGCGTGGAGCATCCAATGATAATGTTTTATGATGTTTTGTTGGTTGATGACGATGCTGTTCTTCGTCAACCATACACCGAGAGAAGACGTCGATTGAGAAGGGTGGTCACTCCGATTCGGGGGAAGGCTGGCATCGTCTCTCAAGAAGACATTTTCTTCTCAAACCCCAAAGGACCAAAGATGCTCATAAAGGCATTAGCCAAAGCTTTTGTTCGAAGATGGGAGGGTTTGATCTTGAAGCCTTCCAATGAGCCATACTCTGCTCTTGGGAACAAAAAACAGGGCACATATACTAGTTGCTGGATCAAATTGAAGAAGGACTGTATCAACGGTCTGGGTGACACTGGCGATTTTGCAGTCGTCGGCGCAGCTTATGATGCCACTCGTGCTTCCAAATTGAAGATGCCTGAGATTCGCTGGACCCACTTCTTCATAGGCTGTCTGAGAAACAAGATGACCGTCTTGGACTCGAACGCTAAGCCAGACTTCTTGGTCATTGACTGTGTCGTTGATTGTATAAATAAAGACGACCTGAGAACACTGAATCAGCATGGCCAATTTTCGAGCATGGACATGAAGGACCCAGATGCCGCCACCATCTTCGATCTGGAAATCGTGTCTATGGACACTAGAATACCAAAGATGCAGGTCATCTTCAAAAAACCATTTGTTTTTGAGATCGCAGGCAGTGGTTTCGAGAGAGGCCCAAATCGTGACATGTTGACCCTGCGCTTCCCTCGTGTGCTGAAAATTCACCTCGATAGAAGCTGGAAAGACGCTGTTGACTTTGAGGAGCTGCAGAGGATGGCAAACGAAGCGATGGAGGTTCCGAATGGCGATCTTCAGGAAGAAATCGTAGAGTGGATGAAAAAACTTGACCGCATCGACAGGGGCGCCAACCGACAGAGCAACGCCTGGGATTATACCGATGACGAGTATGAAGATGAGCAGGGAACCAACCATGCTGTGAATGCAGATCATATCTCAACCTCGACAGCAACACGCCGGGCCGTCAAGTCACTAGCGCCGCCCTTAGTCCGTATGGACACAGGGGAGATGAAATCAAATGAGCGTCGCTTGAGTAGCGGAGAGATTTGCGAGAGGCCCCTTTCAAGGCATTCGGCCATCAGCGAAAACCCACTACCAACACCACCATCTTCGTCATTGTCGTCAAGAGAGGGTGGTACTGCTAGTGTCTCGAGACAGAAGAGAAAATTTCAGGCGGAGTCACCGCCGGAGTCAGGGAAGCGTTCATCATCAGAAGCGACCCTTTTGCAATACATAAGCAACGCAAAGACGGCAGCTCCACGATCTTTACAACAAACACAAACCACCCAAGAACCCGCCATTTTCTTCCTTTCTCCGGCCCACAAAAGGGCACTACGCGAGATTAGAAATTCAGTACGGCCTTCACCCTCATCTTCCACACCGCCTGTCCACCACCCGAGACAAAGTTCAGGTTTGGACCATTCCCTTGTCCGGAAACTACCAGCAGCAGTTGTCGACTTGGCAAAGCACAGTCGCCGCAAAAGGAGAGAGCTCTTCATACCGTCTTCACCAGCAAAACAGACCACAGCAGAGGAATGTGCCACAGCTGCCACCACGCAAGAAACCCTCGCCCTTGAATTTGCAGCCAAACAACCAACCCTGCCCAATAACAACCAAATGGCTGCAACAGTGCTCTCAGCAAGCCTAGCAATACCAGACCCAGCCCTGACCCTCCGACTCCCCGACTTCCAAGACCGCCCGGTCCTGGCACACCGCAACGCAACATGCGACGAACTAGCCATAGCAGCCCTCATCACACACCACAACATCACGGTAATAGAACTCAACGACACCCCCAGTCTCCAAACCACAGATCCGTTCTCCAACTACCTCCCCACCATCGTCCTCATCAACCCCAACAACCACCACGCCACAACCCTCACCATGAAATCCCTCATCGCCCACCTGATCACTCTCAACAAGCCCCACAGCGTCGAAATGTGGGACCGAGCCGCGCTCGAGCTGTACAAGACCTACAACGTCGGCTCCGATGCGCAGGAGGTGCTGTATGCGTTTTACGCGAGGTAAGCACTCCCATAAGTATTCCCCGAGCATTCCACCTCTGCTTTACACACAACCGTGGATCCCGAGCTGCTCGCTAAGCTTTTTCCCTTAACAATGTTTCGCTTTGAGGTCCTGATCATAGAACAACGCTGACAAAGCTTCTCCGATAGAATCAGCTGGCACCCGCCCCGGGATGCGCAGAGCGCGGAGGTATTGGTGCTTTGGCGCGATGGGGAAAGGAGTGTGCTGGGGGACAGTGAGCTGAGGTTTTTGCTTGGGTTGTCTGGGGAGGAGGCGGTGGTGAAGGAGAATTGCGGGGGGGGGGAAGGGGAAGGGAGGGGGTTTGGAAAGTGGAGGAGGAGGAGGCGACAGTGTGAGAGAGGGCCGAATCGGGGGCTTGGCTAACGACATCGAAAACAGTGGAGGAGCAGGATCCAGCGTAAACGATGCATAAGCTGGCCGAAAGTCCAGGCGGTAAAAGATGGTGCAAATCACTTACGTAGATCGGTGATAGCTCAATGCATACCTCTTACACGGATACCTGAAACGGCATCACCAAACATCATTGCCTACCTTACACTTCCATCATTATCGCTCGCCTGCGTTAGCATGCCCGTATATCAATGTGCGCGGGTGTTTGATATTGTGAGTTGATGGGATTCGTGATTGCGGGTTTAAGTTGTGGAAGTGGTGTTGGTGGGGGTGTGTGAGGGGGATGTTGGGATGATTGGTGAGAGATATAGCTTGGGGAGGAAGGGTGATTGGTAGGAGGCGGAAAGGGGGCGGGGGGAAGGAGAGGGGAGTGGGGAAGGGGGAATTAGGAATGCAGAGATGAGAACGAATCGATGTGAAGGAGCGGAGGAGAGTGGTAGGCATGCATGGTAGATTAATTGATTGATTGGAGGTTGCCTTATGTTCAGCTAGATCTGACGAGTCCGCCCTTCGATTCTGCGTGTCGAGAGTGGACCGGATGCACGGTCTCCTTTTTCTGGTGCACTGGACAGTACCGATGCTATACTTGATATCATCAGAAAATCTGGTATTGCGTGACGGAGCCAATTTCTGGGGGCTGCTGCTGTAGTCTTGTCCCCGCATATGGACGAAGTACTGTACACTGAAGTAAATCTGGACCTTATAGCAATCCTTGCTTTTGAAGACTGGTTGGAAAATCAGCGAGCCGTAAACCCACTCGCAGCAAGCACAGCCCACACCGCAGTTATACTCAGCGGCGCAGCACCATCCGAGGGCAAAGGGAAAGAGAGGGACATACTCATAATAAACCTTCTCAGGCATCACATTCCCCTCAGCGTCCTCCATCTGCACCACCCCCCCCTCTCCCTCCTTCTCCCTCCGCCGATCCCTCAGAATTTTATCCCACAACTTCAACGCATCCTCGATGCCCGTGATCTCCCTGAACAGCGCGTGGTTCGTGATGCCTAAACACTTCAGCCCGTAAATATGTCTCGACTCGTTGAAATGCTTATCGAACGCCCTTCGGCCCATATATACAAAATTCCCGCAGATCTCGCAGGGGAACTCGACGCCCAGGCCGTGGAGTTTGTAGAGCCAGTATGGGATGGGTTTGCCGTCCCAGGCGAGGGGGAGCTTGAGGGGGTTGTAGATTTTGTCGTCGCCCGAGTCCGAGTCGGAGTCTGCGCCGTGCTCGTGCTTGGAGGGGAGGGTGGGGTCCGTGGCAAAGAGGGCTTCGAGTTCCATGGCGCGCTCGCGGTCTGTCATGCCGGCTTTGCGCTCGACGTTGACGCGGGTGTCGGAGCGGACGGTTTCGAGCGTGGAGGCGAGGCGGTGGATGCGGTATTCGCGTTCGGCGATGGCGCGTTCTTTGAGGCGGTGTACCGTGCTGCCTCTGATGTTGGGATGACTCCCGTTCGTGGTGCCATTGGTGCCGTGCGATTGGCGTGCTTCGACTGCTTTGAGATGCTTCTTGCCGGAGAGGTGGGCTTTGTAGACGTTATCGTTTTTGAATTCTTTTTCACAGTCGGCGCACCAGATGCCTTCGCCTGTGCCTTCTGTGTCTGGTGCAGTAGGACCGGCGCGCTGGGTGTCCGGGGCCCAGCCTGCAACTTCGTTTGCTTCCCATGCTTTTTCGAAATCGGTGTCGATGGAGGTGAAGAATTTATCTAGGTCTTCGAGCGGTCGGGTGCGTTTCAGGAAGCTTTCAAGGTAGGCTGCTAGACGTCCAACGTAGTTGAAGTATTGATCTGTGCTCTTCTCTCCGCGCTTCATGGTCATGTGTGGTGGTTGGAAGTGGTCAAAGGTTTGGAGGTATTGGAGGTAGGATACTCGTTTGTTGTTGGGTATGTTCAAGTATTCTTCGTGCAGCGTTGTCAGATCGAGAAATCGGCCGAAGGCTTCCTCCCCAGTGAACATATTATCCACCTCCATTGTTGCAGATTCGCCCTCGGCTGGTGCCTTTCGCTTGTACGCTCTTTCCAGATTCTCGACGGGCTCATTCGGATACCTCCGATGGAAGTCTTTGATCTCGTTCAATTGCTTGTAGAACTCGTCAAAAGGGTCGCCTGTCGATATGGATTGTATCTCTCGCGTCCGCAGGCCTTCGGTGTCATTGTATATATCGATAAGTCGTTTGGACTGATCTTGGATGCGGGTAAGGAAGCCTGCAATCTGGTGGTCTCTATTCAAAATGTCCCGGATCTGCGGAGAAATTAGCATGATGGTTCATTAGAACATGCTATATATGGCCTTACATGTTTTGGGTCTTCCGCGACTCGGTCACTGGTTCCTTGCTCTAATCGTTCGAGATCTTCATGAAGAAACCGTTGCTCTTCGAGCAGCATTTTGAGAAAGCGAGCGGGTCAGAGAAGGCGGATGGTCAAGGCAGCCCGTTGGCAACTGTTTATTAGACAGGAGAGAGGCTTCTTACTTGTTCTTCAGTCGATGTGTACTCCTTCTCAAGGCAGTGATGGTTGTGCATTTGGTAGAAGATTTGGCGGCAAAACTTCGGCAATGTGTAATACGCAGACGCTAGGGCAGTATCTAAATGTTTTGATACTTCACGCCTTTACACTTTTTTTGTTCGCCAATTGAAACCACATCTCACTAGAAATCTGTGTTGCCTTTGTTTTCACACATCAAAAGCATACCGGAACCATGGCTGGAATCGACAGGAATATGGAAGGTAGGGATTTTGCTCGTTTGCCGTATACTAAAGCAGTGCTGACACATGGTAGAGAAGATGGAGTTCTCCACTTCAAAGGAGGTGACCGTTGCGCCGACATTCGAGAACATGCAACTGAAGGAAAATCTACTCCGAGGAGTCTATGCCTATGGATATGAATCTCCGTCAGCCGTTCAATCACGAGCTATTGTCCAAATCTGCAAGGGTCGAGATACTATTGCCCAAGCCCAATCCGGTACGGGGAAGACGGCCACTTTCTCCATCAGCTGCCTACAGGTCATCGACACCGCTATCAGAGAGACTCAAGCCCTGGTGCTATCGCCAACTAGGGAGCTGGCGACCCAGATCCAGTCGGTAGTCATGGCGCTTGGAGACTATATGAATGTTCAATGCCACGCCTGCATTGGGGGTACAAATGTTGGAGAGGACATCCGCAAGTTAGATTATGGCCAGCATATTGTCTCAGGAACTCCAGGCCGTGTTGCTGATATGATTCGGCGCCGCAATCTGCGCACTCGCAACATCAAAATCCTCGTCCTTGATGAAGCAGATGAGCTTCTGAATCGTGGTTTCAGAGAGCAAATCTATGACGTCTATCGCTACCTTCCTCCAGCGACTCAGGTGGTCGTTGTCTCTGCCACTCTTCCATACGACGTGTTGGACATGACCACGAAGTTTATGACGGATCCAGTCCGTATCCTGGTCAAGCGTGATGAGTTGACTCTGGAAGGTCTCAAGCAGTACTTCATTGCTGTCGAGAAGGAGGAATGGAAATTTGATACCCTTTGCGATCTCTACGACACGCTCACCATCACGCAAGCCGTCATTTTCTGCAATACCCGTAGAAAGGTCGATTGGTTAACAGATAAGATGCGTGAGGCCAACTTCACAGTCTCTTCTATGCATGGTGAGATGCCCCAGAAAGAGCGAGATAGTATCATGCAGGATTTTCGTCAGGGCAATTCCCGCGTACTCATCTCTACCGATGTTTGGGCCCGGGGTATTGATGTGCAGCAAGTCTCACTGGTCATCAATTATGATCTGCCAAGCAACCGTGAGAATTACATCCACAGAATCGGCCGAAGCGGTCGTTTTGGGAGAAAGGGTGTTGCCATCAACTTTGTCACGAGCGAAGATGTTCGCATCCTGCGTGATATTGAATGTAGGCTCCATCAGCCCCCCGTCCCCATTTTGCCGGCATAACGGCTAAGCGTTGTTTAGTGTACTACTCAACCCAGATTGATGAGATGCCGATGAATGGTGAGCATTGCAAAGTCCAACAGTCCCTTCGTGTCAGCTGACAATTTCCAAGTGGCGGATCTTCTTACTTGAGTTTATGACCTTCTGGACAAGCCTAAAATGGTTCTTGTCCATGGCATAGATGTGAGTCTGGCTGGAATAGCCTGCGAGACTAGAATGATTCGGGCGAGTCCTGATGATCTTACGTGGAGGAAAGGGAACAAGCTCGCAGAAGGCAAGTTTCAATGAGATCTCTCTATGCCATCCCACTGACTGAAGGGGATGTCCCAGAGCTTGAACAAAATCGAATATGATAAAATGACTCAAACTGGTAAAATGATCAATTTTTCGTCTACAAAGACAGCTTCCAATGCGCTCTTTATCATTTTCATATTCACTGCCTGCGAAAATCAACACCAGAGGGCCTATTTCTCCCAGTGTCTTTCCCGCGGTCTTTCAGGTCTTCTACTGATATTGATCCTACATATCAGCAGCGTGATAGCCTAACAATCCTGACGTCGTATCACTTCTTCCTACTTTCCATCTCTTTAAATCCTCGCTTATTGGCCTCACGGCAGTACGCAGGCTTAATTCAATTGAACTCCTCTTCTCAAGCGCCAGATCAGCTGGCATCCACGCCAACAAGACTCTCATTCCACATGACATTGCTTGTGGGTTCGAGCCATCCAACCAGAATTCACCATCGGTCCTGATTGGATTTCTCTGGCCTATCTTCAAGGAAGAAGTAAGCCTTCGGTCTAGGCTCTCCTTGTCATCGGTATGCGGTAGTGATCAGGTCAAACTTTCCCGGCTTGTGCTTGTCCAGACGCCCCATAGCACTATATAAACACATCCTCCGACCCCCAGACTCGAGCTCCACAACACAACCACCTTCCTTTCCCATCTCCATCTTGCTACTTCACCCGTGCACTCACTACTTCCATCGCATTTGTGCCATTCGCTTTAGATTCACACACGTCTCTGTCCAAACACCAAGAGACTTGACTGGTCTTCGCTCATCATTATGCAGTCTCTTTCAGGTATCGAGTCCTCCGCAGAGGAAAACAACACGGCCTCTGTCTTTTGCACTGGCAGCTCCAACACTCAACAAGCCGAGGCAATCGTTGTATCTAAGGAATTTGAGGCCAACGACAACGACGACTTGTTCGTTGCCCAGGATTCCACTGATCTTGGAGGGGATGTAGCCATTCTAGCTCAGCCAGCCTCTGGTAACAATCCGGAGAAGCGTCGTCGTTTTGCGGGGCTGAGCTCTGACGAAGAGTACGTGTCAGATTGGGGTACTCACTATAGCGACAAATCTGACGGCGAATCACCCGGCTCTCTCATCTCAGGCAACTCCTCGCCCTCGCCCAATATGCCTGTCACTTCAGACAAAGCCAAAGCAGCCGCGAAAACGCCGGTCGCCAACCCAGTGGCGGAGAAGCCAGGCCAAGTACTAGCCAAGCAGCCAGCGAAGCGTGCTCGTCCCGATGTCTCCGACTCTTCCCAGCCCGGGAAGACCCCAGCACAAGTCAAGCGCGCCAAGCCAAATGCCGCAGCTCAGCAAGATGCAACGTCCACGGCCGGCCAGACGGCACCAACCTATGCGAACTCTACCCCAAGTTGCTTCATGTAACGACCGCTCCCTTCCCGTCCCCCTTTCCCTTATCCTTCCCCTTTACCTCCACTAACGAATCCCTAGGAACTTCAGCGCCCCAACGTTCGAAATCCGTCTCGGCTCCGACGGACCTCGTATGACGGCGCACGAATCCGTCCTGCGTAAATCCACTACCCTATCTGCCGAAGTTACCAAAGCCAAAACCAACGCCCGCAAGTCAAAGCAGTCGACTATTACGCTACAACCACACAACAAAGCCGCCTTCGAGCAAATGCTCGCCTACTTGTACACCGACAAACTGGCTCTGGCCCAGGGGCCCCAGTGCAAGTTGGCAAGCAACCGCATGAAAGAGGTTCAAGAAGCCATGTCCCTAGCTAAGCACTACAACCTCCCCGCCATGCAGCACCAGATCGTGCAAACCTTGAAGAAAGGCAATTTCCACCGGCGGATGAGCGGGAAGGAGTTCTTCGAGTGGGCTGAGGATGTGTACTTTGCGGAGATAGACCAGGTGGCCGGGCCGTTTAAGAGATGGTTCGGTGCCGTCGCCCTCGAGATCTTGCGGAATGGCGAGGAGGGCCTTCAGGATACGTTGGCGGAGCTGGTCCGGGGCGGGAGCGGGTATTCCGTTGCGCTGTTCCAGGTGACGTGGAAGGTCTGCCATCTACCTATGGTGTGGGAGTAGGCTGACATGCGAGACGTAGCTTGCCACCTTGAGGACTGCCGGCGCCACCGCACCTAAGCCTGAAGCCGACGCCAGTGCTGGCAATATTGGGGATGTGGTGATCAAGTCTCAGGACTCTGGCGATGAGGACCCCGCCGCTGGTACTTTCCCTCCCGTTTCCCCCCCCTTTCAATCCCCACTACCACTGGCTAACCCCCAGGCTCAAGTCACCCTCTAGCTACCCCCTCCCAGCACAACAAAGCACCACTCCAGCATTTCATCACCTCACCACCCCCCTACTCCAGCTCTGGTACCAAACCCCTACTTGCTCGCAAAAAAAATCGGCCTCCTCCCAGCACAATCCCCGCGAAACCCCTGATTTCACACCCAGCATACGTTTCCACAAGTGGACTACATCGACACAAACACAAGATGCATTAGCATGGACAGAATATCTGGTGGAAACGCCGCCAGCATCTCAGCCACCTTTTTTCTTTTTCGTTTCTTTGCGCGGGGGATCGCACAGCCGGCTAGGCAATCGGCGGATGAAAACGTGGGGGGATGGTTGCATACTGGGAAGATTGGCCCCAAGTGCGGAGGGAGGTGGGTGCGCATTGTTAATCCCCTCATTGACTTTTCTGTTTGCTAGGTTGTAGGATAGATGCAATCAAATCGCATGAAATGACGGGGTTTTGAGCTCGATAATGGTGATGTGAGATTTACTACCGTGTTCTTTCCTTCTTTGGGCGGATGAAGGTGTTGGGAGATAGGTAGGTTGGTAGGGGGTCCTGGGTAGGTTCTTTCGCAGATTGGAGGGGGGGGGTGGGGGTGTGGGTTACGATTGAGAACACGTGTGTCTCTGTTTGAAGGATAGGGGAAGGTGCGTGCTGCTGCCGTTGATGGGGAGGTAGGAGTGCTGGGATAGGTTCTAGAGGGATAGATGGGTGTGTGCAATGATGCTTTTCTATTCCGAGGGCTCGCTTTGGGGGTTTCCCCTTTGCTTTCCACGGGATAGAGAGGTCAGTGCGTGGTACGATTTTTGTTATGAGGTTTGAAAAACCCTTGAGAAGACTCGGAATTCTTAATCTAAGCCCCCTGAGAATCATCGTCCTGACGGATAATACACCCAAAGCTTACACAACACCCCCCTTCCCAAAGACCTGGCCCTTTCTATTCCTATAGTCCACAAAACCTCGAACAGCATCACTCCCACAGCAATCACCCCTCCCCATCACTCATAATCATCAAACTATCCTCCCCGCCTCCCGCTCCCCCTCCCCCACCCCCCCCCCTCCTCTTCCCCTTCCCAAGCACAACCCTCTTCCCCTCCCTAACACCCTTCTTCCTCT
>JAABUQ010002112.1_pt1 | contig 40276 bp, 39 predicted proteins | sample 5560001 | NCBI WGS metagenome assembly JAABUQ01 (sample SAMN10711888, study PRJNA513371) | rock metagenome | isolation source: Antarctica rocks | place: Antarctica: Victoria Land, Finger Mt nord | collected 2015-12-18
TCATCATGCCCTTTTTGGACATCATCTTCTTGCCCATCATGGGCTTTTTCGCCATCATGGGTTTGCTCATCATGGGCTTGCCGGCCATTGGGGGGGTGGCAGTGGGGGCCATGGGCGGGGTCTGCGCAAGGGCGGCGGGAACAACGACGGCGGCCGCGACTAATGTTGCGGCGATCTTGGCGAATACTTTCATGGAAAGCCTCCTGGGTGGATTGATGTCTTGCCTGGAAGCGACAGCGGCACCCGAAAAGTTCCGGGAAGCAAAAAGTATTTTGCATTCTTTTTTCAGCGGCGTGGAACCGTCGTCGCCTCGCCGCCGTCAAGCCACAAAGACAACCCCCTCTCTGAAAGGAATCTCTCCATGCGCTCTCACTCCTGGTTTCCGGCGGCCTGTGTGCTGCTGGCCCTGATGACCGCTCTTTTTGCCGCCGGGTGCAATTCGCACACGGACAAAATCAGCGATCTGCTCAACAACCCGTCGGGCTTCGCCGGCAAAGATGTCACGGTGGCGGGCGAAGTGACAAAAATCTACGAGCTGCCCCTGGGCCTGTCCAATCTGGGGATCAGCAACCTGGCGGCCTATCGCATCAGCGACGGCACAGGCCAGGTATGGGTGGTCAGCCATGCTGGCGCACCCGTTGTGGGCGACAAAGTCGGCCTGAAAGGCGCAGTACGCCCGGAAGGTCGGATCGGCACCTTTCCTTTGGGCACGATCATTGAAGAAAAAGGGCGCAAAGTACAGTAGCCTGCACGTGTTTATGTCTTTGACAAGCCTCCTGCGCTGGCAGGGGGCTACTTTTTTGCGGGAGCTTCTCTTGGGCTTAAGAGCGGCCTTACCTCTCGGCTCTTTCCTCGCCGCGTTCCTCTCCGCTCTTGGGAGAATCCCTCCCCCGCCCTCGCATGGCTCAGGCTTCCCCTCCCCCGCACTGGCAGACCCGGAGGGCACTGGAGTCCCCCGTGAATAACTGCCGGGCAAGCCCCAGGGCTTCACCGCTCGTCCGGCGGCGACGAGCAGAGCACAAGACGCTCTACTCGCCCCTGACTGACTGACTTGGCGGCCCCCCTCACAGACTTGGCGGCTCCCCGCGCGTTTGTCGTTCACGCACAGATTTGTCGCTCACGCACAGACCGGGTCACTGTGGCCTTCCTGAGTCACTGTGGCCTTCCTGAGCAGCCCCGTGCCTGACCTGCCTCGCGCTGCTGGCCCTGAGCGACTTTGTACAGCAGCGCCCGTATGTGTTCACCTATTTGTTTTTGGCCTGGCGCTTTGCATCGTCACGCGCAGCCGCGAGAGGGACATGGGCGGGCGCGGCTTGTGGACGCTCGTTCCGCTGTGCATCGTCTGGACCAATCTGCATCAGGGCGTGCTTTCGTTGGTGGGCATTTTGATTGCCTATGCTGCGGGCGACATGGCGGCGGCGGTTTGGACACGGACAGATGCCCTGCCGCCGCGCTTTTATTGGAAATGCGCTTGGCGCATGCTGGCGGCGGCGATAGGATGCGCCCTAGCCGTCACAGTGTCGCCCCATGGGTAGCGGGTGTATCGGAATGTTTGGATCACTCTGCGCGACCCGCAATTGACGGCGAGTGTCACCGAATGGAGGCCGATTGCGACCCTGCCGCTCGCTCAGATGATGCCGTTCTTGATTTTGCTGCTCCTGTCCGCGTACGCGTTCGTCCTGAGCCGACGCCGCAGCATTCCCGACGGCGTTGTGCGGGCCGTTCTTGTTGGGCAGGCGGTTTTGCACGCGCGCAGGGTTCCCCTATTTGCCGTTGGCGCGGCGATTATCGGCACGCCCCACTTCGCTGATGCGCTCCAGCGGCTGCCCTCTCGTGCCGGTGGGGTGTCCCCTTCCCGCTTGCGCGGTGCGCTGCTGGGCGAGTTTGCCGTGGTTTACGCCTTAATTTGTGCTTGGTGACTGTGGTCAACCTGCGGCGCGCGATGGGGCCGTGCGGGCTTGGCCCGCGGGGTGTCGGCGAGGCGGTGGCCCGCGTGCCGGATTATCCCCATGCGGCGTGCGCGTTCACCGAGGCCGAAGGATTTCCCTCCCATCTGCGCCTGCTCAACAATTTTGAGATTGGGGGCTTTCTGATATGGCGCTTGCCCTGCCAGCCGGTCTTTATTGACGGGCGATTGGATGTGTACGCAGGCCGGACGTTCCATGACAATCTGGTCTTGTCGCGCGCGGGCGGCAGCCGCCAATGGGCCGCGCTTGTCCAAAAGTACGACCTGGACTGCGTGCTGACGACCAGCAGCCGCGAGGCGCGCGCCTTTGCCGCCGACCCGCAGTGGCAGTTGGTTTACGCCGACGCGAGACATGGGCACAGGCCGCGCTGCCGCATTTTGCTGCGCCGCCGCCCGCAGTTTGCCGCCTTGACTGCCAAATGTTTACGCGACTGTCCCCTGCCGCCGTAACGCTGTTTGACAGCCGTTGTGCGGGGCTTCTCAAAGGTTTGCAAAGGCGTGTTAAGCCTGTACCAACGACGGAAGAAACTGTTCCGTCGTTGGTACGCACTGGCAACGCGGGGGGAAAGAGAAAGCCACGCCCGTGCGAGCAAGAGAACACGCTAGCCGGGCGGCGACGAGGATTTGCCGTTCTTGGGGCGGCTGGCCTGACGCGCGGCTTCAGGGTCATTGGCGGACGGGCGACCGGCGGCGACAAAGGCCATGCGCAGGGTGAAGCCGCCGACCAGGCTTGCCACGCCCGCCGCAATGCGCAGGGCCGGGCGCAGTTTGGCGGGGGCGGGCACGCGCTCCAAAAACTCCGGCAGGATCAGGGCGGAGAGGATGGCTCCGCCCCAATACTGAGTTTTGTACTGGCCCTCAGTCAGAGGCTTTGCCAGCGCGCCCGCTTTGCGGACAAAGGCGATCTGCGAGGCGGCTTCGGCGACACGCGCGGCGGTTTCCATGGAGTGCAGGGCATTGGCGGCGGGCGAAGGCTGCCCATCGTCACCGGTGGCCTGCCCGCGCGCTTCCAAAGTCAAGCGAATGGCTCCGGCCCCCGCGCTGACTGCGGATGCGCTGAACAGAGTGCCGATGTAGGGGTTTTTGCTCCAAAGGGGCACAGCGGTCGTGCTGAGGAGGACGCCGGTGTAGGCGGTCAATGTCAGGCCAAACGGGATGCCCAGAAAGTCAGTCGCGAGGCCAACGGCGGTGTCTAGGGTTTTTGCCGCACCGGCGAGGGGGCGGTCTTTGCGGCGGGCGCGTGTCCATTCGCGCAGTTCGGCCAGCGGGCAAAAGGCGGTATAGCCGGTCAGCGCCCAGCTGCCCAGGTTCATCGGCGAGCCGGGCTTCCACACGCGCAGCATATGATGGAAGCGTTTGGGGTCGCCCAGGTCTTTGATGAGCAGAGGGGCACAGGGCAGCGCGGCGAGGGCGGCGAGGGCAGTCCCATTGCGGGTCAGGGCGCGACATTTGGGGCCGCCAAAGCGCTCTGCAAACCGGGACAGGGTGAATGCGCCTGCCGACAGGCCGCCCAGGAAGAAGTACACGCCGACTTCCGGGGTCCAAACCGGCGGCTTGAGCATGGAAATGTCGTAGTAGGAGGGCGCGGCATCAGGCGACGACGGGTTATCCCCGGCACGCTTGCCGTTCCGTGTCTGCAACGGGTCGGGCTGAATGCCGTCTACCACGTTCCACCGTCCGACCCCTTGCTTGGTTTCCACATCACCCGGCATGGGCTGTGCCCTCCTTGCCGCCGCCCTGCTTGAACAAGACCGCAGACAGCAGGGCCAGCCCGAAGCCAGTCACCAGGCTTGCGGCATAGCGTCCGACCATGCCGTGAAACGGCTGAGGCGGGGATTCGGGCAGGTTGTAATTGTTGGGATGGTCTTCCAGGAGAAAAAAGGAGTTCAGGGAGCCGTATTCGTCGGACAGGGGCTTGTCGCCGTACAAATAGGCATCGGTGTTGCCCTGACCGTGCAGCTGCTCCACGCGCAGGCGGGCTTTCTCGCGCAGCTCGTCTACCGGGCCGAACTGAATAGACTCGGTGGGGCAGGACTTGGCGCAGGCAGGTGTCATGCCGTCTTTCTGGCGGTCGTAGCACAGCGTGCACTTGTGCGCGTGGCCGTCTTCGGATGACCGGCCCAGCACGCCGAACGGGCAGGCCGAAACGCAGTAACCGCAGCCGTTGCAGATGTCCGCCTGCACATACACATCGCCGAACTCGTTGTAGATAATCGCGCCGGTGGGACAGGAGCGCTGGCAGGGGGCATCTTCGCAGTGCTTGCAGACATCACTCATCATCAGCCAGCGGCTGCTCTCGCTGCCCATCTGTTCCTTGAAGGCGACATGCCGCCAGGTCGTGCTGCTCAGGTGCTCGGTGTTGTCGTAGGAGTTGCCCGTAAACTTGAAGCCATCCGAGGGAAGCTGGTTCCACTGCTTGCACGCGACCTCGCAGGCCTTGCACCCAATGCAGACGCTGGTATCGGTGAAAAAGCCCATCTGCCGCTGCCCATCCGGGCCGGGAGAGGGCACAGCGGTCTGACGGGGCGGGAACGCATTGATAAGACTGCCTTTCAGCTCGTCCCAGTCGCCGCCAATGTCTAAGGGGATCATGGAGTGTTGTCCTTGCGATTTGAGTGCGGGCCATCTTTGCGCCGGTGCCGCTCTAAATGTCCTTCAGGCTGGGCGGACGCATTCGTATTGGGAATGGGGCTGCGGTTGGCCCAGGGTTCGGCCTTTTTGGTGGGCACGGTGGGCTGGTTCGGGCTGCGCCCCGCCCGCACGCGGCAGGCAAACACCTTCGCCTCATGCATGGAGACATTGGGGTCTGCCACCAGCGAAGTCAGGTCGTTGGCGATGCTCCCCACGGTCTCGCCCGCGTAGCCCCACTGGAACGGAATGCCGATTTGGTGGATGGTCTTACCGTCAATCACCATTGGCTTCATGCGGCGCGTGACCAGCGCGCGGGCCTCAATCAGGCCTCGCAGGGATTCGACAGTCATCCAGCCGCCGTTCTCAATGCCGTGATCTTTCGCCAGTTCGGGGCTGATTTCCACGAACATGGCAGGCATCAGTTCGTTGAGCCATGAGTTGAAGCGGCTCATCGGCCCGCTGAGATAATGCTCGGTCATGCGGAATGTGCAGCCGACAACCGGGAACTCATCGCTGGGCGCATGCGTCAGCCTATTCTCCGGCCCCTCAAAATAGCGCGTGGTGGGGTTGTCCTGCACCTTGTTGTAGAGCAGGTTGCGGACAGGCGACTCCACGGGTTCGTAGTGAGTGGGGAACGGGGCATCCTGCGTGCCGCCGGGCGCAAACAGCCACGCCATGCCATCGGGATGCATGATAAACGGCTGGTCGCCGCCGATGGCATCCATGCCCACCGCGCCGTCCGGGGCACGATAGGAGGGGGGCTTAGTCGGCTCAAAGTCCGGCTCATCCTGTCCATCCCATTTTTTGGCGTCTTGGTTCCAGAAGATCAGCTTCTTGCGCTCCGACCAGGGCGTGCCGTCAGGCGCGGCGCTCGCCCGGTTGTAGAGGATGCGCCGGTTGTGCGGCCAGGCATAGCCCCAATTCGGCTCCACGGGGTTGCCGGGCGTGCGGACGCGGTCACGGGCGCGGTTGCGGTTCGGGGCGGGCGTGACGCCGCTGTAAATCCAGCAGCCACAGGCAGTCGTGCCATCGTCCTTGCACTTGTCAAAGCCGGTCAGCAGGGCGGGCTTGCCGGTGGCAGGGTCAACAGTGCTGAGATCATAGCCGTTAATCTCCTGAAGCACTTTCAGCAGATCCGGTTCGCCTTCAATGCGGCTGACGCTGCCGTCGGGCAGCAGGCGCGGGGCATCAGGCTCATAATCCCAGGTGAGATGGAGCAGGGGCTGGTCTTTTGGGTCGGTGGAGCCTGCATACAGCGCCTTGAGCCGCTTGCCCAAATTGTATAGGAACCAGGCATCCGAGCGGCAGTCGCCGGGCGGGTCCAGAGCCTTGTCGTGCCACTGAATGAGGCGCTGCGTGTTGGTCAGCGTGCCTTCTTTCTCAGGGGAACTCGCGGCGGGGATGAAGAACACCTCGGTCTTGACCTCTTCGGGCAGCGGGCCGGTGGGGTCGTTCTTCCAGAACACGGCGCTTTCGGTCTCAAACCAGTCGGCGCACACCAGCCAGTCTAGGTTGCGCAGGCCCTGACGCACCACGCGGGCATTGACGCTGCCTGCGGCGGGGTTCTGGCCGAACAAGAAGTAGCCGGTCATCTCGCCCCGCGCCATCTTACGGAAGACCGGCAGCATGGAATAGTCGCCGTCAATGCGCGGCAGCCAGTCAAAATGGAAGTCGTTTTCTTTGGTGGCCGCATCGCCATAGTAGGCTTTGAGCAAAGACACGGCAAACTTCTTGAAGTTGACCCAGTAGCCTGTCGGCAGGCCCTCGTACTTGACATAGCTGTCCAGGGTGTCGTGCGTCGGGCCGGAGATGGGCTGCGGCAGGTAGCCCGGCAGCAAGTCGTACAGGGTGGAGATGTCCGTGGAGCCTTGAATGCTGGCATGCCCGCGCAGGGCCATGATTCCGCCGCCCGGACGCCCCATGTTCCCCAGCAGAAGCTGCAGGACACCCGCCGCGCGGATAATCTGCACGCCGGTCGTGTGCTGTGTCCAGCCAACCGCATAACAGATGGCGCTGGTGCGCTCCCGTCCGCTGTTGTCGCAGAGCAATTGGGCGATACGGATAATCTGTTCGGGCGTGCAGCCGCAAATCTCCGCCGTGAGTTCGGGCGTGTAGCGGGCGTAGTGCCTGCGCAGCATCTGCATCACGCAGTGGGGGTCTTGCAATGTCGGGTCGCGCTGTATCTGCCCCGCCTTGCTGTCTGTGGATGCGTCACCAGGCGACGAATGCACGCTGGCACCGCCATCCACGGCGTGCCCATGCACGCCCTGGCTGCCGTTCTGGCTCTTCGCCTGACCGCCGCTGGCCGCGTTTTCGCCACTATTGCTGCTGTCGCCCTCTGCACCTTCGGGCTGCTTGTAGCTCCAGTGCCCGGCGCTTGTGTCGTAATCACGCCCTTCGGCATCGTAGCCGCTAAACAGGCCGTCCAGTTCTTCGGTGTCCTGAAAGCGGGGGTCAATGATGGTGGAGGCATTGGTATAAGCGACGACATAGTCGTGGAACCAGCGCTCATGGGTGAGGACATAATTGATAATGCCGCCCAGGAACGCGATGTCACTGCCCGCACGGATTTGCGTATGCACATCCGCCATCGCCGACGTACGCGAGTAGCGCGGGTCTACATGGATAAGCTTGGCCCCGTTGGCTTTGGCCTTCATGGGCCAGCGGAAGCCAACCGGATGGGCCTCAGCCATGTTGGATCCCATGATGAGAATGCAGTCGCTGTTTGCTAAATCTTGCTGATAACCAGTGGCCGCGCCACGGCCAAAGGATGCACCCAGACCGGGCACAGAGGCGGAATGTCAGATGCGGGCTTGGTTCTCGACTGAAACCACGCCAAGACCCGCACTGAACAGCTTCTTAATCAGATAGTTTTCTTCGTTATCTAAAGTCGCGCCGCCGAGTGTGCCAAGACTGCGCACAATCCCCAGCCGGTTGCCGTCGCTGTCTTTGGCTTCGTAGCCTGCTTCGCGGGCATCTTTAACCTTTTGCGCGATCCGCTCCATCGCCCAGTTGAGGGGCTTTTCTTCCCAGTCTTTGGCATAGGGCGCGCGGTACAACACTGTCTTGACCCGATGCGGGTTGCGGGCAAGCTGGAACGTGTTGGCCCCTTTCGGGCACAATGTTCCTTCATTGATGGGGCTGTGCGGGTTGCCTTCAATATCAATAATCTCGCCGCCTTTGGTGTAGATATGCTGGGCGCACCCGACTGCGCAATAAGGGCAGATGCCTTCGGTGACGGTAGCACCCTCCAGGCGCGAGGCTTTGTGCAGGGTTTGTTCGCTGAATGGCTGCGGGCCGCGCGGCTTGGTATCCTGTGCGGCGGGGGCTTTGCCCGCCTGAAAAAACGGCAGTTTGAACATGGCGATGTGTTCCTTGTTGGGGGAAAGTGCGGGAGGCCGACCCTGTCGGCGCAAGTCTTAATGCGTCCATTGTACCCCGCGCAAGAATGCAAGTTAAACATGAGGGACACAGCAATCGGGCCGCGTTTTCACTGCCCACGCATGCCCTGCAAAATGAACATTTCCTTGGGAGTGTCCCTTTCGGCTCGGCCCTGCCTCCGCGTCTCAACGGTGTTCTCCCGGCTGATCAACGGCGCACCGACGACGGACGGATTTGTTCCGTCGTCGGTACGCCGTTGCAGCACCGGGGAAACGCTTATGCAGCGCCTTTGGAAGCTTCTGAGGATGGCCTCAATTCACTGGACACCGGCAATGCCAAATCACTGGATACTGGCAATGCCAAACCGAGCGAAGTTGGACACTCCCCTGCAAAATGGAAGTGATGGCCTTTGTCCGGTGGCACAATGCTACTCGCGCTTACGGCTCCGCTTGGCAAGATAAGCAGTGATACGCGCCGCCATTGCGAACACGACTACAATGCCTACAGCAGCGGGTGCCATCAAGTTGTAAAGGTTAAACAAATAAACGGAGTGGTGCATTGGGAGTAGTGTCCTCTATCCTCGTTCCGGCAGGACGGCTTGATGCCTTTAGTTCAGCGACGATATGTGCGGGGCAACCAGTGTGCGCTGCTCACGGTCGGCAGAATAGCCGAGGCAGGCCCGGATGTCTTCCTCCGTCAAGTAAGGAAAGTCGCTGAGTATCTCGGCGTGCGTCATCCCGGCGGCCAGGTACGAGAGGACATCATACACCGTGATCCGCATGCCACGAATGCAGGGTTTGCCGCCGGGCTTGCCGGGTTCCAGCGTAATAATTTCATTGAAGTTCATGGCACAGTTTACCGCCGCCACTGCCAAAGCGCAAGTCTCATCGCAGCGACACTTACCTCTGTTCATGCTACGGTCTCAGGCGGCATCCGGCGTCTGCATGAGGCGGCGGAGGGCGTCGTTAACGGCCTACTCTGTCGGGAACGCGGCGGCAACATCAGGGGCAAGCAGCACAAGGTTGGTGCCTGCGCGATACTGGGCGAGGTACTTGCCGCGCACCCCGTTCTTCAGGACGGAAGCGTCGTACTCTGGACGCAGCTCATCCTGCATCTCGTCCTTCACTTCGGGCATGGAGTTATTGTTTTGTGTCTTCATAAAGGCTCCTTTCGCGCCAGCGTGGTTGTCCGCGCGCTGATAATGCGTGTCTGCTCTTCCTGGTACGTATGAGAGACAATCAGCAGACGTCCCTGCTGGGAAACGCCGATAGTGACAAAGCGATGCTCGTCGTCTGAGTGATCGGGGTCATCGTAGCTAAAGGCGAGCCAGTCTCCAAACACAGTTCCCGCTTCCTGGAACGAGACACCATGCTTGTTCTGGTTGAGGAGGGCTTTGTTCGGGTCCCACGTGAACTTCATAAGGCTTATGATAGCATGGATAAGGAACCTGGCACCGGCACGCACTGCGTAGCGCGTCAGGCGGCTTCCGGCGTTTGCATGAGGCGGCGCAGGGCCTCGTTGACGGCCTGCTCCGTAGGGAACGCAGCAGCGACATCCGGGGCGAGGGTGACAGTGAGTTGCGGCGAGGCCGCGCGTGCGGCGAAGCGGAGGCAGACTTCAACCACCAGTCTTCACCGGGGCGGCCTGCCCGCATCGGTGCAGCGCTGTGTTAGATCACAGAAGCGATGACCTACGCGCCAGCGGGATCGCCGCCCTTGTTGAGCAACTCGACCAGCACCGCCTTCAACTCATCGCACTTGGCGATGGCCGCTGGCAGGTCATCCGAGTGGGTGAACTGGCCCGTCAGGTCGATCCCGTTGGGCTTGAGCGTCATCAGCACCGCGCTCCTGCCCGCACCCTTGTGCGCCTTCTCCAAGGCCCTCGCCAGCATCGCGATGACCTTCTCGTTACCGGTTTCCACGCTGCCAGCGTCGCCCTGTATGATTGGAGTGTTCATTAGCCTTATCCTTCCTGTGTCCGTCACTACTGGGCCTGCGTTTCCTGCAAGCCCCTATCCTGCGGCATAACGCCCAAGTTCAGCCGCGACCGCCACATTGCACCTGACACCCGACCAAGCCAATACAGAAAGTGACCGTGGCCCGCAGGGTGTCTTATCCTGCCCTCTTCTCTCCCTCTGGCTCCCCAGTATTGGGGCGAGGGGGCCGTGCTGCCGGTGTTATCCATGTTCCAAGCCCGCCGTGATTCGGCGAAACGCGCCAGCCACAAGCGGGACTTCGTCGTCTCGCAAAGTCCGCACGTCCATGACAAACTGGCCGTCTTCCCGCCTGCCGATAATGGGGGGACGGCAACGGCGCAGCGCCTGGGCAAGGCTGTCTGCGGTGAGCGGGGGGCACGACACGGCGACCAGTTTGCTCGGCAGCGCGGCTTCGGGCAGGGTGCCGCCGCCGCTGTAGCCCACGCCATCGCGCACCTGAGCGGTCACAGGCGGCAGCTTGGCAAGGGCAAGACGCAGCCGCCGGGCGCGGCGGGCCAGCGCGTCCGGGGTTTGCAGCAGCATGCGCAGGGTGGGGATTTCGCGCACGGCTTCCTCGCTATCGTACAGGCGCAGGGTGGCTTCCAGCGCGGCTAGGGTCATCTTGTCGGCGCGCAGGGCGCGAAACAGAGGGTGGTCCGCCATCTGCGCGATCTGTTCTTTTTTGCCGAGCAGCAGCCCGCACTGCGGCCCGCCGAGCAGCTTGTCTCCGCTGCACGCCACAATGTCTGCGCCGCTTCTCATAGACATGCCCGCAGTCGGTTCGGGCGGCAGGCCATAGGGCGACAAATCGACCAATGCGCCGCTTCCCAGGTCTTCCATCACGAGAACGCCGCGCTCACGCCCCAGTCGCGCCAGGTCGGCGAGGGCGACGCTCTGGGTGAACCCGACAATCTGGAAGTTGCTGGCATGCACCTTCAGCAGCAGTTTGGTCTGGGGCGTGATCGCCTGCGCATAGTCCGACAAGCGCGTTTTGTTGGTCGTGCCCACCTCTACGAGACGCGCGCCGTTTTGCGTGATCACATCGGGGATGCGAAACGCCCCCCCAATTTCCACCATCTCGCCCCGCGACAAAATCACTTCCCCATCACGGGCGAACGCGCTCAGGGCCAGCAGCACAGCGGCAGCGTTGTTGTTGACCACCAGGGCGGCTTCAGCCCCGGTCAAACGACGCAGCAAAGCTTCGGTCTGCCCGCCGCGCCCGCCGCGCTTGCCGGTTTCCAGGTCCAGTTCTAAGTTGGAATAACTCTGCGCCACGTCGCGCACCGCCTCCAGCGCAGCGGACGCCAGGGGCGCGCGGCCCATGTTGGTGTGAATGACGATCCCGGTGGCATTGACGGCCCGCTGCAAACGCGCGCGGTGTTGCGTGTCCAGCGCGCGGCGCACGGCCTCAAAGAAGCCATGTTCGTCAAAAGCGCACGGCTGCCCGTCGCTCTCAGGCCCCCCGCGCTGTTCGCTCCGCAAACGCTCCAGCTCAGCACGCACCGTATCGCGCACCTGCACCCGCGAAAAGGTCTGGGTCAGGGCATGGGCAGGCGATGTTTCCAGCAAAGCGTGCACGGCGGGGAAACGAGAGGGATGGCGGAAGGCGCGTGTATCCACACGGTTATAATACCCGGCTTTGTCATGCCAAATCTTGGCCGCTTGCGCGGCAGAAGATCGGCAATCAAGACTTGGTTTCTGCACGGTACCGGCTCAGGGGAAAGGCCGGCAGTGCAGGAAAAAAGGCAGGGGGCGAGGGCGTTCCCCCTTTTTGCACAGGCATTGGGGGGGCGTTTCCACGCCTTTTCCATGGGTGATCCACGGCGTACCGACGACGGAACAAACTGTTCCGTCGTTGCAACGCCGCCGGAAAGCCTATGATCCGCCGAAGAAACACGCCGGCTTCGCGCAGGCTTGCAGAAAGTTTTTCAATTGCCCTGAAGATTGACGCGGCATGTGCCGATACTGAAAAGTGACAACTCAATACAGGAGGTTCCCATGACCCTGGACATTGCCCAGCCTTCGCCAGCTTCCATAAACCCGGCAGGCGGCGGGCCGCCCGGTGCGGGTCCGCCGACATCGGCAAACGGAACCCACCCGTTTGCCGCAATGCTGGCGCAGCACAAGCCGCCCGGCGCAGGCCACGCAGGGGGCGCAGGCCCGAAAACTGCCGATCACGCGCGGGACGACAAGGCCCGCAGCGACCAACACGACAAGGGCGGCGACAAGGACGCCCCCACCGACCCGGCGGCCACTCTTTCTCCGGTTTCTGTGCAGGCGCTGCCTGCCGAGGCGATTTCTGCGGCGGCCTTTGCTGTTCTTCCCGGCCCGCCGATTCCGACTGCCCCCGCCGCGCCGAATGCAGCGGCGGCAAGCGCAGATAATACATCAGAAGCGATGGACACCAGCCTTTCCGGCGCGACCGCTCCTTTGAGCGGAGCCGCGCTGCCCACCGGCGGTGAGTTGCTTCCCCAAACAATGCAAAAATCGGCTTCTGCGGAAGAACGCGCCCCGGCGTCGTTTTCTCTGCCTGTCGCCCTGCCGACGCCCGCTCCGGCATCCCCGGCAGGCATTCCGCTGCCGGCATCGCCTGGGTCTGCCTCGCTAGGCCTGCCCGGCGCGGCGGGTCAGGCGGCCCTGCCGGGAGCCGGGGGCGCGGCGCCGGGCCAGGCTCAAGTGTCGGCGGCGCAGAAGGCTGCCGTGGGCCTGGCGGGCGCTTCTCCAGCGGCTGGCTCAGACATGTCTGGGACTGCCTCTGTGCCGGGGGCGAACGAGCCTGGCCCGGCCATGCCGCCCGCCACAAAACTCGCCCTGCACCAGTACGAGCAGTTCAATCAAACCGGCCTGCAAAATACGGGCCGACCTGCCAATAATACAAGCAAAGAAGGCGGCGCACCGGCAGTGCAGACGGGATCAGCGGCAGGCAAAGACGCTGCCTTGTTCAGCAGTTTCCCGTCGCTCACGCTGTCCCCTTCCCCGGCAGAGGCCGGGGTGCGGGCAGGGCAGGAATGGGCGCAGGGCGTGAAAGCCGAAGCCGACGGCGCCAGGGATAAGCCCGGCGCGCCCGGCGACGGGGTTTCGGGCAGCCTGCTGATGCCGGGGACGCCGGGGACGGGTGAAGCAAAAACGGCAGCGGCGCCTGCCGCGCCGATGCTTCCTCAGGAGCGCGCGGCCTTGATGCAGCAGGCATCCGACAGCATGCAAACTCTGCATGCCCAGGTGCTGGGACACGGACGCGGGCAGATGACGCTGCAGCTGCACCCGCAGGACTGGGGCAAGCTGCAAGTGTCGGTGACAATGACCCCGGACACCACAGGGAACGGCGGGACGCGGGTCACCGCGCACCTAGTCGCGGACAGCGCATCGGTCAAGCAGGCATTGGAAACAGGGGGATTAGACCTGCGGCGCGCACTGCGCGAGGCCGGGCTGCACCTGGATCAAATGACCGTGACGGTGCGCCCGCCCGCCGCGAGCAGCGAGTCGCAAAGCATGGGCGGCAGCTTCAGCGGCGACCCCAGACGAAACGCATCGCAGGACGCACAATCCTGGGCCGCCCCCGGCGGTTTGGGAAACAACACGGCAGGCGGCGGCCAGCCGACATTCGGCGGAGGCGGGGCCAACACAGGCACGCAAAACCCGGAGCAGCGACGAACAGCGTTCACGGCATCGGGCCTGAGCGATGACCATGAAGAACACGCCCGGCAGGCTGTCCCGATCAGAGGGATGGCAGGCTGGCTGGACACACGCGCTTAAGCGCAAAGGAGACACTATGGCCGGCAGCACAATCAACACTTACACCAACGCCTTCGGCACGGCGACCAATGTCGGCCGCGACGGGTTGGTCAAGAAAAACGCGGGAAGCGTGGACAAGAGCCAGTTCCTGAGCCTGCTGATTACCGAACTCAAAAACCAAGACCCGACCGCGCCCACCAACCAAAAAGACACACTGGCGCAGCTGGCGCAGTTTTCCTCGCTGGAACAGATGCAGAACCTCAACCAAACGCTCACGGCGGCCTCGCAGTTCGGCCAATTGTCGCAGGGGGCCGCGCTGATCGGCAAAACCGTGAACGCGGGAGCGGGCGACAGCGCGGTTTCGGGCCTGGTCAGCGCGGTCGCCGTGCAGGATGGCAAGACTTACCTGCATATCGGTGACCGGGATGTTGATGCATCCACAGTGACAGGGGTCAAATAAATGTCTGCCCTTGACATTGAAAGCCGCATCTTAGGCGCAAACACCGCGCTGGCCCCGCCCGCCAAAACCGTGCGTCCCCAGCCGGGTGCGCCGCGCTTTGATCAGGTGCTGGCCGATGTCCATGCCAAAGCCAGCCCACGCACGGGGCTGGGCGGCGCGGCGAAAAGCCCCATCAAGTTCTCCGGCCATGCGCAGACGAGACTTGCCTCGCGGCAGATCACGCTGACCGAAGGCGACCTGGCAAAACTGGGCGATGCCATCACAAAGGCTGCCGCCAAAGGCGCCCGTGAATCACTGGTGCTGATGGACAAAGCCGCCCTGGTCGTGTCCGTGCCCAACCGCACCGTGATTACGGCTGTTGCCCGCGACGACATGAAAGAAAATATCTTCACCAACATCGACAGCGCCGTCTTAATATAAGATTGATCAAGAGCGCGCTTCCACCAACCGGCGGGACCTTTTCCCAAGGACGCCGACGACCCCGCCCCGCGCGAATGACTGAGCGCGGGGCACGAAAGAAAAGGACACACCAATGCTTCAGGCTATGTTTAACGGAGTCGCCGCTATTCAGGCGCATCAGGAAAAGATGGACGTGATCGGCAACAATATCGCCAACGTCAACACGACCGCCTACAAAGCGGGCCGGGTGACGTTTGAAGATCAGCTTTCGCAGACGCTGGCCGGGGCCTCCAAAGGCGACGGCAAGAATATCGGCGGCACCAACGCGCAGCAGGTCGGGCTGGGGGTGCAAGTCGCCGCCATTGACACGCTGATGCAGCAGGGCGGCCTGCAAAGCACGTCCCGTCCCACAGACCTTGCCATTCAAGGCAACGGGTTTTTCATGCTGGGCCTGGGCAACGACGTACAATACACGCGGGACGGGTCTTTTTCCGTGGACAACAACGGCAACCTGGTCAATTCGTCTACGGGCCAGTATGTGCTGGGCTGGCAGGCAGACCCCGCCTCGGGCAAAGCGGATACGACCAAACAGATCGAGGCCGGCTCGCACCTGTCTATTCCAGTCGGCAGCCTGACCTCGGTTTATCCGACATCGTCCGCAGTGTTCGGGGGCAACCTGAGCGCGGAAGCCGCCAGCACAGACCCTCCGTATAACCGCACGGTTGTCATCTATGACAGCCTGGGCGAAAAGCACAACGCCACATTAACGTTCAGCCGCCAGGCCCCGGCCACGACCGGCCCAACAGCAGGTCAGCCGACCAACAAGTGGAACTGGAGCTACCAGTTTGACGGGCAGCCCGCCACGCCCACGCCAGGCGGCAATATTGCCTTTGACACGAGCGGCAAGTTTGATAAAACAAACTCCGCAGTCGGCTCCATGACATTCAGCCCTACCGACGGCTCCGCCGCGCCCCAGTCAATCACGCCGGACTTTGAGGCCATGACGCAGGTGTCGGGGGCGTCCAGCGCCGCGCCGATCTCGCAAAACGGCTTCGGGCCGGGCACCCTGTCGAACTTCACCATCGACTCCACCGGCAAGATCACCGGCGACTTCAACAACGGCCAAACCCGCACTTTAGGCCAAATTGCCATGAGCAACTTTGCGAACCCGGAAGGACTGGCCCGCGCGGGCAGCAACAACTACTCCAGCACCATCAATTCGGGCCTGCCGCAGGTGGGCACGGCGGAAGCATCCGGCCTGGGCAAGATCAGCACGGGCTACCTGGAGCAATCCAACGTGGACTTGTCCAAAGAGTTCACAGATATGATTATCACGCAGCGCGGCTTCCAGTCCAACACCAAGATCATCACGACGGTAGACGAGCTGCTCAACGAAGTCATCAACATCAAGCGGTAATCCAAAGACTCATCTGTGGCCCTCTTCTTTCACTGAAGAGGGCACGGAAAACAGGGAAAGAACAGTGCCATGATCGTCGTTACGCGCTTTGACGGCACCGAGATCGCCGTCAATGCCGATTTGATAGAGTTTGTTGAAGCCTCGCCGGACACGCACCTGACCCTGGTGACAGGAAAGATGATGCTGGTGCGTGAACCGCGCGCAGAGATCATTAGTCGCGTGCTGGCCTGGCGTCAGGCGGCAGGCCCGCTGCTTTCCCGCCCGCGCGCGGGCGAACTGGCTGGGGAACACCAGGAAGCCTATTAGGGCGTATTTGTTCGGAGAAGAAACACATGGACCTTGCAACGATAATCGGCTTTGTGCTGGCCTGGGGCGCGTTTTTCGGCTCGGTCGTGATGGAAGGCGGCGACCTCAAGGCGATGGTCAATCCGTCCGCCCTTGTCTTGGTGTTCGGGGGAACATTGGGGGCATCCATGATGTCCGTGCCCCTGTCGGGCATTCTGGGCATCGCAGGCGTCACCAAGAACGCGTTTATCAGTAAAAAAGAGGACAATGCGGGAGTGATTAAGATGCTGGTGGGCTTTGCCGAGCGCGCCCGCCGCGAAGGCCTGCTCGCCCTGGAAGACCAGACACGCGACATCGACGACCCGTTCCTCAAGAAGGGCATTCAGCTCGCTATTGACGGCACCGACCCCGAATTGGTGCGGGAGATTTTGCAGACCGACATTGCATTCATCGGCACCCGGCACGCGGCAGGGGCGACTTTGTATGCCACGATGGCGGGCTTTTCCCCCACCCTGGGCGTCATCGGGACAGTCGCAGGCCTGGTGCACATGCTCGGCAACTTATCAGACCCCGGCTCAATGGGGCCAAGCATCGCGGCGGCGTTTATCGCGACCCTGTACGGCGTGTCCAGCGCGAACCTGCTGTTTCTGCCCCTGAGCAACAAGCTCAAGCATGTCAGCAGCGAAGAAGTGCTGGGCAAAGAGATTGTCATGGAAGGCATTCTCGCTATTCAGGCGGGCGACAACCCGCGCATCGTGGAAGAAAAACTCAAGGCGTTCCTCGCCCCCAAAATCCGCAAGGCCTTTGATCTGGCCGTGGAAGCGGCGGCCTAGAACATCTTGGACGGACACGCCGGGCCATGGATGGCCCGGCTTTGGAGCAGGGAGAATACTTCATGGCGGGACGAGGACACGGCAAGGGGAGGCGCGGCGGCGGGCATGGCGGCGGCGAGCACGAGAACAGCGAACGCTGGCTTTTGACTTATGCGGACATGATGACGCTTCTGGTGGCGTTTTTCATTATGCTTTACGCCATGTCGGTGGTCAATGTCACCAAGTTCCAGCAGCTTGCCATTTCCGTGCGGTCAGGCTTCGGCGGCAGCATGACAACGGGCGCGCCGACGATTTTGTCCGGCGGGGCGACGCAGGGCATTCCTTCCTTCATGTCTTCCAGCAAGAACCTGAACGACTCCAAAAGCGAGGTGTCCCTGCCGGTTTCCAAGAAAGCCATCGCGTCCATTCGCGACTCGCACCGCTTGGACAAAGCATTTGAAACCGTGCGGGCCTATATCAAGCAGCATGGCTTGGAGAAAGTCATGCACGTCAAGCAGGACGAGCGCGGCGTCATCATTACTGTCTTGACGGACAAAATGCTGTTTGCCAGCGGGCAGTCCGACCTGCGGCCCCAGGAGGCGGGCCTGCTGTCCGAAGTGGGCAATGTCGTCAACACGGTTCCAAACACCGTCCGCGTAGAGGGACACACGGACAACCTGCCCATTCACACCGCGCGCTACCCATCCAACTGGGAACTATCCGCGGTGCGCGCGACCACTGTTTTGCGCTATTTCGCGGCCCACGGCGTGCCGGACAATCGCCTGGAAGCCGCAGGCTATGCCGACCGTCACCCGGTCGCCGCCAACGACACCGAGCAGCACCGGGGCTTTAATCGCCGCGTGGACGTGGTGATTTTGCGCCAGGAAGCGGGGTAGTTAGCCACCCATGAAGTACGAAGAGGCCCCCCCGCCCCAATTCTGGGGAGCAATACAGAAAGTGACCGTGGGCCGCAGGGTGTCTTATCCTGCCCTCTTCTCTCCCTCTGGCTCCCCAGAATTGGGGCGGGGGGGCCTCCTAGTAGTCTTTGCACAAACGCACAGCCCCGCACAATTAATTTGTGCGGGGCTTGATTGCGTCGGCAGACTATCAACTATTCGCCTACGCCGATTCGGGGGATGCGCCCCCATCGGCGGCCTTGGCGCTGTTGTTTTTGTCGCCGCCCGTGGCTTTCAAGTAGTCGTCATTGAAGCGCTTAATGCCGATGTCCGTCAGCGGGTGGTGGAACAACTGCTCCATTGTCTTGTAGGGGATCGTGCAGATATGCGCCCCGGCTTTGATGCTTTCGGTCACTTGCAGCGGGCTGCGGATGGACGCCACCAAAATCTGCGGGTCTTTGGGGAACTCGTAGGTATCCACCATGTCCACGGCGTCAATGATGTTTTGCGGCGCTTCCAAACTCCCCATGTCATCAATGCGCCCGACGAAAAACGAGATAAACGACCCGCCTGACTTGCACGCAATCAGCGCCTGCGGGAGGGAGAATATCAGCGTAATGTTGAAATTGACGCCTTTGGGCGAAAGCTCTTTGACCACTTCCATCGCATTGGCCGTCATCGGCACCTTCACGAAGATATTGGGCGCCCAGCTTGCAATATCCTGCGCTTCCGCCAGCAGCTTGTCCGGCTCCGTTTCCACGCACTCGGCGGACACGGGAATGTCCCCCACCAGGTCGATAATCTCCATCACGCGCGTTTTGTGCGGGATGCCTTCTTTGGCGATCAGGCTGGGATTGGTCGTCACCCCGTCCAGAATGCCCCAAGCCTTTGCCATTTTGATTTCATCTACGTTTGCCGTGTCTATGAAAAACTTCATGTTTTGTCTCCTGCCGGGCGGCGGCTGTTAAAATACGTTCCTTCGCGCCGCGACACAGCCGTTATACCCGTTCGGCGCGCGAACCAACAGGGCGCTTGCACAGGTTTCCAGGCGGGATGCCAGCGCGCTGCAAAGGCATTGCAGCGGCAGACCGACGACGGAAGGATTTGTTCCGTCGTCGCAACGCCCTCAGTCAGCCGCGGGAACGCGTATGCTGCGCCCTGGAAGCAGGGGAAACACCGGCACAATTACTTGTTTTTCTGCTCGTCCCATCAGCGAGCAGAGTTGGGAGCGGTTTTGGGGTTTAACCGTTTGGGCAGGGCGGTACAGTCTCATCAGTGGCGCGACCCAGAAGTTTTCGCCGGCGGAAACAATGGCACGGAGGATGCGCCCAACTCACGGGAGTATTTCAAGGAGTATTTCAAATGGCACTTGCAACCAACACACGAGATTTAACAGGCCGCAGCACGGTCGCAGGCATGTTCGCGGATCGTTCCCACGCACAGCAGGCAATCGCCGACCTGAAAGCGGCGGGCTTTGAGGAAGAGCAGATCGGTGTCGCCATGCGCGACCGCAATGAACAGGGTCAACTGGCCGACGACAGCGGCGTTCACGGCACCCATGCGGGCAGCGGCGCGGCGACCGGCGGCGTGGTCGGCGGCGTGCTGGGCCTGCTGGTCGGCATCGGCGCGCTGGCGATTCCCGGCATTGGGCCGGTGATTACGGCGGGCGTTTTGGCGCATGCTATCGGGGCGGGCGCGGCGGGTGTCGCGATTGGCGCGGTCGGTGGCGGCGTGGTCGGGGCATTGATCGGCCTGGGCATCCCGGAGCATGAAGCGAAGCATTTTGAGACCGGCTTCAATGCAGGCGGGGCATTGGTCACGGTGAACGCCGGGCCGCGCGCAAGCGAAGCGATTGAGATTCTGGAGCGCGACGGCGGCGACACGGGCGCATCGGCATATGCTCCGACGGGCAATGACGCCCTGGCAAGCGGGGCTTACACAGCGCCCGCCCTCGGCGCGGCAGGCGCAGGCTACAACGACATTGAAAAAACGCAGGTGATGCCGTCAAATGTTAATGCAGGCGCGGGCGACTTCAACCGCTCAAGCGCGTCTGTTCCGGCGGGCGCGCAAAGCGTGGAGCTGCGCGAAGAAGTGCTCAATGCCCACACCGACAAGGTGCAGACCGGCGAAGTGACCTTGCGCAAGGAAGTTGTCACGGAAACCAAAAGCATTGATGTGCCCGTGCGCCGCGAAGAGGTGGTGATTGAGCGCCATGCCGTGAGCGGCGCGGCTGCCACCAACGCCGACTTCTCCGCCACCGAAGAAGTGCTCCGCGTGCCTGTCATGGAAGAGCAGGTAGTGGTGCAGAAAAACGCAGTCGTCACCGAGGAAATCTCGCTGGGCAAGCGCGAAGTGACGGAAACGCAGCATGTCACCGACACGGTGCGCCGCGAAGAAGCCTACATCGAGAACCCCGACCAGGTGGATGTTCTGGAGCGCGGCGCGGCTGCCAATACCACTCCCACGCGGTCAAACTCAAACCAACTCCCCCTTCCAGGGCGGAACTGTCGGCAGGGGCGCATGGGAAACCGTGCGCCCTTGTTTTGCGCCTGCCCTGCCGGTGTTTAACGGTTCGTGCAGAGCGGTAAGTACCAGCAAAAGGAGGGTGCTGATTATGATGATGGATAACACACCCCACACTGACGAGCGACGCACGGTGGCCGCTTTGTTTGCCGACCCTGCGCAGGCGCAGCAGGCTATTCACGACCTCAAGCAGACCGGGTTTCGCGGCGAGGACATCGGGCTTGCCCTGCGTGACCGCGATGCGCAGGGCGCGCTTCGCGTGGAAACAGGCGCCCAGGCCGCCGCCGATATTGGGCAGGATGCGGCGAGCGGCGGGCTGCTGGGCGGCCTGATCGGGCTGCTGGTCGGCTCGGCGGCGCTGGCGATCCCAGGTCTGGGGCCAGTCGTGGCAGGCGGCGTGTTCGCCAGCGTGCTAGGCTCCACCGCGGTCGGGGCGGGCCTGGGCGTGGTGGGCGGCGGCATCATCGGCACGCTTGTCCACCTCGGTTTGACCGAGCATGAAGCCAATTACTTCGCGTCGGGCTTTCACGAAGGCGGCGTTTTGGTGACGGTGCATCCCGGCGGACGCGCGCGAGACGCCGCCAAGATTTTGGCGCAGCATGGCGGGGACATAGGCGAGGCGGGGGGCGAGCCGGGGGGTTACACGGACTACGGCGGCGGCGGGTCGCCCATCGCGGGCGGCGTCGTGCCGCGCTAGGCTGTGACGGGACAAGGGCCGCAGGCGGCTGCCTGCGTCCCTTACTCTTTGTCTGCTTCGGGCAGGCGGTCGTACAGGGCATGGGGGGATTGCGTGCGCAACGCCCAGCCCGAATCGCCATACGACCAGTGCCACCACTCGCCGACATAGTTGGTCAGGCCGACCGCTTCCAGTGTCTGGAACAGCAGATGCCGGTTGGCCTGCGCTTCCGGCGTCAGTCCTGGCGTATTGGCAGGCGCGCTTGTCTCGTCCATCTCAAACGGCGAACTCATATCCAGCAGGGTCTGGCTGCCTGTGTCTACGAGAGTTAAGTCCACGGCCCCGCCGGTGGAATGCGGCGGCGGGCAGGGATCGTCGGGCGGGGCGGACATGGTGTTCGTGATGCGATGCAGGGTGGCGCGTCCCCACTCCGGGTGGCGCGCGGCGAACTCAGCCTTAAGGTGCTCGTACATGAAGCGCTGCTGATGCAAGGGCCTAAAGCCTTCAATAATGGTGATGTCCGTGCCCTGGGGCAGCGACTCGGCGGCGCGGGCCAGCATCTCCGCAACGCTTTTGCGGACACGGGGCGTGCGCGGCATGCCGGCGAACTTGGGGTGTTCCTCCAGAAAGTGGATGCGAGGGGAAAGAGTGCGCGGGTCCACCAAAGGCTCGCCGTTGTCAGCAATCGGCACGGCGCGCAGCTTGGTCAGGGGTTCACCAAAAGAACGAGGCATGGAAACGGAACTTTCTAGGGATAAGTCAGGTCTTATGAAGCGGCGGCTTGCGCAGGCAAAAGCGATAACAATACGGCCTGCCCGCCATGATAGGCTTCATGGGCAACAACATGGCCGAGCAGCCAGCGCACCGTGTAGGTTTTACCTTCCCGCGCCGGGTGGGTGAGGACTTGGTGTGCGCTTTGCAGTGCCTGCACCCAGGCGAGTGTCTGCGCGCGCACGCTATCTAGCTGGGCATAGTACCACTCTAGGGGCTGGTCGGGAGGCGTGGGCCAGTGCACATTGGCCTGGTCGGTTTCCTCAGACAGCAAAGCGGCGACAACTTCGGGGGGCCGCACCTGCCCGCTGATGGCTTCATGCAGCCAGTAGCCTTCCACATCGGCGATATGCAGCAGCAGGCCGCCGATGCTTTGCCCATCCGCTCCGACCTGCCAGGTGACAATTTCGCGCGGCACGTTCCCCAACATCTCGCGCCACTCCTGGGTGGTCTGGGTAAGCAGGGACAGCAGCAGCCCAAGTTCAGGGACGGGGCTGGAGGGAGGCGGAAGGTCAATATTCTGTGTCATGGGGTTTGCTTTACGAAGACACGGCCTGGGACACAGCCGCGAACTGGTCTTTGAGCGCGGGATACAGGGCACGGTAGATGGCATAGAACTGTTGGTAAGCCTGGTGCGCCTCGGCCTGCGGCGGACAAGTTGCCACGGTTTGTATGATATGAGCGCAGGCAGCGGCGACGGTGGGGTACGCATGAGTCCCGACCATTGCGAGAATGGCCGCGCCTAGAGCGGGGCCTTCATCCACGGCCAGGGTCGTGTGGGCATAGCCGGTCACGTCGGCGTGGATTTGACGCCACACGGCGGATTTGGCCCCCCCGCCCGACGCCCGCACTTCGCTCACGGGAATGCCCAGCTCGGCGAATATCTGGAAGGTGTCGCCCAGCGCATAGGCCACGCCTTCCAGCACCGCCCGGCTGAAATGCGCCCGCGTGTGCCGCAGGGTCACGCCGAAAAACACCCCCCTGGCATTGGCATCGGGATAGGGCGTGCGCTCGCCGGTCAAATACGGCAGGAAGATCAAGCCTTCCGAGCCGGGAGCGATTTGGGCCGCGCCCTGCGCCATCAAGTCATATGGGTCAGTCCCAATGGTCCGCGAGACCACGCCTTCCGGCTGGTAGAACGTATCCCGCAGCCAGCGCAGCGACCCGCCCGCCGACAGCGAAACACCCATGACCTGCCACGCACCGGGCACGGCATGGCAGAACGTGTGCAGGCGCAGGTTTGGGTCTACGGCAGGCGACTGGGCAAACGCAAACACGACGCCGCTGGTGCCCACCGTGCTGGACACCGCGCCCGGCTCCACAATGCCGCTGCCCACCGCTCCCGCCGCCTGGTCGCCGCCCCCGCCCGCCACGGGCGTGCCGACAGCCAGGCCTGTCTGAGCGGCCGCCGCGGCATGGACATGGCCGGTAATCTCAATGCTTTCCGCGCAATCGGGCATCCACGCGGCGGGAATGTCGGCAGCCGCCAGCATGTCCACCGACCACTTCCGATGAGCCACGTCAAACAACGCCGTGCCGCTCGCATCGGACACTTCGGTCGCATGCGCGCCCGTCAGCAGAAAACGGACGTAGTCTTTGGGCAGCAGCACTTTGGCGACACGGGCGTAGAGTTCAGGCTCATGGCGGCGGAGCCAGATAATCTTGGGGGCCGTAAAGCCGGGCAGGATAGGGTTGCTGATCAGGCCCGCCAGATTGTCCCGCCCGACCTGGGCAGTCATCCAGTCGCACTCGGCCTGCGTGCGCTGATCGCACCAGAGCAAGGCGGGGCGCAGCACCTGGTTGTCTTTGTCTAAAAAGACCGACCCATGCATCTGCCCCGACAGGCCGACGCCTTTGACTGCGCTGGGGTCAATGCCTGCGCGCCGCAGCACGGCCTGTGTGGACGCCACGCACGCGGCCCACCAGTCGGCGGGGTCTTGCTCGGCCCACAGGGGGCGCGGCGTGGACAGCGGGTATTCCTGCGTGTCGGACGCAATCTTTGCGCCGTGCTCGTCTACCAGCAGCGCCTTGGTGCCGCTGGTGCCAATGTCCAGCCCAAGATAATAGGCCACCGCGTGTCACCCTCTTTGAGAACTTAAAAGAGGCGGGCCAGAAACTCGCGTGCCCGCAGCAGGCCGCGCTGCTCGCCGTCCCAGTCGCCGTTGTAGCGCGCGTCTTCCAGTTCCATGCTGACCATGCCGCCGTAGCCCCAGGCGTGCAGACCGGACGCGACCCCGGCCCAGTCCACAACGCCATCGCCGGGAATGCAATAGCGCCACCAGCCTTCGCCAAAGCCCAGTTGGCGAGCCGCCGCCGAGCCGGGCAGGTCGGCAGGCAAAGACGCCCCTAATATACCGGTCTCGTAGCGCTGTGCGCCATCAAATGCCGTGTCTTTCCCATGCACATGCGCCACGGAGCCGCCGAACTCCGCCAGGAAACGCAGCGGGTCAATGCCCAGCCGCGCCAGATGGCTGGGGTCGTAGTTGAGATTGAGCGTTCCCGCCCCGCGTTCGCGGTCCACGGCCAGCAGGGCGCGCACGGTTTCGGGGGCAACGCCCAGCGCCGGGTACAGCGGCGCGGGGCCGGGCCAGCCTTCCAGGGCCAGCACGACATTGGCGGCTGCTAGGGCCGCGCTTGCTTTGGGCCAGCCAAGCGCCCAATAGCGGAAACTGTCCGCCCGGCTTTGCCCCCCGTCGGGCGGAACGAGGACGCCGAAGCCGCGTGTCAGGCCCAAGTCGCGGGCCTGCGCCGCCGCGCCTGCAATGGTCTGCGCGCCGCGCTCCCGCTGGGCGGCATCCGGCGACAGCAGCAGGCTCAGGCCGGGCAGGTCAAAGGTTCCCGCGTCCAGACCCGCCTTGCGGATCGTCTGCACGGCCCCCGCGTCGGGCCGCCCGATGTCTATCGCGCTGAAGTCGTTGTCCTTGGCCCAGGCAGCCAGGGTGGGCAGGGGCAGGGCGGACGCCGCATTAGGAATGCGAAAAGCGAATGGAGTTGTCATGGGCGTTTGTTAGCCACCCGCCTGCGCTTTTCCTGCCCGGAACAGGGGCACGCTGTTTTTCCGTGCGGGAACTCTCTCCGCCCGCACTTGACAGCCTGCCCGCCGATATGCGAGAATGAGCGCATCACGCTTTTCCATTCCGGGGCGACAAACACGCGCCCCCTGTCCCCCAGAAAGAACACACTGTTATGCGAACTTCTTCTCAATCTCTGTCCCTGACACTGGCCCTCGGCCTGGCTGTCACTGCGGCCGCGACAAGCCGGGGCGCCGCCCCCAAACCCATGGCTCAGGCCGCCCCCGCCGCGCAAGTCGCGCACGGCAAAGCCCTGGTCGGCGGCAATGGCTGCGCCAACTGCCACGGCGCAAACCTCGCGGGACGCAAGGGCTTTGCGCCCAGCCTGCACACGGCGGGCGTCTTGAAAGAGTACAACGCGGGGACGTTTGCGCGCGTGATGAACACAGGCGTCACCAATGATGGCGGCCATGTCCAAAAGCCCATGCCTGTCTACCACCTCAAGCCTGCCGACGGCACCGCCATTTATGCCTATCTGAGAACCCTCAAGTAGAGAGCTGCCTGCAATGCCCCCCGACAACGTCCCCGACCGCGACCTCGCGCTGCGCATCTTGGAAAAGCAGCTGGAGCGGATGCGCTCCATGCACTATGGCTACTATGCGCAGTTCTTCCAGGCCACGCATCTGTTCACGATCATTGCTTTGGCGCTGTTCGGCCTGAGCTTGTCTCACCCGCTGCGCGGGCTGATCTTTCTGCTGCCGTTCTTTATCGTCTATGCGGGCTTCTTTACGGCCTATCTTTTGTGCTACAACTTGTTCGCGCGCATCTACGCCACCGCCCTGGAAAAGCGCATCAACACGCTGGCTGGCGCGCGCCTTTTGGTGGCGCACGAAATGGAAGACGTCTACTTTTACAAGACGCCGGGCCTGAAGTTCGTCGCCATTGACCTTACCCAGCCGTGGACATTTATCAGCGCGAGCACCATTTCGTTTACGTTCGGCGGCGTCACGCTGTATGTGATCGGGGCCTGGCGCGCGGCGCAATTAATCCCGGAGTACGCCGCCCACTTCGCCCCGACCCTGGCGTTCTGGCCTTTGCTTGCCGTGTGGACACTCGGCCATCTGGCGTACCTGCTTTGGTTTTATGTCGGCGGCAAGCCGGAGAAAGCCATCGCCGCCATTGTCAACAACGCCTACGGCACCTGAGAGCAGCCGCGCCTGGGCAGTGCATGCGCGTTTTTCATCATCTCCTCTTCACGACATCATCATCTCCTCTTCACGACAAAGGTAACTGCATGACTTGTCCCCGACCCGAATATCCCCGCCCTCAGTTTGTGCGGCCTGATTGGCTGTGTCTGAACGGCGAATGGCAGTTTGAAGTAGACCAGGGCGACAGCGGCAGGGAGCGCGGCCTGTGCGCCGCCGAACTGCAAGGCAAAATCATCGTCCCGTTCTGCCCTGAGGCCGCGCTGTCCGGCGTGGCAAACCGGGACTTTCTGCATGCGGTCTGGTACCGGCGCACGGTGACCCTGCCGCTCGAATGGCGCGGGCGGCGCGTCCTGCTGCACTTTGGGGCCGTGGATTACGATGCGACCGTGTGGGTCAACGGCGTAGAACTGGCGCGCCACCGGGGCGGCTGGACCGGCTTTTCCTGCGACCTGAGCACGGTCGCCCGGCCCGGCGAGACCGCAGTCATCGTGCTGCGCGCCCGCGACCCCGACCGCGTGTCCCAGCCGCGCGGCAAGCAGGCCAACACGTATGCGCCCCTCGCCTGCCACTATACGCGCACGACGGGCATTTGGCAGACCGTCTGGCTGGAGCCGGTGCCCGATGTCGCCCTGTCCCGGCCCCGCCTGACGCCCGACCTGGGGGGCAGCGCTGTCCACCTGGAACAGCCGATTACCGGCTTCGGGCCGGGGGCGCATCGTCCCGGTTTGACCCTGCGCGCCCGCCTGCGCGATGGCATAGGCGTGGTCAGCGAAGCCTCCACCCCCGCCGATGCCGACTTCGCCCCGCGCCTGACCCTGCCCATCCCCGAAGGCCGGCGGCGCGTGTGGTCTCCGCGCGACCCGTTCCTGTATGACGTGGACATTGCGCTCCTAGACGCCCACGGAACCGTGGTTGACAGCGCGGCCTCCTATATCGGCCTGCGCGGGATCACTCTTCTCGGCCAGCAGTTTAAGATTAATGGCGAGACACTCTTTCAGCGCCTGGTGCTGGACCAGGGCTACTATCCCGACGGCGTGATGACCGCGCCCACGGATGACGCGCTGATTGCCGACATCACGCTCAGCATGGACGCGGGCTTCAACGGCGCGCGCCTGCACCAGAAAGTCTTTGAAGAGCGCTTTTTGTACCATGCCGACCGCATGGGATACTTGATTTGGGGCGAGTTCGGCGACTGGGGATGCGGGCAGTACGGCATGGAGCACGACCACCAGCAGCCCGGCATCACCTATGCCGCCCAGTGGCTGGAAACCATTCTGCGCGACTATTCCCACCCCTGCATTGTCGGCTGGTGCCCGCTCAATGAAACCCATCAGCTTTACGGCGACCGCATCACCGTCCTGGACGATGCGACGCGGGCCATGTTTCTCGCCTGCAAAGCCCTGGACACCAGCCGGCCCGTGCTGGACACATCGGGCTACTCGCACCGCGTCCCTGAGGCAGACATCTACGACAGCCACGACTACATTGAAGAAAAAGACTTCGCGGTCGGCATGCAGAAACTCCTCGCTCGGCACGCCGACATGGCGCAGGGACAAGTCTACGCCAACCCTCAGCCCACCCCCGCCGTCGGCTCCACCAACGACAGCCCGCTGCCCTGGGCCGCCACAACAGCCGCGCCGATCTGGTCCATCCCCTACCGGGGCCAGCCGTACTTTGTGAGCGAAATCGGCGGCTTCCGCTGGGTTCCCAACATGCAGCCCAAGTCGGCGACGGAAAACACCCTGGCCCGCAAAACAAGCTGGGGCTACGGGGCCGACCCCGCCACCGAAGCCGAGTTTTTGGAGCGCTTTGCGGGCGTCTGCAATGCCATGCTGGACAACCCGCACATGTTCGGCTACTGCTACACGCAGCTCACCGACATTTACCCCGAAGAAAACGGCGTTTACGACTTTGGTCGCAGGCCGAAGTTTGACATGCAGCGCCTGCGCGAAATCCAGCAGCGCCCGGCGGCTATTGAAACCCAGGGCAAAAAGTAGAGCCTGGCGCGATGTGATCCCAGGCTTGCACCCTCGTTTCTATGGCTGATACAAGGCGCTGCTTAGGCGTGGCAGCGGCGTACCTAGCGCATTGCGACGACGGAACAAACTCTTCCGTCGTTGGTACGCCGTTGCAGCATTGGGGAAACGCCGCAACAATCCCGATACTCCCCTGTGCCCAACAGGGCTGAGAGACATGTCTCTCAGCCCTGTTGGGGGGTGATCTGCCGACGCCGAGGTTAGTGCCCCAGCACGGCGTTCAAGGTGTCCGCGAGGCGAAGGCCGGCCAGGGCGACCTGACGCTCGGCCAGCGACTGGGCGGCGGGAATGTAGCCGTCCGGCAGCGTGGCATAAGTTTCCGCTTTAGGGCCGCTGGCAGGGCTTTTGCGTGACAGTGTCTGCGGCAGGGTTCCGTCCAGGTACACGAACTTGACAGCCAAAGCGTTGCCTTCCTGCACCCAGGAATGGATGGTTGTGTGGGCGGCGATCTGCGGGAACGTAGACCGGGCGTAGGGGGCAGTCTGCAAAAAGGCCGCGATCTTGTCAATATCGGCGGGGTCGCGGCTGCCGCCCAGCAGGTCATCCCAGAGCGCGTGCAGGTTGCGCGGCGGGCGCGGGATTTTTTCCACCGGCACGAGAAGGGCCGGGTCAATGCTGCCGTCAACGACTTCCGGCGGGTCGGGACGAGGCTTGTAAGCGATGGGGGGATAGGCGGGCACCCCGGCGACATCCGGCAGGCGCGGGGCGGGGGAAAGGCGGATGCTGTTGCCGCCTTTATCGCCGAGAGTAAAGACCGGCGAGAACAGCGTGGCGCAGTGCAGCGGCTGGCTCAGGTCGCCAGTCAGGTGTTCCACCCAGCACAACGACGCGGCGCGGTCGGCGGGGGCGGCATGAACCCGGCCCAGCACATAGGTTTGATTGGCAAGCTCGGTTTCGGCATTGGGCATGACCGGCGCGGTGACATCGGGGCCGGGGCTGAAAGTCGCGGTCTTTTGCACCAGGGGCAGGTCTTCGTAGTGCCAGGCAGGGCGGTCCGAAGCGGATTTGCGGATGTCGTCGGGCCAGGTGGCGGCGCGCATGAAGGCGTACAGGTCGCGGTCGGGGTAGTTCGCAGGCATCTGGCGCATCCATGCTTGGTAGCTGACGCTGTGGGTAAGCAGCTCGGCCACTTGGGCTTTGGCGGCGGGGGTGAGGCTGCGCCAGGCGATTTGGGCGGCGGTCATGTGCCCGGTGGCGTTCCAGGCGCGGGCGGGACGGGCGGCGGGGCCGCACAGCAGGGACGCGCCGAGCAGCAGGCTGGAGACGCGTGCGGCACGTCGGAAGGAGCGAGGTGAAGGCATAGGGTTCTCTTATCGGCGGGCCTGGCCCGCAGGGTTAGTCAGAGGAATTATACACGCTCCGCGCTTGGGATAACATCATGGATTGCAAAAAAGCCAGCATCGTCAAAGGAAATGGTTGGCATCTTAGAGAATAGGGGTAGAAGAAGCCCAATTCGCGTTCGCCGGCAGGCTTTGGCGTGGGCCGCGCGTTTGCCGGAGGCCGGCGGTATGCGACACGTCCGAGCTGCCCTTCCCGGACGGCGCATGAGAGGGGAACACACGACAGCATGAGCAAACAGATTTTGATTACGGGAGGGGCAGGCTTTATCGGAGCGCATCTGGGCCGGGAACTCTTACAGGCCGGATACCATGTGCGCGCCCTGGATAACCTTTCCCCACAGGTGCATGGAGAAGAGCGGCAGCGCCCCAATTATCTGCACCCGCAGATAGACTTAGTGGTCGGCGATGTGCGCGACCCCCTGGCCGTCAAAAAGGCCCTCAAAGGGGTGGACGCGGTCTTCCATTTTGCTGCGATGGTGGGTGTCGGGCAGAGCATGTATCAGATTGCCCGGTACACCGAAGTCAACAATGGGGGCACGGCCACGCTGCTGGAAGCCCTGATAGAAACGCCTGTGGAGCGATTGATAGTCGCCTCCAGCATGAGCATTTACGGCGAAGGGCTGTACCAAGCGCCCGCTGGCGTATTGGTGAACGATGCCGAGCGCGACCTGGCCCGGCTGAAACAAGGCGACTGGGAAACACGCGGGGCGGGGGGCGAAACCCTGTCTCCCATCGCCACCCCGGAAACCAAGACGCCGTCTCTTGCGTCGGTGTACGCCCTGTCCAAGTACGACCAGGAGCGTTTGTGCCTGCTGACCGGCGCGGCGTACCATATCCCCACGGTCGCCCTGCGCTTTTTCAATGTGTTCGGGACATGCCAGGCGCTGTCCAACCCGTACACGGGCGTGCTGGCGATCTTCGCCTCGCGCTATCTCAACGGGCGCGCGCCCCTGCTGTTTGAAGACGGGCATCAGAAGCGCGACTTTGTCAGCGTCCGCGATGTCGCGCGGGCGTGCCGCCTGGCCCTGGAAACGCCCGAAGCGGCAGGCCATGTGTTTAACATCGGCAGCGGGCAGGCCTACAGCATTGAAGAAATCGCGCGGCGCATGGCCCTGACACTGGACTGCACGCACCTTGCGCCCGAAGTCACCGGCAAGTACCGGGTGGGCGATGTGCGCCATTGTTTCTCGGACATCGCTAAAGCCCGGCGCGTGCTGGGCTACAGTCCTACGGTCTCGCTGGAAGAGGGCCTGCTGGAGATCGCGCAGTGGCTGGAAGGACAGGTTGCCCATGACCATGCCGCCGAAGCTGGGGCTGAGCTTGCCGCGCGGGGGCTGACCGTATGAACAAACCCACTCTGATTACCGGCGGCGCGGGCTTTGTCGGCACCAACCTCGCGCAGGCCCTGCTGTCGGAAGGCCGCACCGTTCTGCTGTACGACAATCTGTCGCGCGCAGGCGTGGAGCAAAACTGGGACTGGCTGCGCCATGCCCACGGCGGCAATGTGCAGCTTGCCCAGGGCGACGTGCGGGACGCCGAAGCGCTGCGCTATGCCGTGCGGCAGGCCGGGCAGGTCTTCCACTTTGCCGCCCAGGTCGCGGTCACGTCCAGTCTCGCCGACCCGCTCCATGACTTTGAGGTCAACGCGTGCGGCACGCTCAATCTTTTAGAGGCCCTGCGCGGCATGAGCGCGCCGCCCGCGACGGTCTTTACGTCCACCAACAAAGTCTACGGGGGCCTGGAAGATGTCGCCCTGTGCTGCCGCAATGAGCGCTACGAACCTGAAGACGGCAGGCTGCGCGCGCAGGGCATCAGCGAGCAGCGGCCCCTAGACTTTCACAGTCCCTACGGCTGCTCCAAAGGCGCGGCGGACCAATATGTGGTAGACTACGCCCGGACATTCGGCCTGCCTGCGGTTGTGTTTCGCATGAGCTGCATCTATGGCCCGCACCAGTTCGGCACGGAAGACCAGGGCTGGGTGGCCCACTTTATTATCCGCGCCCTGGAAGGAAGGCCGGTCACTTTGTACGGCGATGGCATGCAGGTGCGCGACGTGCTGTTCGCGGAAGATTTGGTGCAGGCTTTGCTGCTGGCCCAGGCGCAGATGCCCCGCTTGACGGGCCAGGCGTTCAATATCGGGGGCGGCGCGGCCAACACACTGAGCCTGCGCGGCCTGCTGGCCCTCCTGGCCGACCTGCACGGCGACGCCCCCCACGTCAGCTATGAAGACTGGCGTCCGGGTGACCAGCGCTACTACGTCTCCGATACGCGCAAGTTCCAGCACGCGACGGGCTGGCAGCCGCGCATCGGCGTCGGCGAAGGCATCGCCCGCCTGTCGCGCTGGCTGTGCGAAGCGCGCGGCATCAATCCCCGGCAGGTCGCCGCCGCGCTGTCGGCCTAGCGAGGGCAGTGTCTACGAAGGCTGGATTTGCCTGCTTGTGGCAATGGCGCTGCCAGCGCGTTCCCTCGGCGTTTTTGTGGCTTTCCCAAGGCGTATCAACGACGGAACAGTTTCTTCCGTCGTTGGTTATGGCTTGCGACGCGCTTGAAACGCCGTGGCAGCGGGCAGGCAATGCCTAGGCAGCACGCAGAAAAATACCGGGTGTATAAAACACCCGGCAGAGACGAAGCCATGCCCTCACGGGCATAAGAAAGACAATGTTCGCCATGTCTTGCGTCCGAAGGACGTGGCCTCGTCCCTTGCCAGGGGTTTTATACCCCCGGCACAAGCCTGGACTAATGGCTGCATACCCCCGGCACAAGCCTGGGCCAATGGCTTGCCTACCCTGGCCTGCCGCTCTTTCCAGAGGGGGCACGCTCCCCCGGCACAATGTCACAGAATTACAAAGCAACAACAATGACAGAAACCATGCGGGCCGCCGTGCTTCAAGCGCCCAATACACTGCAAATCCAAACCGTGCCGCTGCCCACGCCCGCGGCGGGACAAGTGCGGGTGAAGCTGGAAGGCTGCGGCGTGTGCGCGTCCAACCTGCCGCCGTGGGAAGGGCGCGAGTGGTTCACGTACCCGATGGAACCGGGCGCGCTGGGGCACGAAGGCTGGGGGCGCATTGACGCCCTGGGCGACGGCGTGACGGATATGGCTGTCGGCGACCGGGTGGCGATGCTGTCTTACCACGCCTACGCCGAGTACGATGTGGCGGATGTGGGTTCCTTGATTGCGCTGCCGCCTGCCCTGGACGGCCAGCCGTTTCCCGGCGAGCCGCTGGGGTGCGCCGTCAACATCTTCAAGCGCAGCGGCGTCGGGCGCGGGCAGACTGTGGCCGTGGTGGGCGTGGGCTTCCTGGGCGCATTGCTGACACGCATGGCCGTAGACGCGGGGGCTACGGTGATTGCAGTCGCCCGCCGCCCATTTGCGCAGGAAACGGCGCGGGCGATGGGCGCGGCCCACGTGCTGCCGATGCTGGATCATTGGGAGATTATTGAGCAGGTGCGCGCGCTGACCGGCGGCATGTTCTGCGACGTGGTGCTGGAAGCGGTCGGCAAGCAGTGGCCCCTGGACCTTGCGGCGGAACTGACCCGCGAGCGCGGGCGGCTGGTGGTGGCCGGCTACCATCAGGACGGCCTGCGGTCGGTCAACATGCAGCTCTGGAACTGGCGCGGCCTGGATGTGATCAACGCCCACGAGCGCGACCCTCTGATGTACACGGGCGGCATCGCGGAGGCGGCAGGGTTGGTGGCTGGCGGCGCGCTGAACCCTCAGCCTCTTTACACGCACACCTATCCCCTAGAGCGTTTAGCCGACGCCTTGAATGCCACCCGCGACCGTCCGGCAGGCTTTATGAAGGCCCTGGTGACGCTGTCTTGACGCGCGTGCTCCTGAGCGCGGACACGGTCGGCGGCGTGTGGACCTACGCGCTGGACGTGGCGCGGGCGCTGCCCCGGTGCGAGTTCCACCTGGCGACGATGGGCGCACTGCTTTCCCCCTCCCAAACTCGTGAAGTGGGCAGTCTCCCCAATGTCACGGTGCATCCAAGCGCGTTCCGCCTGGAATGGATGCCCGCTCCGTGGGACGACCTTGCCCGCGCCGGGGATTGGCTGCTGGGCCTGGAACGTGACGTGCGGCCCGACATCATTCACATGAACAGTTTTGTGCATGCCGCGCTGCCGTTCCGCGCGCCCGTCGTGACGGTGGGCCATTCGTGCGTGCTGTCCTGGTTTCGGGCCGTGCAGGGCCGAGATGCCCCCGGCGAGTGGGCGCGCTACGGGCAGGCTGTCCGCGCAGGCTTGGTGGCATCGGCCTGTGTTGTCGCGCCCACGCAGGCCATGCTTTCTGCATTGGAGACGCACTACGGCCCCCTGCCGCCCTCGCGGGTGATTGCCAATGCGCGGGACGCATCGCTGTATGCACCGGGCGTCAAGGAGCCGATTATCTTGAGCGCCGGGCGCGTGTGGGACGAGGCGAAGAATATCCGCGCCCTTGCGCAGGCCGCGCCGGGCCTGCCCTGGCCTGTCTGCGTTGCGGGCGACACATCGGGTCCAAATGGGGAGTGCGCGGACATGCCGCCCCTGCGCATGCTGGGACAATTGACGCCGCCTACTCTCGCTGATTGGCTGGCGCGGGCGTCCATTTATGCCCTGCCCGCCCGCTACGAGCCGTTCGGCCTGAGCATCCTGGAAGCCGCCCTGTCCGGGTGCGCCCTCGTGCTGGGCGACATTCCCTCCCTGCGCGAGGTGTGGGGCGACGCCGCCACCTATGTCCCGCCGGATGACGTGGGCGCATTGCACCGGGCGCTGCTTCGCTTGTGCCGGGACGACAGGGCACGGCAGGCGATGGCCGCGCGCGCACGGACGCGCGCGGCTCAGTATTCCCCCATCCGCATGGCGGCTTCGTACCAGGCCCTGTACGGCGATGTTCTCGCTCAGAGGGCCGCAAGCCCCGCTTCATAATTCTCAACCGCAAGGACTGGACTTCGTGCGCATCGTTCTCTTTTATCACTCGCTCGTCTCGGATTGGAATCATGGCAACGCCCACTTCCTGCGCGGCGTTGTGACTGCCCTCATGGAACAAGGCCACAGCGTCTGCGTGTACGAACCCAAAGACAACTGGAGTTTGCAGAACCTGCGCGCCGAGGCAGGCGGCGAGGACGCTTTGCGCGTGTTCGCCCTCGCCTACCCCGGCCTGCAAAGCACAACCTACGAACTGGACACGCTTTCGCTGGACGATGCCCTAGACGGCGCAGACTTGGTGCTTGTCCACGAGTGGAACGACCATGCTTTCGTGAAGCGCATCGGCGCGCATCGGCGCGCGCGGGGCGGCTACCGTCTCTTGTTCCATGACACGCACCATCGCAGCGTCACCGACCGAGCGGGGATGGCGGCGTATGACCTGAGTGGCTATGATGGCGCGCTGTGCTTCGGCGCTGCGATCCGGGACTTGTATCTCGCGGAAGGCTGGACGCGCTGGGCGTGGACATGGCATGAGGCCGCCGATGTGCGCGTCTTTCATCCCCTGCCCGACGTTGCCAAAGACACTGACTTGGTGTGGGTCGGCAACTGGGGCGACGATGAGCGTACCGCCGAGCTGCACGAGTTTCTGCTGGGGCCTGTCAAGGCGCTGGGGCTGCGCGCGAAAGTCTACGGGGTGCGCTACCCCGAACATGCCCTGCGCGCGCTGGCCGAGGCCGGGATTGAATACGGCGGCTGGCTGCCGAACTTCCAGGCCCCCCAGGTCTTTGCGCGCGCCCGCGTGACCGTGCATGTGCCGCGCGGGCCGTATGTCCGCGCCCTGCCGGGCATCCCGACTATCCGCGTCTTTGAGGCGCTGGCCTGCGGCATTCCTCTTGTCTCTGCGCCCTGGAACGATGCCGAGGGCTTGTTTTCCATCAGTGAGGACTTCCTGATGGTGCGCCATGGCGATGAGATGACCGGCGCGCTGCGTGACCTTCTGTCCGACCCGGCCCGCGCCCAGCGAATAGCCCAGCATGGCCTTGACACCATTTTGCAGCGCCACACCTGCGCCCACCGCGCGCGGGAGCTTTTGGCGATCTCCCAGGAGCTTGGCCCCCTCCCTTAATGTCACTGCCCACGAAAGCCGCCGCCCATGTCTCAATCCCTCCACGTTGCCTTTTTCGGCTCCAGCCTTGTGTCCGCCTATTGGAACGGGGCCGCCACTTATTACCGTGGCATTCTCAAAGCGTTTGCCGCGCGCGGGCATCGCATTACGTTCTATGAACCGGATGCGTTTGAGCGCCAGCAGCACCGGGACATCACTGACCCCAACTATGCCCGCGTGGTCGTGTATGGGGCGCAGACCCAGGGCGATGTAGACGCCGCTCTGGCGCAGGCGCGCGGGACGGACTTGATCGTCAAGGCCTCCGGCGTGGGCGTGTGGGATGAGTATTTAGAAGCGAGTGTGCTCGCCCTGCAAGGCCCTACAACGCGCGTCGCCTTTTGGGACGTGGATGCCCCCGCGACCCTTGACCGCGTCCACGCAAACCCCGCCGACCCATTCCGTGCCCTGGTTCCGCGCTACGACCTTGTCCTGACCTATGGCGGCGGCACGCCCGTGATGGATGCTTACCGAGACTTGGGCGCGCGCCGCTACGTTCCCATCTACAATGCCCTGGACCCGGACACGCATCACCCGGTTCCTCCTGAGCATCGCTTTGCCTGCGACCTCGCCCTGCTCGCAAACCGCCTGCCCGACCGCGAAGCGCGCATTGACGATTTCTTTTTTAGTCCCGCGCATGCGCTTGGGGAGCGCACGTTTCTGCTGGGCGGCAGCGGATGGGCAGACAAAGCCATGCCCGCCAATGTCGCCTATGCCGGGCACGTGTACACCGCCGACCACAATGCGTTCAACACATCGCCCCTGGCCGTGCTGAACGTCAGCCGCTCTTCTATGGCCCGCTATGGTTTTTCGCCGGCAACGCGCGTCTTTGAAGCGGCAGGGGCGGGCGCGTGTATCATCACCGACTACTGGGAGGGCATTGAACAGTTCTTTGCGCCGGGTACGGAGATACTGGTCGCGCGTGACGGCGCGGAGGTCGCCGCTCTGGTGCGTGATCTTTCGCCCGCCCGCGCCCATGCCGTCGGGCAGGCCGCCTATGCCCGCGCCCTGGCCGAGCACACCTACGCCCACCGCGCCGCCGCGTTGGAACACGCCCTGCTGGGCGTCGGGGCGTCGGAAAACTCCCTGCGCCCATGAGAATTGTCATCCTGGGCCTGAGCATTACATCGTCGTGGGGCAACGGCCATGCGACCACGTACCGGGGATTGGTGCGCGCGCTGGCCGCGCGGGGCCATGATATTCTGTTTTTGGAGCGGGACACGCCCTGGTATGCATCCAGCCGTGACCTGCCCGCGCCGCCCTACGGCGAAACGCACCTGTACGGCACGCTTCCTGAACTGGAGCAGCAGTGGGCGGACGCGGTTCAAGCCGCCGACTTGGTCGTTGTCGGCAGCTACGTGCCTGACGGCATCGCGGTGGGCGAGTGGGCGGTGCGCACAGCGCGCGGCGTCACGGCGTTTTACGACATAGACACGCCCGTGACGCTGGCGCAGCTTGCGCGGGGTGACTGCGCCTACCTTTCGCCCGCGCTCCTTCCCCGCTACGACCTGTACCTGAGCTTTGCGGGCGGCAAAGTGCTGGACACATTGGAAACGCAGTGGCACGCCCGCCGCGCCCGCCCCTTTCTGTGCGCCTTTGACCCCGACATCTACTACCCGGAACCGACAGCCGCCGTGTGGGATTTGGGCTATCTAGGCACGTACAGCGACGACCGGCAGCCCGCGCTGGCCCGCCTGCTTCTGGAAGCCGCGCAGCAATGGCCGCAGGGCCGCTTTTGCGTGGCCGGTGCCCAGTATCCGCCCGCAATCGCCTGGCCCGCCAATGTCACGCGCCGCGAACACCTGCCGCCTGCCGAGCATCGGGCATTCTACAACTCCCAGCGGTTTGCGCTCAATATCACTCGCGCCGACATGATCGCCCTGGGATGGTCGCCCAGCGTGCGGCTGTTTGAGGCCGCTGCCTGCGCCACCCCCATCATCTCGGATTGGTGGACGGGGCTGGACGACTACTTCACGCCGGGCAAAGAGATACTCATCTCGCACTCTCCGCAAGAGACATTGAGTTTCCTGCGCGACTTGCCCGACCTTGAGCGCCAGGCTATCGGAGCCGCCGCCCGCGCCCGCGCCCTGGGCAGCCACACATCGGCGCACCGCGCGCAGCAGTTGGAGCAGTACATTGGGGAAGTCCGCGCGGGCTGAGGGCCTTTCCCCGCCCATGTATGCTCTGCACGTATGCTACAATGGCCGCATGAACAATTCCTGTACACGGCGCGCCCTGCTTTCCAGCGCAGCAGTGGCAAGCGCCGCCGCCTTGCTCCCCGCTGCGGAGGCTTTGCGACTCGGGGCGCTCCCGGTCGCTGCTCAGGCAAGCACGCCCCCCGCCTCGTTTACGTTTGTCCACATCACCGACCCACACATACAGCCCGAACTGGGGGCGGCGCGGGGCGTTGCAAAGTGTTTTGATGCCATCCGCGCCCTGCCGCACAAGCCCGCCTTTGCCCTTGTCGGCGGCGACCTGGTCATGGATGCCGGCAAAGTCGGCCACGCTCGCGCCGAGGAAGTGTATGCCTTGTGGCGACGGGCAGGCGAACAACTGGGGCTGCCCCTGTTCTACTCGGTCGGCAACCATGACCTGTATGGCCTGGATCAAGGCGGCAAATCCCTGCCTGCCGACCCCGACTTCGGCAAAGCCATCTGGAAACGCCATGTCGGCGCTGCCAGCACCTACAGCGCCTTTGAGCACGGCGGCTGGCACTTCATCACCCTGGACAGCGTCGGCGTTACGCCCGACGGCCAGTGGCAGGGCCTGGTGGACCCGGCCCAATTGACATGGCTTGACCACACACTGCGCAGTCTGCCCGCCGCCAAACCCATCGTCGTGCTGACCCACATGCCGCTGTTCACCCTGTACCCTGTCATTAAAAATGGCCCTCTCGCCGCCCCCGCCCCGTACCTGGTCGTGACCAACAGCGATGCCGTCCGGGAAACCTTCGCGGGCCGCGCCGTCAAAGCCGTTTTGCAGGGCCACACGCATATTGTGGAAGATTTAGAATACCGAGGCACCCGCTACATCAGCGGCGGCGCGGTGTGCGGCAACTGGTGGAAAGGCCCGCAGCTGGGCGTCCACCCCGAAGGCTTTGGATTGGTGACGGTGCGCGGGATGGATTTGGACTATCGGTACGTGCCCTACGGCTGGCATGCCGTCAGCGCCTGAAAGTTTCAAGACGGCTCCCACCACGCAGTCCCCGCGCTGCCATCGCTTTCCCATGGCATTGCAAGCCATGACCGACGACGGAACAATTTGTTCCGTCGTCGGTACGCCCTGAGTCAGCCTTGGAACAGCCGAAGAAACACGGCGGCAACGCGGGCACAGCACACACCAAAGCGCGTACCCCGTCGGCAGATTAGCCTTCTTTGCGCTTGGTGCAGGTCGCTAGATAAAGGTAAATCAGCGCCCCCGAAACGCGCTGCACGTCAAATGAGGCGGCCAGCGTGTCGCGCAGTTCGCGCGCGGTGAAGCGGAAAAAGGGGATGCCGCCGTCGTGCTCGCCTTCTTTCTGGGCGAAGGCGCGGGTCAGTAGGGAATGCTTGTAAGCGGACAGGGCGAGAGTGGCACCGGGGCGGGCGACGCGGGCCAGGTTTTCCACGGCGCGGCGGCGGGCATCCGGGCCGGGAACATGCTCCAAAACCTGGCAAGACACGACGCGGTCAAAGGTCTGGGGTTTCAGGGGCAGGGCGCACACATCCGCCTGGGCGAGATGCACATGCGTGATGCCCAAAGCCTTGAGCTTGCGGCGGCAGACGCGCACGCTTTCAAACGAGAAGTCTACGGCGACCAGCTCGCCCGCTGCCTGCGCCCAGGTCGGGGTCATGCGGCCTGTGCCGCACCCGGCTTCCAGCAGCAGGTCGCTGGGGCGGGGGGCCAGCGCCTGGCGTGTCAGGGGAATCTCTATTTTGCCGAACAAGTGGAGGCCCGCCATCTTGTCGTAGTCGTCCACCTGGGCATCGCGCGCGGCGATTTCGGACTTTTGGGCGGCCAGCAGAGTGCCGGGCAAGAGGCGCGGAATGCCGTCTTCAATGGGATAAATGCGTCCTGCCCCGTCGGTCAAGGTGCCTTCCAGAACGTCGTCGCCGTCAACGCGGGCGGTGCAAAGCGTGAGGGAACTGCCGTCATCGGGGGATTGCAGCAGCGAAAGAAAGCGTGTGTGCATGGGGGATTATGGCACGAAAGCGCAGCAAGTGCGGGCAGCATTAATGAAAATCAACGTGTCAAGCGCTTGTGGGCTGCCGTTGCAGTGATTGCAGCAGAGAAGCGCCTCGCGATACACCCTTGCAAAGATGAACAGCCCAGCAGCCGTAACACAGAAGCAGGAATTTCGTGATTGAAGCGGGAACAGCCTCTCTGGTACCAATGCTTTCAGGCCGGGAGGTTCGCTTCCCAGCCTGCAAAAATCGCCCAGCCGTTGTTGTTTGATCTCCGTTAGCGGTTACTCTATGTTCCAACGCGCCTGCTTCTGGATTGGGATGCTCCTGCTGCTGACGCCGTGCGCCGTCCTTGCCGACGACCCGGTCACCATTGAGGCCGAGAGCTGTTTCGCGAATATGGCTCCGCGCGGCGGCGTGTACCCGCTCGTGGTTTCGCTGCATAACAGCGGCCCCTCGTCGGACGGCGCGCTCGTGGTCAAGAGCGAAGCCTTTTCCGATGTCCTGCGCACTTATGCTTACCC
>JAABUQ010000987.1_pt1 | contig 40273 bp, 25 predicted proteins | sample 5560001 | NCBI WGS metagenome assembly JAABUQ01 (sample SAMN10711888, study PRJNA513371) | rock metagenome | isolation source: Antarctica rocks | place: Antarctica: Victoria Land, Finger Mt nord | collected 2015-12-18
CACCGCGACCGCCGCAGCACTGTTCGGCCTGGAGTGCATCGTCTACATGGGTGAGGTCGACACCCAGCGGCAGTCGTTGAACGTCGCGCGGATGCGGCTGCTCGGCGCCACGGTCGTGCCGGTCACCAGCGGGTCCCGGACGCTCAAGGACTCGATGAACGAGGCGTTCCGCGACTGGGTCGCGCACGTCGAGGACACCCACTACTGCATCGGCACGGTCGGCGGGCCGCACCCCTACCCGGCGATGGTCCGGGACTTCGCGCGCATCTGCGGGGTCGAGACCCGCGAGCAGAGCCTCGTGCAGCTCGGAAGGCTGCCGGACGCCGTCGTCGCCTGCGTGGGGGGCGGGTCCAACGCGATCGGCATCTTCCACCCGTTCGTGAACGACGCGGACGTCCGTCTGTACGGCATCGAGGCCGGCGGGGACGGCGTGGAGACCACCCGGCACGCGGCGGCGATCACCGGCGGCGCGCAGGGCGTGCTGCACGGGATGCGGACCTACGTGCTGCAGGACGACGAAGGTCAGACGCGGGAGTCGCACTCGATCTCGGCGGGGCTGGACTACCCGGGCGTCGGTCCCGAGCACGCGCACCTGCACGAGATCGGCCGGGCGACCTACCGGGCGGTCACCGACACGCAGGCGATGGACGCGTTCGCCCTGCTGGCGCGCACCGAGGGGATCATCCCGGCCATCGAGACCGCGCACGCCCTGGCCGGGGTGCCCGGGATCGCCGCGGACCTCGGTCCGGACGCCACGATCGTGGTGTGCCTGTCGGGGCGGGGGGACAAGGACGTCGAGACCGCCGCGCGCTGGTTCGGCCTCGTCGGCACGTCGCCCGCCGCTCCCTCGTGAGCACTGCTCGCAGTGATGTGGTGGCCGGCCGGGCGGGTGGCGCCGACGGCACCGGTGGCGGCGTCGGCGTGACGGGAACCGCCTTCCGCGCGGGCCGGGACGCCGGGCGTGCCCTGCTGGTGGGGTACCTCCCGGCCGGGTTCCCGACCGTGCCCGGCGCGATCGCGTTGATGCGCGCGATGGTGGACGCGGGGGTGGACGTCGTCGAGGTCGGGCTCCCCTACTCCGACCCGGTGATGGACGGTCCGACGATCCAGGCGGCCTCGGACCGGGCGTTGCGCGGCGGCACCCGGATCCGCGACGTGCTCGCCACCGTGGAGGCTGTCGCCGCCACCGGGGTCCCGACGCTGGTGATGACCTACTGGAGCCCGGTGGACCGCTACGGCGTCGACCGTTTCGCCGCCGACCTGGCCTCGGCCGGCGGCGCCGGGCTGATCACGCCGGACCTGGTGCCCGACGATGCCGAGCCCTGGCTGGCGGCCAGCGACGCACACAGCCTGGACCGGGTCTTCCTGGTCTCCCCGTCGAGCACGGACGCTCGCCTGGCGATGACCGTCGCCGCGTGTCGTGGTTTCGTCTACGCGACGGCGGTGATGGGCGTGACCGGGGCGCGTGCGTCCGCCAGTGGTGCGGCCCCCGTCCTGGTGGAGCGGGTCCGGTCGGTGACGACGGGCCCGGTCGCCGTGGGGCTCGGGGTGTCCGACGGCGCCCAGGCCGCCGCGGTGGCCGCGTTCGCCGACGGCGTGATCGTCGGGTCGGCACTGATCCGGCGGGTACAGGACGCACCGGACGACGCGGCCGGCGTGCGTTCGGTCGCCGCCCTGGCCGGCGAGCTCGCCGAGGGCGTCCGGTCGACCACCCGGCGGACCGCGTGACCGGTCTGTCCGCCGGACTCGGCGCATCGATCCCCAGCCCGTCCCAGGGCGTCTGGCACCTGGGCCCGTTCCCGATCCGGGCCTACGCGCTCTGCATCCTGGCCGGGGTCGCCGTCGCGGCGGCTGTGACCAACCGGCGTTGGGTGGCCCGCGGCGGGCTGCCCGGCACCGCCACCGACCTCGCGGTGTGGGCCGTGCCCGCCGGGCTGGTCGGGGCCCGCCTCTACCACGTCGCCACCGACTGGCCCGCGTACTTCGGCAACGCGCGCACCGGTGAGCAGGTGTGGGAGATCTGGCGCGGCGGGCTCGGGATCCCCGGTGGCGTCCTCGGTGGGGCCATCGGCGCCTGGGCCTACGCGCGCCGCCACGGCCTCCGGCTGCCCGCCTTCGCCGACGCCCTCGCCGTCGGGTTGCCGCTGGCCCAGGCGATCGGTCGGCTGGGGAACTGGTGGAACCAGGAGCTGTTCGGCCGCCCGACGACCCTGCCGTGGGGCCTGGAGATCGACGCCGCGCACCGCCCGCCGGGGTTCGGGGACGTGCCGACCTACCACCCGACCTTCCTCTACGAGGGTGTGTGGGACGTCGGCGTCGCAGCGCTGGTCCTCGTCGCCGACCGGCGGTTCCGGCTGGGGCACGGGAGGGCGTTCGCCCTCTACGTCGCCGCCTACTCGGTCGGGCGGAGCTGGGTGGAGGCGCTGCGCATCGACCCCGCGGAGGTCATCGGCGGACTGCGGGTCAACAACTGGACCGCCCTCGTGACCCTGGTCGGTGCCGTCACCTACCTGGTCGTCTGCGGTCGGGTCCGTCCCGGCCGGGAGGATCCCTCGATCGTGCAGCCGTGGGACGCGGCCGGCGCTGCGGCACCGGGGACGCCGACCCCGGCCGCGGCGCCCGTCGGGACGACAGCGTCGACCGGCGGTCCGGACGCGGACCGTCCCCCGCCGGGGGACTGACGCGGTCCGGTCGACCGGTCGCCGGCGGCAGGCGGCGATCAGCCCTCGGACCCGCGTGTCAGCCCGCCGTCGAGGGCCCATCATGGGAACCGGCCCGCGCTGCCCCGCGGAACCCGATGTGTCGACCAGCGCTCCGGCGCACCCGTTGGAGGCCCCGTGCCCGCGCTCGTGACGCCCCGCCCCCTGCCTGCCCGTTCCGGTGCGGGCGCGGGCCCGTCCGTCCCGGCCCAGGCGACGTCGTCCCCCGGAGCGGTGGGCCTGTACGACCCGGCGACCGAGCACGACGCGTGCGGTGTCGCGATGCTGGCCACGCTCGACGGGGTCCCCACGCACGCGGTCGTCGCGGACGCCCTCGTCGCCCTGCGCAACCTCGAGCACCGCGGTGCGTCGGGCTCGGAGGAGGAGTCCGGGGACGGCGCGGGGATCCTCACCCAGGTCCCGGACGGGTTCCTGCGGGCGGTCTGCCCCTTCGAGCTGCCCGTCGCCGGCGCGTACGCGGTCGGCACGGCCTTCCTGCCGGGAACCGCGGCGGCGCCCGACACCCCGGGGATGTCGGACACCGCGGACCTCGCCCACGTCGAGGCGGTGGTCGCGGACCTGGCCCGACAGGAAGGGTTGACGGTCCTGGGCTGGCGGGACGTCCCCGTCCTCGGCGACCTCGTCGGACCCACGGCGCGCTCGACCCTGCCCCGGATGCGCCAGCTGTTCCTGGCAGACGCCGAGGCGGCCGCCTTCGGCGGTACCCCGCGTACCGGCGTCGCGCTGGACCGTTCGGCCTACCGACTGCGCAAGCGCGCCGAGAAGACCACCGGCGTCTACTTCCCGTCGCTGTCGAGCCGGACCCTGGTCTACAAGGGGATGCTCACCGCGACGCAGTTGGAACCCTTCTACGCCGACCTGTCCGACGCGCGGTACGCCTCGGCGCTGGCCATCGTGCACAGCCGGTTCAGCACCAACACCTTCCCGAGCTGGCCGCTGGCCCACCCCTACCGGTTCCTCGCCCACAACGGCGAGATCAACACCATCAAGGGCAACCGGAACTGGATGCGGGCCCGGGAGGCCCAGCTGTCCACCGGGGGCGGCGGGCTGATCCGCGGTGACGTGGCCGACCTCAGCCCCGTCTGCACCCCCGGCGCATCGGACTCGGCCAACCTCGACGAGGTCCTGGAGCTGCTGCACCTGTCGGGCCGGTCGATGCCGCACGCGGTTCTGATGATGATCCCGGAGGCGTGGGAGAACAACGCCGACCTCCCGCAGGAGATGCGCGACTTCTACGCCTTCCACTCGTGCCTGATGGAGCCCTGGGACGGCCCGGCATGCGTGACCTTCACCGACGGGTCGCTGGTCGGCGCGGTCCTGGACCGCAACGGACTGCGGCCCTCGCGGTGGTGGCAGACCGCCGACGGTCTCGTGGTGCTCGCCAGTGAGGTCGGCGTGCTCGACATCGACCCCGCCGACGTGGTCCGCCGGGGTCGGCTCGAGCCGGGCCGGATGTTCCTGGTCGACCTGGACGCTCACCGGATCGTCGACGACGCCGAGATCAAGGCCGGGCTGGCCGCGGAGCACCCCTACGGACAGTGGCTGCGCGACGGCCTCGTGGACCTCCCGGCGCTGCCGGCGCGCGATCACGTCGTGCACACCCACTCTTCGGTGACCCGCCGCCAGCAGGCGTTCGGCTACACCGAGGAGGAGCTCCGGCTGCTGCTGGCGCCGATGGCCCGCTCCGGGGCCGAGCCGCTGGGGTCGATGGGCACCGACACCCCGGTGGCCGTCCTGTCCGACCGCCCGCGCCTGCTGTTCGACTACTTCTCCCAGACCTTCGCCCAGGTCACCAACCCGCCACTCGACGCGATCCGCGAGAACCTCGTGACGTCGCTGTCCTCCACGATCGGACCCGAGTACGACCTGCTCTCGCCCGGTCCCGGGTCCTGCACCCAGCTGAAGGTGCCGTTCCCGGTGATCGACAACGACGAGCTCGCGAAGATCGTGCACATCGACCTGGACGGGGACCGGCCCGGTTTTCAGACCCACGTGGTCCGCGGCCTCTACCCGGTGAGCGGGGGCGGCCCGGCCCTGGCGCAGCGGCTGGACACCATCTGTGCGGAGGCATCCGCCGCGATCGCCGGTGGCGCCCGGGTCGTCGTCCTGTCCGACCGACACGCCGACACCGAGCTGGCACCGATCCCGAGCCTGCTGCTGACAGCCGCCGTCCACCACCACCTGGTCCGGGAACGCACCCGGACCCAGGTCGGGCTCGTGGTGGAGGCCGGGGACGTCCGGGAGGTGCACCACGTCGCCCTGCTGATCGCCTACGGGGCCGCCGCGGTGAACCCCTACCTGGCGATGGAGTCGGTGGAGGACCTGGCGCGCTCCGACGTGCTGCTGCGCGGCGTCGGTCCGGACCGTGCCGTGGTCAACCTCATCAAGGCGCTCGGCAAGGGCGTGCTGAAGGTCATGTCCAAGATGGGCGTCTCGACCGTCGCCTCCTACACCGGCGCCCAGCTGTTCGAGGCGCTCGGGCTGGGGCCGGCCCTGGTGGACCGCTACTTCACCGGCACCGTCTCCCGACTCGGCGGGATCGACCTGGACGTCGTCGCCGAGGAGACCCGCCAGCGCCACGAGCAGGCCTACCGGACCGGCGGTTCCACCCCGGGCCCGCAGTCGCCGCGCCGGCTGGACACCGGCGGGGAGTACCAGTGGCGTCGGGACTCGGAGATCCACCTGTTCGACCCCGAGACGGTGTTCCGGCTCCAGCACTCCACCCGGACCGGCCGGTACGACCTGTTCCGTCGGTACACCGCCCGGGTCGACGACGCGACCCGTCGCCTGGGCACCATCCGGGGGCTGATGACCCTGCGGGAGGGCGTTCTCCCGCCGGTGCCCCTGGCGGAGGTCGAGTCCGTGGACTCGATCGTGCGGCGTTTCGCGACCGGAGCAATGAGCTACGGCTCCATCTCCGCCGAGGCCCACGAGACGATCGCGATCGCGATGAACCACCTCGGGGCCCGCTCCAACAGTGGCGAGGGCGGCGAGGACGTCGAGCGCCTGTACGACGCGCAGCGGTCCAGCGCCGTCAAACAGGTCGCGTCCGGCCGGTTCGGCGTGACCGCGGAGTTCCTGTCCACCGCGAAGGACATCCAGATCAAGATGGCGCAGGGGGCTAAGCCCGGGGAGGGCGGCCAGCTGCCCGGCCACAAGGTGTACCCCTGGATCGCGAGGACCCGGCACTCCACGCCCGGGGTCGGCCTGATCAGCCCGCCGCCGCACCACGACATCTACTCCATCGAGGACCTCGCACAACTGATCCACGACCTGAAGAACGCCAACCCGGTCGCGCGGATCCACGTCAAGCTCGTCGCCGAGGCGGGCATCGGGACCGTCGCGGCCGGGGTGTCGAAGGCCCACGCGGACGTCCTGCTGGTGTCCGGGCACGACGGCGGGACCGGCGCCGCCCCGCTGACCTCGCTCAAGCACGCCGGGCTGCCCTGGGAGCTCGGGCTGGCCGAGACCCAGCAGACCCTGATGCTCAACGGGCTGCGGGACCGGATTGTCGTCCAGGCCGACGGGGCGATGAAGACCGGGCGCGACGTCGTGGTCGCGGCGCTGCTCGGGGCCGAGGAGTACGGGTTCTCCACGGCGCCGCTGGTGGTGTCGGGCTGCGTCATGATGCGCGTCTGCCACCTGGACACCTGCCCGGTGGGGGTCGCCAGCCAGAACCCCGAGCTGCGCAAGCGGTTCACCGGTAGGCCCGAGTACATCGAGTCCTTCTTCCTGTTCGTGGCCGCCGAGGTGCGGGAGTACCTGGCGGCGCTGGGGCTCCGGACGATGGACGAGGCGATCGGCCGGGTCGAGCTGCTCGGCGCGGCGGACGCCTCCGCCCACTGGAAGGCCGCCGGGCTGGACCTGTCGCCGGTGCTGGCGACCCCCGCCGACCTCGGCGTCGACCCGACGGTGCCGCGCCGCGCCGTCGTCGCCCAGGACCACGGGCTGGAGAAGGCGCTGGACAACCAGCTGCTCGCGATCTGCCGGGACGCGGTGTCCAGCGGCGAGCAGGTCCGCGCCACGCTGCCGATCCGCAACGTCAACCGCACCGTCGGGGCGATGCTCGGCCACGAGATCGTCCTGGCCCGGGGCGGGGAGGGCCTGCCCGACGGCACCGTCGACATCACGTTCACCGGGTCGGCCGGCCAGTCCTTCGGGGCGTTCGTACCGCCGGGAGTGACCCTGCGCCTGCACGGGGACGCCAACGACTACGTCGCGAAGGGGCTGTCCGGCGGGCGCATCGTCGTGCGCCCGGACGCCGCGGCAGCCGGCGGGCACTTCGTCGCGGCGGACAACGTCATCGCCGGCAACGTCATCGCCTACGGCGCCACCCGCGGCGAGGTCTACGTCGCCGGCCGGGTGGGGGAGCGCTTCGGCGTCCGCAACTCCGGGGCGACGCTGGTCGCGGAGGGCGTCGGTGACCATGCCTTCGAGTACATGACGGGCGGGCTCGTCGTCGTGCTCGGCGCGACCGGGCGCAACGTCGCGGCCGGCATGAGCGGCGGGTCGGCGTTCGTGCTGGACCTGGACCGGGACCGGGTCAACACCGAGATGGTGGCCCTGGAACCGCTGTCCGGCGCGGACTCCGAGCGCGTCGAGCACCTGGTGTCCCGGCACGTCGCCGAGACCGGGTCCACCGTCGGGCGCGCCCTGCTGGCGGACTGGACGGCGTCGGCGGCCCGGTTCACCACGATCGTGCCGGTGGAGTACCGCCGGGTCACCGCCGCCGCCGACCGCGCCCGGGCCGAGGGCCTGGACGAGGCCGCGACCGCCACTGCGATGATGGAGGCGGCCCGTGCCTGAGCTGCGCAGCGCCGTCCTGCCTGCGCTGCGCGGCGGCGTCGTGCCTGCGCTGCGCGGCGCCGTCGTGCCTGACGGGGCGGGCATCCGTCGTGCCTGACCCGTGGGGTTTCACGCGCTCGGCCCGTCAGACCACCGCGCGCCGGCCGGTCGACGTCCGGATCCGGGACTGGTCGGAGGTGTACCAGCCCACCGACACCGCGCAGGTCCGCGAGCAGGCCGGTCGGTGCATGGACTGCGGCGTGCCGTTCTGCCACCACGCCTGCCCGCTGGGCAACCTGATCCCGGAGTGGAACGACCTGGTCTGGCGTGACGACTGGGAGGTCGCGAGCGAGCGCCTGCACGCGACCAACAACTTCCCGGAGTTCACCGGCCGGTTGTGCCCGGCGCCGTGCGAGCCGGCCTGCGTGCTGTCCATCAGCGCCGAGCTGTCCGGTGGCCCGGTGGCGATCAAGACGGTGGAGCAGGCCATCGCTGACCGGGCGCTGGCCGAGGGCTGGTCACCCCCGCAGGTCCCGGACCGCCAGACCGGCCGGCGGGTCGCCGTGGTCGGCTCCGGCCCGGCGGGTCTGGCCGCCGCCCAGCAGCTCACCCGGGCCGGGCACTCGGTCTACGTCTACGAGCGCGACGACAAGATCGGCGGGCTGCTGCGCTACGGCATCCCCGACTTCAAGATGGACAAGCGTCTGATCGACGCCCGGGTCGACCAGATGCGGGCCGAGGGGACAGTGTTCCGGACGAACACCGGGATCGGCGGTAGCGGTATCCCGGCCGCGACGCTGCGCCGCCGCTACGACGCCGTGGTGGTGGCCGGCGGCGCGCTGCTGGGCCGTGACCTGCCCATCCCGGGCCGGGAGCACGCCGGCATCCACCAGGCGATGACCTACCTCACCGAGTCCAACCGGGCCCTGGGCACCGGGGGGACCGCCTCGATCGACGCGCGCGGGAAGCGGGTCGTCATCGTCGGCGGCGGGGACACCGCGGCGGACTGCCTGGGAACGGCACACCGCCAGGGAGCGGCCAGCGTGGTGCAGCTCGACGTGCACCCGGAGCCGCCCCGTACACCGCACGAGTCCACCCCGTGGCCGACCTGGCCTCTGCTGTACCGGGAGTCCGCGGCACACGAGGAGGGCGGCGACCGAAGGTTCGCGGTGTCGACGCTGCGTTTCGTCGGCGGCGGCGATCCGGCGACGGCCGGGATCGGTGGCTCGGGCGTGGACGGCTGGTCCGACGCCGACCCGGACGCCGCGCAGGCGCCCGGAGGGGCCCGCGGCCCGGACGGCCCGGCGACCGAGGCGGTCACCGGGATCGAGGTCGCCCCGCTGCTGGAGGCCGACGACCACGGTCGGTCGGTCCGCTCCGGCGCGACGGGGGAGCCGTTCGTCGTGGCGGCCGACATCGTCCTGTTGGCGATCGGTTTCGCCGGGTCCGACACCGACGACCTGTTCGACGGCCTGGAGATCACCCGGGACGTCGCCGGGCGGGTCGAACGAGCACCCGACTACTCCACGACGGCTCCCGGTGTCTTCGTCGCGGGCGACGCGGGACGCGGTGCGTCCCTGGTCGTCTGGGCGATCGCGGAGGGCCGGGCGGTCGCCGCCTCGGTCGACGCCTTCCTGGAGGGCAGCACGTCGCTGCCGTCCCCGGTGCCGGCCGACGCGGTGCCCCTGCAGTGACCCGGCTCCCGCCTGGGTCCACCGGCCCTCGGGTGCCGGGCGGCAGGGGTGGGGCACCTACATTGAGCCCGTGCGCAGAGCCCGGATCATCTGCACCCTCGGTCCCTCCACCAGCTCCCAGGAGCGCCTCGAGGAGTTGATCCGTGCGGGCATGGACGTCGCCCGACTCAACCTCTCCCACGGTACCCACGCCGAGCACGAGACCGTCTACGCCAACGTCCGGGCGGCCGCGGCCGCGGTCGGGCGGACAGTCGGGGTGATGGTCGACCTCCAGGGGCCGAAGATCCGCCTGGGGACCTTCGCCGACGGGCCGGTGACCCTCGCCAACGGGGACACCTTCGTCGTCACCACCCGGGACATCCTCGGCGACTCGACCTGCTGTGGGACCACCTACGACGGGCTGCCGGAGGACGTCGGCGTCGGGGACCGGATCCTCGTCGACGACGGCAAGGTGACCCTGCAGGCCACCGCCGTCTCCGCCACCGACGTGACGACCCGGGTCCTTGTCGGCGGCCGGGTGAGCAACCACAAGGGGCTGAACCTGCCCGGGGTCGCGATGGGTGTCGCGGCGATGTCGCCCAAGGACACCGACGACCTGCGCTGGGGCCTGCACCTGGGCGCGGACATGATCGCCCTGAGCTTCGTCCGGCGGGCCGCCGACATCGACGCGGTGCACGAGGTGATGGACGCCGAGGGCGTGCACCTGCCGGTCGTGGCGAAGATCGAGAAGCCGCAGGCGCTGGAGGACCTCGACGAGATCGCGGAGGCCTTCGACGTGCTGATGGTCGCCCGCGGCGACCTCGGCGTGGAGCTGCCGCTGGAGGACGTTCCGCTGGCGCAGAAGCGGATCGTGGAGGTCGCCCGCCGCAAGGCCAAGCCGGTCATCGTCGCGACCCAGGTGCTCGAGTCGATGATCACCTCACCGCGCCCGACCCGCGCGGAGGCCTCTGACGCGGCGAACGCGGTGCTGGACGGCACCGACGCGCTGATGCTCTCGGCCGAGACCTCGGTGGGGGAGTACCCGGTCGAGGCCGTCGCGACGATGGCCCGTATCGCCGGGGCCATCGAACGGGACGGCCTGCGGCGCATCTCCCACATCGACTGGGACCCGCACAGCAAGAACGGGATCATCACCTTCGCGGCAGCTCAGATCGCCGAGCGGATGGGCGCGCGCTTCCTGGTGGCGTTCACCCAGACCGGGGACTCCGCACGGCGGCTGTCCCGGTACCGGTCCGTCGTGCCGATCGTCGCGTGCACGCCGGTGGAGGCCGTGGAACGCCAGCTGACGACCAGCTGGGGCGTCGAGACCCACCTCACCCCCTCCTACCGGCACACCGACGAGATGGTGCTCGGGGTGGACCGGCTGCTGCTCGCGGCGGGCCAGGTCGAGCGGGGCGACGTGGTCGTCATCGTGGCCGGGTCCCCGCCCGGGATCCCCGGCTCCACCAACGCGGTGCGCGTGCACGTCATCGGCGACGCGGTCAACGCGGTGGCGTCGGCCTACACCGACGCGGACGCGCCGGTGCTGACGGAGCCGGCCGCCGCGGACCCGGACGCCTGACCCGCACCGGTCGGTGGCGTTGAGGTGCCCCGGGTGGGGGTCGAACCCACACTGGCGGTGGTTTGAGCACCGTGCCTCTGCCGTTGGGCTACCGGGGCTGGGTGCGTGGCAGGCAGCAGGAAGGCTAACTGCCGGCCGTCGGCTGCCGGGCCCGGTGGAGCGCGGACCGATGGATAGGCTCCCCGGCACAGCTCCCCCGGGTGGGGGCGCCGGAACCGAAGGAGCCCCACGGTGAGCCAGACCAGCGGAACACCTGCGAGCAGGCGCGTCGTCGTCGCCGAGGACGAGACGCTGATCCGCCTCGACCTCGTCGAGATGCTCGGCGAGGAGGGTTACCAGGTCGTCGGCGAGGCGGGCGACGGCGAGACGGCCGTCGAGATGGTTCTCGAGACCCAACCCGACCTGGTGGTCCTGGACGTCAAGATGCCCAGGCTCGACGGCATCAGCGCCGCGAAGAAGATCGCCGAGAACAGGACCGCGCCGGTCGTCATCCTCACCGCGTTCAGCCAGCGCGACCTCGTCGAACGGGCTCGCGACGCCGGTGCCATGGCCTACCTGGTGAAGCCGTTCGACAAGTCCAGCCTCGTCCCGGCCATCGAGATGGCGATCTCACGCTTCCAGGAGATCACCCAGCTGGAACGCGAGGTCGCCGACCTCGGCGAGCGCCTCGAGACCCGGAAGATCGTCGACCGGGCCAAGGGTCAGCTGCAGGTCAGGTTCCAGATGACCGAGCCGGAGGCGTTCCGGTGGATCCAGAAGGCCGCGATGGACAAGCGGACCACGATGCGCGACGTCGCGAAGGTGATCGTGGAGGAGACCGAGGCCTCCGGCGCCGCCAGTTGAGACCACCCGCCGGTGCTGCAAGTTGAGACCACCCGCCGGTGCTGCCAGTTGAGACCACCCGCCGACCCCACCCGCCGGCCAGGCGGCAGGGCTCGCCCATCCGGCCCGTCCGGTTGAGCGCGGGAGCAGCCAGGACACAGCTGGGTCACGAACCGGTGAACGGGTGGCGTCGTGAGCAGGTCACGGGGTTACATGCGTCTACGTTCCCCCGGATCGCATCCCGATCATCTCCGCACCCGGATCCGTACGCCGTCGTCGGTCCGTCACGAGGCCGCAGGCCGTCCGGGCCGCCTCACCGACCGAAGGACCTGCCCACGATCGTTGGTTCGCGCACCGCCCGGCTCGCCTTCGGCCTCGCCGCCGCCTCGCTGATCGTCTCGGCCTGCGGGTCCCGCAGCAGCACCAGCACCGCCAGCCCGGGTGCCGCCGGCTCGGCGAGTGCCGCGACTGCCGGCAAGACCGTCAAGATCGGCATCATCGCGCCGCTCTCGGGTGACCTCTCCGCGGTCGGACTCGGCATCCGGAACTCCGTCGACCTGGCCGTCAAGGAGGCCAACACCAAGAAGACGGTGCCCGGCTACACCCTGGTCCTCGCCGCCCAGGACGACGAGGGGAAGACCGGACCGGCCACGAACGCGGCCACGGCACTGTCCGCCGACACGGCGGTCGGCGGCGTGATCGGAACGTTGAACTCCTCCACCGCGCAGGTGGTGCAGCCGGTCCTGCAGCGGTCGAACATCGCCCTCATCAGCCCGTCCAACACCAACCCGACGCTGACCCAGGGCGCCGACCCCAAGGCACCCAAGCGCACGTACAGCACCTACTTCCGCGTCTGCACCACCGACTCGGTCCAGGGCCCGTTCGCCGCCGACTACGTCTTCCGGACGTTGAAGCTGACGAAGGTGGCGACGATCAACGACACCAAGACCTACGGCCAGGGTCTGGCGTCCAGCTTCGAGGCGCGTTTCACGTCGCTCGGCGGCACCATCACCCGTTCGGCGACGATCGTGCCGACCGCCACCGACTTCTCCGGGACGGTCAGCCAGGTCGCCGCGGGCAAGCCCCAGCTCGTCTACTACGGCGGTGAGTACCCCCAGGCCGGCCCGCTGTCCAAGCAGATGCGGAACGCGGGCCTCACGGTTCCGGTGATGGGTGGCGACGGGATCTACTCCCAGGAGTACATCGGCCTCGGCGGCCGCGCCAACGACCTGTCCACCTCTGTCGGAGCGCCGGTCGAGTCCCTGGCCAGCGGGAAGACGTTCATCACCGCCTACTCGGCAGCCTCCTACCCGCAGCCCTACGGCCCCTACGGCGCCTACGCCTACGACGCGGCCAACGCCCTGATCGCGGCTCTCGCCAAGGCCCTACCAGCCGCGGCATCGGTCCAGGCGGCCCGGCCGGCGGTCGTCACGGCCGTGCAGGCGACCAGTGTCCCGGGCGTGACCGGGACCGTCGCCTTCGACCAGCTCGGCGACGCGACGAACAAGACGCTGACGGTCTACAAGGTGACAGGCGGCAAGTGGGTCGCCGCCCAGACGGGCACGTTCAAGCAGTGAGGCCCGCGGCGTCCGCCCCGGACGCCGAGGCTTCCCACCGGTGAACCGGCCGTCCCCACGCCACCGTCGCGGGGGCGGCCGGTCCCCGTCCACCCCGGTCGAGAGGTCCGCCCGCCTGTGGTCCAGTTCTTCCAGCAGTTGAGCAACGGCCTCGCACTCGGTTCGCTCTACGCCCTCGTCGCCATCGGTTACACGATCGTGTACGGCATCATCCAGCTCATCAACTTCGCACACGGTGAGATCTTCATGATCGGCTCCTTCGGCGCGCTGGCCGCATGGACCTGGGGTCTGGGCAGGAGCCCCTCGCTGTGGGTCCTGCCCGTCCTGCTGGTGGCATCCGTCGTCTCCTCGGTGATCGTCGCTCTCATCGTGGAGCGGATCGCCTACCGGCCGCTGCGCAACGCTCCCCGACTGGCCCCGCTCATCACCGCGATCGGCGTCTCGATCTTCCTGCAGGAGGCGGTCCGCACCCGGTACCCCGGGGCGACCTCGCGCCTGCCCTTCCCCTCCATCGACGTGGTCAGCGGCAGTCCGCTGTCGATCGGGCCGGTCCTGGTCCAGCGCAGCACGGTGCTGATCATCGGGCTGATGATCGTCTGCGGGCTGTTCGTCAACTACTTCGTCCAGCGGACGCGGTCCGGACGCGCTATGCAGGCGACGGCACAGGACCCGGACACGGCCCGGTTGATGGGCATCGACGTCGACCGCATCATCGTGATCGCCTTCGTCCTCGGAGCATCGCTCGCGGGTATCGCAGGGCTCGCCCAGGGCGTCCGGTACGGGACGATCAACTACTTCGACGGGTTCACGGCCGGACTCAAGGCCTTCACCGCCGCCGTCCTCGGGGGGATCGGCAACATCAACGGCGCCATCCTCGGAGGACTGCTCGTCGGCCTGATCGAGACCCTCGCCACGCAGTACATCCCGGGCCGGTTCGGTGGGAACGCGTGGAGCGACGTGTGGGCGTTCATCGTCCTGATCATCGTCCTGGTGCTGCGCCCACAGGGGCTCCTCGGCGCTCGCATGACGGACCGCGCGTGACCGCTCGCCAGAGCATCGCTCACGCCGATCTCGCCCTGGCCCGCCGGGTCGGCGGCGCCGGTTGGGGCGTGTCGGCGCTCGGTGGGCTCGCCGCCGCGGTCGGCACGCTCCTGCCGTGGACCTACGACGCATCGTTCGGCGGCGACCTCACCTACAGCTTCTACCCCGGTGGGATCCAGTGGTGGACGCTGGTGATCGGCGTCGCGACCGCTCTCGGAGCAGCGCTCGCGCGGTCCGGGTCGTCGATCGCCGCGTGGGCCGGCGGCGCGGCCAGGGCCGGTGCCGTCTGGGGCGTCGTCCTGATGGTGCTCGCGGTCGTCGAGATCACCCGCACCCTCGGCGGCACGGTCAACGTGGCACCGGGTGCGTGGCTGTCCCTGGTCGGAGCCCTGGTCGCGCTGGTCGGCAGCCGAGCACTGCCGAGAGCACCGCTCGCCGGGAGCGTCGAGGCGGACCGCCCCCGGGCCGCCGGCCGGCGAGTGCCCGCGCCGTTGGGGATCGGCGTCGTCGTGGCGACGGTCGCGATGGGTCTGCTGGCAGCCGTCGTGCTGCTCAACGAGGTCGATCCCGTGCGGTTCGTCGCCTTCGGGCTGTTCCTGGGCGCGGCGGTCACGGTCCTGCACCGGGCTGGAGTCGTCGGGTGGACGGGTGCACAGACCCGACGCTTCGGCGCTGTCTTCGCCGTCGCCGGCTTCCTGGCGGCGGCCGCGTTCCCGTTCACGCAGAACGGCAGCGACGCGAACATGTCCATCGCGGTGCAGGTCCTGATCTTCTCGGCCGCCGCCATCGGCCTGAACATCGTCATCGGCTACGCGGGCCTGCTCGACCTCGGGTACATCGCGTTCGTCGGCGCCGGTGCGTACACCTCGGCGATCCTGTCGGGTTCGATCTTCGCGACGGTCGGGTGGCGGCCACCGTTCGCCGTCGTGATGCTGCTCGGTGCCGCGGTATCGGCACTGCTCGGCCTGATCATCGGGCTGCCGACACTGCGGTTACGAGGGGACTACCTGGCGATCGTGACGCTGGCCTTCGGGGAGATCTTCCGGATCACCGTCAACAACCTCGGCGGTGAGAACGGGCCCAACGTCACCGGCGGTCCGAACGGGATCGCCGCGATCCCCGGTCTGGACTTCGGCGGTTTCGCCTTCGAATCCAGCCACGTCGTGCTCGGCGTCACGCTCGGGTCCTTCAGCAACTACTACCTGCTGCTCCTCGTGCTCATCGGTGCCATCGTGTTCGCGGTGTCCCGGGTGGCGCAGTCGCGGATCGGGCGCGGCTGGGTCGCCATCCGCGAGGACGAGACGGCGGCCGAGGCGATGGGCATCAACACCTTCCGGCTCAAGCTGCTCGCCTTCTCCGGCGGAGCACTGCTCGCGGGCCTCGGCGGCACGATCAAAGCGCATGCCGACACCTCCTCGGTCCCGGACAACTACCAGTTCCTGTACTCCTCCTTCCTGGTCGCGGCGATCGTGTTGGGTGGCATGGGCAACATCGCGGGAGTCATCCTCGGCTCCACCATCCTGATCCTGCTGCCGGAGAAGCTCCGGTTCTTCCAGGACAACCGGCTGTTGCTGTTCGGGCTGCTGCTCGTGCTCATGATGCGGTTCCGCCCGGAGGGACTGCTGCCGAGCTCGCGGCGGAAGCTGGAACTGCACACCGACCAGGACCCGGGCGAGCTGGGTGCGCCCGGCGCGCTCGGGGCGCCTCGGCCGACCCCCGGGGCTGCCACGTGACCGCCGACATCGCGGGTCCGCCGCTCGTCCCGGGTGCGACGGCTCTCCCGCGTCGACCGGCGAGAGCGGTGCTGGAGGCCGAGAAGGTCACGATGCGTTTCGGTGGTCTCGTCGCCGTCCGCGAGGTCGACTTCGTCGTCCGCGACGGGCAGATCGCCGGGCTCATCGGTCCCAACGGTGCGGGCAAGACCACGTTCTTCAACTGCATGACGGGTCTCTACAAGCCGACGTCGGGCACGATCCGGCTCAACGGCACGACGTTGTCGGACAAGCCGTACAAGGTGACCGAGGCCGGCCTGGCCCGGACCTTCCAGAACATCCGCCTGTTCGCCACGATGACGGCGCAGGAGAACGTGCTGGTGGCCCGGCACTGCCGGACGAAGGCGGGCGTCCTGTCGGCCATCGGCCGGGGGCCCCGCTACCGCCGGGAGGAGCGGCAGTCCCGCGAGAGGGCGCGGGAGCTGCTGGACTTCGCCGGGCTCTCCCGGGTCTCCGGGGAGCTGGCGCGCAACCTCAGCTACGGCGACCAGCGGCGGCTCGAGATCGCCCGGGCGATGGCGACCGACCCTGCCGTCCTGCTGCTGGACGAGCCGACGGCGGGCATGAACCCGCAGGAGACGCGGGCCGCGGCCGGCCTGGTCCGGGCGATCCGGGACCGTGGCCTGTCGGTGGTGGTCATCGAGCACGACATCCGGTTCATCTTCGGACTGTGCGACGAGGTGACCGTGCTGGCCCGCGGTGAGGTCCTGGCCCAGGGTGAACCGGCCGCCGTCCAGGCCGACCCGAAGGTGATCGAGGCCTACCTCGGCGGTGCTGCGGAGGTCGACGCGGACCGACCCGTGCCGACCAGCACTCGACCGTCGGCGCCCGACCGGTCAGGGACCGGCGGGGGGACCGCGTGACCGCGATGCTGGAGGTCACCGACCTCGTCGTCAGGTACGGGGCCGTGGAGGCCGTCAAGGGCATCTCGTTCAGCGTCGACGAGGGGCAGGTCGTCTGCCTCGTCGGGTCCAACGGGGCGGGCAAGACGACGACCCTGCGCGCCCTGTCCGGTCTGCTCCCGGTGACCTCCGGGACCATCACGTTCAAGGGCGAGCGGACCGACGGCATGCCCGCCCACCGGGTGGTGACGCTCGGCCTCGGGCAGTCCCCGGAGGGTCGGCACGTGTTCCCGCGCATGTCGGTGGCGGAGAACCTGCTGCTCGGCGCGTACTCACGAGGGCGCGGTGCGGAGGTGAGCGGCGACCTGGACCGCGTGTACGACATGTTCCCGGTGCTCGGGGAGCGGCGGGGGAACCCGGCGGGGGTGTTCTCCGGCGGGGAGCAGCAGATGCTGGCGATGGGTCGGGCCCTGATGAGCCGGCCGGAGCTGCTGATGCTCGACGAGCCGTCGATGGGCCTGAGCCCGATCATGACGACCAAGATCATGGACACGGTCGTCGAGTTGCGTCAGCAGGGTACGACGGTGCTGCTGGTCGAGCAGAACGCGCTGGCCGCCCTCTCCCTGGCGGACTACGGCTACGTCCTGGAGGTGGGGACGGTCGTCCTGAAGGGGTCCGGGCAGGACCTGCTGGTCGACGACAACGTTCGCAGGACCTACCTCGGCGAGGCCTGACGCCGACCCCGACCACCTCGGCTGCGTCGACCGCCTCGGGGTGACCCGGGCGGTCAGCCCGCGGCGGGGGCGACGGTGTCCGGCCGGTCCGGGTGGTGTGGCCGGTCCGGGCGCAGCAGGCAGGTGAGGCGGGCTGTCGCCGTCCGGCGTCCCGACCCGTCGGTGACGGCGACCCCGTAGGTCGCCACCGTCGAGCCCAGGTGCAGCGGCGTGGCCACCGCGGTCACCGACCCCTCGCGGGCGCCGCGGTGGTGGGTGACCGAAAGGTCGACACCGACCGCGGACCGTCCCGCGCCGGCATGGATGAGGGCACCGATCGAGCCGACGCCCTCGGCCAGTGCCGCCGTCGCGCCGCCGTGCAGCAGCCCCGCCGGCTGGGTGTTCCCCACGACCGGCATCGTGGCGACGACCCGCTGCGCGGACGCCTCGAGCACGACGATGCCCAGGCGGGTGTGCAGCTCGGAGACGGGCATCAGGTCGGGGTCGATGGCGGTCACCACGGCATCCTGTCGTGTCGGGCCCCGGCCCTAGGGTTCCTGCCATGCCGCCGGCGACCACAGGGACCGATCCCGACCCGTCCACGGACCCCACCGTGCTCGTGTCGCCCGTGGCCGAGACGCCCGTGGACGTGTCGCCCGTGGACGAGACGCCCGTGGACGAGACGCCCGTGGACGAGACGCCCGTGGACGAGCCGTCGGCGGACGAGCCGTCGGTGGACGAGGAGTCAGCGGTCGAGGAACCGACCGCGAGGCCGGCCCGGGCGCGACGTGCACCGGCGAAGCGGACCGCGGCGAAGAAGACCCCGGCCCGTCGCCAGGACGAGGACCGGCCGACGCTGCTGCTGCTGGACGGGCACTCGCTGGCCTACCGAGCCTTCCACGCCCTGCCCGCCGAGAACTTCTCCACCGCGACCGGGCAGACCACCAACGCCGTCTTCGGGTTCACCTCGATGCTCATCAACGTCCTGCGTGACGAGCAGCCCACTCACCTCGCCGTCGCCTTCGACGTGTCCCGCCAGACCTTCCGCGCCGAGCAGTACGTCGACTACAAGGCGAACCGCGCGAAGACCCCCGACGCGTTCAGCGGGCAGGTGGCGCTCATCAAGGAGGTCCTCGACGCGCTGCGGGTGCCCTACGTCGAAGCCCCCGGCTTCGAGGCGGACGACGTCCTGGCGACCCTCGCCACCCAGGCGGAGGCCGACGGTTTCGACGTCCTGGTGGTCTCCGGGGACCGGGACGTGTTCCAGCTGGTCGACGAGCGCATCACCGTCCTCTACCCCCGCAAGGGCGTCTCCAACCTCGCGCGGATGACACCCGGGGCGGTGGTCGAGCGGTACGGCCTGCCGCCGGCGCAGTACCCGGAGCTGGCCGCGCTGGTGGGGGAGGACAGCGACAACCTGCCGGGGGTACCGGGCGTGGGACCGAAGACCGCGGCCAAGTGGATCGTCCAGTACGGCGGGTTGGACGGCGTGGTCGACCGGGCCGACGAGCTGCCGGGCAAGGCCGGGGCCAGCCTGCGCGAGCACCTGGCGGGCGTCATCCGCAACCGCTCCATCAACGGGTTGGTCCGCGACCTCACGCTCCCGCTGACCCCGGGCGAGCTGGTGATGCGGTCCTGGGACCGGGACGAGGTGCACCGGGTCTTCGACTCCCTGGAGTTCCGGGTGCTGCGCGAGCGCCTGTTCGCGACGCTGACGGCCGCCGAGCCCGAGACGACCGGCGGCTTCGACGTCACGGGGGAGGTGCTGGAGCCCGGGACCGTCACGGCCTGGCTGGCCCGCCACGCCGGCACCGGGACCGTCACCGGTGTGGCGGTGGTCGGGGCCTGGGGCCGGGGGACCGGTGACGTGACGGGCGTCGCCCTCGCCACCCCCGGTGGGGTCGCGGGCTACCTGGACCCGGCGCGGCTCACGCCCGAGGACGACGGCGCGCTGGCGGTGTGGCTGGCCGACCCGGCCGCCGCCAAGGCGCTGCACGACGTGAAGGGGCCGGCGCACGCACTGCACGCCCGGGGGTGGGAGATCGCCGGGGTGACGATGGACACCGCGCTGGCCGCCTACCTGGTCGCGCCGGACCAGCGGTCCTACGACCTGGCGGATCTCACGGTCCGCCTGCTGCACCGTGAACTGGCCCTGTCGGCCGGCTCGGTGGACTCCGACCAGCCCGCGCTGGACCTCATCACCGGCGACGCCGACCTCGACGCCGCCCTGTCCCCGGACCGCGGCCCGGACGGTGTCCCGGTCATCGCCTCGGACGCGATGGTCGCCGCGCGTGCCGTGCTGGACCTCGCCGTGGTGCTGGCCCAGCTGCTGGACGAGCGCGAGCTGCGCCAGCTGCTCGTCGACGTCGAGCTGCCGCTGACCGGGGTGCTCGGCCGGATGGAGCAGGCCGGCGTCGCGGTGGACGTCGACCTGCTGGAGCAGCTGCTGGCGCGCTTCGCGCGGCGCATCGAGGAGGCGGCCCAGGCCGCCTACGGGGTGCTGGGCCGGGAGCTGAACCTGGGCTCGCCCAAGCAGCTGCAGGCGGTGCTGTTCGACGAGCTGGACATGCCCAGGACCAAGCGCACCAAGACGGGCTGGACCACCGACGCGGACGCCCTCGCGGCGCTCTACACGCAGACGGGTCACCCGTTCCTGGCCCACCTGCTCGAGCACCGCGACGCCACCAGGCTGTGGGTGACGGTCCGCGGCCTGCTGGAGACCGTCACCGACGACGGCCGCATCCACACCACGTACAACCAGATGATCGCGGCGACCGGACGGGTCAGCTCGACGGACCCCAACCTGCAGAACATCCCGATCCGTACCGAGGAGGGCCGACGGATCCGGGAGGCCTTCGTCGTCGGTGCGGGCTACGAGACCCTCGTGACCGCGGACTACAGCCAGATCGAGATGCGGATCATGGCGCATGTCTCGGCCGACTCGGGGCTGATCGCGGCCTTCCGCTCCGGAGAGGACTTCCACGCGGTCACCGCGTCCCGGGTCTTCGACGTGCCCGCCGAGTCCGTCGACGGGGCCCAGCGGGCGCGGATCAAGGCGATGAACTACGGCCTGGCCTACGGGCTGTCCGCCTACGGGCTCGCCCAGCAGCTGTCCATCACCTCCGACGACGCCAAGGGGCTGATGGACGGCTACTTCGAGAGGTTCGGCGGGGTCCGGGACTACCTGCGCGGGGTGGTCGAACAGGCGCGCGGCTCCGGCTACACCGCGACCCTTCTCGGGCGGCGCCGCTACCTGCCCGACCTGACCAGCGACAACCGCCAGCGCCGCGAGATGGCCGAACGGATGGCGCTGAACGCTCCGATCCAGGGGAGCGCGGCCGACATCATCAAGGTGGCCATGCTCGGCGTCGAGGACGCGCTGCGAGGCCAGGGGCTGCGGTCCCGGCTGTTGTTGCAGGTGCACGACGAACTGGTCGTCGAGGTGGCGACGGGGGAGCGGGACGTGGTCGAGGCGCTGCTGCGCGAGCGGATGGGCGCTGCGGCGCGGCTCTCGGTCCCGCTCGAGGTGTCCGTCGGCGTGGGGCAGAGCTGGCAGGAGGCGGGTCACTGACCGGTGGCCTGTCCGGGGCGGGCGGGGATCCGCACCGAGGTCGACGTGAGGGTGGACGACGGGTGAACACTCACCCGCTCCTGTCCACGGGCCCGGTCGCGGGGCCGTCCGGCCGACCGGTTCCCGATTACGGTCGCGGACGGGCCTCGCACAGACGCTGACGACGGCGATAGGGAACGGGCCGGTGCACCGACGACGAGGGTGGGAATGCGAGCAGTCCAAGCACGGCGGATCCCGCGGGTTGCGGTCGTGGTCGTCGCCGCGGCGGTGGTGACCGCGTTGGCGACCCCCGTTGCCTCGCCAACGAGCTCGACGGCCCTCGCCGCCGAGGCGCCCGGCGCCGCCCCGGTGGACGGGACCGGCGCGCCGCTGCAGCAGCAACCCCTGACCGGGTCAGCGGACAACGGCGTTCGTGACGGCGCCGTCGCTGGCCCGGCCGCGAGGCCCCGGACGGCCCCCGTCCGCCCGAGGCCCGGGGTCCTCGGCTCCGCGCCGGCCCTGCTCACCGTGGACTCCCGCAGCACCGTCGACGCCGGGTCCCCCGGTTCGACGGTGGCCGTGGTGACCGGCGCTGGCGCTGTCGTCTCGGCGACCGGGTTCGGCACCGGGGCCGCCGACATCCCGTCCCGGGTGCTGATCGCCTACCAGCGGGCGGCGACCCGTCTCGCGACGGACGACCCGTCGTGCCGCATCACCTGGCAGGACATCGCCGGGATCGGCAAGGTCGAGTCCGATCACGCGGGGGGTGGTCGGGTCGACGCGAACGGTGTGACGATCACACCGATCCTCGGCCCGGTGCTGGACGGCGTCGGGGTCGCGGCCATCCGGGACACCGACGGCGGGGTGCTGGACGGCAACACGACCTGGGACAGGGCGGTCGGACCCATGCAGTTCATCCCCGGCTCCTGGAAGGTCTGGGGCGCCGACGCGGACGGTGACGGAACCGCGAACCCGCACGACATCGACGACGCCGCGCTCGGGACCGGCCGGTACCTGTGTGCCGGCTCGCGGGACCTGTCCACCTCCGCGGGGCTGGCGCAGGCAGTCTTCAGCTACAACCACTCGGCCGCCTACGTCCAGCTGGTCGTCTCGTGGATCCGCCGCTACACCGCAGGCGGTGCTGTCGGGGTGGGCCAGCCCGTCGACCTCCCGATCGTGGCGGTCGGACCGTCCACGCCGGACCCGCGACCGATCCCGGGTCCTGGATCGACCGCGGGCCCGGCGCCGGTCCCCCGCACCGCTCCGACGACAGCCCTCACGCCCGCGCCGGCGCCGACCACCGGCCCGACGGCAGCCCCGACGCCCGCGCCCGTGCCGACCGCCGAGCCGACACCGGTCCCGACGGGGGGGCCGGCCCCGGCCCCGGCGCCGCCGACCGCCGGCCCGCTGCCAACGGCGAAGCCCGTGCCCACCCCGCCGCGCACAACCCCGCCGGGTCCGCGGCCGACGCCGGTGCCCGTGCCGCCGCGGACGCCGGGTCCGCAGCCGACCCCGCGGCCGCCGGCGATCACCGCCCCACCCACCTCGCCGGCGCCGAGCACCACGCCGACACCGAGCCCGACCCCGACCGCGACCTCGACAGCGACGGCAACCCCGACAGCGACCGCGGCCCCGACGCCCTGTGCGTCGCCCAGCCCGACGCCGACCGCCGATCCGAGACCGGCCGTGACAGCTCCACCGACAGCCGGCCCGGCGCCGACGCCCTGCCCGACCGGATCCGCGGACGGGTCACCGACGCTTGAGCCGAGCGGGTCGGGCGTGCTCCCCGTCGTGCAGCCGTCGCGCGGACGGTCCTGACCGTGGGGATCCGATTGACCCTCCGCTGCCACCGAAGATAGAGTTGCCGCAGGTAGTGGGCCGGAGCGACCTCGTACGGAGGAGGTCGCCGGTGCTCTGAGCTGGTTCCGCCGTCACCGTTCCCCGGGCGTCGATTCCTCCCCAGGGTGGTTGCCGATGGCGATGTCGTCACCGACACGGCCGGCCCGACTGCACCCCCACCCGCCCATCCGGTTCGGAGCCCCTACTCAATGACCACCAGCACCGACGTCGCACCCGCCGTGACCAGCGCGCCGACCAACGCGCAGGACAGCCTCGCCACCACGCTGCCCGAGCTGAACGGCGGTGCACCAGTGCCCGCACCGGCACCTGCACCACCCGTCGAACCCACCCGGACGGTTGCCGACCCGGACGCCCCCGGTATCGCCATCGACGACCTCGGCTCCGTCCAGGCCTTCATCGACGCCATCGACCTCACCATCAAGTACTTCAACGACGGCGACATCGTCGAGGGCACCATCGTCAAGGTCGACCGCGACGAGGTGCTCCTGGACATCGGCTACAAGACCGAGGGCGTCATCCCCTCGCGTGAGCTCTCGATCAAGCACGACGTCGACCCCAACGACGTCGTCTCGGTCGGTGACCGGATCGACGCTCTCGTCCTCACCAAGGAGGACAAGGAGGGGCGGCTGATCCTGAGCAAGAAGCGCGCCCAGTACGAGCGCGCGTGGGGCGACATCGAGAAGCGCAAGGACGCCGACGGCATCGTGTCCGGAACGGTCATCGAGGTCGTCAAGGGCGGCCTGATCATCGACATCGGCCTGCGCGGGTTCCTCCCTGCCTCGCTGGTGGAGATGCGCCGCGTCCGCGACCTCGCGCCCTATGTCGGTCGTGAGCTCGAAGCAAAGATCATCGAGCTGGACAAGAACCGGAACAACGTCGTGCTGTCGCGGCGGGCATTCCTGGAGGAGACGCAGTCGGCCACCCGCCACACATTCCTCACGACGCTGCAGAAGGGCCAGGTCCGCAAGGGTGTCGTGTCCTCGATCGTCAACTTCGGGGCCTTCGTGGACCTCGGTGGCGTCGACGGGCTCGTGCACGTCTCCGAGCTGTCCTGGAAGCACATCGACCACCCCGGCGAGGTCGTCGAGGTCGGTCAGGAGGTCACCGTCGAGGTCCTCGAGGTGGACATGGACCGCGAGCGGGTCTCCCTGTCGCTGAAGGCGACCCAGGAGGACCCGTGGCAGCTGTTCGCGCGGACCCACGACATCGGTCAGGTCGTCCCGGGCAAGGTGACGAAGATCGTCCCGTTCGGCGCCTTCGTCCGCGTCGACGACGGCATCGAGGGCCTGGTGCACATCTCCGAACTCGCGGAGCGTCACGTCGACTCCGCCGACCAGGTGGTGAACGTCGGGGACGACATCTTCGTGAAGGTCATCGACGTCGATCTGGAGCGTCGCCGGATCTCCCTGTCGCTCAAGCAGGCGAACGACTCGACGACCGGCGGCAGCGCCACCGACGAGTTCGACCCGTACCTGTACGGGATGCCGCCCAGCTTCGAAGAGAACGGTGCCTACATCGGCCCGGAGGGCTTCGACGCGGAGACCAACGAGTGGAAGGAGGGCTTCGACACCCAGCGCGAGGAGTGGGAGCGGCAGTACAACGAGGCGTACGCCCGCTGGACCGCCCACCGTGAGCAGGTGGAGCAGTCCCGGACCGCGGAGACCGAGCCGGGAAGCGCGTCGACGTACTCGTCGGCCCCGGTCGACGAGGAGGTCCCCAGCGGTCTCGCCACCGACGAGGCCCTGCAGGCCCTGCGCGCGAAGCTCACCGGCGGCAACTGACACGATCCGCCACCGGCCGACGGCCGGCCACCCCGAGGGGTGGCCGGCCGTTGCCGTCCCGGCTCCCGACATCCTGTCGGGGGCCCGCTCTACCGTGGTGGTGTGAGACCACTCAACGAGCTCCAGCGCAGCGTCGCCCCCTTCGAGGTCATCTCCGACTACACGCCGTCGGGGGACCAGCCCGGGGCGATCGCCGACCTCACCCGTCGCGTGCGGGGCGGGGAGAAGGACGTGGTGCTGCTCGGGGCCACCGGTACGGGGAAGTCCGCGACCACCGCCTGGTTGATCGAGCAGGTCCAGCGGCCGACGCTCGTGATGGCGCCCAACAAGACCCTCGCGGCCCAGCTGGCCAACGAGTTCCGTGAGCTGCTGCCCAACAACGCGGTCGAGTACTTCGTCTCCTACTACGACTACTACCAGCCCGAGGCCTACATCCCGCAGTCGGACACCTACATCGAGAAGGACAGCTCGGTCAACGAGGAGGTCGAGCGGCTGCGGCACTCCGCGACCAACTCCCTGCTGACCCGGCGCGATGTCGTGGTGGTCGCCTCCGTGTCCTGCATCTACGGCCTGGGGACGCCGCAGGAGTACATCGACAGGTCCGTCCAGCTCAAGGTCGGGGCGACCGCCGACCGCGACGGGCTGCTGCGCCAGCTCGTGCAGATGCAGTACTCCCGTAACGACATGGCCTTCACCCGCGGCACGTTCCGGGTCCGGGGCGACACCCTCGAGGTCTTCCCGATGTACGAGGAGCACGCCGTCCGCATCGAGATGTTCGGCGACGAGGTCGAGCGGCTGATGACCCTGCACCCGGTCACCGGGGAGGTGGTGACCGAGGACGACGAGCTGCGGATCTTCCCCGCCTCGCACTATGTCGCCGGTCCGGAGCGGATGGAACGTGCCATCGTCGACATCGAGGCCGAACTGGGGGAGAGCCTCGCCGGCATGGACAGGGCGGGCAAGCTGCTGGAGGCGCAACGGCTGCGGATGCGGACCACCTACGACATCGAGATGATGCGCCAGGTCGGGTTCTGCAACGGCATCGAGAACTACTCCCGGCACATCGACGGGCGGGGACCGGGCACCCCGCCCCACACGTTGCTGGACTACTTCCCCGAGGACTTCCTCCTCGTTGTGGACGAGTCGCACGTCACGGTCCCACAGATCGGCGGCATGTTCGAGGGCGACATGTCCCGCAAGCGGATGCTGGTCGACCACGGGTTCCGACTGCCGTCCGCGATGGACAACCGCCCGCTGCGCTGGGAGGAGTTCCTCGACCGTGTCGGGCAGACCGTCTTCCTGTCCGCGACCCCCGGACCCTACGAGCTGTCCCGCGGTGACGGCGTGGTCCAGCAGATCATCCGGCCGACCGGGCTCATCGACCCCCAGATCGTGGTCAAGCCGACCAAGGGCCAGATCGACGACCTCATCGGGGAGATCCGGGAGCGGACGGAGAAGAACGAGCGGGTCCTGGTGACCACGCTGACCAAGAAGATGTCCGAGGACCTCACCGACTACCTGCTGGAGAACGGCATCCGGGTGCGCTACCTGCACTCCGAGGTCGACACGCTGCGTCGGGTCGAACTGCTCCGCGAGCTGCGGATGGGGGAGTTCGACGTGCTCGTCGGGATCAACCTGCTCCGAGAGGGCCTGGACCTGCCCGAGGTGTCCCTGGTGTCGATCCTCGACGCCGACAAGGAAGGTTTCCTCCGGTCAGGGACCGCTCTGATCCAGACGGTAGGGCGAGCCGCCCGGAACGTGTCGGGTGAGGTCCACATGTACGCGGACCGGATCACCCCATCGATGGCGAGCGCGATCGACGAGACCGGGCGGCGACGGGTCATCCAGCTCGCGTACAACCTCGAGCACGGTATCGACCCGACACCGCTGCGCAAGAAGATCGCGGACATCACGGACCTCCTCGCCCGTGGCGACGCCGACACCGCCGACATCCTCGGCGGCTCCGGCCGTCAGCAGTCGCGGGGCAAGGCGCCGGTTCCTGGGCTGTCGAGCAAGGCACGCGAGGCCCTCGGCAAGCAGGCGTCGGAGATCGTGGGGATGCCGGCGACGGACCTGGCCGACCTGATCCAGCAGCTGAACCAGCAGATGCACCAAGCGGCCGCCGAGCTCCAGTTCGAGCTGGCCGGCCGGCTGCGGGACGAGATCGGCGATCTCAGGAAAGAGCTGCGCGGGATGGCCGAGGCCGGGGTCGCCTGACCGACTGCTCCGACTGCTCCGACCTCGCCGACCGCTCCGACCTGGCCGACCGCGCCGGCCGGCGGCTCCGGTGGAGCCTGCCCGGCGTGTCCAACGTGCGGTCAGCCGGTCATGCGGTCAGCCGGTCAGCCGGTCGGGGTCGGTGACGAGTCCAGCCGGGCCGGGCGCCAGCAGCGCCAGCGCGTCGGCCAGCCCGCGGAGTCCGGCCGATCCGGGGACGGACCCGAGCAGGTCCGCGACCAGGCCGCCGGCCAGCTCACCGAGCCCCGCAGCGGCACCGGCCGTCGGGACCGGGTCGCGTTTGTCCGGTCCGGTCGCGGCCTGCTGCAGACGCGTGACCAGCCCGGTCGTCGGAGCCCGCCGCACCGTGACGCGCTCCGGGTCCAGTCCCGCCAGCCGCGCGGCTGCGTCGACGGCGGTCCGGTGGCCGCCGAGGGCGTCCACCAGGCCCCGGTCCACCGCGTCCGCACCCACCCACACCCGGCCGCGGGCCACCTCCTGCACCTGGTCCCGAGTGAGGTGGCGGTGCTCGGCGACCTTTGCCGTGAAGTCGTCGTAGACCCGGTCCAGCCAGCTGTCGACCAGCCCCCACTCGTCGTCGCTGTAGTCGAACGCCGTGGAGAACATCCGCGCCCGGGCGCCGACCTGCACGGCATCGCGGCGGATGCCCCACCGCTCGAACAGGTCACGGGTGACGAGCTTCCCGCCGAACACCCCGATCGAGCCGGTGAGGGTGGCGGGCTGGGCGACGATCCGGTCCGCGCCCATCGCGATGAAGTACCCGCCCGAGGCCGCGTACTCACCCATGGACACCACCACCGGCGTTCCCGCGGTGCGAAGCGCCAGCACGTCGGCCAGGGCGGTGTCCGAGGCCAGGTAGGAGCCGCCGGGGGAGTCGACCCGCAGCACGACCGCTCGCACCGCATCGTCGCGCCCGACCGCTCGCAGGACGTGCCCGAGGGTGTCGGACCCCACCGACGCCCCACCCAGCGGTGACCGCCCGCTGCGACCGGCCCGGATCCCGCCGACGGCATGGACGACCGCCACCACCGGCTGGTTGCGCTCACGCAGCTGTCTGCGCGCCGCCGCGAACGCGCCCGGCAACCCGGGGGCGACACCCGTCGCGGCCGGCTCCACGTAGACGACGTCGGCCCCGAAGCGGTCCGTCAGCCGGGTCACCCACGCGGACCGGTAGCCGACCCGGTCGACCAGGCGGACCTGGACGGCATCCTGGGGTCCGACCGGCGCACGGTCCATCGCGGCGCGCACGACGGTCTCGGGGACCCCGCGGTCCACGGCGACCCCGGCCACCACCTGGTCGGTCAGCGCCGTCGCGATCCGTTCCACGGCCTCGCGGTGCGGGCCGGAGTACCCGTCGCGCAGGACGGTGTCCGGGGCGTTCTTGAACTCCTGGCGCTGCCCGATCCGGGCGGTGACGCCGAGCCGCTCGACCGCCTCGCGGGCGAAGGCCGTCTCGAACACCAGCCCGGTCAGCCCGATGTCGCCGGACGGCTGCAACCACAGCTCCTCGAACGCGGCGCCGAGGGAGTAGCCGACGGTCCCGGGTCCGAACTCCCCGAAGGTCTCGGCGAACGCGATCGTCGGCTTGCCGGCGGTCCGGACCGCCAGCAGGGCGTCGCGCAACTCCTGGGCATGGGCCAGGCCGAGCACGGGCGCGGACCCGCCGACCCGCGCGACCACACCGGCCATCGAGGACTCCGTGGCGACCCGGCGGATCGCGGCGACCACCTCGGCGAACACCGGCCTCTTGCGTGCGCGCAGAGCACCGACCGGGTCGGTCGGCCGGGCATCGACCAGGGGGCGGGTCAGGTCCAGACGAAGAACACGCGAGGTCGTCATGGACGGACGCTAGCCCGCAGGTCGTTTCCGCCGGCGCCGGGACCTGCACAGCCCGGGCATCTCAGTCGACCGGGGACAGGTGCTCCACCCGGGGCTCACCTGCGAAGAACGGCCCGATCGCCGCCCGCCACGCCCCATAGGTCGCGCCGGCGCGGAATGCCTGGTGCTGCCGGACGGAGTCCCAGGCGACCAGCATCACGAACCGGTCCGGGGACTCGACCCCACGGCTCATCGAGACGCTGTTGGCGCCGGCGTCGAGCAGCAGGTGGCGGGCGCCCCGGTAGGCGGCGAGGAAGCCCTCGGGGCGTCGCGGGTCGATGGCGAAGTCGGCGATCTCGGTGACCACGGGCGTCAGCCTCGCACCCGATCCGTCCGACTCTCGCCCGTACCGTGCGGCCGTGCCCACCGACGCAAGGTCGACCCACGAGGCGTTCACCGATCCGGCCGCCCTGCGGGCAGACGCGTACGCCGGGCATGGGCCGCTGGCCGCGCGCATCGCGATGTAGGACCACCAGCAGGACCACGTCGACCTGTCCGGCCTGGTGGTCGCCGCTCTGGTCGGTGTCCGCGGGCGGGTGTTGGACGCGGGTTGCGGCACCGGGACCCACACGCAGCGGCTGCGCCACGACCGGCCCGACCTGCGGGTGGTCCCGCTGGACCTCTCCCCGGGGATGGTCCCGGAGTTGGTCGGGGACCCGCGGGCGAGCGGGAGGCGGACGTCACCGCGTTCCGCGTCCAGAGCTCCCGCGACACAACGGGCGCGAGGAGTTCCGGCTCGCTGTCGCGCACTCCGGCCCTGACCTGTCGGTCTCGCGCGTGGTCAGGTTCGCCTGCTCCTCCACGGGCCGGCGCGTCGGCTCCAGCTGCGCAACCGGGTGGGTCCCGTTGGGCGACGTCGGCGACAGCACCGTCCTGGCCGTGTCCTGCGAACTCGGGCGTGAGACCCGGGAGCCGAGTCCAGCGGCCGGGTCGCGGCGTCGACCGACCCGGTGCGTCGCCTCAGCCCCGCAGCGCCCCGTTGACCAGCCCGGACACGTAGAAGCGTTGCAGCACCAGGTAGAGCACGAGGCAGGGGAGGATGGCGACCACCACGCCGGCCTGCAGCGCCCCGAAGTCCACCGCTCCGTAGGCGCCCGACCGGATATTGACCAACATGATCGGCAGGGTGTACTTCGAGCCGTCGTTGAGGAAGATGAGCGGGGCCAGGAACTCGTTCCACGATGCGAGGAACGCGAAGAGTCCCACTGTGACCACGCCGGGGGAGACGATCCGCAGGGCGACGTGCCGTAACGCCCCGACATTGCTGCACCCGTCCACCAACGCCGACTCCTCAAGCTCGCGGGGGATCGCCTCGAAGCTGTTGCGCATCATGAAGGTCCCGAACGGGAGTTGGAACATGACCAGTACCAGGCTCAGCCCGATGAGTGAGTTCTGCAGGTGCAGCCGACCGAGGACGATGTAGAGCGGCAGCAGGATGGTCGCGTACGGGACCATGAGGATGGTGAGGACCGCGACGAACAGCGGTCGCTTGCCGCCGAACTCGAAACGCGCGAAGCCGTACCCACCGAGCACACACACCACGACGGTCACCGCGACGGTGAGCAGCGACACGATGACGCTGTTGACCGCGTAGGTGGTGATGCCCTCACCGAAGTCCCTGAGCCTGGCGTAGTTGCCCAGGGACAGGGTGTGCGGGAACCACGTCGGCGGCTGCTGGTTGGCCTCCTCGGCCGGCTTGACCGAGTTCAGCAGGGCCCAGACGAGCGGGAACAGGAATGCCAGGGCCAGGATCGTCGAGAACAGGTGGTAGGCGCCACCGCCGAGGGCCGCGCGGCCGGTGGAGGGGCGGTGCCGTACCGGGCCGGTGGTGCGGGACCGCCCCGGTACGGACCGGCGACGCAGGCGGTCGGCCTCGGACGGTGGGACGGCGCCGGCGGTGGCCATCAGGCGTCCTCTCTGCGCAGGAACCTCAGCTGCACGACGTTGATGACGACCAGGGCGAGGAGCAGGACCACCGACAGAGCCGCGGCGGACCCCAGGTCGAACGAGGTGAACGCCGTCTTGTAGATCGCGTACACCAGCGTGATGGTGGAGTTGTCGGGGCCACCGGCGGTCAGCACGATGAACTGGTCGAACGCGAGCAGCGAGCCGGTCACCGACAGGATGAACAGCAACGCCAGGGTGGGGCGTAGGAACGGGACCGTGATGAACCGCAGCCGGTCCAGTGTGTCAGCCCCGTCGACGCGGGCGGCCTCGTACAGCTCGCCGGGGATCGACTGCAACCCCACCAGCAGGACCACGACCTGGAATCCGATGAACTTCCAGACGACCATCAGGATCACCGCGAACGTGGCCTTGGTCGGCGTGCCCAGGAAACCTGCCGGTCCATGGGTGAGACCGACGCCCTGCAGGATGCGGTTGAAGACGCCGACCTGGTCGCTGTAGTCGACGAACCACATCAGGCTCGCGGCGGCCGTTCCCACGACGTAGGGGAGGAAGAACGCCGTCCGGTAGAACAGCGAGCCGCGCCGGGGGCTGTTCGACACGGCGACGAGCACGAACGACACCCCGAAGGTGACCACCGTGGTGACGAGGGTGTAGAAGAGCGTGAACCTGATCGCGCCCAGGAACAGGTGGTCGTGCACGATGTCGGAGTAGTTCTTGAACCCGTTCGGGGTCGGCGAGCCCAGCAGCGGCCAGTCCGTGAAGGACATGTAGACCAGGATCGCCAGCGGTACCAGGAACAGGGCGGCGACGATCAGTGCCGTGGGTGCCACGAACAGCATGCCGGTCAGCGGGCGGCGGGTGACGTTGGACCTGCCCCGGCGCTGACGGCCGACCCGGCCGGTCGCGCGGGTGCCGGCGGTGGTGGCGCTCACGTCCGCTTCCCCGATCCCGACCGGGTCGGCTCGTGCGCCGTCACCCGCTGGAGTCCAGCTTGGACTGGACCGCGCTCTGGGTGTCCGACAGCGCCGCATCGGGGTTGTCACCGAAGATCGCCTTGCGGAAGCCGGCCACCCACGGCCCGTTGGCGTCGTTGAACAGTTCCCCGAAGGGCAGCGCGACCGGCGTGTGGCCGCGGACGACCCCGTCCGCGATGAGCTTGGTCCGGGGGTCCTTCGAGGTGTACGGGTTCGAGGTCAGGTCGGTACGGCCCGGGAGGTCGCCGTTCTTCGCGATGATCTCGGTCTGGGCCTTGTCGCCGAGGGTCCACTGCAGGAAGTCCCATGCCTGGTCCAGGTGCGTGGAGGACCGCGAGACCCCGGCCACGTCGCCACCGACGAACGTGGAACTCGCGGTCCCGTCGGGGGAGGACAGCGACGCCACGCCCCAGGAGAACTTCGCCTTGTTCAGGCTCCCCACCAGCCCGGAGCCCTGCGGCAGGATCCCGACCTTGCCGGCCAGGAAGCTGGCCGCCCAGGTGGACCCGTCCTCGGTCTTCGCGCCGCTGGCGACGATGCCCTCGTCGTACATCTTCTTGTAGAGGGCGAACACCTGCTTGAACGTGGCGTTGTCGATGTCGGCCTTCTTGCCGTCGTCGGACAGGACCGAGCCGCCCGCGGCCCAGTCGAAGGGGAAGGTCGTGTAGCCGGTGCACCCACCACAGTTGCCGCCGAAGTAGAAGCCGTACGTGTCGCCGCCGATCCCGCGGACCGCCTTGGCGTCGGCGTAGATGTCGTCGAACGTCCTGGGCGCCTTCTCGGGGTCCAACCCGGCCTTCTTGAAGAGGTCCTTGTTGTAGAACAGGACCGAGGAGTCGATGTTGTGCGGCACGCCGTAGACCTTGCCGCCGCTGGTGGCGGCCGTGATGGAGGACTTGGCCAGCGCGTCCTTGAACGGCAGTGCGTCGATCTTGGAGGTGAGGTCCTGGTAGAGACCCTGCTTGGTGTAGTTCGGGACGTAGACGACGTCGGAGGCGAGGATGTCCGGCAGGCTGTTGGCGCCCGCGGCCGCGCCGACCTTCTGGAGATAGCTGTCGTTGGGGATGACGGTGAGCTTGACCTGGTTCTTGTGCGAGGCGTTGTAGCCGTTGACCAGGCGCTGGCTGAAGGCATCGGTGGCCGAGCGGACCCACATGGTCAACGAGGTGCCGTCGTCGGGACTTGCCGCGGCTGCCGGCGTGCCCCCTGAGCCGGAGCCGCAGGCCGCCAGGGTGACGAGCGGGACGAGCGCCGCCAGCGCGATCGCGCTGCGTCGCGTGATCAGACCGTGCACGAGGTGCTCCTTCTGTCGGTCGGGTGGACGTCCGGGCCGGGGTCGGCCAGGGGGAGGAACACGCGCATCGGGCCGACCTCGCGGTTGGCCCAGCTGGCGTACGGGACGGCCGTCAGCTCGGTGCTCCGGGTCCGGGTTCCGGTGGCGGTCGTCAGCGACCGGTAGGGCAGGCCGACCGCTGGCGCCACGGCGGCCGTCCGGACGCGCGCCGGCACCGTCACCACGGTCACCCCACCGAGCAGGCCGGGTTCGAAGCGCTCGGACAGCGGCGCGTCGGGGAGTACCTCGACCGCTTCCAACGGCACCCCGGCCGGCTGGTCCTGTTGCTCGAAGCAGTGGACGACCGGTCCGCGCTCGACCGCCACGCACCCGTGGACGGCGTCGATCCGCGGGTCGGCGACGGTCAGCCGGGGCCGCACGTCCAGCTCGAGCACGACCTCGCTGCCCGGTGACCACGTGCGCTCCAGGCGCAGCATCGTCCCGGCCAGCGCCGGCTCCGGGGGGACGGCGCCGTCGACGGTGACGCTCGCGCCCGTCGCCCAGTCCGGTACCCGCAAGGACAGGGTCCACGGGCTCGCGGGTGTGCTGTCGACGGTCAGCGTGACCGTCCCGGAGTCGGGGTAGGACGTCGTCACCGACACCGCGACCGGGCCGTCCACGAGGTCCGCACCGAGGGAGCTGGTGGCGTACTGGTGCACCTGCAGCCCCCCGTTGTCGGAGGTCGCCAGGTAGTGGTGGATGGAGGCCAGGGTGCGCATGACGTTCGGCGGGCAACAGGCGGTGCTGTACCAGGGCTGCCGTCCGGCCGCCGGGACCCGGTCGCTCTCGTCGGCCGATCCGGGCCGGTTCTGCAGCGTGTTGACGTAGAAGAAGCGGTCGCCGGTGTCGGACAGCCCGGCGGCGAACCCGTTGTACAACGTGCGCTCGATGAGCTCGGCGTACCGCTGCTCACCGGTGGCCAGCAGCATCCGCCAGGTCCACAGGACGCTCCCGTGTGCGGCGCAGGTCTCCGCGTACGCGACGTCGGGCGGCAGTTCGAACGCGTTGCCGAACGACTCGCCCTCCCACCGCGACCCGATCCCGCCGGTCAGGTAGGTCTTGCCGGTGACCATGTCCTCCCACTGGGCGCGCACCGACTCCAGCAGCGACGCGTCCCCGGTCTCCAGGTACAGGTCGGTGACCCCGGCGGCCAGGAAGACCGCCCGGACGGCGTGCCCGCGGACGCCGCGGGTCCCGCGGACCGGGACGTCGTCCTGGTAGTAGGCCGAGCCGAGCCAGCCGTCACCGAGGACGCCGTGTCCGCGCACGTCGACGAGGAACCGGGCCAGGTCGAGGTAGCGGGCGTCGGCGGTCTCCCGGTAGAGCTCGACCAGGGCCATCTCGATCTCGGGATGCCCGTCGGTGCTGGCGAGCCCGTCCGGGCCGAAGGTCGCCACCAGGTGGTCGGCGTACCGCACGGCGACCTCGAGCAGGGTCCGGTCCCCGGTCGCCCGCGCCTGGGCGACGGCGCCCTGGATCAGGTGGCCCCCGCAGAACAGCTCGTGGCCTCCCGCGAGGTCGGCGTAGCGCGCGGTGTCACCGGTCACCACCTGGACGTAGCTGTTCAGGTACCCGTCGGGTCGCTGGGCCCGGCCGATCAGCGCCGACACCTCCCGCTGCCAGGCAGCCAGCGTCTCGCTGGGGCGCCGCCCCTGTTCCCAGGCGACGGCTTCGAGGGTCTTGTAGACGTCAGAGTCCAGGTAGAGCGGTCCGCGGTAGTCCCCGGTCTGCTCACCGGCGGCGATCCGGAGGTTGTCCAGGTTCCCCGCCTCGGCCAGCTGGCGGGTCGCCTCCTGGAGGGTCACCTTGCGGTTCAGCTCCTGCAGCCGGTGCCAGCGGCCCCCGGTCACCGCGGTGGCGGCGGCGGCCAGTGGCCGCAGCCGCGCCCGGCTCCCCGAACCCAGCCGAACGCCGGAGTGGCCGGCGGCCCGGGCGGCCGCGAGATCAGTCGTCACGCGCTGTCCTCCTTGACAGATGGGTCCGACGCGCACCGGTCATGCCGACGGACATCGATTTCCGTCTGGAAGATACGGGTGTCCCGACGGGCCCGTCAACAGTTGCCGGACATCGGTTTCCGCGGCCATGCTGTGCGAGGGCGGCGTGATCGTCCCTGCCCTCGGAGAGGTGTTGATGAGCGGTCGTCGATGGGGGCTCGGCCGCGACCCACGAGTGCCGACCGTCAGCGACGTCGCGGCACGGGCGGGCGTATCTGCCGGGACGGTCTCCAAGGCGCTCAACGGTCGCGGCCAGTTGCGTGAGGACACCCGCAGCCGGGTGCGTCGGGCGGCGGACGAACTGGGCTTCCAGCCGAACGTGCTGGCCCAGGGCCTGCTGGCCGGGCGCAGCTACACCGTCGGGGTCATCACCACCGACAGCTTCGGCCGGTTCACCATCCCGGTCATGCTCGGGCTGGAGGACACCCTGGACGCCGGTCAGCTCTCGGTGTTACTGTGCGACGGGCGCGGCGACCCGTCGCGGGAACAGCACTACCTGGACACCCTGCTGCGGCGGCGGGTGGACGGGATCGTCGTGACCGGCCGCCGGTCGGACCCCCGGCCGCCGCTCGGTAGCGACCTGCCCGTCCCTGTAGTCTACGTGCTCGGCCCCTCGGCCGCCGCCGGGGACACCTCGGTGGTCTTCGACGACGTCCAGGGCGGCCGGCTCGCGGTCGAGCACCTGCTGGCGTCGGGCCGCCACCGGGTCGCCCACCTGACCGGTCCGGAGCACCACCTGTCGGCGCGGCTGCGTGCCCAGGGGGCGACCCAGGCGCTCGCCGCCGCGGGCGCGCCCGCACTCGGCGTCCACTGGGGTGTCTGGAGCGAGGCGTGGGGCCGCGACGGGATCGAGCGGCTCCGAGCGGGAGGAGTGGAGTTCGACGCGGTCTTCTGCGGCAGCGACCAGATCGCCCGCGGCGCCCTGGATGCGTTGCGCGAGGCCGGCGTCGTCGTCCCGAACGACGTCGCGGTCATCGGCTTCGACAACTGGACGGTCATGGCCGAGGCGGCCCGGCCGGCGCTGAGCACCGTCGACCCGGGGTTGACCGCGTTGGGCCACCAGGCGGCGACCCGCTTGCTCGAGGCCATCGACGGCCGCCCCGCAGCCGGGGTGCACCTCAACCCCTGTCAGCTGGTCGTGCGTGACAGCACGGTGTCCGGCGCACTCCTGCCGCCCGGCTGAGACCGGTGCGCGGCAGCTCGCACGGATCACCAGCCGCGGGCACGCCACTCGGCGAGGTGGGGCCGCTCGGCACCCAGAGTGGTCGGGGCACCGTGTCCGGGCAGGACGACGGTGTCGTCGCCGAACGCGTCGAACAGGCCTGTCGTCACGTCGTCGAGCAGTCGGGTGAAGTCGGTCGGGGAGCCGGTGCGCCCGACACCACCGGGAAAGAGCGAGTCGCCGGTGAACACGTGCACCGTGTCGTCGTCGTCGGTCAGCGTCAGCGCTACGCCGCCCGGGGTGTGACCGGTGAGCCGGACGACGGCGAGCTCCACGGCGCCCACCCGGACGACGTCGCCGGCGTCCAGGGCCCGGTCGGTGGGGACCGGGATGCCGTCGACGTCGGGACCGCCGGCCAGGGTCGTTGCGCCGGTCGCGTCCACGACGGCCGCCAACGCGGCCCAGTGGTCGCGGTGTCGGTGGGTGGTGACGACGGAGGCGAGCGGACGCCCGGCCAGGAGCCCGAGCAGGCGGTCCGGCTCCGCCGCCGCGTCGACCAACAGCAGGTCCCCGGTGGTGGAACACCGCACGAGGTAGGCGTTGTTGTCCATCGGACCGACCGACACGGATGTCACCGTGGTCGACCCGAGGTCACGTTCCCGATCATCAGTCATGACGTGAGTCTGCAGCCCGGGCACGGTCGGACCGTGACGCCGGTGCTGTCGGGGTGCCCCTCTAGGGTCTGACGAGTACCACCCGACCCGTCCACCCGACCCGTCCGGTCGACCCGCCCGATGGAAGACCCCGAGGAGCCTGGTGGCAGATCGTCTCGTCGTCCGCGGCGCCCGCGAGCACAACCTGCGCGACGTCTCCCTCGATCTCCCGCGTGACGCGATCATCGTGTTCACCGGGCTGTCGGGGTCCGGCAAGTCCAGCCTCGCCTTCGACACGATCTTCGCCGAGGGCCAGCGCCGGTACGTCGAGTCGCTGTCGGCCTACGCGCGCCAGTTCCTGGGGCAGATGGACAAGCCCGACGTCGACTTCATCGAGGGCCTGAGCCCGGCGGTCTCCATCGATCAGAAGTCGACGAGCCGCAACCCACGGTCCACGGTCGGGACGATCACCGAGGTCTACGACTACCTGCGGCTGCTGTACGCGCGGGCCGGGACGCCGCACTGCCCCGTCTGCGGCCGCGTGATCGCGCGCCAGACGCCCCAGCAGATCGTCGACCGGGTGATGGAGATGAAGGAGGGGACCCGCTTCCAGGTACTGGCCCCGGTCGTCCGGGAGCGCAAGGGCGAGTACGCGGAGATGTTCAGGACGCTGCAGACCCAGGGCTTCAGCCGGGTCCGGGTCGACGGGGTCGTGCACGGCCTGGACGCGCCGCCCGTCTTGAAGAAGCAGGAGAAGCACACCCTGGAGGTGGTGGTCGACCGGCTCGTGGTGCGGCCCAACGCCAAGCGGCGGTTGACGGACTCCGTCGAGACGGCGCTGCGCCTGGCCGAGGGGGTGCTGACGCTGGAGATGGTCGACCTGCCGGAGACCGACCCGGACCGGATGGTCACCTTCTCCGAGCACCTCGCCTGCGCCTACGACGGGCTGAGCTTCGAGGAACTGGAGCCACGGTCCTTCTCCTTCAACTCCCCGTTCGGCGCCTGCCCGGACTGCTCCGGGCTCGGGGTGCGGATGGAGGTCGACCCGGACCTGGTGGTGCCGGACACCGACGCGAGCCTGGACGACGGGGCCATCGCGCCATGGGCCTCCGCGCAGGGGACCGAGTACTTCGGTCGACTCCTCACCGCCCTCGGCGAGACCCTGGGCTTCCGCACGGACGTCGCCTGGTCGCGGCTCCCGGCCTCGGCGCGCACGGCGGTCCTGGAGGGCAGCCCCACCCAGGTGCACGTCCAGTACGCCAACCGGTACGGCCGCGAGCGCAGCTACTACACCGACTTCGAGGGTGTCCTGCCCTGGATCGGCCGCCGGCACCAGGAGGCGGAGTCCGACGCGGGCCGGGAGCGCTTCGAGGGGTACATGCGCGAGGTGCCGTGCCCGACCTGTCACGGCAGCCGGCTGAAGCCGCTCACGCTGGCGGTGACCATCGGCGGCAAGTCGATCGCCGGGGTGGCCGAGCTGCCGATCGGGGAGGCCGCGGGGTTCCTGCGGGCGCTGGAACTGCCGCCCCGGGAGGCGGCGATTGCGGGTCGGGTCCTGAAGGAGGTCAACGAGCGGCTGCAGTTCCTGCTCGACGTGGGCCTGCACTACCTGAGCCTGGCCCGGCCGGCGGCGACGCTGGCCGGTGGTGAGGCCCAGCGGATCCGCCTCGCCACCCAGATCGGGTCCGGCCTGGTCGGGGTCCTCTACGTGCTCGACGAGCCGTCGATCGGGCTGCACCAGCGGGACAACCGCCGGCTCATCGACACGCTGCTGCGGCTCAAGGCCCTCGGCAACACCCTCATCGTCGTCGAGCACGACGAGGACACGATCTCCATTGCCGACTGGGTGGTCGACATCGGCCCCGGCGCCGGCGAGCACGGCGGGAACGTCGTGGTGTCCGGCACCGTGGCCGACCTGCTCGCCAGCGAGGACTCCGTGACCGGGGCCTACCTGTCCGGGCGTCGGTCGATCACGGTGCCGGCGCAGCGGCGGCCGCGGACGAAGGGCCGCGAGCTCGTCGTGCACCACGCGGTGGAGCACAACCTCAAGGACGTCACGGTCCCCTTCCCGCTGGGCCAGTTCGTGGCGGTCACCGGAGTGTCCGGCTCGGGCAAGTCGACGCTGGTCAACGATATCCTCTACCGGGCCCTGGCCAAGACGATCTACTCCGCCCGCACGGTCCCCGGCCGGCACAGGCGGATCACCGGGATGGAACACGTCGACAAGGTCGTGCACGTGGACCAGTCGGCGATCGGCCGGACCCCGCGCTCCAACCCGGCCACCTACACCGGCGTGTTCGACCACATCCGCCGGCTGTTCGCCGAGACCCAGGAGGCGAAGGTCCGCGGGTACCTGCCGGGCCGGTTCTCCTTCAACATCAAGGGCGGGCGCTGCGAGGCCTGCTCCGGTGACGGCACGCTGAAGATCGAGATGAACTTCCTGCCCGACGTGTACGTGCCGTGCGAGGTGTGTCAGGGTGCCCGGTACAACCGGGAGACCCTCGAGGTGCACTACAAGGACCGGACGATCGCCGAGGTCCTGGCGATGCCCATCGAGGAGGCGGCGGAGTTCTTCGCGCCGATCGGCGCGATCAGCCGGCACCTCGCAACCCTGGTCGACGTCGGGCTCGGGTACGTCCGGCTCGGCCAGCCGGCCACGACGCTGTCCGGCGGCGAGGCCCAGCGGGTGAAGCTCGCCACCGAGCTCCAGCGGCGCTCCACCGGACGGACCGTCTACGTGCTGGACGAGCCCACCACCGGCCTGCACTTCGAGGACATCAGGCGCCTGCTCATCGTGCTCGGACGGCTCGTCGATGCCGGGAACACCGTCATCGTCATCGAGCACAACCTCGACGTGATCAAGACGGCCGACTGGGTGGTGGACATGGGGCCCGAGGGGGGCAGCGGCGGCGGGTCGCTGGTGGCCGAGGGCACTCCGGAGCACGTCGCCGGGGTCGCCGCCAGCCACACCGGCCGGTACCTCGCCGAGCTGCTGGCCCGGGGGCGGCGCGGGCAGGCCGCCGCGCGTCGGCTGGAGGTCACCGGGGACCGGATCACCGTGCTCGGGTCACCGCAGGAGCCGGCCGAGCCCGACAGAGCGGTCGACCGGACGCCGGTGTCAGCGGGCAGCCGGGTCGGTGGCGCCCCCTCCGACGAGGCGGCGGGAGCTGCGGAGGACGCCGCGGCCAAGCCCGTGGCCGAGTCGAAGACCGGACGCACGCGCAGTCTGGCCAGCACGCGGCGGTGACCTGGGCCAGCACCCGACGGTGTCGTGGCCAGAATCGGCTCGATGCCGGACGGGTACTCACTCCGGGGGGGGGCCTGCGGGCCGTGAGCCGTCTGGTCACACTGGCGAGATGAGCACCGACAAACGACCGGACACCGGCCGGACGCACGGCGACGACTGCGGCTGCGG
>JAABUQ010002113.1_pt1 | contig 40271 bp, 27 predicted proteins | sample 5560001 | NCBI WGS metagenome assembly JAABUQ01 (sample SAMN10711888, study PRJNA513371) | rock metagenome | isolation source: Antarctica rocks | place: Antarctica: Victoria Land, Finger Mt nord | collected 2015-12-18
ACATCTCCTCCAATCGCGCCTCGTATCGCCGTTCCATGCTCTCCCCCGTTCCAAGCCGCCTCCCTGAGGAAATCCATTGGTGCAAAAGGAATTATACCAAGCGAAGCCCGGGATACAGTAGAAGTAGTGACACCGCGCTCTGAACGCGGAGGCCGCTGGTTCGATTCCAGCCCCCGGATCTGACTGTCCGCGGGCACGGCCCGGTAGGCAACCGGAAGACCACTCTCGTCCAGACCGAGAGATGCTGAGGGTTCGAATCCCTCCTGGGCCATCTAATCGACCGTTCTGATCGACCGTTCGCGAACGCCCTCGCGGAGCAGCCCGGAGTGCTCGCCTCGTTGTCAACGAGGAGACCGTGGGTTCGAATCCCACCGGGGGCGCTGAGGATTCGTGGCACGGTACGCCAACTGGGAGAGCGGACGATCTCAAATCTCGGTGAGTTGTGGGTTTGAATCCCACCCGTGCTCGATGTTCATTTTATGCGATTTAACGGGATCCAATCCGATCCATTGCGTCGGCTGGGCATTGGCGGGCCCACGTGGCTGTAGACCACGCTCCCTCGCGGGACCTGGCGGTTCAACTCCGTCCCGGCGCACTCCGTCCGGCCTGGCCCGTTCGGCTATCGGGAGGCGACCCGGCCTTCAACCGGGAGGGGAGGGTTCCATTCCCTCACGGGCTAATCGTTGCGAAGTCTTTCCCCGGGCGCGGCGGGCGCCCCGCTGGCTCCCATAAGGCCGGCGTCCCGGTTCGAGTCCGGGGCCCGGGATGCCGTACGCACGGTACGCAAATCGGCGGAGCGGCCGGACTGAGAGTCCGGTGCCTGTGGGAACGGGGTTCGACTCCCCGGCGGTCCACTCGCGGTTCAGTACGGTTCGGTTCGGTTCCATCGACGGAAGGCAGCCGGATACGGTTGGCCGGGCCTCACTGCTAACGAGGCTGCCCCCCGGGGCATGAGGGTTCAAATCCCTCGCCTTCCGCTGTGCGGATTTGTTGGGGGATCGGGGTGCATCAAGGGAGGGGAGGTGAGCGCGATGCGATCGGACATGGCCAAGGTGCTCGTGGAGCGCCCCCGATGGAACCCGGGCCGCTCCGGCGGCGGCACCCGCGGGGAGTTGCAACGCCTTCCGATCGAGGAGTGGCGGGCACGCGAGGGGATGAAGGCACGCTGGCAGGGCACGACCAAAGGGTTCACCGACCTTCTCGGCCCGCTGCGACGGTTCCTGCGTTCCCGAGTCGGCAGGCCCTGGAACCGCGTTTACTCGGAGATCTGCGCCGAGGTCCGTGGCGGCTTCCCCGTCCGCGAGCACTTCCAGTCCCATGTCTTCAGCCTCGTGGCACGCGATGTCCTCCTGATCGACGGCGTCCCGTGCCATCGCGGGGGATACGCCGAGGGCCGCCCGTTGAAATGGAGCCCCTGGGGGAGCTTCTACGTTTGCCCGAAGACCGGCCTCCTCAAGGAGCCCCGGAGGCCAAGGAAAGGCCGTTGAACATTCGGATTCAGTTTCCGATTCAAATTCGGAAGGGCTACCCGAACCGGTGACGGGACCCGTCTGGAACGCGGGCGAGCGAACAGCCTTGAGGGTTCGAATCCCTCCCCTTCCGCTGGGCCCGTGGTGTAACGGGGAGCACGCCCGCTTGTGAGGCGGACGGCGCCGGTTCGAACCCGGTCGGGCACATCACATCACGTCACGTCACAATTTACAGGGGCGTGCTCCTGGGAGAGCAGCGAGCGTCCAACCCTCGCGTATGGGGTTCGAATCCTCACGCCCTTGCTCCTGCCCTTGGAGTGTGCCGGAGTTCGCATGCGACCGTCCGAAGGTCGTGGACCAGGTTCGATTCCTGGCGAGGGCGCTCGCTCCCCGTGAGTGTGTCGGTTTGGTTTTGCTTGGTCCTCGGGGTGTGTCGGATTGCACGCGACCGTGCGAAGGTCGAGGGCCGGGTTCGACTCCCGGCGAGGACTTTTCCTGTGAACTTTCGAGGCGGCGGTGCCGGAGGAACGCGCGCGGTTCCCCCGGGGTGAGCGGTTGCGTTAGAATCACCCCCCGGGAAGACGGGCGACGGGCATGACGGCGACGGGACGGGACGTGGTCCGAGGACGGCTTGATGCGGAACCCGCTCCTGGTGCCCGACCTGCGCGAGCTGCTGCGGGACGGAGAGGCGCACGCGCTGCGCGACTTCTTCCAGGGGCAGCACCCGGCGCGGGTCGCGGAGATCCTTGACGACCTCGGGCCCGGCGACGCTGACGGCGCCTTGGGGGTGCTGCCGGCGCGTGAGCGCGCCGCGGTCATGAGCTACCTGCCGGCGGAGGACCAGTCGCGCATCGTCGAGGAGATGACCCCGCCCGACGCCGCCGAGCTGCTGCACCTGATGGCCCACGACGACCGCGCCGACCTGGTCCGGCGCCTCGACGCGGCGAAGGTCGAGCCGATCCTCCGCAAGCTCGCCCACGCCGAGCGCGAGGACATCCGCCGCCTGGCCAGCTACGACCCGGGGACCGCCGGCGCCGTCATGACGACCGATTACGCCACGCTCACCCCCGACCTCACCGCCCGCGAGGCCATCGACCGCCTGCGCCGAGAGGCCCCCGACCGTGAGACGATCGACTACAGCTACGTCGTCGACCCCGGCCACAAGCTCCTCGGACAGGTCTCGCTCAAGACGCTCATCCTGGCCCGCCCCGACGCCCGGATCGAGCGGATCATGCAGCGCGAGCCGATCACCGCCCGCGTCGACGAGCACCAGGAGAACGTCGTCCGCAAGATCAGCCAGTACGACCTCGTCGCCCTGCCCGTGGTCGACGCTGGCGACATGCTGGTGGGCATCGTCACCCACGACGACGCCCTGGACATCCAGCGCCGCGAGCAGACCGAGGACCTGCTCGCCTTCGGCGGCGTCACCGCCGACCCGGAGGCCGACGAGTCGCCCTACTGGCAGGGGCGCATTTCCTCGGTCGTCCGCCGCCGGATCAACTGGCTGCTGATGCTGTTCGTCGCCGAGAGCTTTACCGGCAACGTCCTGCGGCACTTCCAGTGGGTCGAGCACCAGCGTCCCGACCTCGGCCTGTTCGTCCCCCTGCTGATCGGCACGGGCGGCAACGCCGGCAGCCAGACCGTCGGCACGATCATCCGCGCCCTGGCCCTGGGCGAGGTCCGCCCCCGCGATGCCTTGCGCGTCCTAGCGCGCGAGTGGCTGACCGGCCTGTTCCTGGGCCTGCTCCTGGGGGCCCTGGGCTTCGTCTACGCCCTGCTGATCCGCCGCCAGTCGGTGATCTTCTCCGCCGTCATCGGCCTGACGATTCTGTGCATCTGCCTCTGGGCCAACACCGTCGGCGCCCTGGTCCCCCTGCTGGCCAGGCGATTGGGAATCGACCCGGCCGTCGTCTCCGCCCCCCTCATCACCACCCTCGTCGACGCCACCGGGCTGATGATCTACTACGGCATCGCCATCTTGCTGCTGCTCAAGATGTAGCCATCAGGCGAAGATGCGATCGACGGCCATCCGCCACCCCGGCAATGCCGGCTCGGCGTCGGCCTCCTGCCCGGCAAGAAACGTCGACGGCCGGTCGGGGGCGTCGGCCCGATAAGCATGCACGGCCTCGGCCCTGGGGTCCACGTCCCAGACGACGAGCGTGCCGGCCTCGAAGTAATCGACCCGCTTCGCCGCGATCTCGCGTTCCGCCGTCGCGCCGTAATCCCCCTTGCTACGCACCTCGACGGCCAGGGTCGGGGGACCCGGTGCGAAATCCATCTCGTCGGTGGGAATTGGCCCGAGATAATAGGCAACGTCGGGAGAGAACGATTCGCGTCCCGAGGCCAGTTCCGGGACCGCGAATCCCATGTTCTCGGTGAAGGTCACGCCGCGCCCCACCCGCTCGGCGTGGTCGTCGAGGTCCCGGAAGATCCGTGCGGCCACCCGATTCGGACGGCATCCGGTCGCCATCAGAGGGACGATCTCCCCGCCGATCAGCTCCGCCTTGCCTGGCGTCGCCATCAGGTCCGCCAGCGTGGCCCGAGTCGTGCCCGTCCGAGTCGTCGCGTCCATGGCCCCTCCCTCCGGCAGGTCCCTCGGCATTCTACGCGGGGGTGGGGTCTTGCGCCGAGGAAGAGGAAGGCGCGACGGCCGCCGCCGCTTCCTTCGGGCTACAGGCCCAGCGGCCCCAGAAGGCGCCAAGGCTCGCGAAGAGCAGAGCGCCTAGCGCGTGCCCAACCTGGTAGTAATAGTAGAGGTTCCCCGCCCAGAACGGCGAGCCGAGGACCGCGGCTGGCAACGGTTGCGTCGGGGTGATCGGTGCGAGTATCGGGGCCTGGAGGGCCTTCGCCGCCGGCCCCAGGACGGTCGGCTCCGGGTCTTCCAACGGCACCACCGGCAAGTCGGGCGCCGACGACGGGGGGGCGGCCGGGGGCATCGCATACCTCGGCAACGGCTCTACCGCGGTGGGCTTCAGATCCGGAATAAGCTCGGGCGGCAAGGCGTGGATCCGCGGGTGGATCTCGTCCAGGAGCCAGGTGAACGAGAAGGGCGTCCTCGACGCCCCCGAGCCAGTCCAGGCCTCGTAGTTCAGGGCGAGGAAAGTCCACCCAAACAAGGCGAAGCCCGCCCAGGTCGCGCGCTCGCGGCCCCGGCGGAAGATCACCTTCAGGACGGCCCCGGCCAGCAGGGCGAGGCAGACCAGGGAGATTGCCCCGGCCCAGGCGGCGTTGCCGGTGCGCAAGCCGATCAGGCCGATGGCGGCGACCACCATCAGCCCCATCAGCCCGGCGATCGAGACGCGGGGTGCTGCCAACGATCCCTCCTCACTTGCCCACGACGACCTGTGCCCGCGCGGGAGAGCCCGGCACGTCGCGCAGCTCGCAGCGCAGGCCGTCCTTGAGCCTGGCGGGATCGACGGCGAAGGTCAGCGTGTGAGTGCCGGCGGCCAGGTTGAGGGGGATCTCCCCCGCCGGTTCGACCTCGCGGCCGTCGACCCACACCTTCCGCACGCCGGCCGGGTCGAGGGCGATCGCGACGCGGCCGGCCGTCGTGACCTCGACCTGCCCGCGAGCGACCGCCGGCCCGCCTTTGAAGAGCGGAGGCAGGTCCGCCGCCGGCAGGGTTCCCGAGACCTTGCTGTAGGCCGGCAGCCATCGCAGGCGAGAATCGTCCCCGGCGAAGGGGTCCCCGCGGGACTCGCGGACCAGGCCCGCGGCCTCGGGGCCGGGCTCCAGCACGCGCCAGCGGCGGACGAACCGCTCCTTGCCGACGGAGTACGGGCCGCCGACCTTGCCCAGTTCGGAGAGAAAGCGGACGAGGTCGGAGAACTCGGGCGCGGTCAGGGGGTCGGCCAGCCCGGCGGGCATCAGCGAGCCGCCCGGCTTCTGGTCCTCGACCGTCGAGAGGGGGATCGACACGTCATGGTCGTCGGCGTCGCGCAGGACGAGGTCGGCATCGGTCTGGCGGACCTTGATCCCCTGGACGATCCGGCCGTCGTCGGTGGCGACGACCAGGGCGTGATACCCCTCCTTGACCGCCTTGTTGGGCACGAGGATCGACTCGACAAGGTAATCCATCGGCGCGCTGGCGCCGATGCTGAGGAGGTCGGGCCCGACCTGCCCGCCCGCGCCCGCGATGCCGTGACAGCGCAGGCAGGCTTGATCGTTGCGGCGGAAGACCGCCTCGCCGCGAGCGGGGTCGCCCTGGGCGCGGGCCTCGGCCACGAGTTGATCGCGGCGCGTGTCGGTCAGCTCGGGGGGACCGGCGTCGAGCTTGCCGGCCTTCGTGAGGGCGTCGAGGAGGTCCCGGGCTTCGCGGCCGTTGGTGCGCACGGCGCGGACGCCCAGCTTGGCGGCGTCGGCCGGGAGGGTCACCCCGGCCAGGGCGGCGGCCAGGGCCTCCGGGCCGTCCTTGCGGCCGAGGAACCCTCGATAGACTTCCGAAGGGTCGCCCTCGCCCGCCAGGACGGCGACGGCCTGCGCCGCGGCGGCCTTCGGGTCGAGCGCGGCCAGGGCGACGACCGCCAGCCTGCGCTCGGGGATCGGGCCTGTTTCGGCGAGTTTCGCGAGGGTCGCCAGGCTCGACGGCCCGCCGAGGCTCACGAGCCCGTCGATCGCCGCGCGACGCACCGGATCGGAGGTGTCCCTGGCCTCGGCGAGTCCGGCGAGAGCCGGCCGCAGCGGCTCGACCTTCCAGACGCCCGCGGCGCGGAGGGCCTCGGCGCGAAGCGTTGCCTCGCCCGGGGCGATCAGCCCACCGAGGCGGGACAGGTCGCCCGACGGCCGGAGCTTGCGCGCGGCGGACGCCCTCGTCAGCGCCGCCAGCAGGCCGGCGCGGCGGGCCGGTGGCAAGGTCTCGGCCAGCGCCATGTCGAGAACGCGCCCCAGGTCTTCCGCCGTGCCCAGGGCGGCAATCAAGGCGACGGCCCCCTCTTCCTGGCCCGCGGCGACCTGGCCCGCCTTGAGCATCTCCATCAAGGGACCGACCAGCGCCGGCGAGTCGACGGCCTTCAGCGCGAAGGCCAGGTGCGCCCCGCCGCCGAGGTCTTCACGCCCGGCCTGGACCTCCGGCAGCCAGCGATCCTTCAACTGCCGAGCCGTCAGCCAGACGGCGTAGTCAAGATATTGATCCATCGGCTTATCCAGGGCATTCAGCGCGATCGCGACCGAGCGGGCCGACGTGACCTCGGCCAGAGCCCGCACCGCCTCCAGCCGGACGCGCGGATGGTCGTCGGCGACGCGCGAGGCCAGCAAGGCCAGCGGGTCGCGCAGGCGATCCTGCCAGTGCCCGACCACGCGAACGGCCGCGGCCCGGGCTCTCGGGTCCCGCGCGTTCAGGAGGGTGTCGAGCAAGTCGGGCTCGACCACGTCGATCGCCTGGTACGTCCAGAGGGCTTCGAGCTTGTGGTGTTCCTCGCCCTTGTCGAGTGATTTGACCCAGGCGGCCAGGGCAGGCTGAACGTCCTTGGCCCCGCGTTCCTTCAACACGCGCTTGGCCTGCTGGCGGTTCCAGTCTTCGTTTGACTGCAAAGCGTCCAGGAGCGTCTGGGTCGACGCCTTGACGAGGGCCGGACGGGCGACGGTCGGCCGTCCCTTGGCGGTTACTCGCCAGATGCGCCCGCGGGTGTGGTCGCGGCGGGGGTCGCGGAAATCGACCTCGCCGTGCTGGATGATCGGGTTGTACCAGTCGGCGATGTAGATGGCGCCGTCGGGGCCCATCTTGACGTCGATCGGGCGGAAGGCGGAGTGCTTGGTCTTGATGACCTCGGCCTGCTCTCGGGAGGCGAAGCCCGCGCCGTCGTCGCTGAGGATGAAGCGACACACGCGGTTGCCGCGGAAGTCGTTGGTGAGGATGTTCCCACGCCAGTCCTCGGGCAGGTGGCTGCCGGAGAGGATCTCGGCGCCGCAGTCCTTGGGGCTGCCGGGGTTGAGGCCCTTGACGAGCCGCGTCTCGCCCTGCGCCATGAAGTACGAGGCCCCCGGCAGGACGTAATTGATCCCCTCCATGTAGGCGCCGTCGGTCGCGAACGACTGGCCCCAGCGGTCGAAGGCGTGGCCCCACGAGTTGACCCAGCCGCGGGCGAAGACCTCCAGCCGCATCGTCTCGGGGCGGAACATCCAGATCCCGCCGGCGTTGAGCCGCCGCACGCCGTGGGGGGTCTCGATGTGGCTGTGGATATAGATCGACTGATTGAAGTACAGCAGCCCTTCGGGGCCCCATCGCAGCGTGTGCAAGATGTGGTGCGTATCCTCGGTGCCGAAGCCCGAGAGGACCACCCGGCGCTCGTCGGCCACGCCGTCGCCGTCGGAGTCGCGGAAGTGGACCAGCTCGGTGCTGTTGGCGACATAGGCGCCGCCGTCGCCGGGTTCGATCCCGGTGGGGATCAGCAGCCCATCGGCGAAGACGCTCGTCTTCTCGGCCACGCCGTCGCCGTCGGCGTCGGTCAGGACGATCACCTTGTCGTTGGCGACCTGCCCCGGCTTGATCTGGGGATACACTTCCGAACTGGCGACCCAGAGTCGCCCTTGCGGATCGAAATTCATCTGGATCGGCTTGGCCAGCAGCGGATCGGCCGCGAACAGGTTGACCTCGAACCCCTCGGCGACCTGGAACGACGCGCGCTCGACCTCCGGGTCGGGGTTGGGAATCTCCTCCAGCTTCAGTTTGTTCTGGGCCGTCGCCGCCGGGGCGAACAGCAAGAGCGCGAGGAACATGGCCCCGAAGCCGGCGACAGGAAACTCACGGACGCCAGTTACCTGGGCCCTCGGCGCGGGCAACGACCGGATCAACGTCAACGTCCCACCTCCCGTTCGCGGACCAGGGCATATTGATGCGCGAGCGGCACGGCCAGCGCGAAGATGGCGGCCTCCTGCTCGGCGATCAACGGGTCGAACTGGACAATCTCGGCGCCGTTCTTGCCCTGCTCGTGCTTGCGGAAGCCGAACAGGTACGTCTCGTTCTCGGGCCGCCAGCGGTGGAAGTACAGCCGGTTCTTGGCGACCGTCGCCAGGCGCAACGCCTCGACCTGCTGGAACTCCGGAACCTTCCCCTTGCCGACACCCCGCGCCCAGACCTGGGCGAGGTCGACGCCCACGCTCCAGGACACCGCGTCGGCCGTCGCGATCCGCTTGCCGTCGATCGACAGCGTATATTGGGAATCGCCCGGCTGGAGCCCCCGGAATCGGAGCGTGCGGGCCTCGTCCGGCTGCGTCGCCGACGGGCAGGGGGGATCAGGAAGGGTCGCGTCGAGGGCCTCGAACTTCACGCCGTCGGCGTCGGCGACCAGGCCGGAAAGCTTCGTCCCCAGGGTCTCCACGGGCTTGCCGCCCGCGCCGATTTCGACCCGCCAGCGCACCGGGTCGATTCCGAGGCCGCGCTCGATCGCGGCGGCCATCCGCCAGGCGCCGTAGGCGTTGGGGTGCAGGCCATTGTCGGTCAAGGGGCGGCGCGGGCTGGCCTTCGCGCCGTCTTCCAGAGCGTCGAAGAGGTCGACGAAGGGCGCGTTGCGGGCGACCGCGGCCTGCTTCAGGGCGTCGCGATAACGCTTCAAATCGTCGTTGTGCCTGGCCGGGTCGGGCAGGGGGCGGCCCAGGTCCTCGTGGCGCAGGGGGGACAGGATCACGATCCGCGCCCGGGTCTCGGCCAGGGTGTCGAGGAGCGTTTTGAGACCTTCGCGGAAGCGTGGCAGGCCGGGCTCGCCTTCAAACGACTCGACGCCGCCGTAACCGACAAGGATGACGGTCGGCTTCAGGGCGAGGACGTGTTCCTTCAAGCGGGCGAAGCCGACCGGCGGGGGGTCGAAGCTGGCGCGAGCCTCGCCGAAGACGGTGTCGCCGCTCCAGCCGAGGTTGCGGAAGACAAGGTGCTGGCCGGGGTGGCGGAGGGTCAGGGCCGCTTCCAGGTAGCCCCGGGTCTGGTCGCGCTCCACGAACGTGTTGCCCACCAGCACGACCCGGTCGCCGTCGGCCAGGTCGAAGGCCGAGGCCGGCCCCGCGAGCAGCAGCGCGAGGGCCAAGGGCCAGAAAGTCAAATGTCTCGCCGTCAACATGGTGGCTCCGCGAGGCAGGACAGGATGGCGGGGCGGACGGCCCGCCGACGGACGGTCTGGACCCTTTGCCGATCCTCCGACTGTAACGGACGGCACGCGCCTGGTCGAGCTAGCTCCACCCGCGGTTTGCGCGGCAAAGTTGCCCTCGGTTTGGGCGGCTCCGCGTCGTCAAGGCCCGAACACCACCCCCGGGCGGACCTGCTTGCGGATTCGGAGAACCTGGATTCCTCGCGATTTGCGCTCGCCAAGGTCGGTCGCGGCGGCCCAGCTTTCGAGGAACTCCAACTTTGGCCCCGATTTCGCATGACGTACGCGTCAAGTCCGACGACCCGCCCTCGCAACGGCCTACGGATGGGCCCCTCGCGATTTTAACCCCCCACCGACTTCGCGATGCGGGAACGATTGCCGGCGGAGTGCCGTCCAAAGCACTTCGAGGCCGGAGAATCTCTCCGAAAGAATTCGCCCCGCCATCGAATACCCTGACGGCCCACGCCGCGAACCGCCCCTTGCCCGGGCGTGTCCAACCCCGGGAACCGGCCGCGAGCTTGCGGCCATCGGCAATCCGAGAAGGAATGGAGCCATGACCACCCTGGACCAGACGACCCGAGACACCGCGAGCGCGATCGGCGACCTCGACCGCATCCACGCGACCCTGAGGGCCTTGGCCGTCCGCGTCCACAATGCGACGCGACCCCCTGGCGGCACCCCGCACGAGCTGCGCACCCTGGCCCGCCAGATCGACCACCTGCGCGCCCAGGTCCGCGGTTGCCAGGCCGACGACCTCCGCCTCTGGCTGGAGAACCTCCGCCACCGCGTCGAGGCCCACCACGCCGCCGCCTCCCTCGCCCTGGCCGACGAGGCCCACTCCCCCCGCGAATTCCCCGCCTCGACCCTCGCCTGACCCCCCACGGGCGAGCGGCCGAGCCGGGCCGCAACCTCCCCATATTCCCATAAGATGCTGGGTGCCGAAAGACCACTTGAGCGATGCTAGCGTTCATGCGATGCTAGCGTTCGCTGCTCGTCTCGCCGTGTCGCCGACAAGGAATCGTGAATGAGCGCCGTCGCCGCTGTTTCGAATCAGTCTCCCCGTCCGTCGGTTCAATTGATCGAACCGCGGGATGTGCTCGCGACTCTCGCCTCGGTCTCCGAGCCGGTTACGGCAACTGTTCTCGATCCGTGGTATAACAGGGGCGTCGGCGGGGTCATCCCCGAATACGATGAATGGCTCCGTGAACTGGTTGGCACGACTTTTCAAATATCAGAACATATTTATCTTTGGGGTTTTCCGGAAATTGTTTGCAAAGTGCTCGATCATCTTCCGAAGGGCACTGCGCTAATTGCGTGGTTGACGTGGTATTACAAAAACTGCCCCTCTGTTATTCGTGGTTGGCGCTCGGCGCAGTACACATGCCTCCACATTGGCCGCAAAGGGGCGAAGCTCTATCCCGAGCATTTTCTAAATGAGGCTCAGAAGCGATTGAAATCTGAAGGCAAATTGCGGTACATGCCCGGACCCCCTTCGGTCATCGAAGCACCGCTGAACATTGGATTTGTCGGCAAGCACGAGCAAACGGGACATCCTTCTCAAAAACCGATCAGCGTTATGCTACCTCTCATAGAAATGGTATCTCAGCCTGGAGACACCATCCTTGATCCGATGTGCGGGTCTGGCACTACAGGAGTTGCGGCATTCCGCCTTGGCCGAAACTCCATCCTCTGCGATGCCTCACCCGAATACATGAAAATCACCTGCGAACGGATGGCATCTGAAATAAGTGGGAAGTCTTATGTTTCCCCGAAGAAATCTCGCAAGAACTCCAGCGCCTCTCTTTTCTCCGATTCGGATGCCGATTGAAGCACTGCGACCGCACCGAGCTTGCCCGCGGAACTGAAATAGCCGAGCAAAAAAGCAAGCGCCGCTCGTTTCTCGCTATCGGTGGCGGCCTGAAGGATCGCGTGTACATTCAGCTTTCCGCTGAAGCTATCCCAGTAATTTTTCTTCACTACTTGATGGCGACCGCAAAGAGCCTGCCACGCATCGGGATTGCCAGGGTCACTGGACGGATGGATCGAGTGGGGAGTCTTGTGATCTGGTGTGAGACGAACGGCACCTCCACCGATCGGGTCTTGATCGCCTTCCTTGAGCCCGCACAAAATCCCCGCCTCGTTCCATTCGCAAGCACTCCCAGATCTGGACAACACCTTCTTCCATGTGACTGCTGTGGGTCCGACTCGCTTTCCTGCGCTCTCGCGCCTTTCCGGCGATAATAGCAAATACTCGCTGACTTTCAAATCACGGCGATCTCGGCTCGTGAGGATAGTATAGCCCTTATCGGTACGTAGTTCCGAAAGCCTTTGGTGCCAGTTCTCGGGCACCTTCCCGCTAATGGGATCGGTAGCAACCTTGACAATCATGTCTCGCGTGACAATTTTGCCGAGATTGTCCAAGAACAAAGATTCAATGCGAGCACTGACAGAACGCTGGGCGTACGGTTTATTGATCGAGCCGTAACGATTGTCGTCTCCCATTGGGCACCCCTAAGACCCGTCGCGGTACCGATACATTGAGGAGCGAGATCATCCCGCGCACCCGGAAATGCGCCAAGGTCTCTGGCAACAAGATTCTCGAATAATAATTCAAATGACTGTTTATCAATCGAGTACTTTCAAGAATAATGAGTGTCTGGTCTAACCTAACTTTTTAGATGGCGATCACTCGCTGACCTGCGATCCAATCCGGTTGATCCCGAAGGAAATCGGAGAAAGCGGCGGGATGATCCTTGACGCGTGTCGGAGGCGACGTTAGCCTTGACCCCAATCGTCGTCAGGCCCGGCCGCGAACCGACTGATCAGATCAAGGCCGGGCCCAGCCCCTCCGACGCCGACCGCCCCCTCGACACCGATTCGACAACGACGCGGGAGATGAAGCATGCGCGGGACGAGGCCGTTGGTGGCGGCGGGCGTGGCCTGCTGGATCGGATTGGCCCTGTTCGTGCCGGCGCCGGCAAGGGCAGGGGCGGGGGTGGCGGCCGAGGACGAGCCGCAGGCGTTCTCGCCGAACGCCCGAGAGCTTACCGGGGCCCTTGTGGGCGGGTTCTGGTGCGTGGCGATCGCGCCCGATGGCAAGACGGTCGCCTCGGCGCGGGGGATGCCCGGGCAACCGGGCGTCTTGCAGGTCTGGGACGTGGCCACCCGGAAGGAGATCGCCCGGATGGACGAGCCCGGCGGGGTGCGTTCCGTCGCGTTCAGCCCCGACGGCACGGTCCTGGCCACCGGCGAGTTCGCCAACGTCGCCAAGCTGCGCGACCCGATGACCGGAGAGGTCTTGAAAGTCCTGCCGCACAACAGCGGGGTCAATTCCGTCGCGTTCACCCCCGACGGCCGCTTCCTGGCCACTGGCAGCGGGAAGGTCATCCGGCTCTGGGACGTTGACTCCGGCAGGGAACGCACCAGGATCGAGGGGAATGACGACCTCTTCACGATCGCCGTCTCCCCCGACGGCAAGCGGATCGTCGGCGGCGGGCCGGGCGGCGTGGCGCGGGTCTGGGACGTCGCCGGGCGCGGAGAACTTTTCGCGCTGGAGGGGCACGCGTCGGCGATCGAGATTCTCGTCTACGCCCCCGATGGCGGGACGATCGTTTCGGGGAGCTGGGATAAGACGGCGAAACTCTGGGACGCGAAGAGCGGGCAGGAGCTGGCCACGCTCGACGGCCACGACCAGGCGGTCCTGGGCGCGGCGTTCAGCCCCGACGGCCGGACGCTGGCCACCTCCGGCGGGATCTGGCCCGGCAACTCGCCACCCATTGACGAGACGCCCCCCTGCGTCGTGACGCTCTGGGACGTGGAGAACCGCAAGGAGCGGGCCACGCTGGCCGGGCACGGCGACCGCATCTTCGGCGTGGCCTTCTCCGCCGACAGCCAGACGCTCGCCTCCGGCAGCTTCGACCACACGATCAAGCTCTGGGACGCGGACCAGGGCAAACTCACGGCCACGATGCCCGAGGAGGCCGGCCCTCCGGAAGTGCCCCACGCGGTCCTGGCCGTCGCCTACTCGCCCGACGGTCGGAGGATCGTCGAGGCCGGCGAGGACACGGTCGCCCGGCTCCGCGACACCACCGACGGCAAAACGCTGTTCCCCCTGGCGGGCCACGCCGACATCGTCGCCGCCGTCGCCTTCAGCCCCGACGGCAAGACCGTCGCCACCGGGAGCTACGACAGGTCGATCAAGCTCTGGAACACCGCCGACGGGGTGGAGATCCGCACCCTCAAGGGCCACAAGAACTGGGTCCTGGCCCTCGCCTTCAGCCCCGACGGCCGGACGCTGGCCTCGGGCTCGTACGACAGGTCGGCGAAGCTCTGGAACCTCGCCGACGGGGGGGAACTGGCGACGCTGGCGGGCCACAAGGCGGCCGTCCGGTCCGTCGCCTTCAGCCCCGATGGCAAGACCCTGGCGACGGCCGGGACCGACCGGGTCGTGAAGCTCTGGGACGCGGAGTCGAAGGCCGAGCGCGCGACCCTCAAGGGCCACAAGGGGGCCGTCCGCGCCCTGGCGTTCCGCCCCGACGGCCGGACGATCGCGACGGCCTCGGAGGACACCACCCTCCGCCTCTGGGACGTGGAGAAGGGGGCGGAGCGGGCCGTCCTGGCGGGCCACTCAGAGATGGTCTGGTGCCTGGCCTTCTCGCCGGGGGGCTCGACCCTGGCCTCGGGCAGCCTCGACGGCATGATCAAGCTCTGGGACCCCGACGCAGGGGTCGAGCTGTCGACCTTCCGCGGGCATGACGAGGGGGTCTCGGCCCTGGCCTTCGCCCCCGGAGGGCGGCAATTCCTCAGCGGCGGGCACGACAAGAAGCTCAAGGTCTGGGGGCCTGCGGTCCCCGAGGCGCAGGCCCTCCACACCCTGCGGGGCCACGGGGGGACCTGGTTCGCGGCGTACTCGCCCGATGGCAAGACCCTGGCCACCGGCGGCGACAACAACGTCGTCAAGCTCTGGGACGCGAAGACGCGCCGGGGGATCGCCAGCCTGCGGGGCCACAAGTCGCCCGTCACGTGCGCGGCCTTCCGCCCCGACGGCAAGATGCTCGCGACGGGCGGCATGGACCGGCTCATCAAGATCTGGGACGTTTCCCCGGGCCGCGAGGCCACGCTGATCCACACCCTGGCCGGCCACACCGACGGGGTCTTCGCCCTGGCGTTCCGCCCCGACGGCCAGACGATCGCCTCCGGCGGGGACGACCGCGCCGTCAAGCTCTGGGACGTCGCCACGGGGGACGAGCGGGCCCACTCCCCGAGGCAAGACGCCCAGATCAATGCCCTCGCCTTCGCCCCCGACGGCCAGACGATCGCCTCCGCGCAGGGCAACTGGCGTGGCGGGCAGCACGGGATGGTCAAGCTCTGGGACGCCGAGGACCTCAAGGAGCGCGCCGCGCTGAAGGGTTTCAGCCACACCGTCTGGTCCGTGGCCTACTCCCCCGACGGCAAGACGCTCGTTTCGGGCAACACCGACGGCGTCCGCCGCTGGGACACGTCGAGCCTCACCGAAGGCCCGAGGATGAAGCCGCCGAGCAGCTACATCCGGCCCATCGCGTTCCGCCCCGACGGCCAGACGATCGCCGCGGGCCTGGGCAACGGGTCGGTCATCCTGTTCGACTTCGCCTCGGCCGCACCCCGGGCGATCCTCCATGGGCACGGCGACCTCGTGTTCAGCGTGGCGTTCAGCCCCGACGGCAAGGAGCTCGCCTCGGCCAGCAAGGACCAGACGGTCAAGCTCTGGGACGCCGCCGGCCAGCCCAAGTCGAGCCTCCCCTGGCGCTCCGGCTCGGCCTACGCCGCGGCCTTCCGCCCCGACGGCAAGGTCGTCGCGCTGGCCTGCGGGGATAAAAGCGTCCGCCTGTGGGACGTCGCCACCCGCCGCACCGTGGCCACCCTCACCGGCCACACCCAGCGCGTCTGGTCGGTCGCGTATGCTCCCGACGGCCAGACGCTCGCCTCCTGCTCCGGCGACTGGGAGAACCAGAAGGAGCCGGGCGAGGTCAAGCTCTGGGACCCCGCCACCGGCAAGGAGCGCGTCGCGCTGAAGGGACACGCCGCGCTGGCGTTCGCCGTGGCGTTCAGCCCCGATGGCAAGACGCTCGCCTCCGGCGGGAATGACAACGTCGTGCGGCTCTGGGACCCCGAGACCGGCAAGGAAACCGCCGTCCTCTCCGGCCACGACGGCACGGTCCGCACGATCGCCTTCAGCCCCGATGGCCGGACGCTGGCCTCGGGCAGCTTCGACTTCTCCGTCAAGCTCTGGGACGTCGCCACCGGCCAGGAGCGTTCCCGCATCCCCAAGGCGCACGCCCTGGGCGTCAACCGCCTGGCCTTCTCCCCCGACGGCAAGCACCTGGCGACGGCCAGCGGCGAGGCGCGCGAGGTCAAGCTCTGGGACCCCGCCACCGGCAAGCAAGAGTGGGCCCTCGACGGCTTCCGCGGCCTGGTCCTGACCCTGGCGTTTTCCCCCGACGGCAAGACCCTCGCCACCGGCGGCGGCAAGTACGGCGAGTTCGGCGAGGTCAGGCTGATCGACGCCGCCGCCGGCAAGGTCCGCGCGGAACTGCCCGGCCACGCCCGTTGGGTCGAGGGGCTGGCCTTCAGCCCCGACGGCCAGACGTTGCTGACCACCGGGGCGATCGACCAGGGGGTCGGCGAGCTCAAGCGCTGGGACCTCTCCGAAGCCGTCGCCTCGGTCCCCGCGCCGCAGAGAATCCTTCCGACCGAAGGGCAGGTCTGGAGCGTCTCGTACAGCCCCGACGGCAAGACCCTCGTGGCCGGCGATGGCGACTTCTCCGAGCACGGCACCCTCCGCGTCTGGGACGCCGACACCGGCAAGGTCCGGGCGACCTTGCAGGCATTCAAGGCCGGCGTCGCCTCGGCCGTGTTCAGCCCCGACGGCCAGACGCTGGCCACCGGGAGCTGGGACGGGACCATCCGCATCTGGGACGCGGAGAGCTGGACCGAGAAGGTCCCCGCCAAGGAGGGCCAAGGCGTCAACCGCCTGGCCTTCAGCCCCGACGGCATGACGCTCGTCTCGGCGGGCGAGAACGGGCTGCTCAAGTTCTGGGACACCTCCACCTGGGCCGTGCGGCGCGAGACCCGTGCCAGCCGCGCGCGGGCCTTCTGCGTCGCCTTCAGCCCCGACGGGACGATCCTTGCCACTGGCTCGGGCGAATTCGCCAACAAGGATGGCGGGTTTGGCGAGGTCAAGCTCTGGGACGCCGCCACCGGCGCCGAGCTGGTCAGCCTGGCAGGGCACCACCAAGCCGTCCTGACGGTCGCGTTCAGCCCCGACGGCCAGACGCTCGCTTCGGGAGGCGCGGGGTTCGTCGGCGACGACAAGACGGCCGACTCCGGCGTGGGCGTCGTGAAGCTCTGGGACGTCGCCGCCCGCCGCGAGCGCGCCAGCCTCGCCGGCTTCGGCGGCTGGGTCCACCACGCCGCATTCTCCTCCGACGGCAAGGTCCTGGCCGTCGGCGCGCCCAACCAGCGGATCGACTCCGTCTGGCTCATCGACGCCGCCGGGGGCGAGGACCTCACGGTATTGGAGGCTCACGCGGGCGGCACCAGGGCCGCCTGCTTCCGGCCCGACGGCCAGACGCTGGCCACTGGCGGGGTCGACAAGACCGTCAAGCTCTGGGAGGTCGAGTCGGCCTCGCGGGACGCCTCTCCGGGACGTTGAGTGGAGGGCAGGTCGCGGAATTTCCCCGCCGGGCCGGGCCGAGTCGATCGAAAGGAGCGCGAATCCGATGAGTCACCGACGATTGTGGATGGGCGTCCTGTACGCGGGCATGGTCGCCGCCGCCCCGGCGTCGGCCGCGACCCCCAGGGACCAGGCGCGGGACGCGAAAGCCCTGGCCGCCAGGATCGACGAGTTCCTCGCCGCGAAGTGGGACGAGGCGAAGGTCGAGCCCGCCGCCCCCTCCGAGGACGCCGAGTTCTTCCGTCGCGTCAACCTCGACCTCAACGGCAAGATCCCCAAGGTCTCCGAGGTCCGCGAGTTCCTCGACGATGCCGACCCCGACAAGCGTGACAAGGCCGTCGCCCGGCTGCTGGCGGGCCCCGGCTACGTCAACCACGCCGTCGACGTCTGGCGCGCCCTGCTGCTGCCCGAGGCCAACTCCGACTTCCAGATCCGCTTCCTCCGCCCCGACTTCGAGAACTGGCTGCGCGAGCGGTTCCGGGCCGGCGTCGGCTACGACAAGGTCGTCCGCGAGCTCATCACCGCCAAGCTCGGCGACGACCCCCGGCGCGGGTTCTCCCCGTACAACCAGCAGGGGACCACCAACCCGCTGGCCTTCTACTCGGCCAAGGGGGGCAAGCCCGAGAACCTCGCGGCCAGCTCCGCCCGGCTCTTCCTGGGCGTGCGGATCGAGTGCGCCCAGTGTCACGACCACCCCTTCGCCCGCTGGAAGCGTGAGCAGTTCTGGAGCTACGCCGCGTTCTTCGGCGGCGTCTCGAAGCAAGGGCCCGACGACCAGTTCGGCCCGATCCGCGAGCTGCCCGACCGCCGCGAGATGGCGATCCCCGGCACCGACCGCGTCGTGCAGGCCAACTTCCTTGACGGCGGCGATCCCCAATGGAAATACAAGGTCGGCCCCCGCGTCACCCTGGCCGACTGGATGACCGCCGCCGACAACCCGTACTTCGCCCGCGCCGCCGCCAACCGCGTCTGGGCGCAGCTCTTCGGCGTCGGCCTGGTCGACCCGGTCGACGACCTCAACGACGACAACCCCCCCAGCCACCCCGAGCTGCTCGACGAGCTGACCCACCAGTTCGCCGCCCACGACTTCGACCTGAAATTCCTCCTCCGCGCCATCACCGCCAGCCGCGCTTACCAGCGTTCCAGCGCCGCGACGGCCTCCCCCTCCACCGCGGAGGATCCGCACCTCTTCGCCCGCAAGGCCATGAAGGGCCTGACCGCCGAGCAGCTCTTCGAGAGCCTCGCCGAGGCGACAGGCTATCCTGCCGGCGACCGCAACCAGAACCCGTTCAACTTGCTCAACAACGACCCCCGCACCGAGTTCCTGGACAAATTCGCCTCGGTCGACGAGCGGCCGACCGACCACCAGACCTCGATCCTGCACGCCCTTTCCCTGATGAACGGTAAGATCGTCACCGACGCCACCAGCCTGGAGAAGGGAGCGACCCTCGGTGCCATCGCCGATTCCCCCTTCCTCGACACGCCTGGCAAGATCGAGGCCCTTTACCTCGCCGCCCTCTCGCGCAAGCCCCGCCCCGAGGAATCCGCGCGCCTGGAGCAATACCTGGAGCGCGGCGGCCCGACCCGCCACCCCAAGAAGGCCCTCGCCGACGTCTTCTGGGCCCTGCTGAACGGCTCGGAATTCCTGCTCAACCATTGATCCAGCGGCGCGACGAGCCGGGGGAACCGCCAGGCATTCGTCGGGCGGGTTCCACCCGTCCTACGCAACCGTCCGGCAACACCCCGGAGTTCCCGTAGGGCGTAGGAAATCCGCCATCCCCGCGTCCAACCCGAAGATCGGCATATCCCCTACGCCCTACATCCTGACAAGAACGGAGACGCCGATGAGTCGCACCGATTCCCGACTGCCCGAGCTGTCGCGTCGGCAGTGGCTGAAGCTGGCCGCGGCCGGCGTCGCCGCCGCGTCGACGTCCGGCTGGATCGAGGCCTTGGCCGATCAGACGGCCGCCAATCCGCTGCGCAAGAAGTCGTGCATCCTGCTGTGGATGACCGGCGGGCCGAGCCAGCTCGACACATTCGATCCCAAGCCCGGCCACGCCAACGGCGGCCCCTTCAAGGCCATCGACACCGCCGTCCCCGGCATCAAGGTCGCCGAGCATCTGCCCAAGGTCGCCAGGGAGATGAAGGACATGGTGCTCATCCGCTCGATGAGCACCAAGGAGGGCGACCACGGCCGTGCCACGTTCAACCTGCGCACCGGATATCAGCCGACGGGTCCGATCCAGTATCCCTCGCTGGGTTCGCTGGTCGCCAAGGAGCTGGAGGACGGGGAGGCCGATCTGCCGAACTTCGTCAGCATCGCGCCGGTGCGGTTCTTCAACCAGGCGGCCTTCGGCCCCGGCTTCCTCGGCCCGAGGTACGCCCCCTTGATCGTCGGCGACGCGGGCTTCGGCGGCGGGGGCGGCGCGGGCTACGAGCAGAGGCTGAAGGTCGGCGACCTCGACCTCCCCGACGGCGTCAAGCTCGCGCAGGCCGATGCCCGGCTCGGCCTGCTCGACGAGCTGGAGGGGGACTTCCTCGCGTCGCACCCGGGCGCACCGCCGGTGGGGCACCGCACGGCGTACAAGCGGGCGGTGCGCATGATGCGGTCCAAGGCCGTGAAGGCGTTCAACCTCGACGAGGAGCCCAAGGCCCTGCGCGACGCCTACGGCCGCAACCAGTTCGGCCAGGGCTGCCTGCTGGCCCGCCGCCTGATCGAGCGCGGGGTCCCGTTCGTCGAGGTGACGCTCAGCGGCGTCGACGGCAACAACGGCTTCGCCTGGGACACGCACCAGCAGAACTTCGACGCCGTCAAGGGCCTCTGCAACGTCCTCGACCCTGGCTGGTCGACGCTCATGACGGACCTCCGCTCGCGCGGGATGCTCGACTCGACGCTGATCGTCTGGATGGGGGAGTTCGGTCGCACGCCCAAGATCAACGCCAGCTCTGGCCGCGATCACTACCCCAACGCCTGGTCGACCGTGCTGGCCGGCGGCGGGATCAAGGGGGGCCAGGTCATCGGCTCCACCGGAACCGACGGCGTCAAGGCCGTTGAGAAGCCGGTGGCCGTCCCCGACTTCATGGCCACCGTCTGCACCGCGCTGGGGATCGACCCCAAGAAGCAGAACATGTCCGACGTCGGCCGCCCGATCCGCATCGCCAGCCCCGAGGCCCAGGTGCTCAAGGAGGTCATCGGATGAACCGGAAGATTCGCTCGGCGCTCGCCCTGGCCGCCGTCCTGCTGGCGACGGGGACCCCGGCCCTCGCTCAGACGGGGGCGATCGAGAAGATCAAGTCGTTCCTGGGGGGCCTTCCGGGTGAGCTGCCCGGGAACGTCTGGGCGGTCGCGCCGCAGGAGGAGACGCAGGATGTCCTCTTCCTGGGCGAATCGCGCCCGGTCGTCCTGCGGCTGCACGTCCAGGTCGACGGCAAGGGCTTCCGCACCGCCTGGGACGACTTCGCCCGCAAGCTGTACGCCTACCTCGACCGCGACGGCAACGGCGTCCTGACCAAGGATGAGGCCGAGCGGGGCTCGATCCTGCAACTGATCCAGAACGGCTTCAACGGCGGCTTCGACGAGAATGCCCGGCTGAACATCGACACCGCCCCCGCCGACGGCAAAATCTCGATGGCCGAGCTGACGAAGTTCCTGAAGGCCAAGTTCGGCGCCTTCACGCTCGCGTTCGTCCCGCCCACCGACGCCCGCGCCGAGTCGATGTTCAAGCGGATCGACCGCGACGGCGACGGCAAGCTCGACGACGCGGAACTCGCCGTGGCCGCGACCTCCCTCCTGTCGGCCGACGACGACGACGACGAGATCATCGTCGTCGGTGAGTTGACGCCCTACCAGAACCCCTACTACGGCCGGCGGGTCGCCGTGACGTCCCAGGGCAATCGCGACCCCAACGAGGGCTCGCCGTTCGTGGCCCCCGCGCCCGAGGACGCCCCGGACGTCTTCGCCAGGCAACTCCTGAAGCGGTACGACAACGGCGGCCCGAGGAAAGACGCCCGCGCGCGGGACGGAAAGCTCGGACGCGGCGAGATCGCCCTGGAACCCGCCGCCTTCGCCCGCGCCGACGCCGACGCCGACGGGTTGCTCGACGCCACGGAACTCGCCCGGCTCCGCAAGGCCCTGCCCCCCGACCTGGAGGTCGCCGCCCACTTCGACTCCAAGAACCGCGTGACCTTCGAGGCCGTCGACGACCGCGGGCGTCCCCCCGCGCCCGGAGGGGGCTTCCAGGTCGAACGGGACGGCGTCCGGATCGTCGTGCGCGCCAGCGCCAACGGCAACGACCTGAAGCAGTACTACGAGTCGCAATTCAAGGCCGCCGATGGCGACAACAACAAGTACCTGGAGAAGAAGGAGACCGACGGGAACTTCCTCTTCGGCCAGCTTTTCAAGGTGCTGGACCGCGACGACGACGGCAAGCTTTTCCTGGAAGAGGTCGTCGCCTTCGCCGAGCGCCAGCAGGACGCCTCCCGCAGCCGCACGACCGTCACCGCGACCGACCAGGGCCGCGCCCTGTTCGAGACGGTCGACGCCAACCGCGACGGCCGCCTCAGCGCCCGCGAACTCCGTCGCGCCGCCGAGGCCCTGGCCCCCACCGACCGCGACGGCGACGGCCGCATCGCCCTGGCCGAAGTCCCGCGCCACTACCTCGTCGTCATCGGCCGGGGCGCCACCGGCTACCCCTTCGGCAACGAAGTCTTCGAGGTCCCGGCGACCCCGAGGAACAAGCCCGCCGCCAACGCCCCGGCCTGGTTCACCAAGATGGACCGCAACGGCGACGGCGACGTTTCCCGCCGCGAGTTCCTCGGCCCCCGCGCCGACTTCGACCGCCTCGACCGCGACGGCGACGGCCTCCTCGACGCGGTGGAAGCCGGGAATTAACCGCGGAGCCGCGGAGGACACCGAGCCATTCCAGAATTCCGTCCTGGAATAGCTCGGTGTCCTGCGCGCCTTTGTGGTAAGTTCCTCCCTCCGCCTGAGCTTGACCGTCCAGGACCGAGATGCCTTCATGCGGCCCGCACGCACACTCCGAGAGGGGGAGAAGTCCCGCATGGGCACCGAATCACCAACGCCGGAGCAGGGCATGTGCCCGGGCAGCCCCCCACAAAGCTGGGAGCGGGTCGAGGAACCGGTGGCGGTCACGGTGGTCGACTCACACGAGACGATCATCGCCGGCGCCGGCCCGGCGGGCCTGACGGCGGCCTACGAGCTGACCAAACACGGGCACCCCTGCGTCGTGCTGGAGTCCGAGGCGACCCTCGTCGGCGGCATCAGTCGGACCGACCAGTACAAGGGCTACCGCTTCGACATCGGCGGCCACCGCTTCTTCTCCAGGAGCGCGGAGGTCAACGCGATCTGGCGCGAGATCCTCGGCGACCAGTTCCTGACCCGCCCCCGCCTGAGCCGCATCTATTACAACCGCAAGTTCTTCCACTACCCGCTCAAGCCCCTCGACGCCTTCTCCAAGCTCGGCCCGATCCGCTCCGTCCGCATCCTGGTCAGCTATCTGATGGCCCGCCTGCGCCCGATCACTCCGGAGCGTAGCTACGAGGATTGGGTCGTCAACCGCTTCGGCCGGCTCCTCTTCGAGACGTTCTTCAAGACCTACACCGAGAAGGTCTGGGGGATGCCCACCACCGCCATCACCGCCGAGTGGGCCGCCCAGCGCATCAAGGGCCTGAGCCTCGTCAACGCCGTCACCTCCGCCCTCTTCGGCGGTAAGAGGAAAAATGGCGAGGTCATCAAGACCCTGATCGACAGCTTCCAGTACCCGCGGCTGGGCCCCGGCCAGATGTGGGAGGCCGCGCGCGAGAAGGTCCGCCAGGCCGGCGGCGCCGTCCACCACGACCGCCGCGTCGTGCGGGTCGAGCATGACGGCACGGCCGTCACCGCCTTCGTCGCCCGCGACTCCCAGGGACGCGAGCTCCGCTACAACGGCCGCAACTTCCTCTCCACCCTGCCGATCCGCGACCTGATCCGCGCCATGAGCCCCGCCGCCCCGGCGGCCGTGCGCGAGGCCGCCGAAGCCCTCAACTACCGCGACTTCCTCACGGTCGTCCTGATCGTCGACCAGCCCGAGACGTTCCCCGACAACTGGATCTACATCCACGAGCCCGAAGTCCGCCTCGGCCGCATCCAGAACTTCAAGAACTGGTCGCCCGACCTCGTCCCCGACCCCTCCAAGAGCAGCCTCGGCCTGGAATACTTCTGCTTCGAGGGCGACGACCTCTGGACCATGCCCGACGTCGACCTGCTGGCCCTCGGCTGCCGCGAGATCGACTCCATCGGACTCGTGAACGCCGAGAAGGTCGTCGACGGCTGCGTCGTCCGCATGCCCAAGGCGTATCCCGTCTACGACGACGCCTACCAGGGCCACCTGCTCACGATCCGCGCGTGGCTCCGCAACCTGCCGAACCTGGAGCTCGCCGGCCGCAACGGCATGCACAAGTACAACAATCAAGACCACTCGATGATGACCGCCGTCCTCGCCGCCCGCAACATCCTGGGCCTCGGCCACTTCGACACCTGGAAGGTCAACACCGACGCCGAGTATCATGAAGGCGCCGCCGAGCCCGACCCCAAGGTCGGCCGCCAGGTCCCCCGGCGCGTCGACGCGGCCTGATCCCGGGGATTCGCCGATGTCGTCCCTGCTTCTCGCGTGGCTCGCGGTGACGGCGGCCCCTCACGACGGCCATGCCATCGTCCGTGGAAAGGCCGGCGGATCGGAGATCGTCATCACGACGACCGCCCGCGTCGCCGGCGCGATCCACTCGCTGACCTGGGGCGGGATGGAATTCCTCGACAGCGCCGACCACGGCCGGCAGCTCCAATCGGCCTCGAACTTCGACGTCGGCGGGGTGTTCGTCCCCGAGGTCTTCAACCCGACCGAGGCCGGCTCGATGTCCGACGGCGCGGGCGCGTCGTCGACCAGCAGGCTCCTCAAAATCTCCGCCGCGGGCGCGGAGTTGACGACGACGACGCAGATGGCCTTCTGGCTGCGGTCGGGCGAGAAATCGCAGGGGCATCCGGCGCGAAACGACAAAGCCCTGTCGGATCACCTGATCTCGAAGCGTGTCCACATCGGCCACGGCGACCTGCCCCACGCCATCGCATACGACGTGACGTTCACCGTCCCGGAAGGCGAGCGCCACACCTTCGCGCAATTCGAGGCCCTGACCGGCTACATGCCGCCGGGGTTCTCCCGCTTCTGGACCTTCGACCCCGATGCCGGTGGACGGAAATCCCTGGACGACGGCCCCGGCGAGCAGGCATCCCCCGTGATCTTCGCGACCCCCGATGGCTCGCACGCGATGGGGATCTTCTCGCCCGATCGCGACAAGACGCCGGGATACGGCCGGTTCCGCTTCGAGGCCGAGAAGGTCAACAAGTGGAACTGCGTCTTCCGCGTCCGCGACCCGGCTGGGATCGCCGCGGGGGAATACGCGTATCGGATGGTCGTCGTCGTCGGCAGCCTGGAAGACGTCGAGGGTACGATGGCGAAGCTCATCGAGGAATTCCGGCATCCCGGGTAGGACGGATGAAATACGCCCTACGGGAATCCGGCTTCGGGTGGCGCGCACCTCAGACCGTCGGCCCCGGCACCGGCTCGATTTCGGGGATGTCCGCCTCGCGGATGAGCGTCCGGACGCGGCCACGGTTGGGGAGGTAGACGAAGGCGGCGAGGATCGCGCCGGCGTATTGCAGGACGCGGAAGCCCATCATGGCGACGGCGCCGCCGTCGAAGTGGGCGAGGCGAAACAGGCTCGCGCTGACGCCTTCGCTCAGGCCGAGGGCCGCCAGGGGCAGGGGGATCGCCGTCGAGAAGAGGACCAGCGGGACGATGACGCAGTGCTCGGCGAGGGTCGGCACGGGGCGGAAGAGCGCGGCGTCGGCGGCGAAGAAGGCCAGGACGTTCAGGCCGTGCGTCGCGGCGGCCATCCAGAGGGCCAGGGTCAGCGCCGCGGGGTGCCCGCGATAGGACGCCGCCGCCTCGGCAAGCTCGACGCGACGCTTCTCCTTGCGGGCGCTCCGGGCCGGGCGGCGGTGGACTGCGGGGCTCGTCGCGACCGCCAGGACGCTCAGGCCGACGCCGATCAGGACCCAGACGATCACCACCAGGCGCTTCGCGCCGAGGTCCAGGGTCCCCCAGGACAGCAGGCCGGCGACGCCCGCCAGGCCGAAGAGGCCGAGCAGGCCGAGGATGCGGTCGACGACGATCGTGGCGACCGCCTGCGCCTGGCGCTCCTGCTCGCGGCAGAGGTAGGCCGCCTTCACCACGTCGCCGCCGACGGCGCCGGGGATCACCAGGTTGAACAGCGTCCCGATGAACCCCAGCCGCAGGGCGTCCCTGATCCGGAAGGGCATCTTCAGCACCCGCACCAGCAAGTACCAGCGCAAGAATGCCAGCAACAGGCCCGAGAGGTACAGCCCGAAGCCGATCGCGAACAGGACCCCGTCCGGCCGGTGGTGCAGCACCGAGCGGACCTGGGCGCGGTTCAGGGCGATGACCAGTCCCAGCAGGCCGAACGCCAGGACCACCCGCAGGACGCCCGCAACCCAGCCGGGCCGGGCCGGCCTCGGGGGGCTCAATGGTCCCTCGCCCGCTGGCGATCGACGAACCGCCGGTAGTCCTCGGGGGTGTCGATGCCGACGCCCGGCTCGTCGACGACGCCCACGGCGATCGGGTATCCGGCCTCCAGCACGCGGAGTTGCTCCAGCTTCTCGGCCAGCTCCAGCGGCGAGGGGGGCAGGGCGGCCAGGCCGAGCAGGAAGTCGCGGCGGTAGGCGTAGAGGCCCAGGTGCAGCAGCGCCGGGGGACCCTCCGGCAGGCCGTCGCGGTGGTGCGGGATCGGGCCGCGCGAGAAGTACAGCGCCCGGCCGGAGCGGGCGCGAACGACCTTCACGCACGAGGGGTCGCGGTAATCGGCCTCCGAGCGGATCGGCGTCGCGAGAGTCGCCATCGGTGCCCCGGGGTCGGCCTCCAGCATCGCGACGACCAGGTCCAGCGCCGCGCCGGAGACCTCGGGCTCGTCGCCCTGGAGGTTGACGACGATGCGGGCCTCGGGCATCGCGGCGGCGACCTCGGCGACGCGGTCGGTTCCGCTCGGATGGTCTGCGCGGGTCATGACGGCCTCGCCGCCGAAGGCGCGGACGGCCTCGGCAATACGGGTGTCCTCGGTCGCGACGACAACGCGGGCGATGCGGGTCGAGCGGGATGCCGCTTCCACGACATGCTGGATCAGCGGCTTGCCGGTGTCGGACAGGAGGGGTTTGCCGGGGAGTCGGGTTGAAGCGAATCGGGCCGGGATCACGCCGACGATTTGCATGGTTCGGGGAGACTCCGCCGAGGCGCCTGCCGATTGAGAATCCGCCGGGTATCGACCGTGAGCGAACGGCCGGCGGACCCGCCCACCATAGCCGAGCCGGCGACGACCGCCAAGGCCAGGACAGGCCCGGCCGGGAGGTAGGACTCTCCTCGCCAACGCGTTCGGGGAAGGATGCCCGATGGGAAGGACCCGCGACCGCCGCCCGCGCCTGGAATGCCTGGAAGGCCGCCGGCTCCTCAGCGCGAGTGCCGACGCCGGGGCCGCCGCGGCCCGCGCCCAGTTCCACGCCGATGGCTCGGGCCTGGCCGCCGCGGTCATCGACACCGGCGTCAACTACCGGCACGAGGCTCTCGGCGGCGGCTTCGGCCCGGGCCACAAGGTCCTGGACGGCGCCGACTTCGCCGACGGCCACGCCACCCCCGACGCGACCACCTGGCAGCACGGCACCGCCGTCGCCGGCCTGATCGCCTCGGCCGACCCCGCGCACCCCGGCGTTGCCCCGGGCGCCGACATCGTCGCCCTGCGCGTCTTCGGCGACGACAACCGGGGCAGCTACGCCCGCGTCGCCGACGCCCTCCAGTGGATCGTCGACCACCACGCACAAGATCACATCTCGGTCGTCAACATCTCGATCAGTGACGGCGGCAACTACGCCGTCGACCCGTTCGCGCACGATGGGACCGTGGGCCAGCGGATCGACGCCCTGATCGGCGAGCTCGCCGCGGCCGGCATCCCCGTGGTCGCCGCCGCCGGCAACGACTTTGCCGGGGCACCGGGGATGGGCTATCCCGCCGTCGTCGTCGGCGTGATCCGCGTCACCGCCGTCGACGGCGCCGGCCGCCTTGCCACCGGGGCGCAGCGGCTCGGCTCGACCGGCGGCAATGGCCCCTCGACGACCCTCGCCGCGCCCGGCGCGCACCTCGTCGCCCCCTTGCAGGGAAACACGTTCGCGAAGGTCGACGGCACCAGCTTCGCCGCCGCGGAGGTCAGCGGCGCGATCCTGATCTTGCAGCAGGTCTACCAGTCGCGGTTCCACGCCCTGCCCAGCGTCGCCGACCTGACCGCGTGGCTCAAGGGCGGCTCCGACCCCATCTCCGGCGACGGCCTGGGCGGCGCCTTCGGCCGACTGAATGTCGCGAAGTCCGCCGCCCTGATCCCCGCGGCGTCTCCCCGGCGTCCCGAGCCACAGACCGCGGCCAACGCCCCCGGCCTTCCGACCGTCGCGACCGCCAGGCCAATGCCCCGAGGTCCCCTCGCGGCGCGTCGGGCAATGGCGGCTAAAGCTCGCCACGGGTAAACTCCCGGAGACGAGCCGAGACACCCGACAATTCCGATTCGACTTCGACTCCGGTCCGGCCCACCCGGGAGGTTGCCTTGCCCACCGAGCTTCACAACGCCTTGATCACCGGGGCCGGCAGCGGGATCGGCCGGGCCGTCGCCGAGTCGTTGTCCGCCCTCGGCCTGCGCGTGGCACTGGTCGGCCGCGACCCTCACAAGCTGGAGGAAACGCGCGCCGCCCTCGGCGTTGCCGCCGATTCCGCACGGGTCGAGCCCTGTGACGTGGCCGACCGCGCGGGCGTCGCGGCGATGGTTGGCCGGGTTGTCGACGGTTTCGGTTCGATCGACGTTCTGGTCTGCAACGCCGGGACGAACATCCGCCAGCGCGCCCTCGGCGAACTCGACCCCGCCGACTGGGACCGCCTGATCGCGACGAACCTGACCGGCGCCTTCAACCTCGTCCACTCGGCCTTGCCGTCGATGCGGGCGCGGGGCAACGGCCTGATCGTGCAGGTCGCCTCGATCGCCGCCGTCCGTGCGAGCATCCTGGGAGGCGCGGCCTATACCGCCTCGAAGTTCGGCCAGGCGGGGCTGGGCCTGACCCTGGGGCGCGAGGCCCGATCGTGGGGGATTCGCTCGTCGGTCATCTACCCCGGCGAGGTCAATACGCCGATCCTCGACGCCCGCCCCGTCGCCGTCGGCCAGGAGCGCCGCGCCGAGGTCCTCCAGCCCGAAGACGTCGCCGCCGCCGTCCGCTTCCTCGTCGAGCTGAACCCCCGCGCGCACGTCCCCGAGCTGGTCATCAAGCCGACGGTGGACGACTGGTCGTGAATTCTCCGGGAAAGCGGATGCGGGCATGTCAACCGGGGGCGGCTCCGCCCGGGTCGATCGGATCAGTTGGTAACTGCCATACTTCCGGTCGGGCTGAATTTCGTCGACTCACCGCTTGCTAGGCGATTCCCCGATGATCCCCGAAATCCCACGTCGCGGGTCGACCGCTGCCGCACGAGCGTCGCTCGCGTACCGCTTTGGTCTGCCATATGATCCTTTCAGCCAGGACTGGGAGTGGGAAGTCGCCGATCCCGCACGGTTTGACGAATTCGTGGACGCTTATGTGTCCGGCGTCCTCGACGAGGATGAGCGACTCGCCCTGATGGAGATGCTCATTCAGTGCGTCGAGGACTTGGATTTGCCCTCGCTCGCGTCGTCGCCGCAGTGGCATTCGGTCGCGACCCTGCTGCTCACCCATTCCGGGCTCCACGCCAATTCGGTGCGGTATTGGTCCTGCCTGGGCGAGCGTGACCTTGAAAACTGCTTCCGGGTGTCCTCCCCGATGCGAGGACTTTGGAAGGTCATCGGGCGGGACGAGCCGTAGGGCAGCCACCGTCCGCCGATCTCCAGACCCGACGGAGAGATCGGTGGGCGGTGCACACCCTACGGCAGGGATTCCTTTATTTGTAGCTGATCCGATATGCGCAAGCGGGAATGGGATCGGTTGGGTCGCAGCCTCGGCCTTCCGCTCACGCGTTCATCTGCCCGGCCTCGATCTCGCCGGTGGCGAACTGGTTGAACTCGACGTACTGGAGGTGGCGGAAGAGTTTGCTTTCGCCCTGGAGGTCGCGGGGATGGCCGGAGGCCTCGATGCGGCCATTGTGCAGGATGATGACGTGGTCGCAGGCGCGGATGGTCGAGAGGCGGTGGGGCAGGAAGATCAAGGTGCGGTTGGCGGCCAGGCGGGCGATCGTGTCGTCGATCAGGTGCTTGGTGTCCTCGTCGAGTTGCGCGGCAAGCTCCTCGACAATCACGATGGCCGGGTCGTGCAAGTAGGCACGGGCCAGGGCGAGGCGGTACTGCTCGTCGGGCTTGAGGAAGTGCCCGAGCGGGCCGATGATCGTCTCGTAGCCGTGGGGGAGGTCCTGGATGAAGTGGTGGGCGTGGGCGACCTTGGCCGCCTCGATGATCCGGGGAAGGCCGTAGCTGGGGTCGCCCAGGCCGATGTTGGCGAAGACCGAGTCGCTGAAGACCAGGTCCGACTGGAAGACCGTGGCGACCTGGGCGCGGATGGATTCCAGTGTGACGTCGCGGAGGTCGAGACCGTCGACGCGGACGCGGCCGATTTTGGGGTCGATCAGGCGGGGGATCAGGCAGGCCAGCGCGTGCTTGGAGTCTTCGTCGCGCCCCATGATCGCCAGCTTGGTGCGGGCGGGGATCTCGAACGAGACGCCGTCCAGCAGCAGGCGGCCGGAAGGGGCCTCAAGCGTGACGTTCTCGAAGGTGATGCGCTGGCGCATCGGCGGCAGGAACTGGGCGCCGACGGTCTGCTGCAACTCGGGGCGGCGCTCCAGGAATTCAAAGAGGCCGGCGGCCGAGCGCCCCGCCTGCCGGACCGCGCGGCGCGTGGCCAGCCAGCCCAGGGTCGGGCCCGTCAGGCCCAGGAGGGCCAGCAGCAGCGTCGCGACGGCGGCCGGCGAAAGGCGGCGGTCCATCACGCTGAAGGCGACCATCCCGGCCGAGAGGACCGCGGCGACTCCCCCCAGCAACGTGATGGTCTGGGGGAACGCCCCCTCGGTCCGGCCCTGGACCTCCTCGGAGGAGCGGTGGTTCTCCAGGTGCTCGTCGAACCGCCGGTTGTCGACCGCCTCCATGCCGAAGACACGCACCGTGCGCATCAGGCCGAGGTCCTCCTGCAACAGGCCGAGGTGGACCGCCGCGTCGCGCGCCGAGGCGTCGGCCTCCTGCCTGGCCCTGCGGCCCAGCGATTGCGACGCCATGACGACGATCCCGGCCAGCGACAGCAAGGCCACGCCGAGGTTCCAGGAGATCAGCAGGGCCACCAGGACCAGACCGGCGACCAGCGTCGGCGCGAACCACGAGCGCTCCAGGTCGGCCCGGACGCCGTCGCGCACGTCGTTGACCTCGCGGGTGAACAGCGCGATGATCGGCCCGATGCCCTGCGTGGGCATCGCCGACTGCCCGAGCCGGTACATCTGGCGGTGGATCTGCCGCCGCAGCGCCGAGGCCGACTCTCCGGCCGCCGCCGTCGCCGCCGCCCGCCGGGCCTGGCCCAGCAGCGACGAAGCCAGCGTCAGCCCGATCCCGGCGGCCAGGAGGCTCAGCAGGGCGCCGACGTTGCGCCGCAAGGTCGGGGACCGCGACACCACCGCCTCAACCACCCGGGCCGCCGCGCGGTGCGAGGGGACGGCCGAGTCCCGGTTGGCGGCCACGATCGGGTACAGCCCCGTGTCGCGGATCACGGTGTCGGGCGTCGGCGCGATCGGGGCCAGATTGGTGACCCATCGCGGCAGCCAGGAGGGCAGGGGGTAGTCGGGCAGGCGCGATTCGCCCCGCGTCGTTGCCAGCGCGGCCACCAGGCCCGCGACGACCAGCAGGGCCAGCCACGTCAGGGCGTGCGCGACGCCCAGGGCTCGCGCCCGAGTCGCCGCCCCAGCCCCGGGATTCGCCAGCTTGCGCGCTCGGAGATAGGCGGCCGATTTCATGGGTGTGCAGGTCCCGGGAGAGTCCCCCCCGTCGCGGCCCCGGCGGGCCATGCCGTCAGGCCACGTCGCGGTTCTCGAACAGCAGGAACGCGAATAGAAGCGCTGCTCCACTATACATGATGCAATAGAGCATCGCCGGCAAAACATACCCAAACCACGGAATCAGAGCACCCGTGGCGATCGACGGCCCGGCGTTGAAGAACTCCAAGGACGGCAGGGCCCAGTCGAAGAGCCTCGCCATGAACTTCACCAGCTCGTTGCTGCCGCGTTGCTTCGTCGCGTCGACCAGCACGGGCGTCATGTGCCCGAGGAAGAAGACCGCGATGCACACGACGAGGTTGACCAGCATCGGCAGCCTCGTGGAGATCGCCACGCTGACGCTGGCCAGAACCGTCACCTCGAAGAACCCCAGGGCCAGGCCGGGGAGGATCTGCTTGATCTGGTCGGCCTTCTGCTTCAGGTCGGCCACCGCGCCGGCCGCCTCGCGCATGTCGTAGCCGATCTTGTACCAGACCCCGGCCGCGAACAGCCCGCCCAGCACCACGAACATCGCCAGCACGCCCAGCTCGATGCCCAGCAGCTTCCCCAGGATGAACTGCCGGCGGGTGATCGGCTTGGACAGCAGCGTGATCGCCGTCTTGCCCTCGATCTCCTCGGCGACCGTCGAGCTGGAGGTCAGCAGGGCCAGCAGCAGGCAGGCGAAGGAGATCGTCGTGAGCCCCGTGTCCTTGTACATCTTGATGTCTTCGCCGAGCGTGAAGTACGCCACGAAGATCGAGGCGATCAGGTACGCGCCGGCCAGGGTCGCCAGCACGAAGAACGCCGGCTGCCGGACCGCCTCCTTGGCCGTTGCCAGGGCGATGGTCCACGTCTTCTCCGACGCGGTCAGGATCGATTGCATGGCGAAGGATCACCCCGGATATCGAAGGAGATAAATGGATCGTCGGGTCGGGTCGGGTCGGATCGAGAGGGTGCGGATTCTTTCAAGAACGGATGGCGAACCCCGATAGCGGGGGGTCGGCTGGCGGCTCCGACGCGTCGTCGACGCCCCGGATCTTCCCGCCCATCTCGGCCGCGATGGCGGCCAGGAACGCCGACACCTCGCCGGCCTCCCCCTCCGCCAGCACCTCGACCCCGCCGTCATCGAGGTTCCGGACCGTGCCCGAGACCCCGAATCCGCCAGCCAGGCGCCGGACCGTTGCGCGAAACCCAACGCCCTGGACCCGGCCCCGATACACGACGCGACGGCGCTCGATCGGCATGGTAACCGCGAACCTGTTTGAGACCTCAAAGGTGAGGAAGGCCACCCCGCTTCCACTTTATCCGGCGAAGGCCGGGCAAGACAAGAGGTCTGGGAGGTAGTGCGGGAGGATTGCCCAGTCAGGTTTCCGGTGGCCAGAATTCCGGGTAGGGGGGCGAATTCCCCAGGCGGACCGGGCGGAAATCCGACCTCCCTGGATGGGCCCCGCGGGAACCGGATACGTCGGTTGGCCCGGGCCGACGGTTTTCGCCCAGGCGATCGCCCTCGACGCGTTGGCCGGGCGACCGCGGAGAGATACCCGTTGCGATGCGGGGGAAGGCCCCGGTCGGCCGGCTTGCGGCGGACGCCCTTCCGCGCCTCACGGCATTTGCCGTATGATGGATGCGGAGGACGACGCCCGAGCCCGATTGAGATGATGGCACGATGAGTCTTCTTCCACCGTCCGAATCGTCGCTCCCGCTGGCCGGGGTGCGCGTGGCGGCGTTCGAGGCCCGCATGGCCGGGCCGATGGCCGACCTGATCCGCAAGCACGGCGGCACTCCGGTGGAAGCCCCCGCGCTGCGGGAGATCCCCATCGGCGACAACCCGCAGGCGCTGGCGTTCGCCAGGAGGTTGATGGACGGCGGGTTCGACACCGTCGTTTTCCTGACGGGCGTCGGCACCCGATATCTCGCGCAGGCGATCGAGGAGGAGATTCCCAGGGACGACTGGCTGGCGGCGCTGGGACGCGCCCAAGTAGTCGTCCGGGGTCCGAAGCCGATGGCCGTCCTGCGGGAGTGGAAGGTCCGCGTGGACGTGCAGGTGCCCGAGCCCAACACCTGGCACGAGATCCTCGCGGCCATCGACGCCAAGCTGCCGGCGGCCGGGCCGCGGGTGGCGGTGCAGGAGTACGGCAAGCCGAGCCCCGAGCTGGTCATGGGGCTGGAGGCGCGCGGGGCGGAGGTCACGCGCGTGCCGGTGTATCGCTGGGACCTTCCCGAGGACACCGGGCCGCTCCGCGCGGCGATCGCCGAGGTCGCCGACGGGCGGATCGGGGCGGTCGTGTTCACCGCCGCGCAGCAGGTCGTCCACCTGCTGCGGGTCGCGGGCGAAATGGGGCGCGAGGCCGACTTGCGGGCGGCGCTCGCCGATCGCGTGGTGGTCGCGTCGATCGGGCCGACGACGACCGAGACCCTCCGCGAGCACGGCCTGCCGGTGGACGTTGAGCCGGAACACCCCAAGATGGGCCACCTCGTGGCGGCCCTCGCCGCGTGCTGGCGCGGGGTGAACCCAGCGAAGTCCGCCAACGGGAACCGATGATGCCAGAGGCTGCGCCTTCCCTGCCCTCGCCGTTACGCGACGCCCCGTTCCTGAGGGCCTGCCGGCGCGAGCCCACGGGCGTGACGCCGATCTGGCTGTTGAGGCAGGCCGGGCGGTACATGCCGGAGTATCGCGCGGTGCGCGCGAAGGTCGGGTTCCTCGACCTGTGCAAGGACCCCGGGCTCGCCGCCGAGGTCACGGTGACGGCCGCGGAGATTCTCCGGGTCGACGCGGCCATCCTCTTCGCCGACATCCTGCTGATCCTGGAGCCCCTGGGGTTCGACCTGGAATTCGCCAAGGGGGAGGGGCCGGTCATCCACAACCCGGTGCGCGTGGCGGCCGACGTCGACCGCGTCCGCCCGCTGGAAAGCCCCGAGCCGCTGGATTACGTGTATCGCGCCGTGCGGGCGATCCGCGCGGCCTTGAACCCGGCCACGCCGCTGATCGGTTTCGCCGGGGCGCCGTTCACCCTGGCCTGCTACGCGATCGAGGGGGGCGGCTCGCGGCACTACGACAAGGCCAAGACCTTCATGTATCGCGACCCCGGGGCCTGGGACGCCCTGATGGCCCGCCTGGTCGACGCGACGGCCCTCTACCTGAACGCGCAGGCCGAGGCCGGGGCGCAGGTGCTGCAACTCTTCGACAGCTGGGTCGGGAACCTCGGCCCCGAGGACTACGCGCGGTTCGTCCAGCCCCACATGCGCCGGCTCTTCGGCCTGCTCGATCCGGCCGTCCCGGCGATCCACTTCGGCACCGACACCGGCTCGTTGCTCACCCGCCAGCGCGACGCGGGGGGGGAGGTCATCGGCCTCGACTGGCGGGTCGATCTGGGCATGGCGTGGGACCTGCTGGGCCCGAACGTGGCCGTGCAGGGGAACCTCGACCCGATCGTGCTGTTCGCCCCGATCCCCGAGATCCGCCGCCAGGCGCGCCGCATTCTGGAAGAGGCCGCCGGGCGCCCGGGGCACATCTTCAACCTCGGCCACGGCATCCTGCCCACGACCCCCGTGGACCACGTCAAGGCCCTGGTCGACTTCGTCCACGAGTACCAGCCCCGAAAATAAGCCCCGGGGGCAAACCCTTCCCTTGCGTCGGCGGCCCCCGTGTCCGAAAATCCTCGGGGTGGATTCCCGCGGACGTCGGGGGGCCGGACATGGCGAGGCGCTGGGGATTGGGGCCGGTCTTCGCGCGCGAGATGATGGCCGGCGCCCGCCGCTGGCAGGTGTACGCGGTGCGGGCGATGGTTGTGCTGGCCCTGCTGGCGTGGCTGGGGATGATCTGGTCGAGCAGCGGGGGCCGGGTGTTCGTGTCGGCGAACGACCTGGCGGCGGTCGGCCGCCAGTTCTTCGTCGGGCTAATGGTGATCCAGCTCGCGATGGTGCTGATCGCGGCGCCCGCGGCGGCGGCCGGAGCCTTATGCGTGGACAAGGCGCGCGGGACGCTGCTGCACGTCCTGGTGACGGACCTGACCGATTGGGAGATCGTCGCGGGCAAGCTCACGGCGAGACTGGCGCCGGTGCTGGCGCTCCTGGCCTGCGGGCTGCCGGTGATGGCGATCTGCTCGCTGTTCGGCGGCATCGCGCCCGAGGCCGTGGTCGGGGCATACCTGGTGACGGCCGGAACGGCGATCCTCGCCTGCACGGTGGCCTTGACGCTCTCGGTGTGGGCGCGGAAGACGCACCAGGCGCTGCTGGGGACGTATGCGATCCTGACGATGTGGTCCGGGGGGGACTTCGCGGTAGCCATCGTCCTCAATAAATGGTTCGGCGGCGCGACGCCAGAGAACAGTCCGCTGACTGCGATCGCCCTCTACACCAACCCGTTCGGGATGGCGTTGATCCCGGTGTCTGGAGGGCCGCCCTCCTGGCCGATCGGGCTGGCGCATCAGGCGATCTTCTTCCTGTTCACGATCCTGGCCAGCCTGTTCCTGCTTCACAAGGCACGGCGCGGACTGCGGCCCGCCACGCTCTCACAAGCGAACCGGCCGGCGAGGCGCGAGGCGCCCGGGGCGCCGGCGAGGCTGTTGCGGCTCTTGCCGGAACCGCCGCTGGACGGCAACCCGGTGCTCTGGCGCGAGTGGCACCGCAAGCGGCCCTCGCGCTGGGCAGGGCGGGCCTGGGGGCTCTACGCGGGAGCCTCGGCGGTGGCGAGCCTGCTGGCGATCACCTTCTGCTACCTGGAGCTTTCGCGAGGGGACTCCCAGTGGTTCGCGTCGCAGGTCAACGGCTGGGGGTTGGCGATCGGGCTGCTGCTGCTGAGCGTCTCGGCGGCGACAGCCCTGGGCGAGGAGCGCGACCGGGGCAGCCTGGACATCATCATGGCCACCCCGTTGCCGACCTCGATGATCTACCGGGGCAAGTGGTGGGGGACGTTCGCGATGGTCCCCCGCCTGCTGATCCTGCCGACCTGGATCGCCGTCGGCCTGGCGATGGTCAGCGGCCACGGGATCGCCGCGATCCTCCTGGTCGGCCTGATCCTGGCCTACGCCTCGGCCATCGTGAGCCTCGGCCTGGCCCTGGCGACGTGGATACCCCGCCTCGGGCGCGTGGTCACGGCCATTGTGATCGCCTACGCCTTGGTCTCGGCCGGCTGGCCAATCTTGATCGCGACCCTCGCCCCGGCCCCCTACCTTTACGGGATCCCCGACTCCTACCTCGGGCGGGGGCTGAGCATGGCCAGCCCGTACGCCGGGGCCTCCATGCTGACAAAGGCCGCGTGCCATATCTATTGCATCTCCGGAGAAACGCCCAATTACGGTTACGGTTCGATTTCCGGCGATGCCGAAGTTTGGGAGGTCTACGCCTGGGCGGTCGGCTGGATCGTCGCCTACGGCGCCCTGGCCGCGACCCTCGCCCTCGCCACGCGCCTGAGCTTCGACCGCTGCATGGGCCGCGCCGCCGTCTCGCCCTGGTTGCGGTCCCCGCCCGCCGTTAAGAACAAGGCCGGGGCGGTGGTCCCCGCTATCGGAGAGAGCTGGTCGTGAGTCGGATTGAATATTGGAGAGGCGGCGGCCGTCTGTGCGTCCTGGACGCATCTTCGTCGCGGAGGAGCCCCGCCATGTGCCGTCGCCGACTCGCCCCGCTGTCGCTGATCCTCTTCGCCTTCGTCGCGGCGGTTCCGGCCCGCGCCGAGCCGCCCGAGCCGGTCCCCGGGCCCGACGCCGGCACGACCATCCTCGACGTTCTGGAGGCGCGCGACACCGGCGCGATCAAGGTCGAGGCGCGCGGCGACGGCGGCGACCGGGTCCGGCTGACGATCCGCAACCGCTCGCCCCGGCGGCTTCTGGTCGTCTTCCCGCCGGGGCTGGTCGCGTCGGCCGCGGCCGGGCAGGTGCAGAGCATGGGTCTGGGCGATCCGGCGAACGACCGCGTCGCCTTCGGCAAGTTCCCCAGGCCCGCGCCCCCCGCCGAGCCCTTCTCCGAATCCGCATCCGATTCCGACGCCCCCCGAGGCCGCGGCGTCGCCGTGCCGGTCGGCAAGGTCGTCGTCCTCCGCGTGCCGGCCGTCTGCCTCGACTTCGGCGCCCCGACGCCCACCGCCGACGCCTCGTTCACCCTGATGGACGTCGATGACTACACCGCTGACCCCTCGGCGCGGGAGGCCTTGCGGACGATCGCGGCGGTCGGCACCGGCCACGGCGTCGCGCAGGCCGTGGCCTGGCACACCTTCAACGGCCTGTCCTTCGACGACCTGGCCGCTCAGCACGTCTACCCTCTGAACGCCCACGAGATCGCCCTCGCCGCCGGCCTGGCCCGCCGCCTCGCGCTGGGCGTCAGCGGCGCCGGCGCCGGGATCGATCCGGCCCGCGACCGCCTGTTCGTGCGGGTGAACGGCGAGGGCCCGCTGTCGGAGGCCGCCAGCCGCCTGGGACCCCTCCTCGAAGGCCGCCGCCTCCTGGGCCTCCCGGCCCGCGTCGAGTCCGAACCGGAGGCGCCGCTCGGGCCAGCCTTGCGGCTGGGGATCACCCTGGCACCTGCCGATGGGGGCAAGATCGGCGGCAAGGTGGCGGTCCGCTCCGCCGCCAGTGGAGGGCGCTGGGCCTTTCTGGGGAATGCCCCGTTGCGGATCGACGGCGACGCCGATGGCCTCGACGCCCCCGCGCTGGCCGAGGCCGTCGACCGCGCCGTCGCCGCCGCGTTCGTGACAGTTCGCCCGGTGGGCCACTCCGTCGGGGTGACGACCCTTCGGATCGACAACCGCCTCCCGTTCACGCTCGCCCACCTGGTCGTCAAGGCCGGCGAGGCCCCCGTGACGCTCTCCGCCCTGGGCATCGGCCCCCATCACCACGCGACCGCCCCGATCGAGGCCGCCCGCGCCACGGTCGACCGCGTCGTCCTCAACGGGCTCTGAACGGGAGCCGGCGGCCTTAATAAAGCTTGCACCCGCCCATCTCCGGGCGATGCCTCTTGCCGTGCAAGAGGCTGAACTTCCTGGTCCAGAGACCATACGTCTCTGCCGTCGGGATGTTGTCGTGGAGAGTCCGCAACGCATGCCTGGCCCGGTCGAGGAACTTAGGCGGATCTTACGCAACCATTGTCCTCACATAATTCCTTGGAAAGTCATTGACACACCGGAGTGCGCGATCGAAGCTGATGCCACCGGTGGGAGGATACGCCCATCCGGGCGTCGAAACCCACGGCGATTCCTGAGGTCGAAGAGCACGGGCAAGGCCATTGGCACCCAAACGGATGGTCTTCCAGCGGAACTGGCTTTGCCAGTGCTCGGCGGCGGTCCGGCACTGAGCCGGCCGTCGGCATGAGCTGACCTTCACGTGCGACCGGCGCTTGCCGCTGTGGACGAACCTCCGGAACGTTTTGGTAACCCTTTCCTCAAATGACAGGAGAGATCATGTCGGGACCCAATCTGACGAGGCGAGACCTTCTGGCCGCGGCGACCTTGGCCGGGTTAGGGGCGCTGCCTTCGAAGGCGGACGCCAATGCGGTCAACGACGGGGACGCCGAACTGACGGAGCGTCGTCGCGATGCCGAGGGGCTGCGGTGCGGACTGGCCCGCGAGTATCGGCGCCACCCGCTCAGGCACCACCCGACCAACGGCGACGAAGAGAACCTCCACGGCGGTGACGGCAAGCCGAGCTATATCGGAAATTTCTCGAAAGGGCTGAAGCACAATGTCTTAGGCGAGCCGGACCCGCATTCGTACCAGTCCCTGTTGACGGCCCTCAAGAGCGAGGAACCTGAGGACTTCGAGAAAATCCTCCTGGGCGTCGGGATCAAGCCGAACGTCCCCTACGTCGACATCGAGATTACCGCGTGCAAGGGTGAGGTCGATGCTCCGCAGGACACCCAGAGCAACTATCGCCGCCATCAGGAGCGGCAGGTAACGCGCTACACCAAGGAGGACGGGGAGGAGCAGACGCAGGCGCTGCTGGTCAACCCTCAGGCCGGGCTGGGCTTCGACCTGGAAGGCCCCGATAGTCACGAGCTGGTCATGCCCCCCCCGCCGTCGTTCTCGGGCAAGCAGATTATCGCCGAGATCGCCGAGAATTACTGGATGGCCCTGTCCCGAGACGTGCCGCTCCTGAAGTACAACGCGGCGACCGCCGATCCGACACTTCTCGCCGCCGCCGCCGACCTGTCCCACTACGATGACTACAAGGGCCCGCGTGACGCCTCGGGGAAAGTGACGCCCGCCGTGCTGTTCCGGGGCAGGACGCCGGGCGACCTGGCGGGCGACTACGTCTCGCAGTTCCTGCTGCGGTCCGTCCCGTTCGGGGCCTATCAGTTCCCGCAGCGGCTCGCCTTCGCCTACGCGACGCGGCCGGGCGAGACGCACCCGCCCGACTTCCTCACCGAGGAGGACGAATTCCTCGAGATCCAGGACGGCGAGGATCCGAAGATGCTCCCCGGCTACGACAAGGACGACCGCTACGTCTCCGTCGGGCGCGACCTGGCGAATTTCGTCCACATCGACGAGCTCTTCCAGGCTTACTTCCTGGCCAGCCTGATCCTGGGCACCGCGCCAACGCGCGGCGGTCTCGGGGCGCCTCACGACGCTGGCAACCCCTATGACGGCTATCACTTCAACGCAGTGACCGGGACGCACCAGCGGCGGAACTCGACGCAGCAGGGCTTCGGCACCCTGGGTGAGCCGAACATCAAAGGGCTCGTCACCGAGGTGGGCACCCGGGCCCTGAAGGCCGTCTGGTATCAGAAGTGGTTCGTCCACCGCCGCCTCCGACCCGAGGAGTTCGCCTGCCGAATCCACTTCCACGAGAAAGGCAAGAGCAAGTACCCGTTCCACCCCGAGGAATACAAGAAACTCAAGGACGTGCTCAAGCGGGTGAATCATTGCAACCATAACAAAAGCTGGCTCCTGCCGATGGCC
>JAABUQ010002114.1_pt1 | contig 40255 bp, 31 predicted proteins | sample 5560001 | NCBI WGS metagenome assembly JAABUQ01 (sample SAMN10711888, study PRJNA513371) | rock metagenome | isolation source: Antarctica rocks | place: Antarctica: Victoria Land, Finger Mt nord | collected 2015-12-18
GCTGTGCCCCCGCCGGTCCCGACGCGAAGGCTCGCAGCATTCCCAACCACGACCCTCCACCTCGCGAATGACGGAAGATGTTACAAGGCCACCTCTTCCAATGCAAAATCGATGCGTAAGCCCTGGTCTCAAGCCCGAGCCGAGTCGCCGGCGGAGGGGATCGAGAAGCGGGAATTGCAGGCATCATTCGAGGCCGCTCTCGCCGACCTGAGCCCGCGGCTCCGCGAAGCGCTCCTTGTCAAATTCAAGTTCGGGGATGTCTGTTCAGTGGAGGAACTTGCGCATCGTTGGGAGAGCAGCCCGCAGAATGTCTACAAGCACGCAAGGAAGGGTTTCGAGGAACTCCAAAGGTCAAAATCCCTGAAGCGATTCGCCTGACGGTTGACGGACTCTCTGCGAACCAAGTGCCAGCCGCCCGGGCCTGTGCCCGACCCTGCGCACTACGGAGAACTTACGTATGATCGACTTATCGTTCAAATTGACGGGTGACCACATTCCACTCGATTACGGTTACCCCCTCTTCTCGGCCCTGTCTCGACTCGTGCCCGAGCTTCATGGCGACCTCCGGGTCGGCGTCCATCCGATCCGGGGGGTGAGGCTGGGGCCACGCGTGCTGACGCTGGTGGCCTCGTCGAGGCTTCGGATCAGGCTGCCCCCTGAAGACCTCGTCTCCTACATCGGTCTGTCCGGGGCACACTTCGATCTGGAGGGGTGCGGCCTGGATGTCGGCATCCCCCGGGTCGAGCCGCTCATCCCCGCGGCGTCCTTGTCGTCGCGGCTCGTCACGATCAAGGGCTCGGAGGACCTCGACACCTTCCGCGCGACGGCCCGCCGCCTGTTGTCGGAGGCCGGGATCGACGCCCAGCCGGTCCTGGGGGGCGAACCCGGCGACGGCGGCCCGGCGCGGCGTGTCTTCCGGATCAAGGGCCGCCGGCTGGTCGGGTTCTCGCTCCGGGTCGTCGGCCTGACCGCCGAGGAGTCGATCCGTCTGCAAGAACGTGGCCTCGGCGGTCGGCGGCGGATGGGATGTGGTGTGTTCGTACCCCTCGTCTCGATACCTCAACGATCGGGCGACGACAACGAACCCCGAAGGAGGATGGCATGACGTCCGGCCCTTTGCTCGCGAAATCGAGGCCGAAGCGCGATCCCGGGACTCCGCCGGAGATCACACTGGTCGGCCACACGTCCTGCGTGCTCGCGGCGGTCGACGCCCTCTTCGGCGGTGAGGAGGGACCGACCCGCCTCGGCCTGGCCTGGCTCCGGTTCTTCAACCTCGACGAGGCAGACTTCGGCCGGTTTCGCCGGCACCTCCGTGTGTCCGCCGCCCCCCACGACTGGGGCAAGGCTAACGACGGGTTTAAGGACGCCGTGACCGAAGGGGGCGAGCAGGTGGTTCGCCACGAGCACCTCAGCGGCTTGTTGCTCGCCGAGGTGCTCTCCGACGAGCAGGCCCGCGCCTGGCTCGCGGCGGCGGGGATCGACGAGGCCGTACTGATCGCGGCGGTGATCTCTCATCACGTCAAGGCGGCGCCGGGACCGCCATTCTCCGACGCCAAACACGCCCTCGGTGCCATGCTCACCGCCAACAGAAATTCGCTCACGTTCCTTTCCGGTCACGGCGACTTCGCCGAAGTCTGGCGGATGGTGCAAGCCGAGGTCGGGTCTCCGTGCCCGTCGACGATCGGGTTCCCGACGAGGTGGGATAATGCGACGATTAGAGATAAGAGTGAGTCACTGAAGAAGACGCTCAAGCGGGCTGACGCCCAATTGAGGGACGACGCACGGAGGCGCCGTTGGGTCTACGCTGTCCGCTCGGGGTTGATCGTCGCCGACGCGGTCGGGTCAGCCGTCGTGCGGTTCGACGGGAAATCGGGGAGGTCCGCCGAGGAGGCCATCAAGAGTTGGGTCGGTGAACGCTTTTCGACGACCCTTTCCGGAAGAGACGTCTGGGAGAAGGTCACCGAGAAGCGGATCGAGGAACTCCGCGTCAAGAAGCGCTGGGACGACCGGATCGGCGACGAGTTCGAGGGAACCCGGGGTTTCACCAGGTTTCAATGTGAGGTCGCCTCCAAAGGGCCGCGGGTCTTGCTGACGGCCGCCTGCGGGTCGGGCAAGACCTTGGCGGCCTGGAACTGGATCAAGGCCCAGCTCGACGCCCGACCGCCCGATCGACCTCTCTCCCGCGTGCTCTTCCTCTATCCCACGCGAGCGACGGCGACCGAGGGGTTCCGGGATTACGTCTCGTGGGCGCCCGAGGACGAGGCGGGCCTGCTCAGCGGTACGGCGGATTATGAGCTTGAAGAAATGTTCGAGACACCCGAAGACCCGGACGACCGTCGCCAGGGTCTCAAATACCGCGCCGACCCCCGGCTTTATTCGCTCTGCCACTGGAAGAAGCGCGTCTTCTCGGCCACGGCCGACCAGTTCTTCCCGTTCATGCAGTACGGGTACGGCCCGCTCTGCCTGCTGCCGCTCCTCGTGGAATCGGTCGTGGTCGTGGACGAGGTCCATAGCTTCGACAAGTCGATGTTCAACACGCTCCGGAGGTTCCTCCAGGAGTTCCCCGAGGTCCCGGTTCTCTGCATGACGGCCACGCTCTCCGACGAGCGCAGGGCCGACCTCGCCGGTTGCGGACTTGTGCCGTACTCGGAACAGGAGACGGCCGCGCCGGGCGGTGTCAAGGACTCGGCCTACCCCCGCTATCGTATCAGGTGGGTCGACCGCGAGGAGGCGGGATGGCTCGTCAGGGGCGCTCTGGACGATCGCAAGCGGGTGCTGTGGGTCTCGAACCGGGTGGCCGATTGCCAGGCGGCCTTCAACGCCTTCGGCGATGACGACGGCTTGAACATCCCCGGGGAAAAGTTCGCCCATTGCTACCACAGCCGCTTTAAGCTCGAAGACCGAAGGACCCGGCACAAGGCACTGATCGAGGCGTTTCAGGACGCAGTGAAGGACGGTGCCAGGCCCCGGGCCGTCCTGGGGGCCACAACCCAGGTCTGCGAGATGTCGCTGGACCTCGACGCCGAGGTCCTCGTGACCGAACTGGCGCCGGTCTCGTCACTGATCCAACGGATGGGGCGCTCCAATCGCGACTTCAAGAAGATGCGAAAACGCCCGATCGGCCGGGTCTACGTCATCAAACCCGAGCCCGGCACGGAGAAACCCTACGAGAAGGAGGAACTCGACATCGCCAAGAAGTTCACGGACGCGATCCACGGCCGGGACGTCTCGCAAGACGACCTGGAACAGCTCTCGAAGCAATTCGACCCTGGCGAGACGGAGCCGAGGAAGCTCTGCCCCTTCCTCGACAGCGGCCCTTATGCCGAGGGCAGGGTGGAGACCTTCCGGGACATCGACGAGTTCACCGTGCCTTGCATCCTCGACGCGGACGTAGCGCGGGTGCTCATGGCGGTCCGCGAGAAGAAGTCGATCGACGGCTTCATCGTCCCCGTCCCGCGTTGGCTCACCTCCGAGCCCGGTCCCGGAAACTCCCAACTGCCGCGCTGGCTCCGGATCGCCGAGATGTCCCGGTACAACGATCTGACCGGCTTCGACGGTCGGCCGCGCCCGAATTCTTCGAGCAACGGGGACCAGGACACATGAGCAAGAATCCCGCGCCCGATCGGATCACCTTGAGCTTCGACCTCCTCGACCTGCCCACCGCCCAGCACCGTGCCGGCCTCGCGGGGCTGATCCTCCAGATCGACTCGATGGGCGAGGGCGGCAACCGCCGGCCCAAGAAGCTCACCCCCGAGATCGAGGAGGTGACGACGACAACGGCCACGGTCACCTTCACCCGCGACTCGATGCAGGGGGTCTTCGACGACCTGTACGCGGCGAAGCTCGTCGAGGTCGTCGTCGCCAACAAATGGCCCGGCGAGGCCAAACCCAAAGACGGGGAGTTTCACGTCTCGAAGAAAGACCCGAAGACGGGCGAGTTGAAACAGGCTAGGGGCTTCGCCTACGACGTCGTCCAACCCCAGTCCCCGTGCCTGTCGAGTCACCTCAAGTTGGGATCGAAAGACCCCTGGCTCGACCTCTGGCGGCAAATGGTCTGGACGATCCCCCGCGGTGGAAACAATGTCCGCTCCCGCGCCCCGTTCAACGACAGGGCGGCCGGCAAGCCCTGCGGCGACGGGGCCACGGCCTGGACCCAGGTCGTCGATTTCCATGAAAAACACGCGCGGTCCCGGTTCCCGATCGCGCCGATCTCCGGCGCCCTGATGCTCGGTGCTCAGGCCGTCAACGCAGAGAACGTCCCGTTCTCGGGCCGGGTCGACCACAACCTCTTGCTCCACTTCTGGCAGGTCGTCGTCATGACCTTCGTGCCGCAGGTGGTGAGCAGAAAGGACGCGAAGATCGAGCGGGACGGCTACGTCCTGGCGATCCCCGACGTCGCCGACCTCCGCGAGTTCCGATATTCATTTCCCAGGATCATAGGCCATCTCGAAGGCGATCCCGGCCGGACGCCCGCGGGGGCAAAGATCGACCTGCCGGACCAAGCCTGTCTCGAACTACTCCGGAGGCTGAAAGATGAGGCCGAGCAGGAGACCAAGAAGTTAGGCGCGACCGGACCGGCGCGCTCGCGGGCCGATCGGTTCGAGGCCCGTCTCGCACGCGAGACGGGCGACCGCGGTGCTCAAAAGGCCCTCGTCGAAGGCAAGGCGGGGCGGTCCTTCGGGGACTGCGTCCGCGCGGTCGAGTCGTACCACATGTCCAAGGTCGGCAACAACGTCAAGATCCTCTCGTTCGCCCGGGTGGCCGACCGCCCCGGTCTCGTCGAGGATTACGCGAACATCGCGCGCAGCTACCGCAACCCACTCTTCCGCGCCGCCCTGATGCGGGCCTTGATCCGGGGTCGACCCTGGTATTCGGGGATGACCGAACTGTTCGCGGAGTACCCCTGGCCCTTCTTCGTCTCGGCGGACGAAACCCCGAAGTATCTTCCCCGGTTCGGACGCGACGGCCTGGGGAAGTTCCTCGCCCTTCGCAAGGACACCCACCAAGGGAGCTTTCAAGAGATGGACGACGAGCAACGGTTGCAGCACCTGAGCCTGGTCATCCAGCGGCTCGTCATTAAGTACGTCGAGGGACGCGCCGAGTCGAAGACGGGCAAGAAGGTCAAGGATTTCCCGAGGCGGACGGTCGACGGCAAGGTGCGTCGCGTCTACCCGAACGAGTTCCGGGAGGCCCAGCAGCGGGTCTGTTCCGACGCCTTCCTCGCCATGAGGTCGCGCCACGACCAGGACTTCGTCGAGTTCTTCGCCGGGTCGGTCTGCTCGGTCGCGCAGTTCCTGACGCCTGCCGATTACCAGTTCCTCACCGGCGTGTTGATGACCCGCCCCGACCCGAGCCCGTTGGGCCGGGGACGAATCTCCTGGGAGGACGTCAAGGCCGTCGCCATGATCGCCGTCTCCGCCTGCTCGTACAACGTCCGCCCCCGCGACGCCGATGCCCAAGGGAGCCCCTCATGAACCTGTTCGCCACCGTGCTGACCTACCCGGCCCCCTCGGCCAACTACCGCGGCGAGAGCGAGGAGAACCGCTCGGTGATCCAGAAGATCACCTACGGCCGGTTCGAGTACCCGATCATCTCGCCCGAGTCGATCCGCAACGCCCTGCGAGAGACCCTGGCCAAGCTCGGCCTGCCCCGCAACCGGACGCGCCTCAACGACGAGGACCAGCTCGCCGTCAGGTTCGCCGACTACCCCGACCCGGAGAAGTACGCCGACGACTTCTTCTTCGGCTACCTCGTCGCCGCCGGGGGCGCCGACCGGACGAAGATCAAGAACAAGATCAAGGAGGCCGGCCGTGACGAGTCGGCGTTCCGGTTCAAGCGCGACTCGGTCTTCCGGATGAACCTCGCCCGTGGTGTCGAGCCTTATCGCAACAACGCGGTCTTCACCCAGTCGCCGCTGACGTCGGCCGACAGCCCCTGGCAGAACGCGAAGACCTCGGCCTTGCTCCACCGGGAGACGGTCCTGACCGCCTTCCAGTACCCGTTCGCGCTAAACCTCGACGACTGCAAGAAGGCCAAGCCCGAGTGGACCAGGACCCTGCTCAGGGCGGTCGGTGAGTTGAACGACGTGGCCGGCAACCACGCGCGGAGCTACTTCGAGATGGCCCCGGCGAGCATCGTCCTGAGACTCACCAACCAGCTCGTCGCCGGCTACGACACCTACGGGTTCCAGCCCTCGGGCGAGTTCCCCGAGGTCGTCCAGGGCGTCCTCGACGGCGACTACCCGGCCGGTGAGTTCTTCCTGGGCGGGAAGATCATCAAGGACATGGACGCGAAGCAGGCCGAGGCACTTCGGGGGCGGGGGGTGAGCCTCGAACGCGACCCCCGCAAGACGCTCGCGATCGCCGGCGAGAAGGCGTTCCCGGCCGGGAGGGCGTGACCATGCTCCGGCTCTTCGTCCAGGCGCCGTTCGCCGCCTTCCGCACGTTCACCGCCGGCTGGTATCGGCCCACCGCCGGGTTCCTGACCCCGTCGGCCGCGTACGGCCTGGCCCTCAACCTCGCGGGGGTCGAGTCCCGGCGCGACGACGGCCTCTCCGCCATGACAGTGACCCGGTTCGGCCTCCCCCCTGCGCGGGTCGCATTGGGGGCGGCCGCCGACAACCCCCGGGGGCCGCACCCGACCGTTCACACGGTCTACCAGCAGCTCCACAACTACCCCGTCGGCGCCTCGGGCAAGGAGCGCAGGGAGGAGACCAAGGGGGGCAAGTACAACATCACACCCGTCCGCCGCGAGTTCCTCGCCGACCTCCGGGCCGTCGTCGCCCTGGACTTCCCGAGGAACCCCGAGATCGAACCCGCGATCCGTGGCGCCCTGGGCGAAGACTTCCCGACGCCGACCCGCGCGTACGGCCTGCCGTTCGTCGGTGACAACGCCTTCCTCATCGACAAGCTGCTGGTCTGCCACGAGCCGGTCGCCGCCTTCTGGTACTGCCGCCTCGGCGACGAGGACGGCGACGCCGGGCCGGTCCCCTTCTCCACTAGGCTCACGACCTGGGTCGACCGGCAGGACATGTCCCGGACGAAGTCCGCCCTCTTCGCCCCACTCGGGTCGGAGAGTGAGGAGGTCCCCGAGGCCGCCTGGACGTTGATCGAGCCCCCGCCCGAGCCGTCACCCCCGAAGACGCGAACCGGGAAGAAAGGATGACGCATGACCGTCGCGACCCACGACCCGCCCCTCCGGGTCATCGCCCTGCACGACCTCGGCTATTGCCACCGCCTCTTCTACCTGACCGAGGTCGAGGACCTCCAGGCCCCCAACGCCGCCGTCTACGCCGGCCGCGAGCTACACGCCTCTCTCGCCGCCGACGAGGACGGCGAGCATACCCAACTCGAACTGGCCGACCCGGCGCTCGGCCTGACCGGCAAGGTCGACGCGGTCCGCCAGCGCGACGGGGCGCTGATCCCGTACGAGCACAAGCGAGGCAAGGCCCGTCGCGAGGGCAAGGCGCCCGAGGCCTGGCCGTCGGATCGCCTCCAGGTCGTCGCCTACGCCGCCCTGATCGAGTCGGCCACCGGCCAGGTCGTCCCCGAGGGCCGGGTCCGCTACCACGCCGACAAGGTCACCGTCCGGGTGCCGATCGACGCCCCGGCACGCGCCGCGCTGTCCGAGGCGGTCGCGACGGCCCGGCGACTCCGCGAGTCCGACGAGCGGCCGCCGGTCGCCGAGAACGATCGGCTCTGTGCCCGATGCTCGCTCGCCCCGGTCTGCCTGCCCGAGGAGGTCCGCCAGGCCGAGGATCCCGATCGCGAGCCGGTCCGCCTCTTCCCGCCCGATCGCGACGGGGCCAGCCTCCACGTCGTCACCCCCGGCGCCCGGGTCGGCCGATCGGGCGAGACCCTCGTCGTCACGCCCCCGGACGGCGATCCGCCGACCAGGCACGCGATCCGCGAGATCGACTCCCTCCTGCTCCACGGCCAGGCCCAGGCCACGACCCAGGCGCTGGCCCTCTGCGCGGAGCGGGACGTGCCGGTCCACTGGCTCACGACCTCGGGGCATCATACGGCCAGCCTGACGACCACCGCCGGCCGGGTCCAGCGCCGGCTCCGGCAGTACCGGGCCCTGGCCGACGAGGCGACCTGCCTCCGCCTGGCCAGGGCGCTGGCCCACGCCAAGGTCCAGGGCCAGCATCGCTACCTCCTCCGGGGCTCGCGGGGCGACGCCGCGTCTCGGGACGCCATGCTGCCCGACCTCGTCCCGATCCGCTCGGCCTTGGCCTCGATCGAAGGGGCCGCCGACCGCGGTTCCCTCCGCGGCCTGGAGGGCTCGGCCGCGGTCGGCTACTTCCGGGGGCTGGGAAAGCTGCTCGCGCCGTCGGTGCCCGAGTCCCTCCGCTACTCGACCCGCACCCGCCGGCCCCCGCTCGACCGCTTCAACGCGCTGCTCGGGTTCGGCTACGGCCTGGTCCACACCGCCGTGATGCGGGCGGTCCTGGCCGCGGGGCTGGAGCCGGCCTTGGGCTTCTTCCACACGCCGCGAAGCGCCGCCTACCCCCTGGTGCTCGACCTGATGGAGCTGTTCCGCGTCCCGCTGTGGGACATGGTGCTCGTCGGCTCGCTCAACCGCGGCCAGTGGGACCCCGAGGGCGATTTCGTGGCCACCCGGGCCAAGGTCTGGCTCTCCGACGCCGGCCGCAAGAGGGCGATCGGCCTGTTCGAGGCGAGGCTCGACGAGACCTGGAAGCACCCAGTCCTGGGCTACTCGCTCTCCTACGCCCGGGCCCTGGAGCTGGAGGCCAGGCTGCTGGAGAAGGAGTGGAGCGGCGAGCCCGGGTTGTTCGCGAGGATGAGGCTCCGCTAACCGAGGAGGACGGGCGATGGTCGACGCCAGGTGGTGGCTGGTCTGCTACGACGTCCACGACCCGAAACGCCTCCGCCGCGCCGCCACGGTGATGGAGGGTGCGGGGCAGCGGATGCAATACTCCGTCTTCCGGTGCTGGATGACGCCGGCGCAGATGCACGAGCTGCGGTGGGAATTGACGCGGGTGCTGGAGCCGGAGGACGAGGTCCTGCTGATCCCGCTCTGCCCCCGCTGTGTGTCGGGGATGGAGACGACGCATTCGGCCAAGAAGCTGCCCGGCTGGCCCGACGAGCCGGAGGGCTTCCGTGTCGTCTGACGCCCGGCGGGCCGATTCAAGCGCCTGCGGGCGTCGCGCTAGGATTCCAGGCGTCCGATCGCTAAGATCGGACGGGGCATGGTGATCCGGCTCTTTGACAACTCGGGAGATGCTTGATTCATCCGAACCCGAATCCGTCCGCCGAGATGCGCCGAGCGGGACGTCGCACGAAAGAGGTCTACAGGCATCCCCGTGAGATCGCGGCCGATGCTTGAAAACCACCCCTTCACGCGGATCGCCTGCAAGGACTTACGACCGGGCGGTGATCCAGACGATGACGCCCTCGGGCGTTGAGCACGCGCACGACGACGCCGAGGGGGCGATGATCGTCCGCGTGATCCAGACGATGACGCCCTCGGGCGTTGAGCACATCAGCGACGGCGCGAGGTTGACGTGGAGCTGGAGTGATCCAGACGATGACGCCCTCGGGCGTTGAGCACGTCACTATGCCTCGGCCGGCGGCGGGAAGGTCGCGACGTGATCCAGACGATGACGCCCTCGGGCGTTGAGCACACCAGGGCCGAGAGCGCCGACGGGTCGATCGAGCCGGTGATCCAGACGATGACGCCCTCGGGCGTTGAGCACCGAGCGTGTACGTCCCGCCCGTCGCGGTGATCGTGAGTGATCCAGACGATGACGCCCTCGGGCGTTGAGCACTTGGTCAGCGCGGCCAGCGCGGCCTGGATCTGCGCCGTGATCCAGACGATGACGCCCTCGGGCGTTGAGCACAACGACCTGAGCCGTGACTTCCGACTTGCCGCCCGGTGATCCAGACGATGACGCCCTCGGGCGTTGAGCACATCCCGCTCGGCATCCCGGCCCTCGACGCCGCCGATGTGATCCAGACGATGACGCCCTCGGGCGTTGAGCACAGCACCGTCAAGGATAAGCCGCGGACCAAGGAGTGGAGTGATCCAGACGATGACGCCCTCGGGCGTTGAGCACTATGAAATCTGCGAGTAGGTTGTATGCCACAGGCCGGTGATCCAGACGATGACGCCCTCGGGCGTTGAGCACTCGATGGCGACCGGCGTCGAGGCGGCGAAGGTCGGGTGATCCAGACGATGACGCCCTCGGGCGTTGAGCACCCACGACCGGCGCCGGGGCCTCGGCCGCCGCGCCATCGGTGATCCAGACGATGACGCCCTCGGGCGTTGAGCACTTGCAAGTCGGCAAGAACACCCAACCGGCCCGATTCGTGATCCAGACGATGACGCCCTCGGGCGTTGAGCACCGGACGTCCCCGCCGCGGCCGCCGTCGCGTTCTCGAGTGATCCAGACGATGACGCCCTCGGGCGTTGAGCACCCCTTGCCCGCGCCGGACCTCGACCCCTCGGCCGAGGTGATCCAGACGATGACGCCCTCGGGCGTTGAGCACACCGAAGCCGGCGCCGCGCTGGCCGCGTTTGCCATGTGATCCAGACGATGACGCCCTCGGGCGTTGAGCACATCGAACCGGGGTAATCCGAGGCCCGATCATGAGGTGATCCAGACGATGACGCCCTCGGGCGTTGAGCACGGGTCGGGCCTCCCCCGTCGCCAGGGCCTCGCGGAGTGATCCAGACGATGACGCCCTCGGGCGTTGAGCACGCGTTCACGAACGCGGCCGCGGCCGTCGGGGCCGGGTGATCCAGACGATGACGCCCTCGGGCGTTGAGCACATGACGTTGAGCGGGCCGGTGAGGCTCAACCGGGGCGTGATCCAGACGATGACGCCCTCGGGCGTTGAGCACATTCGTGCGGGAGAGGCGGACGCATGAGCGACACGTGATCCAGACGATGACGCCCTCGGGCGTTGAGCACCCGAGGTACACCTTCCCCCCCGCGGCCTGGGGGCTGTGATCCAGACGATGACGCCCTCGGGCGTTGAGCACAAACCCGCGCGGGACGCGATCCGGCACCACAACGGGTGATCCAGACGATGACGCCCTCGGGCGTTGAGCACTCGACCACCCTCATCGGCGTCAGCCCCGCCCGGCTCGCGTGATCCAGACGATGACGCCCTCGGGCGTTGAGCACAAGACGATGGAAGACGCGCATCTCGGCGACGTCACGTGATCCAGACGATGACGCCCTCGGGCGTTGAGCACCGGTCCTGGCGAAAAACTCGTGGACGGCCCGCTTCGGTGATCCAGACGATGACGCCCTCGGGCGTTGAGCACAAGGGTCGCGGGTGATCTCGGATTACACGATCGAGGTGATCCAGACGATGACGCCCTCGGGCGTTGAGCACCGGCGGGTCGCGTCATGGTGCGAGGCGGTCATCCGGGGTGATCCAGACGATGACGCCCTCGGGCGTTGAGCACGACATCGTCGCCCAGTCGGCCGTCGCGATCGCGGTCGTGATCCAGACGATGACGCCCTCGGGCGTTGAGCACTCCTGGGGGCCCCGTCGCGGTTCTCGCCGGGGATGTGTGATCCAGACGATGACGCCCTCGGGCGTTGAGCACTCCTTGGCCATCCGTTTCCGCTCGTGGTCGATCTCGTGATCGAGACGATGACGCCCACGGGCGTTGAGCACGCGATCCTCCGACCCGACGAGTACGTCCGCTCCGCGTGATCGACACGATGACTCCCACGGGCGTTGAGCACAGCTCGATCCGACGTCCGGCCACCGTCGCCGGGTCGGGTGATCGAGACGTTGACGCCCACGGGCGTTGAGTAGAGTCCGTGGAGGACGCCCATCGGCGGGCTCGGGTGTCAACGATTGCGCGAAACCGATCCATCACCCGGCCGTCTCACCCGAGATGCCATGGTCCTCGCGGTCGGCGCCCAGGGGATCAGGGGAAGGCCTCAACGACCCTGGTAGACCATACCGGGACAGGTGTTAATGAAAGACAGCCAACGTTATCGTGCGTAATCATGATGGCAAACCTTGCCGAGACGACTTGGGGCCTGCCGTCACTCGTGCTAGTTACGGGTGCCACGCCCGGGCACCACCTTGCTCCCGGCGTGCCCCGCCGTCGCCGAGCCTTCGGGTCTCCCATCGCCCAGCCCGGCCTCGAACCGCCGGAGCCTGCGTTCCAGCTCGGCGGCCGACTCCCGGACCTTCCGCAGCGCCTCCTGCGCCTCCGCCAGGCGGGCCTTCAGACCGCCGTGGCCCGCGGCACCCGTCTTTCCTTCGAGCCAGCCGTCACCGGCCCACGCCCTGCTGCCGAAGCGGCGCAGCCACTCCTCGCCATGCCGCACGATCTGCCGCAGCCCGTCGGCCAGGCTCCTCGGGCCCCGGAACGCCCGGCCGCCCTCGCGGCGCGTCTGCGCCCGCCGTACCTTCTTGGGGATCGCCGCGACCAGTTCCTCCAGTGACCACCCCCGCTCGGCCGCCTTCCGCTGGAGCGAGTCGCGCCCCTCACCGGGCATGAGCATGAGCAGCTGGCGGACGTGCCTCCAGGGCAGCGGCATCCCCTCCGGGGTCCGAAGCTGGCAAAGCTCGTCGAGCTGATCGGCCGTGTACCGGGCTTCGAAGACGCGGGACTTGCGAATATTGTCGGCCCCGTGGCCCGTCTCATCGCACAGCTTGCGGACGGTTGCGGCGTCGAGCCTCGCCTCCTTGAGGCGGTCTCGGACCATGACCCCGAGGGCGTGGTAGGCGCGGAGCTGGGCCTCCGCCTCGGCGACCTTGTCCCGCCTCGCCCTTCCCGCCGTCTCGACCTTCGTGCCCTCGGCCTTGATCTTCGCCATCGCCGACATCTACTCCGGGGCTGGGGCTCGGGACCCTACCTCCCACGACCGACCCGGCAACTATGCCCGACCGGGGGCCAGCCGAGAAGGGGCCGATGCCGGTGTTGGGGTCTCCGGGGATGAGGGTCGGTCGACCTGACGTCCAAGGTCGTGCGAAGCGGCCGCAGAATAGCCGCCCGTGAGCGAGCGGACGGACGCGCCGGTGGGGAGGCGGGCCACCGGATGCCGTCGCCCCGGTGGCCCCGGCCGACGGGGTCGACTCGTCGCTGCGGCCGTCCGGCCACCTATCATCGCCGCTGTCCAAGACGTCGTCGGGCTCTGCCCTCTCATTCGCACTCCCCGAGAGGTTCGCTCGCGTCGTCCCCTCGACGCCGGCGAGACGTTCGACAGGGTCCTCGACGACGGGGCAGGGCAGGGGGGGGGCGATGTGAGCCTGATGCCGACCAGGCGCGCTCCGGGGCCCTTCCTCGGCGGCGGGATCGCCGATGCGATCTCCTCGAAGTCGCGTGGGCGAGGCCCGCGTAGAGCAGGCCGTCAACCGAGGCTCGCGGGCTGGTCTGGCCCGGGGCAGGGAGAGGCAGGCGGGTCGAGGGGAGGAACTCCCGCTACCGACCCTACTGTAGTGCCGCAGCCCGCCGAGCCCGGCGGTTGGGATCGACTGTTACGTCTCCGACCGCCAGAGTGGCCGTAGATGTGCAGCTCGGCCTTCGCCACGTACTTGTATGCGCCGGCAACTCGACTTACCGATCCCGGGTTTACGACCCGGCCCGCTGCGTCCTCGGCAGCACAGCGCACGGGGCGGCGACGGAGGGTGCGCTCACCCTGAAAGGTAGGCACGGAGGGCTGGGTGGCACGTGGGATCAAGCACTGCGGACCGATTCGTGAGGAAGGGGCAGCCTGGCTCGGACCACCGGCGCCTGTCGTAGGTCCCCTTGGCGACGGCGGTGACCTGCCGGTACGGCTGCCCTCCTCAAGGTTGAGGGGGAGAAGTCGCCCACCCGATGAGCCTCAAGTTCATGGCCTCCGTCTCCCCCGAGCCGTTCATCAAGGCATGGTTCCTGGAGGACTACCACTTACTACCACTTTCGGGCCGGACTACCACGCTCCTTCGCTGGTTTTCGCTCGCGTATGCTCGCCCTTGCTCACCAGGTCGGTTCGGTGTAAGGTGAAGCCTCGCAACGATCTCTAGGCAGTTCGGCCGGCGGGACGCGGGAGATTGTGGATCTGGATATCGCGGGTCCGAATCCCGTCAGCCACCCTTCACGAGACGGCGGCCGCCAGCCGCCGACCTTCGTCGCAGCCCGCTCGACGCATCGGGAGTCGGCTCCCACGGCAGACACCATGTCGCCGCGGGCCGATTTCCCCCTCCGGGTGCAGTCCGAGCACTGACATCGAGGCCCCGACCGCAGGGAGCATCCGGCCGTGCTCGCGTCGGCATTCCTCCGCCTTCCGGCCGCGGATCGATCCTCGGCCCCGCGTGGAGGCCGACGGGAGTCGTCGGCCCTTCGCGGTGTCGGGCACGCCACCGGTCTCTCAGCGAGTCGAGAACTTGTAGATGGTCGTCTGTGAGTATGTCTCCCCGGCGCGGAGGACCGCCGAGGGGAACTCGGACCGGTGGATCGAGTCCGGGTAGTGCTGGGTCTCCAGGCAGAACGCCTGGTGCCTGTTGTAGGTGACCCCGGCCTTGCCCTTGAGCTTGCCGTCGAGGAAGTTGGCCGTGTAGAGCTGCACGCCCGGCTCGGTCGTCGACACCTCCATCGCGCGCCCGCTCCCGGGGTCGCGGACCCGGGCGGCGAGCCTCGGCGACTTGCCGTCGCCCCGGACGATGTAATTGACGTCGTACCCCTTGGGTTCGCCCGCGAGCCGGTCGATCCGCAGGCCGATCGGGGTCGGCTCGCGGAAGTCCAGGGGTGTCCCGGCCACCGGGGCGATCTCCCCGGTCGGGATCAGGTTGGGCCCGGCGACGGTGTACGTGTCGGCGGCCACCATCAGCTCGTGCCCCAGGATCGGGCCCGAGGCGGGGCCGGCGAGGTTGAAATAGCTGTGGTTCGTCAGGTTGATCGGGGTGGCCTTGTCGGTCGTGGCGGCATAGTCGATCCGCAGCTCGTCGCGGTCGGTGAGCGAGTAGGTCGCGCTGACGGAGAGGTTCCCCGGATATCCCTCCTCGCCGTCCGGGCTCAAGTAGGTGAACTTGACCCCGGGGGGGCCGGCGCCGGTCTGGGGCTCGGCCTTCCAGACGACCTTGTCGAAGCCCTTGAGGCCGCCGTGGATGGAGTTGGTCCCGTCGTTACGGGCCAGGGTGTACGCCTTGCCGTCGAGCGTGAACTCGCCGCCGGCGACCCGGTTGGCCACGCGACCGACGGTGGCGCCGAAGTAGGGGTGGCCGGCCAGGTAGCCGGCCAGGTCGTCGAAGCCGAGGACCACATCCTCGACCTTGCCCCGACGGTCGGGGACCTCCAGGCTCGTCAGGATGGCGCCGTAGGTCGCGACCTTCGCGGTGATCCTGCCGTTGGAGAGGACGTACAGGTCGATCGGGGTCCCGTCCGGCAGCTTGCCGAAGGCCTGCTTCGTGACGCCGGCCGGGGCCGCGACCCCCCGGGCCCCGACGGGAGCGGGGGACCAGAGGAGGGTCGCGACGAGGGCGAGCGGCGGCAGATACGGTCGCATGGAGATCTCTCCGGAGGACGATGGCCGGGGTCGAGGCGGTCGCGGGAGGCCGGCGACTTTACCACTCGTAGGTCCACACATACGAGGTCAAGGTCGTCGCCCTGGGGTCGCCGAACGTGCGACCCTCCCGCTGCTCGCCGTCCCTCCAGACGTGGCGGAGGCCCTCCTGGAAGGGGATCGGGGCATCCTCGTGGAACCGGTAGGCCGAGAATCGGGACGACGAGCCGGGCCGGTCGGGGTCGCCGTGGGTCAGACCGGCGACCGGGTTGTGGTAGAGGCCGGCGTTGGAATAGTACGTGCCGAGGAAGTCGCCCTCGGTCCCCGACGAGATCCAGACGTGATCGTTCTTGCCGTTGAGGTAGGCCCGGAGGCAGCCTTCGAGGTCGTTGTAATTCGCGCTGATGCCCTCGAAGGTCACGGCGTCGAGCAGGCCCCTCCGCTTCGTGTCGAGGATCGGCAGCCCCTGGAGCGGGGCCGCTCGGACCTTCTCGAGCCGGTTCAGCCGGAGCCGGGCGGACGCGGGCAGGGTGATCCCACCGAGCTGGACGGGATAGTCCGTCAGGCCCCGGACGATCCACCAGAAGATCTGGGGCTCGCGGACCTCGGGGGCGAGCTTCGCCGTCACCTTGACCCCCTGGGCGAAGGGGATCTTGTCGGTGTTGTAGACGCCGCTGGGGCGTCCGGTCTTGCCGATCCGGCCCGTCCCCCACGGGGCCGCGTCGTTGCCCCAGCCGATCCCGTGGCCGAGGAACAGGCCCATGTCGATCCCCGGCCGCTCCTCGCCGTCCACGGAGACGCAGACCCGGGTGTCGCCCCAGCCGCGCCAGTTGCCCCCGAACCCCATGTGGGTCAACGTCCCGGCGCCGCCCTGTTCGAGCAGGACCTTCTCCTCGCCGGCGATCAGCTTCCCCTCCTTGCCCATCGTCCCGAAGAGCTGCATGGGCAGCGCCGCCGCCCGGCGCTCCTCGGGTCGAGCCTGCTCCGTCGCGTCGGCCCGCGCCCGGCCCGCCTTGGCCGCGAGCCCCGCAGAGCCGGACGCCGCCAGGACGATCCCGACGAGGCAAGGCGTCCTCGTCGGGCGGACCGGCCGCGCGATCGTCCGCCGCGACGGATGCGCATCCCGGGCACGAAGCCTCAGGGTTGCCCCCCGGCCCAGAACCCCATATGTTTGGTTTGAAGCGATTTCATTCTCAAGGATATCCTCGTCCCGTCTCGCCTTGGCCGAGGGCTGGGGGCCACCCCCGGCGTCCGAGGGCGAGCCGGCCGGCGCAAGTTGCAAGCTCACTTACTTTTGCGAGACCGGACCGATCGTGCCGATTGTGCGGGCGACGGCCGCAATTGGTCTCGCACTTGCCCGGTCGAGACCGTCCCCCGGATCTGGAGGATCGGGAAGAAAAGTCTTGAAAACCCAGACAGCTCATCTATCCTAGTCTTGCGAGTGGCAAGCAATTCGCCCGGTCTGATTAACCGGCAAAGTTTCGCTTGTCGGCGAACACTCTCAACGACCTTCTCTGGAGACGCCCGATGCGCCAATCGTTCCTGACCCTGGCTGCCGCCGCCGTCCTCGGCCTGATGCTGACCGCCGGCGAGGCCTCGGCCTGCCACAAGAAGAAGTGTGCGACGCCCGTCGTCTGCGCCCCCGCCCCCGCTCCGGCCCCGGTCCCGCCCCCGGCCCCGGTCGTCGAGACCTGCGCCCCGGCGAAGAAGCATTGCGGCGGGAAGAAGCTCTTCGGCCACCACAAGAAGCAGGCCGTGGTCTGCGCGGCCCCGATGGTCTACGAGACGGCCGCCCCGGCCTACTCGGCCCCGATGACCTACGCGGCTCCCCAGACCTACGCCACCCCGCAGGCTTACGCCTCGGGCCAGGGCTCCTGAACCCGGGCTCTCCCGAGCCGCCGGAGCGACGGCCGACCCCGACGGGTCGGCCGTCTTCATTTCCGGACGGGGGAAGCCGGCGGTGGGGTCGGCGAGACTCATGCGAGGCTCAGGAACCCGTCGCGGTCGAGCCGACCGGTCAGGCCGGTGTCGGCCCAATCGGGCCGGCCGGCCACGCGGGCCTCGACCCGGCCGGGCAAATCTTCGCCCAGGACCTGGCCCGAGGCGTCCACCACCCGGAGCGCGACCCCGGGGACGGGCAGGCCGACGGTCCCGGCCCGACCGCCCGGCTGGACGACCCCGTCGCGGTCGTAATCGGGCGCGGAGGCGGTCAGCAGGCCCAGCCCGGGGACTTCGAGCCGGGGCAGGTCGGGGTCGAGGGTCTCGAGCGGCGGGGGGGGAGACCTCCGCAGCCCGGCCGCGGCGGCTCCGGCCTGGAGGATCGCGAGCCGGACCTGGAAGAGCGACGGCGGGCCCGTCAGGGCCGGGCCGAAGGCGACCCGGATCACGCGACGGAGGCCCGCCGGCCGCTTGCCGAAGGCCCGACCGCCCCGGAAGCTCCAGATGCTCCCCCAGAGGTTGTCGAGATAGGCCGGGACGACCGCGACGTCGGCGCGACCCTTCAGGATCACCTCGAGCCCCCGGTAGAAGGGGCCGAGCAGGCCGTTCCTCGTGAGCTGGCCCTCGGGGAAGATGGCGACCAGCTCCCCCCGGTCCAGGGCCTCCCGGACGGCGACGATCGCCGCGCGCTGCGCCTTGGGCCCCGCGAACGGGACGGGGATCATCCCCGCGCGTCGGGCGAGCCAGCGGAGGGGTCGGTTCCGGAAGAAGCCCTCGTTGGCGAAGATCCGGCCGTGCCTCGGGCAGGCCGCGGCGAGGAAGAGGCCGTCGATCCAGGTGACGTGATTTACCGCGAGGATCGTCGGACCGAGCCTCGGCACGTTCTCCCGCCCCGTCACCCGGAACCCGTACCGGGGGGCGAGGGCCAGCCGGATCAGGGGCTGGATCAGCCGGGGGAGGAACAGGACGAACGCGGCGGCCGCCAGGGCGAGGCCTCCGACGGCGATCGCGATCATGGCGAGGGCGGGGCTAGGGGGCGACATCGCCGGCCGGTCCTCCCGCTCGGTGCCTGGAGAGGGCGGGCACCAGGCCGAGCAGGCCGAGCGCCAGCGCCGAGGAGATCAGGAAGACCGGGGCGTAGCCGCGGCCCAGGCCGACGACGGCCTCGAGGAAGAGCGCATCGCCCGCGACGCTCAGGTTGGAGACGGCCATGAAGATCGCGAACGTCGAGGCCGCCATCCTCGGGTCGGACGCCTCCATGGCCAGGACGCAGAAGAGGGCGTCGTTCCAGCCGTTGGCCATCCCGAAGGCGAAGGCCCAGGCCCCCGTGGCCGCCGGGCCGGAGGCGACGGCCTGGCCGGCGGTGGTCGCGGCCAGGGCGACGATCCCGGCCGCGAGCATCCCCCTCCGGCCGAGCCGGCCCTTCAAGGCGGGCAGGAGCAGGGCCCCGGCCGCCCGGCCGCCGTAGCGGGCCGCGCCGAACCAGCCGACGCCGTCCTGGTCGTAGCCGAGGGCGACGTAGTACCGGCTCAGGTTGAACTCGACCCCCAGCCCGATGATCCCATAAAGCGCCCCGAAGGCCAGCAGGGCGAGCCCGCCCGGCCGGAGCACGACGCCGAGCGCCTTCCAGTCGAACGCCTCGGCGACGTCCGGCCGGGCCCGCTCGCGGACGAGCAGGGCCAGGGCCATCGGCGGCAGGCCGAGCCCGGCGCAGGCGCGCAGGACGCCGTCGCTCCGGCCGGGGCCGATGCCGGTCCGGGCCATCCAGAGGCCGAAGCCGAGCGTGCACCCCATCGTCGCCAGGAACCGGGCGACCTGGACCAGCCCCTGGACCCGAGCCCGGTCCCCGGGCGGCGTCACGTCGACGATCAGGCCGTCCGCGCACGTGTCATACAGCGCCAGGCCGCCGACCGCGAGGAACGCCATCGCCGCGTAACCCGCCAGGCTCGACCCGGGGGGGACCGCCGTCAGGCCGAGCAGGCCGAGCGAGCCGACCGCCAGCCCCGCGACGATGAACGGCCGGCGGTGCCCCAGGCCGAGCGGGCTGAATCGGTCCGAGACCGGCCCGAGGACGAACTTGAAGACCAGGGTCAAGAGGACCGCCGTCTCGACGAGCCCGGCCTTCCGCTCGTCGACCCCGCCCGCGACCATGTACGCCTTGTTGTAGTTGACCAGGTACGCGACCACGACCCCCTGGAGCGCATACAGGCCGATCGCCAGCGCCAGCTCGGCCGGCCCGATCCGGGCGCCGTGCCCGCGGGTCATCCCGACGCCTCGACCGCCCGGTCGACGTGCGGGAGCCGGCCTTCGGCATACATGGCGCGGAACATCGCCTTGGCCCGCTCGGGGAGCCTCGACCGCTCGACCCGGGCGATCGTCTCGGCGATCGGGTAGTCGATCCGCTTCAGCTCGACCTTGTTGTCCTCGATGATCGCGTAGGCGGCCCGCGGGTCGCCGTCGCGCGGCTGGCCGACGCTCCCCGGGTTGACGACCACGGCCTCGCCGACCCGGAGGTTGAACTGCATGTGCGAGTGGCCGACGCAGACGATGTCCGCCTCGACGTTCTGGAGCCGCTTGGCCCAGGTCTCGGGGTCCTTCATGAGGTATTCGTCCAGGGGGTCGCGGGGGGTCCCGTGGACGAGGAGGAACCGCCTGCCCTCGATCGTGAACCGGCAGGTCAGCGGCAGGCGGAGCAAGTAGCGCCGCTCCTCGGGTCCGAGCGACTCCCACATCAGCGGGCGGGTCACGCGGGTCAGGTAGCGGTACCCGGTCTCGCCGACGACGGGGACCCCCTGCGCCACGCCGTGGTCGTGGTTGCCGCGGATCGCGTGCTGGACGTGGGCCATCGCCCACCGGACGCACGGCGCGGGGTCGGGCCCGTAGTCGACGAGGTCGCCGAGGCAGAGGCAGAGGTCATGCGGCTCGTCGATCGCCGCGAGGGCCGGCCAGTTGGCATGGATGTCGGAGACGATCAGGATTCTCATCCGGCCTCGCGTCCCTCTCGCGTCCGTCGGAGGACGACCCGGATGGGTCGCGGGAATACACCGGGGAGGTCGGTCGGGGGCTGGGGTAAAGGAGGAGCCCTTGGGGGGGAGTCAGGAGTAGGATGTCATAGGAGTTACGCAGTTGATGGCCTTTGTCCAGTAGGTGCACTCGCCGCACCGCACAGGATAGGCCGTTTGCCATCGTTTGGGCAAGACAACACGCGGCGCACCTACTGTACATGGGTGATCAACTGCGTAACTCCTATGTCAGAAGCACAGAGCACAGCGACGGTGTTGAAATCCGGGGTTCTTGACTCCCCTTTTCCGCGGAAAACCCCGGTTTTCAACACCGTCGCCTTTGGTCGTGCGGACATCCACGAGCGCAGAATAGAGCGAGCCCCCACGTCTGCCCCCGGCCCCCATATTGCCCATTCGCTCTCCTCGCTCAGCGCCGCCTCCCACGCGAGCGTCCCTAGCCCGTCGCGAGCCACTGGTCCTGCCAGAGCTGGAACATCAGGAGCGTCCAGAGCGGCTTGCGGTGGTCGCGAGACCCTTCCCGGTGCTCGCGGATTCGTCTGGCGACCTCGGCGGGGTGGAACAGGCCCTGGGCCCGCAGCCGGTCGGGGCCGAGGAGGTCGTCGAGCAGCGGCGAGAGCGGGCCGCGGAGCCATCGGGCGACCGGGATGCCGAAGCCCTTCTTCGGCCGGTCGAGGATCGCCGAGGGGAGCCGGCCCCGCGCGGCCTCCTTCAGGATCCGCTTGGTCCGGCCTCGGCCGTATTTGAACACGGCGGGCATCGCCTGGATAGAGTCGACCAGCTCGGCGTCGAGGAACGGGGCGCGGACCTCCAGGCCGCACGCCATGCTCGCGCGGTCGACCTTCGCCAGGATGTCGTCGGGCAGGTACGTATCCTGGTAGAGCCGGAGCGACCTCGACAGCGGGTCGAGCCCGGCCGGGAGCCGCCCGGCGCGGTCGACGTGCTCGTCCTCGACCGCGAACGCCCCCGGGTCGGCGAGCAAGGCGCGGATCTCCGGGCCCGAGAACGAGCCGAGCCACCGCTGATGGGCGAGCGAGGTCGCCTCGCCCGCGCCACGGAGGAACTGCTTGAGCTTGAAGTCGAGGCTCATGTTCCCCAGGTCGACCGGCATCCGGCCGACCGCCGCCTCGGCCATCGCCCGCGCGGCGCGGGGGAGCCGCCGGAAGACGGCCGAGGCGCGCTCGGCCCGGAAGGTCGGATACCCCGCCAGCAGCTCGTCCGCGCCGTCGCCGCCGAGCGCGACGGTGACCTCCTCGCGGGCGAACCGGCTCAGGAGGTGGGTCGGCAGGATCGACGCGTCGCCGAACGGCTCGTCGAGCCAGCCGGCGACCTCGGGCAGGAGCCGGAGCACGTCCTCGGCCGCGAACGTCCGCTCGCGGTGGTCGGTCCCCAGGTGGCGGGCGACCTCGCGGGCGTGGCCGCTCTCGTCGAAGCTCGGGTCGTCGAACCCGATCGAAAAAGTGCGGACCGCGCCCGCCGCCGAGAACTCGCAGGCCGCCGCCGCCACGCTCGACGAGTCGACCCCCCCTGAGAGGAAGACCCCCAGCGGGACGTCCGACCGCCGATGCCGCCCGACCGACGCCACCAGGTCCCCCCAGAACGCCCGCGCCGCCTCCTCGAACGGCAGGGCCGAGGCCGCCGGCTCGGGCGAGGTCCAATGGGGGGCGACCTCGACCCGTCCCTCTTCCCAGACCAGGGTATGCCCCGGCGGGAGCTTCTTCATCCCCTGCCAGATCGAGTGCGGCGCGGGGACGTACTCGTAGAAGAGGTAGCGGGCGAGCCCCCGAGGGTCGAGGCCGCGGCCGACCTCCGGGTGCATCAGGACGGCCTTCGGCTCCGATCCGAACGCCAGGCCGCCGCCGGGCAGCTCGGCGTAGACGAGCGGCTTCTGGCCCATCCGGTCGCGCGACAGGACCAGGCGACGCCGCCGCGAGTCCCAGATCGCCAGCGCGAACATCCCGTTGAGCCGTCGCGGGAAGTCGACGCCGTCCTGCTCATACAGGTGGACGAGCGACTCGGTGTCCGAGCCGGTCCGGAACGTGTGGCCGGCGCGGCGGAGGAGGTCGCGGAGGGGGAGGTCGTTGTAGATCTCGCCGTTGAAGGTGACGTGGACGGTCCCGTCCTCGTTCGCCATCGGCTGGGCACCGCCGCCGATGTCGATGATCGAGAGCCGGCGATGCCCGAGCGCGGCGGGGCCGTCGAGGTGGGTGCCCGAGCCGTCGGGCCCCCGGTGGGCGAGGGTCGCGGTCATCCGGGCGAGGGTCCCGGCGTCGGCCGGCCGGCCCTCGCCGTTCACGAATCCGGCGATTCCGCACATGGGGGTGCCGTCGAGGGGGCGGGGCTGGCTGGGCCGGACCGCTCCGGCCGGGGGCCCTTCCAGGCTAAACCATCCCCCGGCACCGGGATACCCCTCGGCCGTCGGGGGCGGCCCGGGCGGATTGCTTTCGGCCCGGCGTCGGCATAGGCTTTCCTGGTCCGAGGTCCCGGCCTCCTCTGCCGTTGCGCCTCGACGAGTCCCCACCGGAGAGAGGCCCGCCGATGGCGTCGTCCGACTACGATCCGACCGGGAGAGACCTCCCGCCCCCCCGGCCGACGACCCCCCCCGTCCGCCGCGGCTTCCTCCGCGTGCTCGCGGCGCTCGTCCTGATCACCGCGCTGGCGTATGGCGTCCCGTTCGCGATCGACCGCGCCGGCTATGCGTGGGAGTCGGGCCGGTCGCGGGCCGCCGCCGAGGCCCTCGCGCGGCTCGACGACGCGCAGATCATCGAGCGGTCGTCGCTCCTCTTCCGGATGGCGACCCAGGTGATCACCCCGGCCGTCGTCAACATCCGGACGACGATCGCCGGCCAGGTCGGCGCCCAGGGGCTCGGCTCGGGCGTGATCATCGACGGCGAGAAGGGCTACATCGTCACCAACGAGCACGTCGTCCGCGACGCCGCGGAGATCGTCGTCCGGATCGGCCGGTCGACCGAGGTCGCCGGCAGCCTGATCGGGGTCGACGAGCGGACCGACCTGGCCGTGCTCCAGGTCAAGGGCCCGGTCGGGTCGGCGGCGGCCTGGGGCGACTCGTCGAAGGCCGAGGTCGGCGACTGGGTCCTCGCCGTCGGCAGCCCGTTCGCGCTCGACCGGACCGTCACCGCCGGGATCATCTCCGCGACGGGCCGCCACGGCCTGGGCCGGGCCGACGCCTACGAGGACTACCTCCAGACCGACGCGGCGATCAACCCGGGCAACTCCGGCGGCCCGCTGATCGACCTGCGGGGCCGGGTCATCGGGATCAACACCGCGCTGTTCAACCCGACCAAGGAGGGGCAGGGGATCGGCCTGGCGATCTCGTCGGAGATCGCCTCGAAGGTCGCCGACCAGATCATCCGCAACGGCAAGGTCGTCCGGGCCTACCTCGGGATCGTCTCCGACCGCCTGAGCCCCGGGCTCGCGAAGGAATTGGGCCTGCCGCCGGACCAGGAGGGGGCGCTCGTCACCTCGGTCCGCCCCGAGAGCCCGGCCGGCCGCGCCGGGCTGTTGCCGAGGGACGTCGTCGTCGGGCTCGACGGCCGGGACGTGACCGACCCGGCGAGCCTCCGGGCCCGGGCCTTCACCCTGCCGATCGGCTCGGAGGTCCCCGTCGAGGTGTACCGGGGCGGGCAGCGGCGGACGATCCGGGTCGCCGTCGCGGCGATGCCCGAGCCGGTCGCGGCCAACCCGCCCGGGCTCGGCTTCGAGCTGGCCGAGGTCCCCCCCGACCGCGGCGGCGGCCTCGCGGTCGTCCGGGTCGCCCCGGGCAGCCCCGCGCAGGCGGCCGGGATGCGGGAGGGGATGCGGATCATCGCGGTCGGACGCAACCGGGTCCGGACCCGCGGCGAGTTCGAGGCGGCGGTCTCGCAGGGCGACCCGTCGCAGGGCATCCCCCTCGGGATCGATGACGGCTCCGGGCGGGTCGTCTTCCTCACCCTCGCCGCCCCGGGGACGCTCCGCCCCTAGCCGGCCCGTGAAGAGCTTCACGGCCCCGTCACGAAAACTCTTGACTTGGACACCTGGTTCGCGAGGCACCGCCGTGTCGCCCCGGGAGCGTCGGCGACGACTGAGCTTAAGGAGGCCCCGCAGACGTTCGAGGCCCCGGAACGGGCCCGGACGCCGTTGTCAAGGTGCTGGCGGCCTCGCAGGGGCTCGGGCCGGCGTCGGGGCGGGGGCCGTCCGGGGTTCTCACTGTAAATGCTAAAATCGTGCCACTTTACAAGACCGGGCCCGGCGACGCGGGGGCGCCGAAAAACTTGACGGAAAATGCCCGGCGGGTTATATTTTTCTCGGAACGATCGCACGCAAGGGCACGGCGACGTCGCCCGCCGGAGCGGAGTCCAGCTCCTCGACCCGGGGGCCTGCATCGCCCCAGGCCCGGGCCCGCCCCCTGGACTCAGGAGCCCCCGGTGCCCCTCTATCCGGACTCGACGCTCGCCGCGATCAAGAATGCGGTCGACATCGTCGCCCTCGCCCTCGACTACGGCCTGCCCTCGCATCGGAACGGGACCAAGCTCAAGGCGCTCTGCCCGTTCCACGACGACCACAACCCCTCCCTCGAACTCAACCCCGAGCGCCAGTCCTACAAGTGCTGGAGCTGCGGCGCGGGCGGCGACGTCTTCGCCTTCGTCCGCGAGATCGAGCGGATCGACTTCCCCGAGGCGGTGCGCATGCTGGCGGAGCGGGCGGGAATCACCCTGGAGGCGCCCGCCGGCGTCGCCGGCCCCACCGGGCCGTCGAAGACGGAACTCTTCGCGGCCAACGCCTGGGCCGAGGCCGAGTTCGCCGCCGCGCTCGGGCAGTCCGACGAGGCCCGGGCGTACGTCGAGGGCCGCGGGCTCTCGGCCGCGATGGTCGCCCGGTTCGGCCTCGGCTACGCGCCCGAGGCGCGCGACTGGCTCGCCCCGCGGGCCCGACGCGCCGGGTTCTCGGTCGAGGTGCTGGAGAAGGCGGGCCTGGTGGTCCGGCCCGAGGATAAGCCCCAGCTCCTCCGCGAGCGGTTCCGCGGCCGGCTCCTCTTCCCGATCCACGACGCGCGGGGGCGGACCGTCGGCTTCGGCGGGCGGGTCCTGCCGGAGGTCGAGGCGCGGATGGCCGAGGCGGGCCGGGGCGCGGCCAAGTACCTGAACTCGCCCGAGACGCCGCTGTTCAAGAAGAGCCGGAATCTCTACGGGGTCGACCTGGCGCGGGCCGCGGCGCGGTCGGCCGGGTGGGTCGGGGTGGTCGAGGGCTACACCGACGTGATCGCCGCCCACCAGGTCGGCCTGGCCAACGTCGTCGGCACGCTCGGGACGGCCCTGACCGACGAGCACGTGCAGATGCTCCGCCGCCTGGCGGGCCGGGCGGTCCTGGTCTTCGACGGCGACGAGGCGGGCCAGAAGGCGGCCGACCGCTCGCTCGAGCTGTTCCTCGGCCACGAGGTCGACGTCCGGGTGCTGACCCTGCCCGACGGGCTCGACCCGTGCGACTTCCTGCGGGCCGAGGGGGACGGGCCGTTCCGGGCGATGGTCGACCGGGCGGTCGACCCGCTCGCCTTCGCGATCGACCGGGCCGCGGCGGTGCACGACCTGGACTCGGCCGAGGGGGCCCGCCAGGCGGCGGAGCGGGTCCTGTCGGTCCTGGCGCGGGTGCCGTCGCGGTCGGCGGCGGGGCTGGACCTGAAGGTGGCCAAGGCGGTCGACACCCTCTCGACCCGGCTCCGGGTGCCGGTCGCCCTGCTGAACCGGCGGCTCAAGGAGCTCGCGGCCGGCCCGAGGCGGCCGTCGCCGGCCCCGGCCGTCGCCGCGGCGGTCCCCGGGGAAATCCCGGGGATTTCCCGGCCGATCGCCGTCGCGGCCCTTGACCCGACCGACCTCGAACTCATAAGAATTCTACTGAGCGACCCGGCGACGGTGGGCCCGCTGATCACGCGGGTGACGGCGGCCCAGCTCCGCGACTCCCCGCTCCGGGCGATCCTCCAGGCCTGCTACGACCTCCACGCGGAGGGCCGGGCGGCGACGGCCGACCTGGTCGCGGGCCGGCTGGACGACCCGGCGCTGCGGGGCCTGCTGGAGGCCCTGGCCGACCCGCCGGGGGCGTCGCCGATGAAGCCGGGATACGTCCCCGCCCCGGCCGACGTCCGGCTCGCGATGGTCCTCTCGACCCTCGCCGAGCGCGAGCGCCAGGGCCGGATCGCCGACCTCCGCGCCGCGCTCCGCGGCCTGGATATCGCGTCGTCCCCCGAGGAGTATCGGGCCCTGAGGGCCGAGCTCGACAGGCTCCACCACCGGCGCCCGGACACGAAGCATCGGTCCGCGTCCTGACCCCGCGCCCTTTGGGAGATCTCTGGATGGACAAGTTGGACGAGGGACTCAAGACGCTCCTCGACCTGGGCAAGCGCCGGGGGTTCCTCACCTTCGACCAGGTCAACGACTATCTCCCCGACGAGGCGAGCAGCCCGGACAAGATCCACGGCCTGCTCGAGTCCCTCGACGAGCTGGGCATCGAGCTGATCAACGAGGATGAGGCCGAGGCCCGGCTGGTCGCCTCGGGCGACACCGACGACGAGCCCGAGGAGCTCGTCGACGAGCCGGTCGACGACGACGACGGCGAGCTGACGCCGGAGGACCTCGACGAGATCTCGCGACGGATCGACGACCCGGTCCGGATGTACCTGACGCAGATGGGCGAGATCCCGCTGCTCTCGCGGGACCAGGAGATCGGCCTGGCCAAGAAAATCGAGATCACGCGTAAGCGGTTCCGCCGTAAGGTGCTCGAGTGCGACTTCGCGCTGAAGCTCGTGGTCGACGTCCTCCGCAAGGTCAACGACGGCGAGCTGCCGTTCGACCGGACGGTCAAGGTCTCGGTCACCGAGAACCTCGAGAAGGACCAGATCCTCGGGCGGATGCCGCTGAACCTGGCGACGCTCGACCACCTGATGACCTGCAACATCGGCGACTTCCGCAGCTTCCTCCGCGCCAAGGGGGACAAGCCGGCCCGCCGGGCGCTGCGGCGGAGCCTCAAGGTCCGCCGCCGCAAGGCCGTCACCCTGGTCGAGGAGCTCTCGATCCGGACCCAGAAGGTCCAGCCGCTGATGAAGCGGCTCGAGCAGGTCTCGGCCCGGATGCTCGAGCTGCTCACCCAGCTGGAGGACGACCGCGCCGGGCTCGGCGGCAAGGAGGACCGCGCCAACCTGGAGAAGGAGCTCAAGGACCTGATGCTCATGACCCTCGAGACCCCCGAGTCGCTCCGGCGGCGGGTCGAGGCGATGAACGACCGGTTCAAGGAGTACGAGCAGGCCAAGCGCGACCTCTCCGGCGGCAACCTCCGGCTGGTCGTCTCGATCGCCAAGAAGTACCGCAACCGCGGCCTCTCGTTCCTCGACCTGATCCAGGAGGGGAACACCGGCCTGATGCGGGCCGTCGACAAGTACGAGTACCGCCGCGGCTACAAGTTCTCGACCTACGCGACCTGGTGGATCCGCCAGGCGATCACCCGGGCCATCGCCGACCAGGCCCGGACGATCCGGATCCCGGTCCACATGATCGAGACGATGTCCAAGCTCCGCAACGTCTCGAAGAAGCTCCTCCAGGAGAAGGGCCGCGAGCCGACGATCGAGGAGACGGCCAAGGCCGCCAACATCACGATCGAGGAGACGCGGCGGGTGATGAAGATCAGCCGGCACCCGATCTCGCTCGACCGCCCGGTCGGCGAGAGCGAGGACAGCTACTTCGGCGACTTCATCGAGGACGAGGCGGCCGAGAGCCCGATCAACGCCGCGACGCAGGAGATGCTCAAGGAGAAGATCGACAGCGTCCTGAAGACGCTGACCTACCGCGAGCGCGAGATCATCAAGCTCCGGTACGGCCTCGGCGACGGCTACACCTACACCCTGGAGGAAGTCGGCCGGATCTTCAAGGTGACCCGCGAGCGGGTCCGGCAGATCGAGGCCAAGGCCGTCCGCAAGCTCCAGCATCCCGTCCGGAGTCGACAGCTCGAGGGCTTCCTCGAGAGTACCGGCTGACCCGGCGACCTCGACCGCCGGCCGACCCATCGGGGTCGGCCGGCGGTTTTTTGTCGGCGAAGGGCGCCGTCGTCCGCGAGAATCCCCCCTCGAATCCGGCCCGGCCGGGGCACCGCCCGGTGCCCGGCCCCGGCTCCGGGGGGACGGCCCGGCCGGGCCGACGGAGGCCGGGCCCACTCACCGAGGAGCGCACCGACCATGGCCGCGACCGCTTCCACCCTCCGCGACCTCCACCAGCTCCACCAGCGCGCCCGGGCGCTCCGCGACCGCATGACCTCCGCCCCCAAGACCCTCGCCGCCCGCCAGGCCGCGCTGGCCACCCGCACCGCCGCCGTCGAGGCCGCCAAGAAGGCCCTCCAGGACGCCAAGGCCAGGATCAAGAACCGCGAGGTCCAGGTCCAGGCCCTCGCCGGCAAGATCGACGACCTCACGGTCAAGCTCAACTCGGTCAAGAAGAACGAGGAGTACAAGGCCCTCCAGAACCAGATCGCCCACGACCGGGCGGCGATCGTCAAGATCGAGGACGAGATCCTCGACTCGATGGGCGGGGTCGAGGCGCAGGCCGGCGACCTCGCCAAGCTCGAGGGCGAGGTCAAGGCCTTCGCCGCCGAGGTCGCCGCCCTCACCCAGCAGATCGAGGCCCAGGCCGGCGAGCAGAAGGCCCAGCTCGCCTCGCTCGAGACGGCGATCGTCGAGGCCGAGTCGGTCATCCCCGAGGACGACCGCGACCGCTACAAGCGCACCGTCAAGCAGAAGGGGGCCGACGCCCTGGCCCACGTCGACTCGGGCGCCTGCTCCAACTGCTACGTCTCGATCACCCACCAGACGATCAACGAACTCATCAACAACAACGGGATGATCTTCTGCATGACCTGCGGGTGCATCCTCTACCTCGCCGAGGAAGACTACCCCAACACCCGGCGGTCGGGGCGATGACCCCCGAGGGGTCTTCCGTGGCAACCTTCTGGCGTTGAATCATCGGTCCGGTCACGTCGGCCGGACCCCGCCGGATCGGCCGACAGGCGGCGAGGAACTGATGACCCGCGATTACCACGTCGTCATCGAGCGCGATCCCGAGGGCTACTTCGTCGGGTCGGTGCCCGAGCTGCCCGGCTGCCATACGCAGGGTCGGACGCCCGATGAGCTGGCCGAGCGGATCAAGGAGGCGATCGCCCTCTCTCTGGAGGTCGAGGGCGATGCCGCCGAGCCGCTCGATTTCGTCGGGATCCGGCGGATCACCGTCGGTCCATGAGCATGGGCCCGGCCCTGATCGGCCAGGCGGACGCCGACGCTTCCGGTCCGCGAGCGAGGTGCGAGGCCTTCGCCTCGCCGCTCCGAGAAGGTCATCGCGACGAGTCGCTCCCCTGCCGGATCCGCTCCCGACGAAGACTCCGGCTCAGCCGGCGCGGGCGACCGGGAGCAGGTAGAAGGCGATCGCCAGGATGACGTAGATCATCAGGAGCATCGCCCCTTCGAGCCAGTTCGACTCGCCGTCCTCGGCCGCCATCCGCGCGAGGATCGCCGCGAGGATCACCGAGACGACCTCGAACGTCGAGAAGAGCAGGTTCATCGGCCCGAGCGTCGGCCGGAGGTAGCTGGCGATCACCAGGACCGGCCCGACGAAGAGGGCCACCTGCAGCGCCGAGCCCAGGGCGATCCCGACGGCCAGGTCCATCTTGTCCTTCATCGCCATCAGGATCGCCGTCGAGTGCTCGGCCGCGTTGCCGACGATCGCCACGACGATCACGCCCATGAAGACCTCGCTGACGCCCATCGACCGGCTCGCCGCCTCGACGGCCCCGACGAGGATCTCGCTCATCCAGGCGACGAAGCCGGTGGCCACGACCAGCACGGCCGACGAGCGGCGGAGGCCCCAGAGGGCCACGGCCTCCTCCTCGGCGGCGGCCCCGGGCTGGCCCTCGGCCCGGCCGAAGAGGGCCTTGTGCGTGCCGAGGTTGAAGACCAGGCTCAGGCCGTAGGTGATGATCAGGACGACGCTGACGGAGAGGCTCAGGCGGTGTTCCAGCCCCGGCTCGTTCGGCCCGACGACCGCGTGGAAGAGGGCGGGGATGAGCAGGCCGACCGAGGCGAGGACCATCAGGGTCGACCCGCTGCCGGCGACCGTCCGGTTGAACCGCTGGATCGGGTGCAACAGCCCCCCGGCGAGCAGGGTCGCCCCGAGGACGAGCAGCAGGTTGCCGATGATGCTGCCGGTCAGCGAGGCCTTGACCACGTTGTCGAGCCCTCGACGCATCGCCAGGAGGGCCAGGATCAGCTCGGCGGCGTTGCCGAAGGTGGCGTTCAGGAGGCCGCCGATCCCGGGGCCGAGCTTGTGCGCCAGCGACTCGGTCGACCGCCCCATCAGGCCGGCCAGGGGGACGATCGCCAGCCCCGCGGCCCCGAACCGGACGACGGCGTGGAGGTCCAGGGCCGAGGCGGCGATCGCCGCGGGGACCGCCGCGAGCATCCAGGTCTCCCACCCCCAATGCCTCGGGTCGATGGCCGTCGGGGGCTTCGGCGGGCCGCCGGCTTGGTTGACTCTGTTTCGGGACACGAGATAATATCTCCGTTGGGTCGCCGCCCGGGGGACATCCGGGGTCGATGTGCGTGAGGGACGAGGGCGGCCCAGGACTTCGGGACGACAGGCGAGGGGACTTTCATGGCCGGCAATCTCGTGGAGTTTACCGACGCGAACTGGGGCTCGGAAGTCATCGACTCGGAGGTCCCGGTCCTGGTCGACTTCTGGGCCCCCTGGTGCGGCCCGTGCCGGATGCTCGCCCCGACGATCGAGAAGCTGGCGGGCGAGCTCCAGGGCAAGGTCAAGATCGGCAAGATGAACACCGACGAGAACCAGGAGACCCCCGGCGGCCTGCGGATCTCGGCGATCCCGACCGTCCTGGTCTTCCAGGGCGGCAAGGAGGTCGAGCGGCTCGTCGGCGTCAATACCGAGGCCAAGTTCAAGGCCGCCCTCGCCAAGCTGGGCGTCGCCTGATCGACGGACCGCCCGGCCCGGGCCGACTCGCCCGCTAGCCTGCACGTCCCACGCCGAGCCTCCGACCCGTGAAGATCAAGGTCTGCGGCCTGACGACCCGGGCCGATGCCGAGGCCTGCCTGGCCTCCGACGTCGACTGGGTCGGGCTGAACTTCCACGCCCCCTCGCCCCGGGCCGTCGACCCGGGCCGGGCGGCCGAGATCCGCGCGGCCCTCGCCGGCCGGGCCGAGGCCGTCGGCCTGTTCGTCGACCGGCCGCCCGCCGAGGTCGTGGCGATCGCCGAGGCCGTCGGGCTCGACGCCGTGCAGCTCCACGGGTCGGAGCCGGCCGACGACCTGCCCCGCCTCGGGGGCCTGCGGGTCATCAAGGCGTTCCGGCTGGCGGGCCCGGGCTCGGTCGCCGAGATCCGGGCCTTCCTCGACCGCGCCGGGGCCCTCGGCCATCCGCCGTACGCGATCCTGGTCGACGCCCACGTCCCGGGCGAGCTCGGCGGGACGGGGGTCGCCATCGCCGACGGCCTGCTCGCCCTGATCCCGGCCCACCCCCGGCTGATCCTCGCGGGGGGGCTGACCCCGGAGAACGTGGCCGACCGGGTCGCGCGGGTCCGGCCCTGGATGGTCGACGTGGCGAGCGGGGTCGAGTCGAGCCCGGGCCGGAAGTGCCCCGGCCGGGTCGCGGCCTTCGCGGCCGAGGCGAGGCGGGGCGGGCTCACTCGACCGTGACGCTCTTGGCCAGGTTCCTCGGCTTGTCAATGTCGCAGCCGCGGAGCCGCGCCACGTGGTACGCCAGGAGCTGGAGCGGGACGACCGCCAGCAGCGGCTGGACGACCTCGGGGACGTCCGGGATCGGCAGGAAGACGTCCGCGAGCCGGATCAGGTCGTCGTCCCCCTCGGTCCCGACGGCGATCACCGGCCCCTTGCGGGCCCGGACCTCCTCGATGTTGCTCAGCGTCTTGGCGTGCAGCGCCCCCCTCGGGGCGACGAAGACGCTGGGCGTCTCGGCGTCGATCAGGGCGAGCGGCCCGTGCTTCATCTCCGAGGTCGGGTACCCCTCGGCGTGGAGGTAGCTGATCTCCTTGAGCTTCAACGCCCCCTCCAGCGCGACCGGGAAGTGGAGGTCGCGGCCGAGGAACAGGACGCTCCGGGCCTCCGCCAGCCGCTCGGCCGCCTGGAGGATCGCCGCCTCGGATTCGAGGACCCGGGCGATCGCGTCGGGGATCGCCTCGATCGCGTCGACCACCGCGAGGCCGGCGGGGAACGAGAGGTGGCGGAGCCTCCCCAGGTGCAGGGCCAGGAGGGTCAGGACGGCGACCTGGGCCGAGAACGCCTTGGTGCTGGCGACCCCGATCTCGGGCCCGGCGTGGAGGTAGATCCCGCCGTCGGCCTCGCGGGCGATCGTCGAGCCGACCACGTTGCATATCGCCAGGGTTGGGTGCCCCTGCCGCTTCGACTCGCGGAGCGCCCCCAGGGTGTCGGCCGTCTCGCCCGACTGGCTCAGGACGAAGACCAGCGTCCGGTTGTCGAGCGGGGCGTTCCGGTAGCGGAACTCCCCCGCGTACTCGACCTCGACCGGCAGGTGGGCCAGCCGCTCGATCAGGTACTCGCCCACGAGCGCGGCGTGCCAGCTCGTCCCGCAGGCGGCGAGGACGACCCGGCGGACCTGGCGGAGGTGGCGGGGCGAGAGGTTCAGCCCGCCGAACTGGGCGGTCCCCTCGGCGCGACGGAGCCGGCCCCGGCAGGCGTCGCGGACCGTGTTCGGCTGCTCGCGGATCTCCTTGAGCATGTAGTGGGCGTGGTCGCCCAGCTCGTCGGCGTCGGGGCGCCAGTCGATCCGGTCGATCCTCGGGGTGATCGACCCGCGCTCGCGGTGGTAGATCTCGAAGTCGTCCGGGGTGAGCCGGACGACCTCGCCGTCCTGGAGGAAGGCGACCCGGGCCGTGTGCGGGGCGATCGCCGAGGGGTCGCTGGCGAGCAGGTGCTCGCCGTCGCCGAGGCCGACGACGAGCGGGCTGCCGAGCCTCGCCCCGACGACCTGGCCGGGGCAGGCCGGGCTGATCACGGCCAGGCCGTAGGTCCCTTCGAGCCTCGGCAGGACGCCCCGGACGGCGCCGAACAGGTCGTCGCCGTCGCCCAGCTCGCGGGCGATCAGGTGGGCGATCACCTCGGTGTCGGTCTGGCTCCGGAAGGCGACCCCGTCGGCTTCCAGGCCCCGCCTCAGGTGGACATAGTTCTCGATCACGCCGTTGTGGACGACCGCGACGGCCGACCTCCCCTCGCCGCCGACGTGGGGGTGGGCGTTGGCGTCGACGGGCGGCCCGTGGGTCGCCCATCGGGTGTGGCTGATCCCGCACGAGCCCGTCGCCGGGTCGGCCGCGACCGCCTCCTCGAGGACCCGGACCCGCCCGGCCTTCTTGCGGACGACCATCCCCCGGCCGTCCAGCGTGGCGAGCCCGGCGCTGTCGTAGCCGCGGTATTCGAGGCGGCGGAGGCCCGCCAGGAGGATCGGGCTCGCCTCGTGCCCGCCCGTGTAGCCGACGATCCCGCACATGGTCCGGTGGACTCCCGATGACGCGGCGGACTGCCCCGCCCGCCCCGAGATCGACCGGGCATTGCCCCGTCAGGTCTCGAGCGAGAAGGGCGTGAAGTCGGTGTCGTAGTCGTAGTAGTCCTCGCCCTCGGCCCGCTTGAGGAAGCCGACGACCCCGTAGGTGATCGGGGTGGCGACGACCTCCCAGCCCACCTTGAGACAGTAGTTCGCCGCCATGACGACCACGATCTTGTCGGGGGCCCAGACGCCGAGCCAGGCCACCGGGTAGAAGATCGCCGAGTCGGCCGCCTCCCCCGCGATCGTCGACCCGATCGTCCGCATCCAGAGGTAGTTACCCCCCGTCATGACCTTCATCCGGGCCATCACGAACGAGTTGACGAGCTCGCCGCAGAAGAACCCGAGGATCGAGGCCAGGACGATCCGCGGGGCGTTGCCGAAGACCGTCTCCCACGCCGCCTGCTTCCCCTCGGCCGCCCACGACGCCTCGGGGGGGAGCCGCAGGACGACCCAGCTCAGCCCCGCCGCGAAGACGATCGCCCCGAACCCGCACCAGACCACCTTGCGCGACCGGGCGTAGCCGTAGACCTCGGTCAGGATGTCGCCGAAGAGGTAGCTGATCGGGAAGAAGAGCACCCCCGCGCCGAAGGTGAACCCCCCCGGGCCGAACGGGAAGCCGTGGAGGGTGACCCGCTTGGGGGCCGAGATGAAGTTGGTGCAGAGCAGGACCGCGACGAAGGCGGCGAGGATCAGGTCGTAGTACTTGTACGACCGGGCCGGCCGGGTCGTCGGGGCCCGCGCGGGGGGCTCGGGGTCGGGTGTCATCGGGTCGGGTGTCGCCGGGGGTCCGGGTGGGCCAGGCCGAAGGGCGGAGGCGGGACGATCGGGCGGGGGAGGAAGAGCGGATCAGGGTCGATCGCGGGGCAGGTCCCACCGGTCGCGGGGGCGCCGGGTCCGTCGGCTGAGGACCAGGCCGATCCCGACGAGGACGAACCCGGCCGTGAACCCGGCGTAGAACGGGTACTCGGCCGGGTAGCCGAGCGCCGACAGCCCGCGGCCCCGGACCCGGAGCACCCCGAAGACGCAGAGGACCTGGAGGAGAGGCCCGACGAGCCGGAGGATCGTCCCGAGTCCCGGTCTCATCGGCCTCCCCCCGGTGGACGGCCCTGCGGGCCCGCCGGCCTGCGGATCGATCAGAGCTTCGGCAGCTCGAAGCCGGGCCGGGCCTCGCGGGCGAGCAGGGCGTTGGCCTCGGCGTCGTTCTTGAACGTCTCGGCCTCGGTGTCCCACTGGAGCTTCCGCCCGACCTTCCAGGCGATGTTGCCGAGGTGGCAGGTGTTGGTCGACCGGTGGGCGATCTCGATGTCGGCGATCGGCCGCTTGCGGGTCTTGAGGCAGTCGAGGAAGTCGGCGACGTGCGCCGGCCCGCCGTCGTCCTTGGCCTTGAACTGCGACGGCTGGAGGTCGATCTTCCGGGTCGGCCGGTCCCCCTGCACGAGCTTGATCCCGTAGGGGAGGATGGTCTTGTCGGGGATGATCTCGTGGCCCGAGCGGTCGAGCATCAGGCTGCCGTCGGTCCCACAGAACAAGATCCCGTACTCGTGGCCGTTGAACTTCAGGCCGTTGCCCTTGCGCATCGAGTAGGTGAGGGTGCAGCCGGGGAAGTCGTAGACGACCTGGAGGGTGTCGGGGGTGTCCCGGTTGTCGTCGGTGGTGACGATCCCGCCCGCGGCGCTGACGGCCTGGGGGCCCTTGGCGTCGAGCGCCCAGAGGGCGATATCATTGAGATGAACACCCCAGTCGCTCATCATCCCGCCGGCGTAGTCGAAGAACCAGCGGAACAGGAGGTGGAACCGGTTGATGTTGAACGCCCGCCTGGGCGCCGGGCCGAGCCAGCGGTCGTAGTCGACGTAGGGGGGGGCCTCGGAGTCGGCGGGCCGGCCCATCCCGGTCGGGCTGATATTCTCGTAGTTCCAGGTCTGGATCCAGAAGACCTTGCCGATCTTGCCCGAGCGGACGGCCTCGACCGCCTTCTGGAAGTTCTCCGACGACCGCTGCTGGGTGCCGACGGCCATCACCCGGTCGAACTTGCGGGCGGCGCGGATCATCGCCTGGCCCTCGGCGACGTTGTGGCCGACGGGCTTCTCGACGTAGATGTCCTTGCCCGCCATCGCGGCGTGGATCGCCGGCAGGGCGTGCCAGTGGTCGGGCGTGGCGATGACGACGGCGTCGAGGTCCTTGCGGTCGAGCAGCTCGCGGTAGTCGCGGACGGCCAGCGGGGCGTTCCCCTTGGCCTTCTTGATCCGGTCGGCCGTCTCGCCGGCGTGGCGGTCGTCGACGTCGGCGACGGCGATGAAGTCGACCTCACCCCGGGGCAGGAAGGCGTCGAGGAGCTGGTTGCCCCGGCTCCCCGCGCCGATCAGGGCGAGCCGGACCTTGTCGTTGGCCCCGAGGGCGGTTCGGCCCGAGGCCAGGACCGCGACCGCCCCGGCGGCGGTCGTCCCGACGAACTCACGACGCGAGACCTGTTCGATGCTCATGGGTGGTTTCCTCGATGGGACCGACCGGCGGGGACGTGGCGGGGGCCACGACCGGGCGGCCCGGTCGCGACGGACACCGATCCGGCCGATCCTACCGCCCCGATCCCCGCGCCGCCAGGGGGGCGGGCCGGCATTGCCTCCGGGCATCGACCCGCCGCGCGGCGGCCCTGCCGGTTGACGTTCGTCTCCGGCGGACTTAGGCTGGAGGCCGTCGATCCGAGGGACCCCCGGTGGGACGCGAGGTGGCCGATGGCGATGCGCGAGACCTCCTGGGCGATCGGGCCGGCCCTGGCCCTGGGCATGGCCGTGGCGACGGCCGCCGACGGGCAGGTCGTCGCGTCGCCGGGCAACCCGAACCAGGTCGCGGCGAAGGTCGAGCGGGCCCCGCTCTACCTGACGGCGCCCGACCGATACCGGGTCCCGCTGGTCCTGGAGCCGCTCCGCAAGGTCTCGCTGATGACCCCGGCCGACGCGGTCCTCCGGACGATCGCCGTCCCGGTCGGGGCGAGCGTCCGCGAGGGGCAGGAGCTCGCCCGGCTCGACTCGAACGGGCCGCTGGCCCGGCTCCGGATCGCGATGGCCAGCGTCAAGGAGATGCAGGCCGAGCTCCAGGCCGCGAAGCAGGGCCCCGTCGCCCCCTCGGCGGCGATCGTCGAGGCCCGGCTCGACGCCGCCAAGGCCCGCGCCGAGCTCGCCCAGATGGAGGTCGACTCCTGCGTCCTCCGCGCCCCGTTCAACGGCCGGGTGATGGCGGTGGGGGTCAGCCCCGGCCAGTACCTGGCCAAGGGGGCGGCGATCCTGGAGATCGACGACATCACGAGCGTCCGGGTCCTCCTGCCGGTCGACCGGACGACCGTGGCCGTGGGCGGGTCGGTGAACTTCACGGTCGAGGGGGCCGGCGTGACGGGCCGGGCCCAGGCGGTGTTGCCCCTGCCCGAGGGCCAGGCGACCCTCCGCGAGCTGGTCGCCCCCCTGGCCGCGGCCTGGGTCGTCGTGCCCAACCCGTCGGGCACGCTCGAGCCCGGCCAGCGCGCCCAGAGCCCGTTCCTGCCGAATGCCCCGATCGCGGGAGTCCCCTCCTACTCGATCGGGCGGGACGGGGAGAACAACCCGATCGTCCAGGTGGTCCGCGCCGAGCGGGTGACGGACGTCCCGGTCCGGGTCCTCGGGGCCCTCGGCCCCGACCGCTCGCAGGTCTCGGGCCCGTTCCGGACGAGCGACGTCCTGATCCAGACCTCGTCCGTCCCGCTCCGGGCCGGGACGTTCATCCGGTTCAGCGACGCCCAGGCCCCCCGGGGCGTCGAGGGCCAGCCCCCGCCGGCCGACCAGGTGGGCGAGTCCGCCGAGGTCGCCCTGCCCGGCGGCGTCGCCCCGATCGGTGCCGGAGGCAGGCCCAGGCCCGCCCCCGCCGCCCCCGGCTCGCCCCGGCCGAGCCCCGGCGGGACGGCCGTCCCGTTCTGACCCAAACCTCCCGGCAAGGCACCACGGCCCGCGACCCGATCGGGCCCGCCGGTCGCCCCCCGGCCCGACGCCTCAGCTTTCCGGCGACGGAATGTCGATAAACGCTAAAGCCACCCGGGTCGGGCGTCCGAAGACAAGGAGTGTCGCGTCTGACGATCCTGCGGGTTCGTCGGATCGTGCCGGGACTTGCGGCGGTTCCGAACCTCGGACTACGGGACAGGACGACCCGTGGCCCTCGATCCCGACGATCGCCCCGCCCTCCCGCGAGGCCGGGTGCGTCCGCGCCCACCCTTCGAGGAATGGAGTCCGACGATGAACCTCTGGGCGATCCTGAAGCGGGCCTGCGGCCTGGACACCGAGGGCGGCCGGGCGACCGCTCCCCGGCGAGTCGGGGCGAACCGGCGACGGCCGGGCATCGACCCGCTCGAAGGGCGACGGCTGCTCTCGGCCTCGGTGAACGACTTCCCCTTACCCAAGACCAACTTCGAGCCGGTCGGCCTTGCCCCGGCGGCGAACGGGTCGATGTGGCTGACGGAGATCCCCAACACGTTCGGGCTCGACCTGTCGGGGCCGCCCCCGCTCCAGTCGCTCGCCAAGGTCGCCCCGACGGGGTCGATCGTCGACGTCCCGCTGCCGCCGGGGGTCGGACCCCGGGCGCTGGCCGCCTCGCCGGACGGCAGCCTCTACTTCACGGCGTACTCGAACGACGGCGGGCACGCCCGGCCGCTCGGGATCGACCGGGTCGCCCCCGACGGGACCGTCAGCGTCGTCCCGCTCTCGCAGCCGATCTCGGGCCCCTCCGGGATGACCTTAGGGCCCGACGGCAACCTCTGGCTCGTCGCCGGCCTGCCCGACCCTGACGCCCCGCCCGCCCCGCCGACCCCGGCCCGTCGGACGATCGACCGGGTCACGCCGGCCGGCGTCGTCACCGAGTTCCCGGTCGTCCCCGGCGTCACCGGCGCCATCGCCTCCGGGCCGGATGGCAGCCTCTGGTTCCCCGAGCTGAACAACGGCATCCCGACGATCGCCAAGATCACGACGTCCGGCACGGTGACCGAATACCCGCTCCCCCCGGCCGACGCGGGCAGCGTCAAGATCGAGAACCTGACCGCCGGGCCCGACGGCAACGTCTGGTTCACCGAGCGCGCCACCAGGCAGGGGGTCCAGCCCCAGATCGGCAGGGTGACGCCCGCCGGGGTCATCACCGAGTTCCCGACCACCCCGAGCTCGTACCTCGGGGCGATTACCCCCGGCCCCGACGGCAACCTCTGGTTCACCGAGCAGGTCCTCCCCGACATCCACGGCGGGTCGGCGAACCGGCTCGCCACGATCACCCCGGCGGGGACGATCACCGAGATCCCGACCCCGACCTCGAAGGGGAACCCCGGCTCGATCGCCCAGGGGACCGACGGGACCCTCTGGTTCGCCGAGATCGCCAACGGGATGGTCGGCCGGGTGACCTATTCGCCCCCGCCCACGGTCACCAAGATCCTCCGGATCGACCCGAAGCACAAGCCGACGCAGGTGATCCTGGCCTTCAGCGGCGACCTCGCCCCGGCCTCGGCGCAGGACGTGAACAACTACACGATCTCCGCCGCCCTGCCCGGCCAGGGTCGGGGCCCGTGCGGCTGCCCCGCGACGTGTGGGACCACGCCGACGCCGACCGGCCCGACCGTCGGGATCGATGCGGCCGTCTACGACTCCGTGTCGCGGACGGTGACCCTCACCATCCACGGGGCGCTGAGCCGTCGCGGGCTCTACCAGATCCGGGTCCACGGCTCGGCCCGCGGCGGCGTGGCCAACAACGACGGCGTCCTGCTCTCGGGTGACGGCTCGGGCAAGCCCGGCAGCGACTACGTCACCCTCATCCCCGCCTCCGGCCACCGCCCCCGCCGCTGATCGGGACCGTCCCGGGGTTGGCTTCGTTCCGTCGCCGGGCCTGCGTCCCGGGGCACCGGGGCGGTCGTCGATTGGCTTCGGTCGGCACCTGGCCAGCGGGGCGGATTGGGTTCGTTCCGTCGCGAGGCACTCGCCGCGTCGCCGGCTCGATCGGCCCGTCCATCCTGGGTGGGGATTGGGTTGCTCTGAAAGTCCCCCCGTCCTCTGAGGTTTTGTTCACGCCGCGACCTCGGTCTGCAGGTCGTGTCCCAAGATTATTGAGGTAGGCCCAACTCCAAGTTATTTTGAGCGTTGCGATCAATGATCCCGTTTCCCGTCACCATTTCGGCTGGCCTCCTCCCATGGACGATCTCTCGCGCTTCTGCT
>JAABUQ010002115.1_pt1 | contig 40237 bp, 30 predicted proteins | sample 5560001 | NCBI WGS metagenome assembly JAABUQ01 (sample SAMN10711888, study PRJNA513371) | rock metagenome | isolation source: Antarctica rocks | place: Antarctica: Victoria Land, Finger Mt nord | collected 2015-12-18
CCACGCGGCCGAGTACGCCGAGCCGGACGGCTCCGTTGCCGCTGATTGGGCGACTTGTTTTCGGGGGGCTGGTGGGGGCGATTCTGGCGACGGCGTTCCGGCGTCCGGTGCTGGGAGGGATTGGGCTGGGAGCGCTGGGGGCGGTGGCTGGGAGCTATGGCGGGTTCTATGCGCGGCGTGGGCTGACTACCGGGGCGGGTCTGCCGGACATGCCGGTGGCGTTGTCGGGGGATGTGACCGCGGTGATGCTGGCGGTCCGGTCGCTGACGCGGCTTACGGCCTAGGCAGACCTTCGACCCGGGTACCCCTCCCCCCCGTACTTTGTTCCTAAAGTCTTCGAAAGACGGTGGTTAGGGTGGGGGTACCTCGGGATTGTGTCCCGGCGTGTGCGTTGGTCTGCCTCTTTTGGGCATGGTTCGAGTTTACGCGACTGGGTGGGGACGTTGCGCCAGCGCAAGTTGCGGTGAGTGTTGGGGATAGGGTCTTTGGGGGTTGACAAGGGCGGACGAGCTTCGGCCGAAGGCACCTTTGAATGGTGAGTCCCCGGTTACAGCGCCATGGGAGGGGTCCGCTGGGAGGAAAGCGGCCGGTCGCTCGTGGAAGCTGCGTGGCTCGGAACGCGGTCGATGTGAAGCCGAGTGCGTGGAAAGCTGGAGTCGCTGCCGGTGAAGTGGACTAGGGCAGGTTGCCTTGCTGGAAGGCGCTGCGAGGGCCATGGCGGATGCTGAGCAGTGTGACGATGCCGTGTTCGTCGTCGATGACGTAGATTGCCCGGTAGACATGTGGTTTGGATCCGTAGAGGAGATGACGGAGAGAGGGGTCTTCGAGCGTCATCGGGTTACGGTGAGGCATATCAGAAAGGTTACCGAGTGCGTCGTGAAGACCGTTGAACCAGTTTGCCGCCTGATCGTAGGATTCAGCCTGGATGTTTCGGTAGATGCGGTCGAGATCGCGTTGTGCCTGGGCGCTGATATTAGCGCGGTATGTCATATTTCGCGCGGATCTCGTCGAAGACTTCGGTGATCGGGCGGGTGCGGCCGACATGGACGTCTTCGAGACCCTGGCGGATCGCTTCCTCTTCGTCGGCGAGGGCGGCCAGGTCGAGCAGGCGCTGGTAGGCGGCGGGGTCTTGAAGGACAGCCTCGGGTTTGCCGTTGACGGTGAGAATGATGGGGCGCTGATTTGTCTTGAGCTGCTGGAGCAGCTCGGCGGAGTTGTCGCTGAGGTTGGTGAGGGGCTGCGTGTCCTGGGCGATGTCGATCATTGGCGGCCTCGGGTGGAGGTTAGTTTATCGCAACACTCGCATGTGGTTGATTTTGAGTTGGCGGAAGCGGTCGCGCTGTGTGCGCGAACACCCCACTCATGGGGATGAGGCTGCGATGGGTGGGGCACCCGGCTTTGGCTTGGCTCGGGTGGGTTCTGGGTCGATCCAGATGACACTCTCATGGCTCCAACCACCCCAGCGAATGAAGTTCGCCGGGGACCCTGGGAGGGGATGCCATGAATGGGAACCCGCCTTTTGGCCTGGATAGCCTGGGCCCCGGAAACCGCCACCTAATTATCCGGTAGGTCCGGCCCAAAGCACCTGAGCTCGCTTAAGCAACGTAGACGCACGCTCCTCGATTTCCGCTCTTCCCCAACGCTTTTGGTCGAGTATCCACCTGTTCATCTCTATGTGAGTCTTAACTAACCCAGCTTTCTTTTCTTCGAAGGAGCGGTTTCCGAGCTCTGGGTTGTAACCCGTTATAGTCAGGTTCCCAAACGTGTGGAGAAGTTCGTCATGGTCAGCCTTCCAGGCTGACCCCAAGTGCTCTTTCCATTCAGAAGTAAGCGTCTGTGGAAGAATGTGTTCGACTGTGACGTTGGCGAGGTTCACGGGCTCTTTATGGTCGTAACTACACTCAATGCGCTTCAAGACAAAAGGAGTAACGCCGCGCGGATATTGTGGTTGAGAAGCGAACTCCTTTGCAAATTCCGTATCGGTGGGCCATCGTCGTCCACCATTCCCGACCTCCATCATTTCTCGGAGCCAATTCAAGTGGCCAGATTTCGGAAAGTTTCTGCACCACTGTAAGAATAGTTTGTTGAGGGAATTCGTCGGTACACCGCAGACGGTCCTTCTGACTGCGAAGGACTCGATCAGCTCTAAACTTTTTCTGACGTCTGCGAGATCAATGTCCCCACGCTGCCAAGCTTCAAATAATCTCAACAGTAAAGGGTAAGACGTACGTATCTGAAGTTCTTCTAGGTGCTTGAGCTGCTCGCGAAGAGAGTAGTCTTGCTCGGTTTCTGGCTGTGTGATTCTTTGATAAATATCACCTGCGGACAACATTAGAGCTAGTAAAGGTTCGACTTCCCTCGAATCGATATTTTGGAATCTAGCTTTGGTTGCGGCGTAGATTCCGCCTTGCCGGATGTTCTCGCCAGACTTCATTACGTCGTAGCGTAGGAAGTCAGTCATTGCATGGCCGAGCTTTTCTTCGAGCGGTCTCCAGTACTTTTCATAAACGCGTTCCTGCTCCCCTCCGCCAGACACCGAATGCCTGAATCGCATTAAGACGTAATTCCGGACTAGATCAGCTTGGTTAAGGGGCTCACCCTTGGCGTTGAGACTCTCAAATATAAGATAAGGATCGTCGATTTCATCAAGATTGATCATAACGACTTGGAGATTCTGCTCAACTGCGTTTAATAGGCGTTCGGGGGTAATCTCCTCTCCGTCAACATCAGCCGCGTTTCGCAACTGATCTTTGAAAAACCAATATGCCTCGGACATTCGGTCCTTAGCTAGTCGCGAAGGCTGCCCGAGGACAAGCTGGTTGTATGGCTCTCGATCCGCCTGTGTTGGAAGCAGCTTCAGTTGGTCCTCAGGTCCGCGGAAGCGATTCGTTAGATAGACCTCCTGAATGCGAGAAGAGTTCAGGCCATCTAAGGAATCGCGAAGAGCGCACAAGAGAATTGACACAGTTGATAAACGCTGTTGACCATCAATGATTAAGTACTTACTCACGCCAACAGGAACGGTTCTCGCAGGAAGGGAGACTATTGCTCCCATGAAGTGGGTAGCCGAATCGAGATCGTATTGCACCAAAATATCGTCCCAAAGAATCTTCCAATCCTTTAGTTCCCAGGTATACGGCCGCTGAAAGAGCGGAATAATATTTTGCTTTTCGCCATTGAAGTACTCAATCAATCTGGCCGGTGACGCTTGCATTAGAACTGCTCCTTTTGCGTAAGTCGAGATAGTCGATTATCGGCCGAATTTTTGTTTGCCTTGCATTTGGCTCATCATGCGTTGCTGGGCTTTCATGCCTCCTCCGCCGCCTATGCTTTTGAACATCTTGCGCATCTGGGCGTACTGGCGGAGGAGGTTGTTGACCTCTTGGACGGTGGTTCCGGAGCCGTTGGCGATGCGTTTGCGGCGGGAGCCGTTGATGAGTTCGTGGTCCTGGCGCTCCTGGTTGGTCATGGAGTTGATGATGGACTCGACGCGGGTGAACTGCGCTTCGTCGACGTTTTCGGCGGCCTGCTGCATGCCGGCGAAGGGGCCGACGGAGGGGAGCATTTTGAGGATGGACTTCATGGAGCCCATTTTCTTGATTTGACGGAGCTGTTCGCGGAAGTCGTCGAGGGTGAAGCCGTCGCCGGAGAGGGCTTTTTTGGCGAACTGCTCGGCCTTGCCGCGGTCGAGTTTTTCTTCGGCGCGTTCGAGCAGGGTGGCGATGTCGCCCATGCCCATGATGCGGGAGACGATGCGGTCGGGGTGGAAGGCTTCGAAGGCGTCGGGTTTTTCGCCCGTGCCCAAGAATTTGATGGGCGCTCCGGTCACGTGGCGGATGGAGAGGGCCGCGCCGCCGCGGGCGTCGCCGTCCATCTTGGTGAGGATGACGCCGGTGATGCCGAGGCGGTCGTTGAAGGCCTTGGCGGAGTTGACGGCGTCCTGGCCGGTCATGGCGTCGGCGACGAAGAGGATCTCGGAGGGTTTGAGGTCGGCTTTGAGGGCGGCCATCTCGTCCATAAGGAGCTGGTCGATGCCGAGGCGGCCGGCGGTGTCGACGAGGAGGATGTCGCAGCCGAAGTTGCGGGCGTCGCGGAGGGCTTCCCTGGCGAGGCGGAGGACGTCGGGAGTTCCGGGAGAGGCAGGTCCTCCGCCTTCGGCGAAGGTTGACAGCTTTCCCTCGTAGATCTGGGCGGAGATGGATTGGGCGACGATGCGGAGCTGCTCGCGGGCGGCGGGGCGGTAGACGTCGACCGAGACGAGCATGGGGCGGTGGCCGCCTTTTTTGAGCCACTGGGCGAGCTTGCCGGAGGTGGTGGTTTTGCCGGAACCCTGTAAGCCGGCCATGAGGATGACGGTGGGGGGCTGGGAGGCGAACTTGAAGCGGGCGGTGTCGCGGCCGAGGATGTCCATGAGCTCGTCGGAGACGATTTTGACGATTTGCTCGGTGGGCGAGAGGGCGGTGGCGACTTCGGAGCCGAGGGCTTTGATGCGGATGTGCTCGACGGTTTCTTTGACGACGTCGAGGTTGACGTCGGACTCGAGGAGGGCGGTGCGGATTTCGCGGAGGGCGTCGGCGATGTTTTCTTCGGAGATGGTGCCCTGGCCGCGGAGGTTTTTGAAGGAGCGCTGGAGTTTGTCGGAGAGGTTTTCAAACATGGTGGTCTGCGGTTGAGTTTATCAGTGGGTGGGGGCTGGGGTGCTGGGGGAGGGGTGACGATCCCACGGTGGTGGGAGGGTCGGGGATGGGGGAGCTGCGCTAACGTTTTTGAGCGTCGTGCCGATAAGAGCACCATGATGAGACCGAGCGAATCACCGAACAAGTGCAGCGCGTGCAAGGATGGGATCGGGGAGCCGTTTCCTTTTACGATGGCCTTTCAACCGATTGTGGATGTGAGTTCCGGACGGGTGTATGCGTTTGAGGCGCTGGTTCGGGGGCCGAACAACGAAGGCGCCGGATCGATTCTGGCGAAGGTGACGGAGGCGAACCGGTATGCGTTCGACCAGGCGTGCCGGGTGAAGGCGATTACGTTGGCGCACGGGCTGGGGCTGGCGGAGACGGGGGCGATGCTGTCGATCAACTTCATGCCGGGCGCGGTGTATAGTCCGGCGGCGTGCATTCAGCTGACGTTGAAGACGGCGCGGAGCACGGGATTTCCGTTGGACCGGCTGATCTTCGAGGTGACGGAGGCCGAGGAGGTGATCGACCGGGGGCACCTGGTGCGGATCGTGGAGGAGTACCGGAAGCATGGGTTTCGGATGGCGATCGACGATTTTGGGGCGGGTTACTCGGGATTGAATCTTCTGGCGGAGTTTCGGGCGGAGATCCTGAAGCTGGATATGGAGCTGACGCGTGACCTCCATAAGCGGCCGACGGCGCTCGCGATCGTTCGGTCGATGGTGGAGCTTTGCCGGACGCTGGGAACGGAGCTGGTGGCGGAGGGTGTGGAGACGGTGAACGAGTATGTTGCGCTGCGCGGGTGCGGGATCCGTCTGATGCAGGGGTATCTGCTGGCGAAGCCTGGGTTCGAGACGCTGCCGCGGGTGTCCATGCCGGCGAGCGATGCGGTGGAGATGGCGGAGCTCGATATGCGGGGTCTGCTGCAAGGTGGGGCGATGCAGGGGACGGGGGGATCGAGGGAGGTGGCGTTTCCGATCCTTTGAGGGTTTCCGGTCCTTTGAGAAGGAGGTTGGGAGCGTGTCGCCGATTGCCGGGGAACGGTTCGACTGGCTGAAGGACCGTTCCCTTTGCTGAAGAGCCGTTTTGAGGGGAAAGGCAAGTGGCGTGGAGGGTGCGTGGCGAGGCGGATACAGGGTTACCGCGGGGGTGGATACAGGGGACGGTCCAGCGGGGATAATCGATGCCTATGCCGGAGATGGAGACCAGTAACGTGCAGCTGGTGCGGGAGTTTTGCGCGTACCTGCAGGTGGAGAAGGGATCGCGGCCGGCGACGGTCGAGGCCTACTGTCGGGATCTGCTGCAGTTCGCGGAGCACGTGGAGTTGCGGGACGGTGTGCTGACGGGAGCGACGCAGGCGGATGTGAGCGGGTTCATGGAGGGGATGCGGGGGAACGGGGTGGAGTCGCGGACGGTGGCGAAGAAGCTGAGTGCGCTGCGGGGGTTTTACCGGTGGCTGCTGCTGGATAGGCGGATGGAGCATGATCCGACGGTGAATGTGGAGACGCCGGCGACGTGGAAGATCCTGCCGAAGAGCCTGCCGGAGGGCGAGGTTTCGGAGATGCTGGGGCGGGCGGGAGCGGCGGCGCGGGCGGAGGATGCGAACGGCCTGGCGCTGCGGGACCACGCGATTCTGGAGCTGCTGTACGCGGGTGGGCTGCGGGTGGGGGAGATCTGCGCGCTGCGGGTGGAGGATGTGCATTTCGACGTGGCGCGAGCGCAGGTGCGGGGCAAGGGCGACAAGGACCGGCTGGTTCCGCTGGGGCGAGCGGCGTGCGAGGCGCTGGATGTGTACCTGAAGCGGGGCCGGCCGGAGCTGTTGCGCGGAGCGAGGAGCCGGGTGGTGGTGGGGATTGAGCGGCGGCTGTTTCTGAGTGTTCGGGGGAGGGCGCTGACGCGGCAGTGGGTGTGGGAGATGGTTCGATCGGCGCACAGCGGAGCGAGTCCGCACAGGCTGCGGCACAGCTGCGCGACGCACATGGTGGAGCACGGGGCGGATCTGCGAAGTGTGCAGACGCTGCTGGGTCACGCGGATATCGCGACGACGCAGGTGTATACGCATGTGGCGTTGGGTCGGTTGAAGGAGGTGCATCGGGAGCACCATCCGCGGGGGCGGAGGAAGGGAGTTGACCGTTGACGGCGGACCGATCTCAGGAGGGGCAAGGTCAAGACGAGGTCGCCGGGGCGCCGGGGCAATCGGCTACGGAGTTTGGGCGGCTGGCGGAGCGGTTTCTGGCGATGCTGCGGAATGAGCGTGGGGCTTCGGAGCATACGGTGCGGGCGTATGCGCGGGAGGTGCGGAGCTTTGCGGGGTATCTCGACGAGCTGCTGGGGGTGGACGGGCGGGTGGGCGCGGTGGAGCACCTCCATATCCGCGGGTACCTGGCGGTGCTGTACGGGCGCGGGTTGACGAAGGCGAGTGTGGCCCGGGCGCTGGCGGCGGTGCGGAGCTGGTTCCAGTGGATGGCGAAGGTCGGGTTGGTGGAGCGGAATCCGGCGCTGCTGGTGAGTACGCCGAAGCGGTCCTTGCATCTGCCGCGGGTGCCGAGCATGGAGGAGTTGAACGGGGTGTTGAACTCGCTCGAGGAGACAGTCGAGAGGAGCAAAACAGAAAGAACAGGCAAAGCAAGCGAGACAAACAGAAGGAGCGACGAACAGGGCGAGGGGACGGGCGGGGGTGACGGTGAGGTCCAGGGGAACGGCGGAGGACGGAGGGTGAGGCGGGATGGGGTGCGGGATACGGCCTGGGCGGAGCGGGACCGGGTGATCTTTGAGCTGTTGTATGGGTGTGGGATCCGGAACTCGGAGCTGGTGGGGATCGATATGGAGAGCGTGCGGTGGGGGGATGGGGTGATCCTGGTGCGAGGCAAGGGGAAGAAGGAGCGCATGGTTCCGCTGGGGGATGCGGCGGCGGAGGCGATGCGGGCGTATCTGCCGGGTCGAGAGGCGAAGCTGCGATCCGCGGGCAGGGGCGGGATGATCGCGACGGGGCCGCTGCTATTGAGCGTGCGGATGCGGGGGACGGGACGGCTGACGACGCGGAGCGTGGGCCGGATCGTGAAGGCGATTGCGCTGGGCCGGGGGCTGGCGGCGGACGTGCATCCGCACACGCTGCGGCATGCGTTTGGGACGCACATGCTGGAGGAGGGGGCGGACCTGCGGGCGATCCAGGAGATGCTGGGGCATGAGCGGTTGTCGACGACGCAGAGGTATACGCAGCTGACGGTGGGACAGGTGCAGCGGGTTTATGACGAGACGCATCCGCGGGCGAAGTAGCGGGGGAGCGCTCGCGAAAGGAGGTCAAGCTGCTTCCGCGGATGCGATGACCCACGAGGATTGACGGGATGACAATCCAGCTCCCGTTATTTTTCTGATCCGCGCTTCAGGCGACTGCAGAGATGGGGCAAGGTATGATTATCGGGCAACAGCGTGACTCGATCTGCCGCCATGGCAAGACGTTGCTGCAGTCTCACACCTCTGGGAGATCGCCCTGCACGGGCCCTGGGGTAACGCGCAAGGGAGTCGGCACACATGGCTGTTCACCTGGTTAACCCCAGCGACAATTCGTTTGGAACCGCGGTGATCACGCCGCGATGGCTGTTTGTGCTGGCGGCGGCGACGCCGAGCTCGATGGGCGACCCGATTCTGGTGGATGAGTCGCTGGAGCAGCTGGATCCGGAGACGATCCAGGCTGGCGACGTGGTCGGGATCAGCGTCCATACGGGAAATGCTCTGCGCGGGTACGAGGTGGGGCGGCTGGCGCGAGAGCGCGGGGCGACGGTGGTGTATGGGGGGATCCACGCGACGCTATTTCCGGAGGAGCCGTTTGAGCGCGGGTGTGCGGACGCGGTGGTGAAGGGCGACGGGGATGTGGCGTGGGGCCGGGTTCTGCGGGACCTGCAGGCCGGCTGCGCGGAGCGGATCTACGACGGCGGGAAGATCGAGGGCGATGAGTTTCTGCCGGCGCGCTGGGACCTGATGCAGACGGATAAGTATATGTGGGCTTCGGTGCAGACGATTCGCGGATGCCCGAAGCACTGCTCGTTCTGCTCGGTGTGGCGGACGGACGGGCAGAAGCCGCGGCAGAGGAACTTCGAGTCGGTGATCAACGAGATTATCGATCTGAGGCGGCGGGGATTTCGGTTTATCGCGCTGGCGGACGACAACTTTTACCCGGTGACGCTGACCGATCTGCGGCTGGCGCGGGAGCAGAACAACCATGAGCGGGTGGAGTCTCTGCTGGCGACGCGGGCGGAGCGGTTTTCGCTGATGGAGGAGCTGGCGAAGCTGCCGAAGGACATGGTGTTCTTTACGCAGATCACGATGGAGTCGGCCGAGGACGGCGAGTACCTGGACGCGATGCGGCGGGCGAACATCAAGGGCGCGCTGGTGGGTGTGGAGGCGGTGACGCCGGAGGGGCTGAAGGCGGTGTACAAGGACTTCAACTACTCGGGCGACCGGCTGATTGAGCAGCTAAAGAAGTTCCGGGAGCATGGCCTGCATGTGCTGGGGTCGTTCATCTTCGGGCTGCCCACGGACAAGCCGAGCACGTTTGACGCGACGGTGGAGTTGGCGCTGAAGGCGGACGTGACCTTTGCGCAATTTGTGATGATGACGCCGTTCCCGGGGACGGTGGACTTTGCGCGATGGGAGAAGGAGCAGGCGGTGGATCCGGAGATGGTGGAGGGGACGCCGATTACGCGGTACTGGCTGATTCCGACGGCGATTCGGCCGAAGATGTTTACGCCGCACCCGTCGATGAGCTCGGAGGAGATCAAGGACCGGACGCAGAAGGTGTGGGACCGGTTCTACGATACGCGCGACATCTGGAGACGGTCGGCGTGCACGCCGACGCTGAAGTCGCGGCTGGCGTTTGTGTTGCTGTCGAAGCTGTACCGGCAGATGTATGCGGGGACGGGGATCTCGACGGACAGCGCGCGGAGGAAGAAGGCGAAGACGATGGCGCGCTGGACGGCGGCGCAGACGCGCAAGATCTTCCAGTCTAAGCCGATGCCGGAGCTGCTGTACCCGGCGTGGGAGCCACGGCCGAAGCGGCAGCCGAAGCTGACGTCGATCTCGGTTTCGGGGCCGTCGATTGGGTAGGCGGAGTCGCCGACGGAGAGAGCTGGCGGCCGAGGTTGGGCCTAGTAGCGGGGCCTAGTAGCGGGGAATGGAGGGATCGATGACGGTTGACCAGAGATCGATGCCTCCGGCGAGCGACTGGGTCTGCTCGAAGCCCTGGGCGCGGAGCCACAGGGTGACGTTGAGCGAGCGGGCTCCGTGGTGGCAGAGGACGACGATTGGCTGGTCGGGGTCGAGCTCCTGGTGGGCACGGGAGGGGACGTCGCCCATGGGCATGAGGAGGGCGCCGGCGATGGCGGCGGTTTTGACCTCCCAGGGCTCGCGGACGTCGAGAAGGAGGGGCGGATCGGGCTGTTTGAGCTGCTGGGCGAGGGCATCGACGGAGATCTCTGGCGGGAGCATGGAAAGAGGATAACGAATCTGGACGGGATTGGTCGTACACTACGAAGTCTGGCTTGGTATTTCGATCGCAGGATTGTTGGACTGAGGGGATGGATGTGGCTTTGGAGAAGGTTCTGATTGTCGAAGATGAGGTTCACGCGCGGACGGGCCTGACGGAGCTGGTGGAGAGCTGGGGCTACCGGGCGGAGGGCGCGGCGGACGGGCAGGAGGGTTTGGAGCGGGTGCAGCAGTGGTCGCCGTCGATTGTGGTGACCGATCTCCGGATGCCGCGGATGGACGGGATGGAGCTGCTGAGCCGTCTGGGCGAGATGCCGCAGCGGCTGGCGGTGGTGATGCTGACGGCGCAGGGATCGATCGAGAGCGCGGTGGAGGCGATGCGGATGGGCGCGTTCGACTACCTGCCGAAGCCGGTGGAGCCGGCGCGGCTGCGGACGATCCTGCAGAATGCGAGCCGGCAGATGTCGCTGGTGGAGGAGGAGAAGGTCGAGGACTCGCGCAAGCCGTCGCGGGAGACGGGGGCGCTGGGGACGCTGGTTGGGTCGTCGCCGCAGATGCGGGCGATCTACCAGCTGATTGAAAGGGTGGCGCCGTCGAATGTAAGCGTTTTAGTGACGGGCGAGAGTGGGACGGGGAAGGAGCTGGTGGCGCGGAGTCTCCATGACCTGAGCTCGCGGCGGAACAAGCCGTTTGTGGCGGTGAACTGCGCGGCGATCCCGGAGACGCTGATTGAGAGCGAGATCTTTGGGCATGAGAAGGGCGCGTTTACAGGCGCGATCGAGCGGCGGGCGGGGTGTTTCGAACTGGCGGAGGAGGGGACGCTGCTGCTGGACGAAATCGGCGAGATGCCGGCGGCGACGCAGGCGAAGCTGCTGCGGGTGCTCGAGGATAGGAAGCTGCGGCGGCTGGGATCGAAGGCGGAGACGCCGGTGGATGTGCGGGTGATCGCGGCGACGAACAAGGATCCGGAGAAGGCGGTGGCGGAGGGTGAGCTGCGCGGGGATCTGTACTACCGGCTGAACGTGTTTTCGATCCAGATGCCGCCGCTGCGGGACCATCTGGGCGACGTGGCGGCGATTGCGGAGCGGATGATCGCGGACATGAATACGCGCCACAGCTGCGCGGTGACGGGGCTGGAGCCGGCGATGCTGGAGCGGCTGCGGTCGTACCGGTGGCCGGGCAATGTACGGGAGCTGCGCAACACGATCGAGCGGGCGACGATTCTGGCCGGGAGCGGGCGGCTGAGTATCGAGCACCTGCCGCCGCACTTTGGCGAGCCCGGATTCGCGCCCCCCTCGACGGGGCGGACGCGATCGGCTGTGGTGGGTGGTGTGGTGCTGCAGGACGTGGCGACCGAGGCGGAGCGGTTCCGGAAGGAAGAGAACACGGTGCGGGTGGAGGTGGGGACGACGGTGGATGAGGCGGAGCGGCAGCTGATTCTGAAGACCCTTAACTCAACGCACAATAACAAGACGAGGGCGGCTGAGATTCTGGGTATCAGCTCAAAGACGCTGCAGAATAAGCTGAAGGAGTATCTCCAGAGCGCTCGCGGACGCGGCACGGGAAACGGACCGGCGAACGAGGCGGACTAGATGCGGCTGAAGACGAAGCTGGTGATGTCGGCGACCGCATTGACGTTTGCGATTGTGCTGGTGATGTCGACGATCTTTGTCAGCGAGCTGCTTCGCCAGCGCATTGAGCAGACGTCTTCGACGACGGAGGTGCTGGCGCACCAGGTGGTGCTGGTGACGCTGCAGGTACTGGATGCGGGGCTCCATGCGAAGCCTCCGGTGGATCGAAGCGAGGATGCGCTGCGGACCGCGGTGGTGGACGCGCTGCGGCGCAACGACGCTCTGCTGCATGTGATGAGCGCAATTGTGCGATATACGCCGACGGTGCAGGATGTGAGCGTGACGGATACGGCTGGGGTGACGCTGTTGAGCACGGACCCTGATTCAGTGGGGCAGAGGTACCCGGCGCGGCCGGGGCTGGCGCGGGTGAAGCAGGGAAACGTCTCCCTGCAGATGAAGGAGCTGTTCGGCAGACCGCGGGTGCTGGAGCTGTCGGAGTCGATCCAAAGGAATGGGCGGCCGTTTCTGGCGGTGCACCTGGGGGTGCGATCAACGTTTTTGCGGGCGTCGTATGAACCCTGGCTCCGGACGGCGCTGCTGTTCACGGGGATGGCGGGGCTGACGTCGATGGCGGCGGCGGCGCTGCTGGCGAACCTGGCGCTGAATCCGATCGAGCAGATCAGCCGGCAGCTGGAGCACCTGGGCGTGAACCAGGAGCAGGAGGAGGTGGAGGCGGAGGATGAGCCGTCGAAGACGAGGCGCGACGCGGTGGTTCGGGTGACGCGCTCGATCGACCGGCTGGGCGAGCAGATGCGATCGACCGAGGCCGGGTACACGGCGCTGCGGACGAACCTGAACAAGATGCTGGATACGCTGCGGGACGGCGTTCTGCTGTTTACGGAGGACGGGCGGGCGGCGATGGCGTCGGACGCGGCGGCGCACTTCCTGAACAAGCCGGAGCATGAGCTGGTGGGCAGCGGCGTGGGGCAGATCTTTGAGGAGAACACGGCGTTGGGCGCGGCGGTGCTGCGGGCGTTCGACGCGGGGCAGCAGGTGAGCGGGAAGAGTGTGACGCTCGAGGATGGGCGCGAGGTGCAGTTTTCGCTGGACCGGATTCTGGATGGGACGGGATCGGGCGTGGCGATGGGAACGCTGGTGACGCTCCGGGACGTGGAGTCGGCGGCGCAGCTGGAGCAGGAGCTTGACGTGTCGCGGCGGTTGGCGGCGGTGGGGCGGCTGACCTCGGGTGTGGGACACGAGGTGAAGAACCCGATCAACGCGATGGTGGTGCACCTGGAGCTGCTGAAGAGCAAGCTGGCGAGCATGGATGGGGGGGCTCCGGCGGGGGCCCAGCGGCATGTGGAGATTCTGGCCGGCGAGATGCAGCGGCTGGACCGGGTGGTGGAGACGCTGGCCGACTTTTCGCGGCCGATGGAGCTGCATTTGACGGATCGCGATCTGCGCGAGGTGGTGGCGTCCGTGGTGGAGCTGACAGGGGCCGAGATGGAGGAGAACGGGGTGGAGCTGGAGGCGGATCTGCCGGGGGAGCCGGTGGTGGCGCGGATGGATGCGGGGCTGATGCAGCAGGCGCTGCTGAATCTGGTGCTGAACGGGATGCAGGCGATGGACCGTGGCGGGAGGATGCGGGTGTCGATCCGCCGCGAGCATCACTTCGCGGTCGTGCAGGTGGCGGACGCGGGACGAGGGATACCGCAGGAGGTGCTTCCGCGGATCTTCGACCTGTACTTTACGACCAAGGCGAAGGGCAGCGGGATCGGGCTGGCGATGACGTACCGGATTTTACAGATGCACGGCGGGGCACTGGAGGTTCGGTCATCGACGGATGCGGCTTCGCCGGAGCACGGGACGACGTTTACACTGCGGCTGCCGATTGTGGCGACGCCGGTGGAGCCGCGGAAGGCGAGCATGGCCGGGACGCGGTTGGGGCGCGCGGTGGGGGAGCGGGTTTGAGACGCGGACAGGGTCGGGTTCGGGGTGGATACGCGGCGCTGCTGGCGGTGGCGATGACGCTTGCCCTGAGCGGTTGCCGGTCGCACAAGGTGGTGCGATCGATCGTTCTTCCGCCGTTTACGCCGGTGGAGCTGGCGCAGCTTCCCGAGCCGAGTGAGCCGCCGATGGTGGAGGAGGATGAGGACGCGGAGGATCTGCCGCCGGTTCCGGTGGCGGAGGGGGCGGCGACGCCGAAGCGGCAGAAGCGGCGGGTGAAGACGGTGGCAAGTCCGCCGGCGGAGGTGCCTGCGCCGACGCCCGTAGCCGCGCTGCCGACTCCGGCCGAGAGCGCGAACGCGATTGGGGAGCTGACGCCGGGGGGGGACCAGGATCCGCAGACGCAGAAGGAGGCGGCCAATCTGATTGCGAGCAATGAAAAGCGCCTGGGAGCGCTTTCGGCGGAGGTGGTGCGGACGCAAGCGGGGCTGGTGAGCAATGTGCGGAACTTCCAGAGGCAGGCGCAGCAGGCTTTGCGCACGGGGGATGCGGGTGGGGCGAAGACACTGGCAACCAAGGGCAAGCTGCTGCTGGATGATCTGGAGAAGGGTGCGGGGTTGTAGGTTGCGGTGAGGCTACGTCGGGGACTAGGGCCACCTCGGTCGAGACGCTTGAGAGACCTAAGGCTGAAGCCCCCGGGTAGATCGCCTGGCTCAGGCTTCGGCGCCGTGGCACTTCTTGAATTTTTTGCCGGAGCCGCAGGGGCAGGGATCGTTGCGGCCGACTTTTTGCCCGGTGAGGTGGGGTGAGTTGCCGTTGGAGGAGCCGTTGGAGGAGCCGGCGGCGCGGGCCTGGTCGAGTTCGCGCTGTTTTTTGCGTTCAAAGTCGCGCTCGAGGGCGTCGATGGTGGTGGAGGGCGCTGTGGAGCGGAGGGGTTTGGGCTGGGGCTGAAGGGGCGGGAGAGTTTCCGGCTGAGCGGGGGCGTCCGGTGGGGTGATGGGCTGCGTGGGCTGGTTGCCGGGCTGCGAGGCTGGGGAGGCTCCGGGGTCGCGCATGGGGGGGTGCTGGAACTGCTGCTGGGCGCGGAGGGCGGCCTGCTGCTGGGCGTGGAAGTTGGCCTGCTGCTGGGCGAGCAGGGCCTGCTGGGCTTGCTGCTGGGCCTGGATGCGCGCCTGCTGCTCCTGGATCTGCTGGAACTGCTCGGGGGTTTCGATGGGGGTGCCGTCGGGGCCGATGATCTGCATGCGGAAGAGGTGGCGGGTGGTGTCTTCCTGGAAGCGCATCATCATGGCCTCGAACATCTCGAAGGACTCTTTTTTGTAGGCGACGAGGGGGTCCTGCTGGGCGTAGCCGCGGAGGCCGATGCCCTCCTTGAGGTGATCCATGGAGAGGAGGTGGTCCTTCCAGAGGCCGTCGAGGACGGAGAGCATGACGATGCGCTCGTGGTAGCGCATGGTGTCGGGCCCGAGGATCTGCTCCTTCATGGTGTAGCGCCCCTGCAGCTTCTCGAAGAGGGCTTCGCCGAGATCGTGGCGATTGAGGCTGGTGATGTCGACCTCGGTCTCGAGGCGTGCGCCGAAGAGGTCGAAGACCTGGTTGAAGAGGGCCTCGGACTTCCACTCGTCGGCGTGGGCCTTTTCGGGGGCGTTCTCGTCGAGGATGTTGGAGAGGATGGTGGAGAGGTAGTCCTCGGTGATGAGCTGCTTCTGGTCGACGCCCTCCATGAGCTGGCGGCGTAGGCCGTAGACGGCTTCGCGCTGCTTGTTCATGACGTCGTCGTACTCGAGGACGTGCTTGCGGGACTCGAAGTTTTGGGATTCGACGGCTTTTTGGGCGGCCTCGATGCGGCGGGAGATCATGCCGGACTCGATGGGGACGCCCTCTTCCATGCCGAGGCGTTGAAGCAGGGTGGAGACCCACTCGCGGGCGAAGATACGCATGAGGTCATCTTCGAGCGAGAGGTAGAAGCGGGAGGCGCCGGGGTCGCCCTGGCGGCCGGCGCGGCCGCGGAGCTGGTTGTCGACGCGGCGGCTCTCGTGGCGCTCGGTGCCGAGGATGTGGAGGCCGCCGGCGGCGATGACGGCGTCGTGCTCGGATTTGGCGGCGGCCTCGTGGGAGGCGACGGCCGTGTCCCAGGCGGCCTGGGTGGCTTCGAACTCCTGTCCGGAGTAGTAGAAGCGGACCATGCCGGGGCCGGCGACGGGCTGGATCGCGCCTTCGGCGGCAGAGACGGCGCGGGCCTGGGACTTGCGGACGAGGTCCTGGCGGGCCATGAAGTCGGAGTTGCCGCCGAGCAGGATGTCGGTGCCGCGGCCGGCCATGTTGGTGGCGATGGTGACCATGCCGTGGCGTCCGGCCTGGGCGACGATCTCGGCCTCTTTTTCGTGGAACTTCGCGTTGAGGACGACGTGGCGGACGCCCTTGCGCTTGAGGATCTCGGAGAGGAGCTCGGACTTCTCGATGGAGGTGGTGCCGACGAGGACTGGCTGTTTGAGCTCGTGGAGGCGCGAGATCTCATCGGCGACGGCGAAGTACTTTTCTTTTGCGGTGCGGAAGACGACGTCCTGGTTTTCGAGGCGCTGCATGACGCGGTTGGTGGGGATGACGACGATCTCGAGCTTGTAGATCTTGTCGAACTCGGCGGCCTCGGTTTCGGCGGTGCCGGTCATGCCGGAGAGCTTTTTGTACATGCGGAAGTAGTTCTGGAAGGTGATGGTGGCGAGGGTCTGGTCTTCCTTGCGGATGCTCACGCCCTCCTTCGCTTCTACGGCTTGATGGAGGCCGTCGGACCAGCGGCGGCCGGGCATAAGGCGGCCGGTGAACTCGTCGACGATGATGACCTCGCCCTCTTTGACGACGTACTCGACGTCTCGCTTGTAGAGGTTGTGGGCTTTGATGGCGACTTCGACGTGGTGCTTGAGGTCCCAGTTTTCGGGGTCGGCGATGTTGCCGATGCCGAGGAGGCCTTCGATCTTCTCCCAACCCTCGTCGGTGACGGTGATGGCGCGGGCCTTCTCGTCGATGACGAAGTCTCCGGACCAGGTCTTTTCTTCGAGCGACTCGATGAGTTCGCCGAGGACGAGGTTGGGGATGATGAGGTTGACGCGGGCGTACTTGTCGGTGGTCTGGTCGGTGGGGCCGGAGATGATGAGCGGGGTGCGGGCCTCGTCGATGAGGATGGAGTCGACCTCGTCGACGATGCAGTAGTACTGTCCGCGCTGAACCATGTCGTTGAGGTCGAACTTCATGTTGTCGCGGAGGTAGTCGAAGCCGAACTCATTGTTGGTGCCGTAGGTGATGTCGGAGGCGTAGGCCTCGCGGCGCTGCTCGTCGGAGAGGTCGTGGACGATGACGCCGACGGACAGGCCGAGAAAGCCGTAGATCTTGCCCATCCACTCGGCGTCGCGCTTGGCGAGATAGTCGTTGACGGTGACGACGTGGACGCCGCGGCCGGCGAGAGCGTTGAGGTAGCAGGGCAGGGTGGCGACGAGGGTTTTGCCTTCGCCGGTCTTCATCTCGGCGATTTTTCCGGAGTGGAGGACCATGCCGCCGATGAGCTGGACGTCGAAGTGGCGCATGGAGACGGCGCGGCGGCCGGCCTCGCGAACGACGGCGAAGGCCTCGGGCATGAGGGCGTCGAGGGCGGCTTTTTCGGCGGCGTAGAGGGCGTCCTGGACCTCGGTGGAGCGGGCCTGGATGGGGTCGGAGGGGAGGTTGACTTTGCCGACCGCGTCAGCGATACGTTGACGGAACTCGAGGGTTTTGGCGCGGAGCTGGTCGTCGGAGAGGGCCTGGATGGCGGGCTCGAGGGCGTTGATCTCTGCGACGCGAGGGAGGAGGCGCTTGACGGCGCGCTCGTTGCTCGTGCCGAAGACCTTGGCGATGGCTTTGTTGATCACGGAAGTTCCTTTGCGGAGGGAGCTCGGCGGACACGAGGATTGGAGGAGGCTCGTCCGGAAGCTTCATATTTGACGCGGCTTGATACGGAAAGAGCCTGGCAGGGGGCGACGAGGGTCTAGGCGCGGAGGAAACCGGTGAAGGAGGAGACGGCAGCGGACGCGAGGGCGGGGCGGCGCATCGCCCAGGGAGTGCTATGTGCCCGGAGCGCGGCTGGGTCGAGGCGCGTCTCGGGCGTCCGGGGATCGGGCGGGGGGATGGATGGACGGTTCCAAGGGGCGTCCGCGGGGTCGACGGCGCGATGCTGCTGGTCGGTACTGGCCGGTCCGGCATGAGCACCTGAGACAAGGTGCAAGGCGTACTCCTCGCGGTGCTGCACGGAACAGACGAGCAGAAGGAGGAAGACGAAGTGGGGAGAGCGAAGGCGCATGGGAGGACTGCCGACGCATGAGCTGGTCGACTGACGAATCCGTTTAGTTTACGCGAACTGGTGCGCCTGTGCTCGGACAATTGTGTCCGATGGCCGACTCGGACGGGACGGTATAGCGGACGGGGTACACGTGTGGTGCTGACTAACCGACTTCGCCGGGGAGGCTCCCCGCCGCGAGAGGTGACGGGGTTGCCGATGGCCTGTGATCCTGCACACATTTGCATCCTACTAAAGTAGAGCGCCAGGAGTGTGACCATGGAGTTTGCCAATTTGGGAAGGACGGGGCTGAAGGTCTCGCGAATCTGCCTGGGGTGCATGACGTACGGCAAGGCTCCGGAGGGGGAGGTGCAGAAGGCGGGTCGTCACGCGTGGACGCTCGATGAGGGGGAGAGCCGGCCGTTTTTCAGGCAGGCGGTCGATGCGGGAATCAACTTTTTCGACACGGCGAACGTGTACTCGAGCGGAGCGAGCGAGGTGGTGCTGGGGAGGTTTCTGAAGGAGCATGTGCGCCGCGAGGGACGTGGTTGTGGCAACCAAAGTGCAGGGAGAGATGCGGGACGGGCCGAACGGGAGGGGGTTGTCCCGAAAGGAGATTGTGTTTGAACTGGACGAGAGCCTGCGGCGGCTCCGGATGGACTATGTGGATCTCTACCAGACGCATCGCTGGGACCCGGAGACGCCGATCGAGGAGACGCTGGAGGCGTTGCATGACGTGGTGAAGGCGGGCAAGGTGCGGTACATCAGGGCGTCGTCGATGTACTCGTGGCAGTTCGCGAAGGCGCTTTACCTGGCGGACAGGCATGGCTGGACGCGGTTTGTTTCCATGCAGAACCACTACAATCTGCTGTACCGGGAGGAGGAACGGGAGATGATGGGGCTGTGCGTGGAAGAGGGGATCGGGGTGCTGCCGTGGAGTCCGCTGGCTCGGGGCCGGCTGGCGCGGCCGTGGGGATCGGAGACGACGAGCCGGTCGGAGACGGACAAGTTCCAGAGGGTGCTTTACGGGGGGACGGAGGCGTCGGACCACGCCGTGGCGGACCGTTTGGCGGAGGTGGCGCGGTCGAAGGGTGTTCCGATGGCGAGCCTGGCGCTCGCCTGGATGCTGAAGAAGCCGGCGGTGACGTCGCCGATCGTCGGGGCGTCGAAGGCCCACCATTTGGAAGACGCCGTGCAGGCGTTGGAGGTGCAGCTTACCACGGACGAGGTGGCCCGGCTGGAAGAGCTCTATGTCCCGCATCCGGTGCTGGGCTTTAGCTAGGCGTACGGTCTGGAGGCGGAGCATGGGAGGGAGGGGGCGTGAAATGTCGGACGCGAAGGCACGGATCGGCATCAAAAACGGTATGCGGCGCCCCGGTGTTCTGTCAGGTACGGCTTCCGCTCGGGAGCAAGCTGACCGATTGGGAGGTCAAGTGTTGAAGCACAGAGAGCAGGAGATGGGTGAAGCCGCGCTTGCGCCAACGGGTGGCGCATCGCCGACGGGTGCCTGGATTCCATACGCTGCATCGGCTGCGAGTAGTCGAAGCCGTGACGAGAGCCGGGGGATCAGTGCCCGCGCGGCTGCCTCCCATGGGGCGAGTGGCGTAGACGGGGAGAACGGATTGAAGCGGTCGGACGGGGCGAATGCCTGGAACGGATCGAAAGAAGAGATCGAGGCGAGCGCGGAGGTGGGTTCCGCAACCGAGGCAGGGCCGGAGGTGGCAAACTCCGCCGGCAAGGGCGGGGAGGCGGGCGTTTCCGGTGGGGCTGGGCCGGATCTGAACCAATCACTGGCTCGGCTGGAGATGAACTCTCTCGAGGTAAAGCTGTACCTGGACTCGATCGACCAGCGCATAAGCCGGATGGAGCCGCGTCTCGAGGAGATGCGGACGGCGGAGCCGGCCAGTGCGCCGGTTGGATCGCCCGCCGCGCCGGTAGCAGTTCCGGCGTCTGGCGCTGCCGCACCGACTGAGGAGCGGAGCGTAGCCGAGGCTGGACCGCAGGGCTACACCACGACGGAGCGGAGAAGACGTGCGCAGGGGGTTCCGGTGGATCGTCGCCGACCGCCCCATATGGTGCCTCACGAGGATGAGATCGCGCCGCGGTGGCGGTGGAGGCCATGGCTGGCGACGTACACGGCTCGGCTAGGGAGGCTGCCGCTGCCGCGGGGTGGACGCGCCTGGGCGCCGCTGGCGGTGGTAGGTCTGCTGCTTGTGGGGGGGCTGGTGTTCTGGAGTTTGGGTCGGCACACGGGATCGAGGGCACAGCCGCCGCCAGTGGATGCCGGGTCGATGCTGGCCGGCGCCGTGCCGAACGGCAGGCCCAAGGGTCTGGGGGAGGTTCCCGGGTCGCCCGCGGCTGGAACGCAGGCCGGTGGAGCCCAGGCGACGTTAGGAGGAAACCGCTCGGGTGCGGGGAGGGCCGCGACAACGACGGTGGAGCAGGGGGTGGCGGTACCGCTGCCGCCTGGATTTGGGCCACCGGTACCCGGACCGACGACGTCTTTGAGCAGGACGTCCTCCGGCAGTCAAGGCAGTGCGGGCGCGATCCCGTTGGGGGGAACGGCGGAGAGCGCAGGCACGGCGACCAAGCCGTCCGCAGCGGTTGGGAGTTCGAATGACACGGTCCTGGGGACCGCGCCTGGGGATGCGGCGATGGCTGAGTCCAGGAATGCGGATGAGGCGGTTGCCGGCGGGAGCAGTGCGGGAGGGGTGACCAACGGGGCCAATGGATCCGGTGGATCTAACGGGACCAGTGGATCTAATGGGACCAATGGATCAAGGAGCGGGTCCTCTGTCTCCGGGCGCATTGTGCCGCCGCCGAGTGCCCGGCGGATCAATGTCTCCTCGGGCGTGATGGCTGGAAACCTGATTTACTCGCGGCAGCCGGCATATCCGAAGGGGTTTGCGGGGCTCTTCCACAGCGAGGGCAATGTTGTGATGCAGGCGATCGTCTCCAAGAGCGGGCAGGTCGAGAACCTGCGGGTGATCTCCGGTCACTATATTCTGCGTGGGGCAGCGAAGGAGGCTGTTCGGACGTGGCGGTATCGACCCTATTACATCAACGGCAGAGCGGTGGAGGTGGCTACGATCGTGAGCGTCGAGTTTCATCGGTAGGTGGCCGGTAGAAGGCTAGAAAGCGGGTGCTGAACTGATCTTTGTGGTTTAGCGGTAGCCTGTGACGAGCCTGGCCATGAGGTCAGTGGCCGCGATCTTGCCTGCTAGGTTGAAAAGGGTGTGGTTCAGCGGCCATCGCGGGGCGGCGGTGAAGGTCCTGTGGAACTTCTCCAGCCGTCGATCCTGGGTCCAGTCGGCCTCCATGGTTCGGTTGAGGATATCGGTCGAGGCAGGGGTTTTCGCGGGAAGAACGGGTATGTGCGCGACGGGAAAGTAGGGCATGTTGGAGAAGACCTTGCTGGCGGCACAGCGGTAGATCTCGAGATCGGGGTTGAAGAGCTTGGCGAAGCTGGGGAGCGCTGACGAGGTTTCGATCAGGCAGCTGCAGAGCGAGAGCAGAACGCAATCGAGCACGGCCCGGTCGGTCTTGTCGCTGCGCGAGACGGACTGTTCCGTTGCCATGTGGAAGTCGATCTCGCCGAGCGATAGGACGGGCAGGCCGATCGAGGAGCGCAGCTTTTCCACAAATGAGAACTCATCGGTCGCGGCGAAGATGTGGTCGAACTCGGGCCGGTCGGTGAGGAAGTCGCAGATCAGGGTGAGGTATTCGTCCTGGGAGATGGGATTGCTGTCCCAGGTGGTGGTCTGCTTGTCGGTACCGCGGTAGTGTACGCCGAGGATGCGTCCGGTCGGAAGGGTGGACAGGGCGACGTTGGTGATGCGAGGAGGGATGTGGAAGTAGGCTTTCCAGATGCGGTTCAGATCGGCCCAGTCGTTTCCGAGGATCTGGGCGTGTCTGCGCCGGAGTTCGTTGAGCGAGAGCGTGCGATAGGGTCCCGGGGGCGGGACGTAGCTGAGGTCGAGCGATCCGGGCAGGGTGAGATAGGTTGGGGGCTCGCCGTAGTGCAGGGCGCGGATCTCCCATGCGGGGAAGATGTCGTTGGCGTGGAGATAAGGGAGTACCTGGAAGACGTGATAGAAGACGTTTCCGAACAGGCCCTGGGCGAGATCTTCCGGTTGGCAGGTGATGCAGAGAGGAAGCTGTTTCATGAATATCCGAAGTGTCTAAGGTTTGGGGCACTTGTGCCGATGATTCCTGTGAGGGAGTTGTTCCAAGCAAAGGCTACCGCGACCCTCGGGGACCCTCGGTAACCTTGGCTCCACACAATGGTTCGGGATCGATCTGTTGTAAGCGGTTGAGGTTGCAACGAGGGCTCGGCGCGCGGGTCGAGTTCCACCTCCTATACTGACACTTGCCGATGCCTCCTGGGTATGTGAGGGGAGACGGGTGGTTTGTGAGGGGCGGACATGGCGAGTTCAGCGACAGAGTTTGCGACGGAACATGGCGAGCGGTTTGTGGAGGAGTTGAAGGCGCTGCTGCGCATTCCTTCGATCTCGACCGATCCGTCGCGGGTAGGCGATGTGCGGCGAGCGGCGGAGTTTTGCGCGGCGGAGCTCCAGCGGATCGGGATGGTTGGAGTCCGGCTGATCGAGACCTCGGAGGCGGAGAGCATGGTGGCGGAGGCGGCTGGGCCGGCGCGGTTGGTGCCGGCGCGGATCGGTCATCCGCTGGTGTATGCGGAGTGGCTTGGGGCTGTGGGGAGGCCGACGGTGCTGTGCTATGGGCACTATGACGTGCAGCCGGCGGAGCCGCTGGACGAGTGGGTTTCGCCGCCGTTTGAGCCGACGGAGAGGAACGGCAATCTCCATGCCCGGGGAGCGGTGGACGACAAGGGGCAGATGTGGATGCACGTGAAGGCACTGGAGTCGTTGTTGGCGGAGGGCGGCGGGCAGCTGCCGGTGAACGTGCGGGTGATTCTGGAGGGCGAGGAGGAGGTAGGTGGAGAGGGCGTCGCGCGCTTTGTGCGGGAGCATGGCGAGGCGCTGAAGGCGGATGTGGCACTAGTCTCGGACACGGAGATGTTTGCGCCGGAGCTGCCGACGTTGTGCGTGGGGCTGCGCGGGATGATTTACACGGAGATCGAGGTGCGTGGGTCTCGAACGGACCTCCACTCCGGCATGTATGGGGGAGCGGCGCCGAACGCGTTTGTGGCCCTGGCGCAGATCATCGCGGGGCTCAAGGATGCGGAAGGGCGCATTCTGATACCGGGGATCTACGAGAAGGTGCAGGCGCCGACGACGGACGAGTTGAAGGCCTGGTCGGCGCTGCCGTTTGATGAGGAAGAGTACCGGGAGGCGGAGGTGGGGTCGAAGGAGCTCACCGGGGAGCCGGGTTACTCGGTGCTGGAGCGGACGTGGGCCCGGCCGACGCTGGATGTGCACGGGATGCGGGGTGGGTTTATCGGCGCGGGAGCGAAGACGGTGATTCCGGCGAAGGCGGTGGCCAAGGTGAGTCTGCGGCTGGTGCCGGAGATGACGCCGGCGGAGACGTTCGCGCAGCTGAAGCAGTATGTGGAGGCGATCACGCCGAAGGGGGTGACGGCCGAGGTTCGGCTGATCCACTCGGGCGAGGCGATCGTGGTGAGCACGGATAACGAGTTTGTCCGGGCGGCGACGGAGGCGATGCTCGAGGTTTGGGGCAAGGAGACGGTCTTTGTGCGCGGGGGCGGGTCGATTCCGATCGTGGGGGACTTTGTGCGGGAGCTGAAAATCCCGACGGTGCTGATGGGCTTTGGTTTGCCGGACGACAACCTCCATGCGCCGAACGAGAAGTTCCACCTCCCGAATTTTCACCGGGGGATTCTGTCGATCATTGGATTCCTGACGCGGGTTGGGGCGGGGACGGGAGCGTAATGGACGGGAGGGCGACGGGGGCAGGTTTCGGAGCGGAGTCGGGGGTGGTTTCGGGATATGTGCTGGCGGGCGGGCGGAGCTCGCGGATGGGTACGGACAAAGCGGAGCTGCGGCTGGGGGGGCGCACGCTGCTGGAGATTGCGGTAGGCAAGCTGCGGCAGGTCTGCCGGGAGGTGGTCGTGGTGGGGCAGAGGCCGGTTGCGCCGGAGGGGGTGCGCGTGATCGCGGATAGGTGGACGGGATGCGGACCGATGGGCGGGATGGAGGCGGCGCTCGCGGATGCGGGGGACGGGTCGGCGCTGTTCCTGCCGGTGGACATGCCGTTGATTCCGCGGGCGGTTGTGGAGGGGTTGGCGGGGGTGTGGAGCAGCAGTGAGGCGGGGGTCTGCCTCGCTGTGACCGACGGTGTGGTGCAGCCGCTGCTGTGCCAGCTACGGGCGGAGGTGCTGCCAGAGGTGCGGGAGGCGCTGGGGCGGGGTGCGTTCAAGGTGCGGCCGCTGCTGGAGGCGGCGGGCGTGGGGAGAGGGAGCGTGCTGCGGACGGCGATCTCGACGGCCGACCGGGGATCGGTGTGGCCGGATTGGATGCCGAGCGAGGCGGAGTGGGCTTTGCGGGAGCTCTGGTTCAGCAACCTGAATACGCCGGAGGAGTTTGCGCGGGCAGAGGGGTGGGCGGGGGCGCTCCCACACTTATGATCGCGTGGGGGCGGCCCCGGGTCGGCCAGCTTCCCATTTGGCGGCCCGCCTGACCGGTTTTTGAGATAGGCGATCGGGGGCTGGGCTGAGGGGTGGGAGAATGGAGGGGATACCAGAGAGGCATGATGCCGGACGAGACGGAACGATCACGAGGGGGCAGTGGTGGCGAGGTACAGGGCGCGGGGGAGGTGCTGGATGAGCGGCACACGGCTCCTGATGGCAAGGGCGGACAGAGCGTGCAGGCGAACGATGACCAGAGCTCGGAGCACGTTGTAGACCGGGCGAAGATGAGCCCGGAGACGCCCTTGATCGAGGGTGTTTCGGAGGACGTTGCGCCCGCGGTAGAGGTGTTCATGGAGCAGGCGGCGCAGCAGAATGAGGCTGCTGCGGCCGAGGTGGCGGCCGAGGCAGGGGACGCGAAGCCCGGGCCGTATATTTCGTTTGAGGGTGTGTCCAAGGCGTTTGGGGACTTTGTGGTTTTGAAAGAGGTGAGTTTCTGCGTGAACGCCGGGGAGACGCTCTGCATTCTTGGACGCAGCGGTGTGGGCAAGTCGGTCTCCCTGCAGATGCTGCTCGGCTTCCTGAAGCCGGATGCGGGCGTGGTGCGGGTTGCGGGCGAGGATATCACCCGGTTTGCGGAGCGCGACCTGCAGAGGATCCGTCGAAAGGTGACCATGGTGTTCCAGAACGGAGCGTTGTTCGACTCGATCACGGTGGGCGAGAATGTGGCGTTTCCGCTGCGGGAGCGGGGAGAGCTGGCGGAGGAGCAGATCTACCAGATTGTGAGGGGGCTGCTGGAGATGGTCGGTGTGGCCGGGATGGAGGGGCTTCTGCCGAGCGATCTGTCGACCGGGATGAAGCGATCGGTGGCGATCGCGCGTGCGCTGGCGAGTCAGCCCGAGGCTGTGCTGTACGACGAGCCCACGACCCAGGTCGATCCGCTGATGGGGCATTTGCTGGGCGATCTGATTGAGCGGCTCAAGCAGCAGCTGCATTTGACGAGTATCGTCGTGACGCACGATATGCGGTTTGCGAAGAAGCTGGCGGACAGGGTTGTGTTTCTGCACGAGGGGACGGCTCGTTTTTTTGGAACGATGGAGGAGATGGAGCGGAGCGAAGATCCGGTGTTGCAGGAGTTTCTTTCGCTCGACGCGCTGGTTCTGCCGGCGTGAGTTCCCGGTGGGCGGTGGGTTGTGGCTTGTGACAGGAGCTTTCGCGGGCGGAGATCCGGGGCGTTCTTGCCAGTGGTCTGAGAGGCCGCGTATTCTCGATATGGGTCGATTTCGCGTATCACCAAGAAGTTGCAGGTCCAGCGCATCTTGGACGCCGGGGATGTGTCGATAGGTTGAGCAACGGGATCGCCTGAGTCGAAGCGGGTCGATCCTGCCGTTTTATCTCCAACTCACTGGACCTTGGGTCCCGCACACCCCCAGTGAAGAAGGACGACAGGCGGAAGGACCAGCTGTGGCGACGCCAGACTACGTACATCAGGTTACGATCTCCGGGCAGAGACGAGCTACGAGCAAGCGGCGGGTCCAGGGGGCCGGCTTGTTCTGGAGACCTTCTGTCACAAGTCTGGTGTGGAGCTCGCTCGATGTACTGACGGTCTTTCTGGCGTGGATCGTGGCGTTGCGTCTGCGGGCAAATCTGCCGCCGGGTACGGCGCTGCTGGCGATGGTTCCGCGTCTGCTCCACAGTGCACCGCACATGTCGACGGCCTTTGTGGGATGGTTCGCGATGTGCCTGGTATTTGTGACGCGATCGCACGGGATGTACGGACCGATCCAGAACAGGAGCGGTCTGCACGAGATACGGATGACGCTGCAGTCGACGATGACGGCGGGTCTGCTGCTGTGCGGGGCGCTTTATGTGACGCACAACGTGGCGGTTTCGCGCATCGTGGTCGCACTGATGGTGGTCATCACCGGATTTTTGTTGTGCCTGCGCCGGATTCTTTGGCGACGGATCGTGTACCGGAGGTACCTCGAGGGGATCGAGACGCGAAACGTGATGATCGTAGGCGCGGGCCGGGTGGGGCATGCGCTTCGAAATCACCTGGAGTCGCACCAGCATCTCGGCTTCCGGTTCAAGGGCTTCGTCGCCCTGACGCCGAGGGAGGCGGAGGCGGGGGATGCGGACGTGGTGGGCGATGTGCAGAACTGCCTGGCGGTGGCGCGATCGCTATTTGTGGATGAGATCTTCTTTTCGGTGCCGGCGGAGAAGAAGATCGTGATCGGGCTGGTGGAGGAGGCGCGCGAGGCGGGGATCGATGTGCGGGTGGTTCCGGACCTTTACGACGGCCTGGCATGGAATGCGCCGGTCGAGTATATCGGACAGTTTCCGACTATTCCGTTGCACCGCCGGGAGTTCCAGATCGGAGCGGTGCTGCTGAAGCGCACCCTGGACCTGGTGCTGGCGGCGCTGGCGCTGCTGATTCTTTCCCCGGTGATGCTGGGGATTGCGATTGCGATCCGCATGGATTCGAAGGGCTCCATCTTCTACCGGGCGCAGCGAATCGGACGCAAGGGACGGACGTTTGTGTGCTTCAAGTTCCGCACGATGGTGGAGGATGCGGACAAGATGCAGGAGCAGCTCGAGCACATGAACGAGCGGAAGAGCGTGCTCTTCAAGATTGTCAACGACCCACGCGTGACCCATGCGGGACGACTTCTGCGCAAGTATTCGCTGGATGAGCTGCCGCAGTTTTACAACGTGCTGCGCGGTGATATGAGCGTGGTGGGGCCGCGGCCGCCGATCGCCTCCGAGGTGGAGCAGTACGATCTTTCGCATCTTCGCCGGCTGGATGTGCTGCCGGGCATCACGGGTCTGTGGCAGGTGGAGGCGCGGCAGGATCCGTCATTTGACAGCTACATTTCGCTCGACACGGCGTATGTGGAGAACTGGAGCCTGTGGCTGGATTTGAAGATCCTGGCGCGGACGGTGGGCGTGGTCCTGAGCGGAACCGGGGCGTAGCGGAGGGCTATTTCGGCGCGCGATGGAGACGGTAGACTGAAGCGGTGAAGATAGCTTTGGCGCAGATCAACCCGACGGTGGGGGACTTCACCGGGAACGCAGCGAAGTTGCTGGAGTTCGCTGAGCGGGCTGCCGCGGAGAGAGCGGATCTCGTGGTGTTTCCGGAGCTGGCGGTGTGTGGGTACCCGCCCGCGGATCTGCTGGAGAAGAAGGCCTTTGTCCAGCGCGCGGGCGAGGTCGTGGAGCAGCTGGCGGCGTGGACGGGGGAGCCGGGGCGGCCGGGGCTGCTGTGCGGGGCCGTGCTGCCGGCCAGGTCTCCGGAGGGCAAGCACGTCAGAAATGTAGCGGTGCTGCTGGAGGCGGGGCGCGTGGTGTTTACCCAGCAGAAGCGTCTGCTGCCGTTTTACGATGTCTTCGATGAGCAGAGGTACTTCGAGCCGGGGGCGGAGCAGCGGCTGACGGAGTTTCGCGGGCAGCGGCTGGCGATCACGATCTGCGAGGATGCGTGGAACGACAAGGGCTTCTGGCGCGAGCGAAGGTATGGCGTGGATCCGGTCGAGGAGCTGATGGGGTTGTGGGATACGCGTCCCGGCGAGCGGCGGGTGATCCTGAACATCTCGGCCTCGCCCTACTGGAAGGATAAGCGAGGTGTGCGCGAGGGAATGCTGGGCGCGCTGGCGAGGCGGCACGGGGCGCTGGTGGCGATGGCGAACCAGGTGGGCGGGAACGACAGCCTCATCTTCGACGGGTCGTCGCTGGTAGTGGGATCGAGCGGGCGAATGTTGACGCGCGGGCGATCGTTCGCGGAGGACCTGGTGATGTTCGACACGGCGGTGGAGGAGGCGGTCGGAGCTACCGGGGGCCGGGAGGCGGATGGGCGCGATGAGATCGCCGCGACGTGGGACGCGCTGGTTCTGGGAACGAGGGACTATGTGCGGAAGTGCGGATTTGGGAAGGTTCTGGTTGGTTTGAGCGGGGGCATCGACTCCGCGCTGGTTGCGGCGATTGCGGTGGAGGCGCTGGGGGCTGGCAACGTGATGGGCGTGGGGATGCCGAGCGAGTACTCGTCGAGCGGGTCGGTCGAGGATGCGCGGAGGCTGGCGGCGAACCTCGGGGTTTGCTTTGAGGTGCTGACGATCCACGATGTGTTTACGAGCTACATGCGGACGCTGGAGCCGATGTTCGCGGGAACGCCGTTCGGCCTGGCGGAGGAGAATCTGCAGGCGCGGATACGCGGTGCGCTGCTGATGGCGCTGTCGAACAAGTTTGGGGCGCTGGTGCTGACGACGGGCAACAAGAGCGAGATGTCGACGGGCTACTCGACGCTGTACGGCGATATGGTGGGCGGGTTGGCGGTGATCGGCGATGTGTGGAAGACGCGGGTGTACCAGCTGAGCGAGTATGCGAACCGCGAGCGCGAGGTGATTCCGCGGGCGACGATCGAGAAGGCTCCGTCGGCGGAGCTGCGGCCGGAGCAGAAGGATACGGACTCGCTGCCGCCCTATGACGTGCTGGATCCGATGCTGGAGGCGTATGTGGAGGAGTATCGGCCGGCGGAGGAGATTGCGGCGAAGCAAGGGGTGGAGGTGGAGCAGGTGCGCGGGGTTCTGAAGCTGGTGGAGCGCAGCGAGTACAAGCGGCAGCAGGCGGCGCCGGTGCTGAAGGTGACTAAGAAGGCGTTTGGGACGGGACGGAGATTTCCGATCGCGGTCAAGTTTGAGGTTTGAGGCTGCGCGTTTTTTGGCGGCGGCGAAAGCGAGGTCAGGTGTTGCGGATGATGCGAGGTGTAGCGGCGGCTCTGGTGATGGGCATGGTGAGTGCGGTGGGAGCGCAGACGCCGACGGCTGGGGTTGCAACGACAGCGCCAGCGAGCGCGCAGCAGGGAACTGCGGCTGCGGGGTCGCAGGCCGGGGCTGCGGCTGCGGCGCCGAGCGCGCCAGGAGCGACGGGTACAGCCGATCCGTTTCCGCCGGTGAACCCGAAGAACTTCACGGCGACGACCCCAACGGCGGCGACGGTGGATGCGTTTCTGAAGCAGCTGTGGGGGTATGACACGAACCGGATATGGCGGGTGGAGGCGATCTCGACGACGCAGGCTCCGGGTGTGGCGAGGGTGGTGGTTTTCGTCGCGGACAGGAGCCCGAATGCGAAGGTGCAGACGTCGGCGTTTTTCGTAACGCCGGACGGCAGGCACGCGATCGCGGGGGACGGGGTGGTGGCGTTTGGAGCGACTCCGTTTGCGGAGGCGCGGCAGATGCTGCAGAGCCGGGCGGACGGGCCGGGGCGGGGTGGGGCAGGGAAGCAGCTGATGCTGGTGGAGTTCGCCGATATGGAGTGCCCGCACTGCAAGGAGGTGCAGGGGACGATGGACCAGCTGCTGAAGGACTTTCCGAAGGCGCGCGTGGTGTACCAGAACTTTCCGCTGACAGAGATTCACCCGTTTGCGTTCAAGGCAGCGGCCGATGGAGTGTGCGTGGCAAAGGCGAGGCCGGAGGCCTTCTGGACGTACCTGCAGGCGGTGTACGACACGCAGGGCGGACTGACGGCGGAGAGCGGAGACGAGACGCTGAAGAACGCGGTGGTGAAGGCGGGGCTGGATCCGGGCACGGTGGGAGTGTGCGCGGCCGCGGCGGGGACCAAGGATCAGGTGAATGCTTCGCTGAAGCTGGGCGAGGACGTAGGCGTGGACCAGACGCCGATGCTGGCGGTGAACGGGCACCTGCTTCCGCTGTCGGCGATCCCGTATGAGACGTTGAAGACGATTGTGGCGTACCAGGCGGCGGAGGACGGGGTGAAGTAGAGCTCGGCGAGCGGGTGCTGCTGGTTGAGCTGGCGTGATGGTGGCGTGATAGGCAGAAGAAAGGCTCTCAGATCTTTGAGAGCCTTTCCTGCCTGACCGGCTTGTGCGCCCCATGTGCGCGAATGGGGCGATCTGGCGCGATGCTTACTTGCGCTTCTTTTCGGAGTCGACGTCTCCCTCGGCTTCGGCCTCGTCCTGCTCGCTCTCCTGCTCGGACTGCTTCTCCTTGGGGCTCTTGGGCTTTTCGTCCTCGTCCACCTCGTCCTCATCTTCCTGGGAGTCGGCGTCTTTGAGGATCGTTTTGGCGCCGGCGAGGACGTTTTTGGCGGCCGTTTTTTCTTCTTCCAAGGTTTCGGTCAGGAGAGCGAGGACCTCTTTATGGCCGAGGGTCTTCGCGATCGCGATCGCGATCGTGTATCCGGCGATCTCGTAGTGCTCCACGCGGAGCGCGGCGCCGACAAGGCCGGCGTCCTTGAGAGCGCCTTCCTCATCCTTTTCGAGCGCCTCCTGAACCTCCTTGATGCAGCCTTCCATGCCGCTGCAGTGCTGGCCGGTGGGCTTCTTTCCGAGATGGCTGAAGATCTCGCGCAGGCGCAGGACCTGGCCCTTGGTCTGCTCGAGGTGCTCGCGAACCTGCTGCTTCATGGTTGGGTCGCTGGCGCCTTTGACGACCTTGGGAAGGGATTTGACCAGCTGGTTTTCAGCGCTGTACAGGTCGCGTAATTCATCGATAAGAACGTCATTCAGACTCATGAGGTGTGGATCTCCTGCAGGTGAGATGCGCGATTGCAAGAGCTCTCAAGTGCCGAGGCCTGTTTTGTGTGATGTAGTTCTGGTATGCGCCGAAGAAGCGTGTGCCGTTGTCCGCGGCGTGGCGTTTGGGCCGGGAGGATGAAGTTGGGGAAGACGTCCGGCCGTCGTGAGGGCTGGCTCACTGGGCGGGCTTGCGGATTTGTAGACGACGCCGCTCTTCATGACGAACCTGACGGTCTGGAGGAGTTTGACGTCTTTGAGCGGGTCGCCGTTGACGGCGATGATGTCGGCCCACTTGCCGGGATCGAGGGTGCCGACCCTGGAGGTCCAGCCCATCAGGTCGGCGGCGTTGACGGTTCCGGTCTGGATGCCTTCGAGCGGGGTCATGCCGAACTGGTTGACGTAGACGTCGACCTCGTGGGCGTTGAGGCCGTGCGGGTAAACGGCGGCGTCGGTGCCGAGCGCGACCTTGACGCCGGCCTTGATGGCGCGTTTCGCGTTCGACTTTTCGACGGCGCTGACGTCCTTCATCTTTTGCGCGTAGATGGCGGGGAGCTTGCCCGATTCGAGGTTCCAGTCGATCAGGTAGGCGGTCGGAACGAAGTAGGTGCCGTGTTTCTTCATCATGGCGATACCGGCTTCGTCGAGGTAGGAGCCGTGCTCGATGGAGTCGACGCCGGCCTCGCTGGCCCAGAGGATTCCCTGCGCTCCGTGGGCGTGGGCCGCGACCTTGCGACCGAGGCGGTGGGCGTCGGCGACGATGGCCTGCATCTCTTCGCGCGTGTACTGGCTGGCCTGGGGGTCGTCGCCCTTGGAGAGCACGCCGCCGGTGGCGCAGATCTTGATGAGGTCGGCGCCGTACTTGATGTTCTGGCGAACCTTCTGCTGGACGGCGGGAATGCCGTCGGCGACGCCCTCGCCGGTGAGGTGGTACTGGAAGGGGAGGAGGTTTTCGTCGCAGTGGCCGCCGGTGATGCCGAGCGGCGGGCCGCTGACCTGCATGTGCGGGCCGGGGATGTGGCCGGCGTCGATCTCGTCGCGCAGAGCAACGTCGGTGTAGTTGCCCGCGCCCACGTTGCGCACGGAGGTGAAGCCTGCCTCGAGCGTGACCTTGGCGTTTTCGACGCCGATGATGGCTTCTTTCGCGGGGGTGATGCTCAGCTCGAAGTAGGGGTCGAAGTTGGTCGCGCCGGTGAGGTGGGTGTGGACGTCGATGAGGCCGGGGAGGAGGGTGTACTGCCGGAGATCGATCTCGGTGTCTCCGGCCCCCTTGGGCGTGGCGCTGGTGGGGTTGACGGCGACGATGGTGTCACCCTGCACGATGACGGTCTGGTCGGCGGGCTCGGCCCCGGTGCGCACGTCCAGCACGTGGCCGGCGCGCAGCAGCGTTCGACTGCCGGTTGCTGCGGGTTGCGCGAGGACGGTCCCCAGGGTTCCCGCGTATGCAAAGACCATCCAAACCGCTGAACGCAGCATCATCTGTTGGCTCCTTTGAAGATTCAGCCGAGTCTAGCAGAGAGCACGGGCGGCGCCGGCGACTTTAGCGGTGTCCCTGCGACGTTGCTCTGCCGACAGCCGGAGGTGGGTGGGGCAGGCACTTTAGAATGGGATTGGGGGGCAGGGCAGCGCACCCGACTTGAGACGAGGTTCTTGTGAAGGCATTGGTGAAGAGCCGCGACGAACGCGGTCTGTGGCTTGAGGATGTTCCCGAACCGACTATCGGCATCAACGACGTGAAGATCCGGGTGCTATCGACCGGCATTTGCGGCACCGATCTCCACATTTACGACTGGGACTCCTGGGCGCAGAAGACGATTCCGATCGGGTTGACGATCGGCCACGAGTTTGTCGGGGAGGTGGTGGAGGTTGGATCGAATGTGACCGACTTTCACCATGGGGACACGGTGTCGGGAGAGGGCCACGTGGTGTGCGGACGATGCCGCAACTGCCTGGCGGGGCGGCGGCACCTGTGTGCGCACACGCTGGGGACGGGTGTTCAGCGGAACGGCTGCTTTGCCGAGTTTATTGTGCTGCCGATGACGAATGTGTGGCGGCACTCGGCGGGCATACCGCGCGAGATCGCGGCGATCTTCGATCCGCTCGGGAATGCGGTGCACACGGCGCTGGCCTTTCCAGTGCTGGGCGAAGATGTTCTGGTGACCGGGGCGGGTCCGATCGGCATCATGGCCGCGGCGGTGGCTCGGCATGCGGGTGCTCGGCATGTGGTGATCTCGGACCCGAACCCCTACCGCCGGGAACTTGCCGAGAAGGTGGGCGTGACGCTGGCGGTCGACCCGATGACGACCACGCTCGCGTCCATCCAGCCGCAGTTGCATATGAGCGAGGGCTTCGACGTCGGGCTCGAGATGTCGGGGAATCCGCAGGCGTTTCGGGACATGCTGGGCAGTATGAGCCATGGGGCGAAGGTGGCCATGCTGGGCATTCCATCCGAGCCGATCGCGATCGACTGGAACCAGGTGATTTTCAACCAGCTGACGCTGCGCGGCATCTACGGCCGGGAGATGTACGAGACCTGGTACAAGATGACGGTGATGCTCGAGAGCGGCCTGGGCATTTCAGGAGTCATCACGCACCGGCTTCCGTGGCAGCAGTTCAAGCAGGGGTTTGATGCGATGCGATCCGGCAACTCGGGCAAGGTGATCCTGGACTGGACGGTGGACTCGACGGCTTGATGCGCGGCGAGGGTCGACTGCTGGCTCCGGGCATGCGGAGCAAGAAAAGGGTACTGAGGACCTGCGCGATCAGGTCGTGCATCCCATAAGATGATAGGCAGGCTGATTGCTGTTTCCCTCCGAGCAACGATCGAAGCGCTGTACGACCAACCTCAAGGCCCTTGAAGATGGATTCCAGCAACTGCGAGACCAACGCGTGCAGCGCGCCACAAGCGACGGATAGCCTTTTTGAACGTGTGTCCTGGTTCTACGCGCTCTGCCGCGAGTACCTGTTTCGGGATCACACCCAGGAGATCGCCCACTCCCTATTTCCGCCGGAGGGACCGGCGCCAGGAACGCGTCTGCTGGAGCTTGGCTGTGGACCGGGGTTCTATGCCTGTCGACTCTCTGAAGAGTATCCGCATCTGCGCACGACCGGCGTCGATCTATCGTTTTCGCTGATTCAACGCGCGAAGGACCGGGCTGCCGCGCGGCATCTTTCCAACTGCAGCTTTCAGCGCGCCGACGCTCACTCGCTTCCGTATGTTTCCGGATCGATCGATGCGATCGTGGTTTCCCGCCTCTTTCTGATTGTGCCGGACAAGGAAGGGATCGTCCGCGAGATCTTTCGCGTGCTGAAGCCGACCGGCCGGTGCTTCATCGCGGAGCCGACCTCTGGATTTCGCACCCGTCTGCCGCTGGCATTGATGTGGCTGCTGGCGCGGCTGACGACGTCAGCGGCAGGGAAGTATCGCGAGCCGCAGCAGGCCGACGTGATGAGCCGTCCTGACTTTGCGATGCTGATCCACTCGCAGCTTTGGGCCGCGGCCGACCTCCAGTACGACGGCTGGTACCAGTACGCCGTTTGCGGTCGAGGAACAGCTCCGGTCGCGGAGACGCCGCTGGCGCCCGAGTCGGTGGCGGAGCTGATCGGATCTGTGGCCTCGACGACGGCGGCTCACTTTGTTCCACCCGCGCCGGAGCACAGGGCGACGCTGACCCCTGCTTAGGCGGCAGTGACCAGGGTGTTGCTAAACCTTTGCGGGCGAGGCAGCGATGACCTCGGCGGCGAAGCGTTCCATCTCCTCCCGCTGCGGACTGGACTGCAGAAGAACCAGGTCCACACCGACCTTCTCGAACTCGCCGAGCCGCTCCTGAACCTGGGCGGCCGTTCCGATAAAGCCGCTGCGTAGGCCGCGGTTCGACACCGAGTAGTCCTTTTGCGAGATCTCCGTGCCGAGCTTTGAGCCGGTCACCCACTGCTGGTAGTTCGCGTAGCCGCGGGCTGACTGCTGCACATCGGTGATGCGCTCAACCTCGCGAAGAGCTTCTGCTTCGGAGTCGCGCACGATGGCGTAGCCGCTTACGCCGAAGATCATCGGCGGCAGACCGGCGATTTTGCGGCGTTGGCGCATGTCGGCGATCTTTGCGCCGACTGCATCGGGAGCATCGCCGTGCATCAGGTAGGCGTCGCACTTGTTGGCGATGAGATTTTTGGCTGTCTCGGACTCGCCACCCGCATAGAGGGTTGGACGCGGTTGCCGCAGGGGCTTCGGGGAGAGCACATTCCCTTGCACATCGTAGTAGCGTCCGGTGTGCGAGTAGCCCTGCGAGCTCCAGCAGCCGTCGATGACGTCCAGCCACTCACCCGTGCGAGCGTAGCGGTCGTCGTGCTCGTCGAAGGCGATGCCGTACTTGGTGGCCTCGTCCTTCCACCAGCTCGAGACGACGTTGAGCGTGAGCCGTCCGCCGGCGATGCGGTCGATGTTGGCCGCCTGCTTCGCGAGCAGGGCGGGGTTGTGGAAGGTGGGGCGGACCGCCACCATCAGTTCCAGCTTGCTGGTTACGGCGGCGAGCGCGGCGGCTGTGGACCAGGCGTCGAGCGACGGCTCCTCGATGCCCTTGATGTCGTTCAGGTTGAGTTCGGCGATGAGGGTGAGGTCGAAGCCGATCTGCTCGGCGCGCACGGCGAGGTTGCGGGTGTACTCCCAGCTCGCCTCCATCTGCTCGTCTTCGACGTTGCGCAGCCAACCGCCGAAGACGGGGAGCCAGAAGCCGTAGCGCATCAGCGGATCCCCGCCATGGTCTCGCGCTCGGCGTCGTCGGCGGCGGATCTGCCGGCCGGTGCGATGCTGCCTCTGAGCCGATTGACCTTTTCGGCCTCGCGTTCGAGCCAGTCGGCGAGGCGCACGAAGGAGTCGAAGCCGACCACACGCTCGCCGTCCGCGACGAAGTTTGAGAGCGCATTGATGTCGTAGTACAAGCGCCGGCCGTCACGATCGTCGATCATGTACTCGACACCGCCGAGCTCGATGCCGGCGGCCTCCATCATGCGCTCGACCTCGGTGATGACTTCGGGTTCGGGGTCGAAGGCCTCGACGGTCAGCCCGGACTTGGGCGCGTCGATGGCGCAGATGGATCGATTGAGCTCCTGGCCGGTCGGCGTCCTGCAGATGTCGCCGGGGCAGAGGTCGAAGGTTTCGCCGGTGATGTGGATCTTGATCGCGTACAGAAACTTGCCGTCCAGGACCTCGACGCGGTTGATGTGCGAACCGCGCGCCGGCACGAACTCCTGCACCAGCGCCGTGGTATCCATGCCGAGCATGAGGCCGTCGGGGGTGGCGGCGGCCTCCTTGAGTTGCGCAGGTGTGTCGAAGCGCTTGACGCCGCTGCCGCTCCCGCCGATGTTGGGCTTGACGACGACCGGCCAGCGCAGCCCGGCGGCCGCCTCGGCCGCCTGGGTTGCGCGGTGGACGACGCGGGCCCTGGGGAAGGGGAGACCGAGCTGGTCGAGCATGGTCAGCTGCGCCGCCTTGGAGAGCTCGCTGCGGAAGGCCCGGACGCCGTTGACGACGCGCACGCCGCGGGCCTCCAGGTGCTCAAGGAAGCCGAGCGTGTAGAAGATCTGGTCGCCATGCCCGCGGTTCCAGGCCGACGGACTCATCTTGTTCAGCACCAGAGCGAACTGCTCTTCGGGTCTGTCCTCCGGACCGTAGCTGTGGTCGATGGCGCTCAGCTTGACGAAGTTGGCACTGCGACGCTCGAGCTCCGCAAACAGCGGCTTGAACCAGTTCGGCTGCTCGTAGTAGATCGCGATCGGAAGTGGGTTCTGTCCGGGGGAGTTCTGAGAGAAGGCCATAAATAACTCTATCGAACTTTTTGCCTCCCGATGGCGCGCTCTTGCGGGCGTGCCTCGATCTGGGTAGGGGACTGGGAGGTAAGTGCTCCTTGATGGGCGTGGAGTTTCGTTTGATGCGCTGTAGCGTACGATCCTGTCTACCTGGCGGGGCCGGAGGTGGAGATCGAGGAACTCGTCCGAGGAGAGCTGTTGGAGGACATCGGCGTGACGGACCCACTGCCCGAAGCTGCGGCGGAGTTGGCGGTTCCGGGGGCGTCCAGGCCATCCGAGTACAGAAAGCCGTGAAGCACGACGTAGCGTGTCTGCGCATCCTGCAGGGCTTGCACGTAGTCTTCGGTCGCCCCGTACAGATCACTTTGGAGGTTCAGGACCCGCGAGAAGGAGGCATCCATGAGGCCATACTGTTTGGTCATGAGCTCGTACGCCTGCTGGGTGCGAGGGAGGATTTCGGTGCGGTAGCGGGTGGCGATGAGGCGTGCGCTGCGGTAGTCGTCGACCACGGCGGCCTCCCGGGATCGCAGCGACAGCTGGACGCGAGTCGCTTCCTGGCGGGCTCGCTCGAGATTGGCGCGGACCGCGTCCACGTTGCCCTGGTTGCGATCGAACAGGTGGATTTGCAAGCCGATCTCTGCGAAGCCGACGAGGCCAACGCGGCTTCCTGGAAGATCGAGCGGTTCATTATCCTGCGAGATGCCGCCCCGGGTGACGAGATCCGGAATCGGGTCGCGGCGTGCCCGCTTCAGGCCTGCCTCGGCCTTGGCGACACCGGCCTGCGTGTACCGCATCTCGGGACTGTGCGCGAGCAGGTCATCGAGCAGCGCTGCCTCGTCCGGCTCGGACGGCAGAGCTTCGAGGTCGCCCTGCACCGTGCCCATGGTGAGGCTTGGTTCTCCTACGATCGCGGTCAGCTCGGTCCATGCCCGGCGGAGCATGTTTTCCTGCACGCCGACGGCGATGAGCATGTGCTGCTCGGCGACCTCGGTTCGCAGGACCTCGGTTGGGTCTGCCTGGCCGGTGTTGGCGATCTCGTGAGTGTACTCGGTGGTGGAGTGGGCGATGCCGGCGAGATCGCGCTTGAGATGGAGCAACTCCTGCCCTGCGAGGACGCGATAGTAGGCCTCCCGTACGGCATTGCGTACGCGGAACTGCTGGGCCTCGCCGGCGGCTTCCGCCTGATGGATCGATTGATCCTCGATCTTGCGATTGAGGCCGAGCTTGCCGCCGAGGATCACGGGTTGGTCGAGGAAGAAGCCCTGCTTGCCAGAGCGGTACGCTCCGCCGCGGATCTCATCGCCGTAGTAGCCGACGGTGGGATTGGGAGGGAGGCCGACCTGGCGGCGGATGCCCTGCGCCGCCGTGATGTCGTGCCGGGCCTGGGCCAACGTTGGATTGTGCGCGAGTGCCCTTGCCTCAAGATCTTCGAGGGCGTAGACCGGTCCCCTGGCTGCGTCCGGATGTTTCGATTGTCCTATCTCCGGCAGATGCGGCGTCACATGGTCGATGTGGTGCATGTGCATGGGCGTCTCCTCGCCGCTCTCCGACGGTGCAACGGTCGGCTCGGTGATGGGCTTGTTCGACGGGTGATCCATGGTCATGGGTTCCGCCTTTCCGTGGGTCCGCGGGGACCGCCCCATGGGCGGGCATGTCCATGGGCATGGATGGGTCCATCGGCTTGGGCTTGGTTTTTTGGGGCGGGTCCATATGCATCTTGGGATCCATCGGCATGGGCTTGGTTTTTTGGGGCGGGCCCATGGGCATCTTGGGATCCATCTGCATTGACGGGTCCATCGGCATGCCCGAATCGTGTTGATGCCCCTGGGACGCGGCAGGGGCCTGCGCGGAGGCGGCATGCGCGGCCAGCAGAACGAGGGGGGCGAGCCGGGCGAGGGTACGAGGGCGAATCCGCGTCATGGAGAGCTCCTTTCGGGGAGTGGTCATTTGCCGTGCTCGTGCATGCCGGGCATGTCGGCCATGGCAGGCTTTGCCGAAGGGAGTATTTTGCCTTCACGGACCAGCTGTGCGATCTGGTCATAGCGGTCGGGGGGCAGAACGCGGACGAGCGTCATCATGCCCATCATCATGGCGCTCCAGTTCGGGGCGAGGCCGGTGTTTTCCGGCTTGGCGACCGTCCTGGCCTCGTCCATGCCCATGTCCATGAAGGCATCCTGCGGGAAGCCTTTGACCGCGTTCGGGTCCTTGGCAATGGGAGCGTGATGGATGTGCTCGAAGCCGACGGAATCGGCAAGCGTCTGCATCTGCATGAGCGCCCGGTCGTCGGTCTGGTCTGCGGTGTTGATCTGGCGCTCGCCAATCATTGGATCGTTCATCAGGTCCATCATGTTGTTCATCATGTGGTGAGGCAGATGGCAGTGGATCATCCAGTCGCCGGGGTTGTTGGCGATGAACTCGAATGCGCGCGCCTGCGCGACGCCGACGAGAACGGTGTTGCCTGGCTCCCACATCGTCTCCGGCCTGCGACCGCCTTCGTTTCCGGTGACGACGAAGGTGTGCCCGTGCAGATGGATTGGGTGGTGGTCCATGCCCATGTTGACCAGGCGTACGCGGACACGGCTGCCCTGCCGCACGAGCAGAGGCGTGGTGCTGGGCGCCGACTTGCCGTTGAAGGTAAGCCAGTTGAACTCCATATTTGCGCTGTTGGGAACCGTCTGGTTCGGCAAGAGCGCCCACTCCTGCATGACGATGCCGAAGTCGTGATCGACGTGCGGCTGGTAGGGCACCTTGGGGTGGAGGATGAAGAGGCCGATCATGCCCATCATCTCCTGCATGGCGCCGTGGGAGTGGTAGAAGAAGTCGCCATTCTGGTTGAGCGTGAACTCATAGACGAAGCGGCCTCCCGGAGGGATGGGCTTCTGGCTGACGTAGGGCATGCCGTCCATGGGCAGAGGCACTTCAAGACCGTGCCAGTGCATGCTGGTCGACTCGGGGAGGTGATTGTCGACGAGGATGCGAACGCGGTCGCCCTCGTTGACTTGAATGGTCGGGCCGGGTGAGCTGCCGTTGTACCCCCAGCAGTCGAGCGTCTTCCAGGGCGAGATCTGCCGGCGTACCGGCTCCGCAATCAGGTGAAAGACCTTCACCTCGCCATCCATGGTGAAGGGCAGGTTGGGGATGTCTGGGGAGACGACAGGCACGTTGAAGGACGGACCGCCGTTGGGATGCCCGTGCGGCTTCAGTTTGCCGTTTCGAGATGTCGTGGCAAGGAGCTTGTCGGTAGCAAACAGCCCCGCACCGAGGCCGAGTGCACTTTGAAGGAAGAACGGCGATTCGCCATACTGAACTCCGTAAACATAGAAAGGTTTTGCGCTGGCGTGAGTGGGAGCTGAAGCGCTGCTGGCT
>JAABUQ010002116.1_pt1 | contig 40227 bp, 31 predicted proteins | sample 5560001 | NCBI WGS metagenome assembly JAABUQ01 (sample SAMN10711888, study PRJNA513371) | rock metagenome | isolation source: Antarctica rocks | place: Antarctica: Victoria Land, Finger Mt nord | collected 2015-12-18
TCGGTGGGGCTCGCTCCGCTCGACCCACCCTACGTGAATCCCGGAGCCCACGCCTTGCCACCGGATGAACGCGACTCCCAAACTCCGAGAAGCTTCACCGAGCGGCTGGGGGTCCGGGCCGATGAGGAGGGGCGGCTGGTCCTCGAAGTCGGCCCGGCCCACCTCCGATCGCTGGGGATCGCCCACGGCGGGATGATCGCCACGCTGCTCGACTCGGCGATGGGGCTGGAGGTGTCCCGATCGGCGCCCCCCGACCATTACGTGGTCACGGCGCAGCTCAACGTCAACTTCATCCGCCCGGCCTGGGAGGGGGAGACCCTCGTCGCCTCGACCCGGGTCCGCCACTCGGGCGGCAAGACCGCCGTGGCCCAGGGGGACCTGGCGACGACCTCAGGCGCCCTGGTGGCGACCGCCTCCGGCATGTTCGTCTACGTCCGCCACACCGACGCCACCCGAAGCCGGCCCGACCGGCTCGAACCGGCCCAGCCGGGCACCTGAAAGGGGACGCCGATGGCCGTCGACCACCTCCTCGGGTTCCCGGTGACGATCGACCTGCCCGTGCAGTGGGGCGACATGGACGCCTTCGAGCACGTCAACAACGCGGTCTATCTCCGCTGGGTCGAGTCGGGCCGGATCGCCTACGGCCGGAGGGTCGGCCTCCACGAGCTGATGGCCGCCGACCGGGTCGGCCCGATCCTGGCGTCGATCCGCTGCGACTACCGCCGGCCGATCGCCTTCCCCGACTCGGTCCGGGTCGGCACCCGGGTCGTCAAGCTCGGCCGGACCAGCCTGACCCTGGAGCACCGGGTCGTGTCCGAGTCGGACGGGCTCGCGGCCGAGGCGACGTCGGTCGTCGTGCTCTACGACTACAAAGAAGCCAGGCCCCGGCCGATCCCCGACCGGCTCCGCGACGCGATCCAGAAGCTCGAAGGGAAGGCCGTCTGACGTGACCCGACGCAGCGACATGCTCGACCGGGTCCGGGCCGGCCCGACCTGGGACCTGGTCGTCATCGGCGGCGGCTCGACCGGCCTGGGCACCGCCGTCGACGCCGCCTCGCGCGGCTACTCGACGCTGCTGCTGGAGGCCGAGGACTTCGCCCGGGGGACGTCGAGCCGGAGCACCAAGCTCGTCCACGGCGGGGTCCGCTACCTGGCCCAGGGGAACGTCGCGCTGGTCCGCGAGGCGCTCCACGAGCGGGCCGTGCTCCTGGCCAACGCCCCGCACCTGGTCCGGCGGTTCCCGTTCGTGATCCCCTCGTATTCGTACGGCGGGATCGGCTACTACGGCCTCGGCCTGAAGATGTACGACCTGCTCGCCGGCGGGAGCGGGATCGGCGGCTCGCGGCCGGTCGGCCGGGCCGAGGCGCTCCGCCTGGCGCCGACGCTCCGCGAGCGCGGCCTCAAGGGAGGGGTCGTCTACCACGACGGCCAGTTCGACGACGCCCGCTTCGCCATCGCCCTGGCCAGGACGGCGATCGACCTCGGCGCCGTCGCCCTGAACGCGATGCCGGTCCGGGCCTTGATCAAGGAGCACGGGCGGATCTCCGGCGTGGAGGCGGTCGACTCCGAGACCGGCGAAGGGTTCGCGATCCGGGCGCGGGCGGTCGTGAACGCGACGGGGGTCGAGGTCGACTCGGTCCGGGCCTTCGACGAGCCGGGGGGACGGCCCTTGGTGGCGCCGAGCCGGGGTTCGCACCTGGTGCTCGACCGCTCGTTTTTGCCGGGCGAGGCGGCCGTGATGATCCCCAGGACCGACGACGGCCGGGTCCTGTTCGCGATCCCCTGGCGGACCAAGGTGATCCTGGGGACGACCGACACCGCGGTCCCGGCCGTCGACCGCGAGCCCCGGGCGTCGTCGAGCGAGGTCGGCTTCCTGCTCGAACACGCCGCCCGCTACTTCGCGACCGCCCCCCGGGTCGAGGACGTCCGGAGCGTCTTCGCCGGGCTCAGGCCGCTGCTGGGGAAGGGGGGAGGGGTCGGGACCGCCTCGCTCTCGCGCGAGCACGCGGTCCTGACCTCCGACGCCGGCCTGGTCACGATCACCGGCGGAAAGTGGACCACCTACCGACGGATGGGCCAGGACGCCGTCGACCGTGCGGCGGACGTGGCGGGCCTGCCGGCCCGGCCGTCGAGGACCGAGGGGTTGAAGCTCCACGGCTGGGCCCCCGAACGCCCGAGCGGCCCGTTCGGCGGCCACGGCTCGGAGGCCGGCGAGCTCGCGGCCCTGGTCGCGGGCCGGCCCGAGTGGGGCGAGCCGATCCACCCGACCTTGCCCGACCGCAAGGTCGAGGTCGTCTGGTCCGCCCGCCACGAGCAGGCCAGGACCGTCGAGGACATCCTCGCCCGCCGGACCCGCTCCCTCTTCCTCGACGCCCGAGCCTCGATCGCCGCCGCCCCCGCCGTCGCCGCGCTCCTCGCCGCCGAACTGGGACGCGACCCCGCCTGGGAGCGGGCCCAGGTCGAATCGTTCCGCGCCCTCGCCGCCGGCTATCTGCCGGCCTGCTGAAAAAATCCTGCTACCGTGACCGCCCGCTTCCGGAATGTATGGGAGATACCCGACATCCCCGGGAACCCCCGCATGCGAGCCGCTACCGATCGAGGTTGGCTTCGTTTCGGCCCGGACGGCTCCTCCCCTTCTTCGCATCCGTCGGCCAGCGTTGGGTTCGTTTTTCCCGGTCTCAGCCCTGCGAACGGCCCAAGCCGCCCGGTGCCGGAGGTCCGACCGAGCCCAAGGCGTCCGGGGGCGGAGTACCGACCCCTGCCACCCGGACGCGGGCGTTGGGTTCGTTTTTCGCCGGCCCAATCCGCGATCAATCCGATTCAGGGGGCCGCTTCATGCTCGGCCTCGACCCGGGCAAGCTCGGAGGTCAAGGCGGGGATGGGCGGGAGGCCGAGGCGGGCCTTGATGGCGGCGCGGAGGGCCCGGGCCCAGAGCAGGCGGTGGGCGGGCGTTCGGGCCGCCCGGCCGACGTGGAGGGTGGCAAGTTGGGGGACTTCGGGGCCGGTGCCGACCTTGAGGAGTTCGGCCCAGCTTTCCACGGCCCGGGGGAAGTCGCCCCGGTCGAGGGCGAGGTGGAGGTCGATCGTGAGGACCGACTCGTACCAGCGGCGGAGCGCCGGGGAACGATCGGCCCCGGGGATCGCGGCGATCCGGCCTCGAAGTTCCGACCTCCGCCGGGCCTGGAACAGGGCGTCGGCCAGCACGGCGTCGAAGGCCGGTCGGAGCGGCCTCGTCAGGGCGGGGCGGCGGATCTCGGCGAGGGTCTCGATCAGGTCGTCGTTGGGTTCGTTCTTCCCGGAGGCCGCGCGGGCGATCGCGGCGTCGCGGGCCCATCGGAGCCGGGCGGGGTCGTCGGCGCCGGCCGAGGTGGGACGGTCGTCGTCGGTCACGACCGTCCACCCTCCGGGCACCGGCCCTGGGGGCAGGCGGGGGGCCTTCCGGCCGGACGGCTCGACCCGGAACAGGGGGTCCCCCAGGTAGACCAGGCGCCAGGGGAGCCCGTAAGGCTCGGCGAGCGTCTGCCGGAGCGCGGCGGCGAGCGGCAACCGCTCGGCGACGAGGTCGGCCACGAGCCGAGGGGGGCGGAACGCGGTCAGGAACGGCTCGTTCATCGAGCCGAAATAGATGAAGGCGCCGTTGGCCAGCCAGCGCCCGGCGATCGTGCCGGGGTCGTTCGGGTCGGCCGCGGCGAAGCTGTGGATCATCGCGACGACCGAGGGGACGGTCCTCGGCACGTCGGCGACGCTGCAAGGCCGGTCGCGGAGGTGGAAGATGGTCGGCGAGCCGTGAGAATTGACCAGCACCAGGCCCGAGCGGTTCCAGGGGTCGAAGGCCTCGTGCCAGCCCTCGGGCGAGCCGTCGCGCGCGCCCGAGAGGTGGGTCGTCGGCACCAGGTCGTCGAGCCGGGTCGCGGCCTCCCGCATCGAGTAGCCGGACCAGGACGGGGCCTGCTCGTCGTAGCCGTTGAAGAGGGTGGCCTCGTCGGTGGCGAGGAAGAGGCTGCACATCGCCCGGTACGCCGAGTCGGCCGGGTTGCCCAGCAACCGGCCGGCGAACGCCCAGCGCGACCCGTCCCAGGAGGTCCGGGCGATCGCGTCGTCGACGGCCGAGTCCTCGCCGGACCGGGCGTCCCGGTAGCGGTAGGGCCAGTCGCCGGCGAGGGTGAGGAAGTCGCAATCGTCGCCGATCTCGGCGTGATGCGGGATCGCCCCGGCCACCCGGGCGGTGAGGGCCTCGTCGAACCTCAGGAACTCGGCGGGCGAGAGCACGTCGCCGTACCGCTCGGGCCGGTCGAACCGGAGCAGGGGCTGGAACCGGCCGGCCGCCAGCGCGACCGCGCCGGCGAGCATCGGCGCGTCGGGCGCCGAAAGGACCGCGCCGGGCGGGGTCGGGGCGATCGCCCAGGGGGGGGAATCCCCCTTGAGCCCGGGGCCGGCCGCGCCCGGCTCGTCCCAGGCCGACCCGACCGCCTCCAGGGCCCGAGCCCAGGCATGGCCCGGCCCGACCTGTCGCCGAGAGGCCGGCGGCCGGACGACCCTCGACGGCCGGAACGCCCGGAGGAACCGGGGGGTCGACTCGGCGTCCTCGATCAGGACCGGGAACCAGCGCTCCCGGTCCCAGGTCGCGATCACGTCGAGGAAGGTGGCGAGGTCGGGCACCAGGGCCACCTGGTCGACCACGTCTCGGGCCGGGCCGGACCGGAAGTCCCAGGATGCCGAGGCCCGGCGGAGCCCGTCCAGGCGGACGTCGTCGAGCGACTTCATGGCCTCCCAGGCCGTGGGAGCGGCGGCGGGGCCGGCGGGCCACGCGCGGGCCGGCCCGCCGAGCCTCGCGTCCGAGCCGATCGCCAGGAGCAGCAGGGGGGGGAGCAGACGCCAGAGGTGCGGCGCGGCGCCCCGAGCGGTCGAGTGGTCTTGCCCCGGCATCGCGTCCCTCGCCTCGCCAGGCCGGGCGTCAAGGGGATGGAGGCGCCCGGGCGAGCCGGGTATACTACCAAATCCGGCGCACCCGAGGCCGGTCTTTCGTCCGAAATCCGCCCGGCCTCCCACGCCGGCCCGCTGCAAGGGATCTGGTCCGATGAAAAAAGGCGGCATCCTCAACCCCGCGATCTGCTCCTTGCTGGCCGAACTCGGGCACCTGGACGAACTCCTGATCGTCGACGCCGGTTATCCCCTGCCGCCGGACGGCCACGTCATCGACCTGACCCTCACCCCGGGCATCCCCCGGTTCCTCGACGTCCTCCGCGCCGTCGCCGAAGAACTCGTGATCGAGTCGATCGCCGTGGCCACCGAGATCAACGAATACAGCCCCAAGCTCTACCAGGAAGTCCTCAAGATCGTCGGCGACATCGACGTCGACGAGGTGCCGCACCACGAGTTCAAGGAGCAGTCGCTCGCCGTCAAGGGGATCATCCGGACCGCCGAATTCACCCCCTACGCCAACGTCCGGATCCTCTGCGGCAGCGCCTTCTGATCATCGGCCCCGGCGCAATAAAGAGCCCATCGACCCCGGCCCACGGGGACAAGTCCCCGGGTCCGAGCTCGATGGGCTTATCAATTCCGGGCCGTTCCGAGGCGACCTGCCCGGCGTCAGCGGGCCAGGCGGAGTTGGGTCGCCCAGAGGAGTCCGGTCAAGGTCAAGCGGCCGACGGCGGCGACGGGGCTGCCGTGGCAGAGGTTCTCGCCGAGGTCTTCGAGCCAGCCGCGGTCGCCGACCAGCGACGCCTCGGCCTCGACGATCATCAGGTCCTTGGGATGGCCCGACGGGGCGACCTGGAGGACCAGCCGGGAGCCGTCACCCGGCTGGCCGGCGGGCTCGACCCAAGAGTCGACGATCGCCCCGGTCAAAGTCATCTCGCGATCCATGTGAGCCCCCCCATCCACTGCGACGTCGTGCGACTCGTCTCGCCCGACACCTCGTCCCGATGCATCCATCATAGCTACCGAGGCGCCTCCCGGCAAGTCCATTCTGGCTCGATGCATGCAAGCGAGCGGCGAATGCGAGGTGAAGGGCGGATCTGGCGGGCCTGTAAGCCGGATTCTGTCGAAGACCGAGGTCCTCGGATGACCATTTCTCTGGGACGCCGGTCTCCCGACGCCTCGAGCGACCTACCCGGGAGTCATGACGGGCCGGGCCGACCCGCGACCGGCGCCCGACCTCGCGGCCGAGCCTCCGAGCTTGCCCCCTTATTTGGTCTTGCTCCCGGTGGGGTTTACCGAGCCAGGCCGGTCGCCCGACCTGCTGGTGAGCTCTTACCTCACCGTTTCACCCTTACCCCGGCCGCTGTTGAGGCGACCGTGGCGGTTTATTTTCTGTGGCACTGTCCCTACCCGAGTGATCGGGCGGTGGGCGTTACCCACCACCGAGCCCTATGGAGTCCGGACTTTCCTCCCCGGCACGTCCCCCCGGCCGTGTCGCCACGCTCGAAGACGCCGGAGCGGTCATCCGACCCGCCAGATCCACCCTTACCTTATCACCCCCAAGGCGATCGGGAAAGGATGGTGTCCAGAATCACCCGCCGCCGGATGCAATCAATCGTGCAGGGTGGCGTCGAGCGGGGCGAGGCCCACCCTACGTGTTTTTATACTCCGATTTGACGAGCCGATTGGCCTCGCCCCGGTTTGCCCGCCGGCGGCCGATCCTCTAGGATAGGGGACCGCCCCGGTCGCACCGAGCCGCAGCCGCCGCCGCCAGGAACCCGATCGATGCCGAACCTGCTGGAGACGTTCCCGAACCAGTTCCCCGACCGCGAATATGAAATCGAGATCGTCTGCCCCGAGTTCACCGCGGTCTGCCCCAAGACCGGCCAGCCCGACTTCGGCGCGATCACCATCACCTATGTGCCGGGCGATGACTGCGTGGAATTGAAGTCGCTCAAGATGTATCTTTTCGACTACAGGAACCGCGGGATCTTCTACGAGCACTCGATCAACACCATCCTCGACGACCTCGTCGCCGCCTGCCGGCCGAGGCGGATGGCCGTGGTCGGCCAGTTCACCCCCAGGGGCGGGATCTCCTCGAAGATCACCGCGACGTTCCGCAAGGGGTCCGGCCCGACCCCGCTCTGAACCGAGAATCGAGGCGTACCTTGGCCCCGGGCATCCTGACCTTGACGACCGATTTCGGGGCCGAGGGGCCGTACGTCGCCGCGATCAAGGGGGTCGTGCTCGGCCTGGCGCCCGGCACCCAGATCGTCGACGTGAGCCACGCCGTCGGCCCGCAGAACATCCTCGAAGGGGCCTTCGTGCTCGCCGGGATCGTCCCGTACTTCCCGACCGGAACCGTCCACCTCGCCGTGATCGACCCCGGCGTCGGCACCGACCGCCGGTTGGTGGCCGCGCAGGTCGCCGGGCACTGGTTCGTGCTCCCGGACAACGGCCTGGTCGGCGGCGTGCTCCGAGGGCGCGACCTCGCCGGCGTCTGGGAGATCCGCAACCCCGCCCTGAGGCGCCCGGTCGTCTCGCCGACCTTCCACGGCCGCGACATCCTCGCCCCGGCCGCCGCCCATTTGCTCAAAGGCGGCGACCCGGCCGAGCTCGGCCCCGAGCTCCAGTCCCTGGTCCTCCCCTCGGCCCAGGAGCCGGCCGAGGACGGCACAGGGCTCACCGGCGAGGTCATCTTCCTCGACTCGTTCGGCAACCTCATCACCAACATCCCCCGCGACCGCCTGGGCCACACCGCGCCCGGGCGGTGGTCGGTCGAGATCCTCGGCCACACCATCTCCGGGCTGATCCGGACCTACGCCGAAGGCGCCCCCGGCGACCTCGTCGCCCTGATCGGCAGCTCCGACCGGGTCGAGGTCGCGGTCGTCAACGGCGACGCCGCCGGTCGGCTCGACGCGGGCCGGGGGACGACCGTCCGGCTCCGGCGAATCGAGGCATCCGGCCCATGACCATGACCACCGAAACCCACACCGACCGCCTCGATCGCCTCAAGGCCTGGGACCACGCCCACCTCTGGCACCCGTTCACCCCCCTGGCCGACTGGGAGGCGTCCGACCCCCTGATCATCGAGCGGGCCGAGGGGGTCTACCTCTACGACTCCGAGGGGCGCCGGTATCTCGACGGCGTCAGCTCGCTCTGGTGCAACGTCCACGGCCACCGCCACCCCGCGCTCGACTCGGCCCTCAAAGGCCAGATCGATCGGGTCAGCCACTCGACGCTCCTGGGCGTGACCCACCCCTCGGCCATCGAGCTGGCCAGGCGTCTGGTCGAGCGGGCGCCCGAAGGCCTGACCCGCGTCTTCTTCTCCGACGACGGCGCCACGGCGGTCGAGGTGGCCCTCAAGATGGCCTTCCAGTACTGGAGGCAGAAGCCCGACCCCGAGCCGCTCCGGACCCGCTACCTCGCCCTCGGCGGGGCCTACCACGGCGACACCCTGGGCGACGCCAGCCTCGGCGGGCTGTCGCAATTCCACGAGATGTTCCGGCCGCTCCTGTTCCCGGTCCTCCGCTCGCCCCAGCCATATTGCTACCGTTGCCCCCTCGGCCTGGAGCGCCCGAGCTGCGCGATGGCCTGCCTCGCCGAGGTGGGCAAGATCCTCGAAGCCCACCCCGGCGAGGTCGCGGCGGTCGTGGTCGAGCCGCTGGTCCAGGGGGCGGCCGGGATGGTCGTCCAGCCCGAGGGGTACCTCGCCGGCCTCCGCGACTTGACCCGGCGGCACGACACGCTCCTGATCGCCGACGAGGTGGCCGTCGGCTTCGGCCGGACCGGTTCGCTGTTCGCCTGCGAACGCGAGGGGGTCGCGCCCGACTTCCTCTGCCTGGCCAAAGGGCTGACCGGCGGCTACATGCCTTTGGCCGCGACCCTGACGACCGAGGCGATCCACGCCGCCTTCCGGGGCACCGCCGCCGAGGGGAAGACCTTCTACCACGGCCACACCTACGCCGGGAACCCCCTGGGCGCCGCCGTCGCCCTGGCCAACTTGCAGGTCTTCGAGGACGAGCGGACGATCGAGAACCTCGCCCCCAAGATCGCCCGGTTCCGCGACCGGCTCGCGCCCCTGGCCGACCACCCGCACGTCGGCGACATCCGCCAGGTCGGCTTGCTGGCCGGGATCGAGCTCGTCCTCGACAAGGCGACCAAGGCCGAATACGGCTGGGACCGCCAGGTCGGGGCCAAGGTCTGCCGTCGGGCCAGGCTCGAAGGGCTCCTGATCCGTCCCCTCGGCGACGTGATCGTCCTGATGCCGCCCCTGGCGATCGACGGGGACGAGGTCGAATGGTTGGTCGACGTCACCGCCCGGTGCATCGACGAAATTACCCGCGACATCTCAATGTGAATCCTCTTTGGATTATCAGGACATGACGCTTCCCGGCCTCTTCGTGGTGGGCACCGATACCGGGGTCGGCAAGACCGCCGTGGCCTCGACCCTGGCCCGGACCTGGACGGCCGCCGGGCGCCGGGTCGGGGTCCTCAAGCCGATCAGCACCGGGGGAATCACGCGCGACGGCGTCCTGGCCTCGCCCGACGCCGACTCATTGATCGATGCGATCGGCCGCGAGGTCCCGCACGAGTGGGCGGCCCCTTTGATCTTCGAGGAGCCGCTGGCCCCATCGGTCGCGGCCCGGCGGCTGGGCCGGCCGCTCGGACCGGCCGAGGTCCGTCGGGCGGTGGCGGGGTCGTTGGCCTGGTGGCACGACCGGGCCGACGCCCTGATCGTCGAGGGGGTCGGCGGCCTGCTCTGCCCGATCGCCGAAGGGTGGACGGTGGCCGACCTGGCGACCTGGCTCGACTACCCGCTCCTGGTCGTCGCCCGCCGCGGCCTGGGGACGTTGAACCATACGTTGATGACCGTCGAGGCCGCCCTGATCCGGGGGCTCCGGGTCGCGGGGGTCGTCCTCAACGGCTCGACGCCGACGACCGACCCGATCGCCGAGGCGACCAACGCCGGCGAGCTGGCCCGGCGGCTCGGACCGGTCGCGATCCTGGCCGACTGGCCCTACCAGGAGGCCCGGGACCCGGCCGCGGTCGCCCCCGAGGCGCTGGCCTGGTACGATCGGATCGGGCCCCCTCGGCTCGATCGCGGGCCGTCGGGGGGCGGCGGCCCGGCCCTTGCAGGAGACGTCGGATGTCCGAGCTGATCCTCTGCCCGCACTGCGGCGCGACGATGCCGCCCAGCTCCGCGATCGCCCAGGGAGACACGATCGCCCCCGACGGGCCCGACTTCCCCGAGGACGACGTCCCGCCGGTCACCCTGCTCGCCTCCGGGAGCAACGACGACCTGTTCCGGGCCCGGCCGGCCCTCGAAAACGGGGGCGTCGCGGTCTCCCCCGACCCGATCCTCGGCCAGTTCGTCCCGGACCGCTCCGGCCCTCGGACCCCCTCGACCGCGGACTCCTTCCCGAAGATCGACCTGGACCGCCGCCCGACCGGCCCGGCCCGGCCCGAGTTCCCCACCGAGGACGAGCCGGACGAGGACGAGGACGAGGACGAGCCGGCCGCCGGGACGCCCTGGACTACCGTCCTCCTGGCCAGCTACGCCAGCGCCACGACGATCGCCCTCGGCTGGTTCCTCCTGACCCAGCGAGGCCGCGAACCCCGGCCCGAGGAGCCGCCCCCCGCCGTCGACTCGCGGCCGGAACCGGGCCGGCAAGCCTCCCTTTCCCGAGTCATCGAGCCGCCGAAGCCGCTGCCCGAGGACCGGATCGCAACCCTGGGCCAGCCCCTGAAGGTCGGGGCCCTCGAAGTCCGGCCGGTCGACGTCCGTCGCCAGGACGTGGTCCTCCAGCGGGTCGACTTCTCGGGCCGGACGGCCAAGCAGCAGGCCGGGGGGAAGGATGCGTTCGTGGTCCGGCTCCGGCTCCGGAACCTGTCGCGAGACCTGGCCTTCGCGCCGATCGATCAGGCCTTCGTCCGCGAGCGCGGGGGGGTCGTGGACAGCTTCGTCGAGACCGCGTCGGGCGCCAAGATCTACCCCTACCCCCTCGCCCTGGAGAGCGAGCTGTCGATCGTCGGCCAGGACTTCGCCCAGCTCCGGCCCGGCGAGTCGCGCGTCGTCGCGATCGCCACCGCCCCCGACGCCCCGGGCGACGATCAGGGGCCGTTCCTCTGGCGAATCCGGCTCAGGACCGGGCTCGATCAGGTCGAATCCATCGGCGTCCGCTGGTCGACGACGCCGGGCCCCGCCCCGGCGAAGAAGTAGGCCGACGCATGCCGACCCCCCCGACCCCGCCGAGAGGACGCGGAAAGCCGATCCGATCCGGCCTCGCCTGGGTGCTCTCGGCCCTGGCCCTGGTCCATCCCGTCGCCACCTCGGCCGCATCGCTCGACTGGCGGCTCGACCTGCTCGCGCACTTCCGCGAGCCCGCCCTGGCCGCCTCGATCGCGGGGACCTTGGCCATGCTCGGGGTCCGCCGCAAGGTCGCACTGGCCCTCGGCCTGCTCGCCGCGGTCCAGGCCTGGCAGGTCGCCCGCCACGACTGGCCCGACCCGGTCCGCGCCGACCCCCGGTCCGACGCCCGGCTCCGGGTCCTGGTCGCCAACGTCCTGACCCAGAACGAGGAGCGGGAGCCCTTGATCCGCCTGATCCGCCGCGAGCGGCCCGACGTCGTCGGCCTGATCGAAGTCTCGCCCGGCTGGCTGGCCGACCTGGACGCGGTCCGATCGGAGTATCCTTATCGCTACGAGTACCCCGCCGCTGCCCGAGGCCTGGCGTTCTGGTCGAAGCTCCCGCCGACCGAGGTCGAGCCGGCCCGGCCCCTCGCCCCGGGCGGCAACCCCGCGTTCGGGGCGACCCTGGAGTTCGCCGGCCGTCCGCTCCGGTTCTGGCTCATGCACAACGTCTCGCCGTTCGAGCGGCCCGACGAGCTGCCCCAAGGGGGCGAGTTCGCCCGCCTGGCCGAGCGGGTCCGGCGGGACGGGGGCCCGACCATCGTCGCCGGCGACCTCAACTCGACCGACGGCTCCCCCTTCTTCCGCCGGTTCCTCCGCGACTCGGGCTTGCGGGACAGCCGGATCGGCCACGGGCGGCAGGCGAGCTGGCCGACCTGGTCGTATTATCGGATCAGCATCGACCACGCCTTCATCTCGGCCGACCTCGCGGTCGTCGGGCGCCGGCTGGGCCCGGACATCGGGTCGGATCACCTGCCGGTCTTGCTCGAAGTCGCGCCGGCCTTGGCCCGGGACGACCGGAGGCCGGCGACGAACGACTCGCCCCAGGCCAGCAGCTCGTCGGCGACCGCGGGCTCGTCGGCGGCGAACTTGGCCCGGTCGGCCGCCTTGAGGAACCCGACGAGCCCCTCGGACCGCTCCGGGCCGAGCCGATCGGCCATGGTCGGGTCGGCGGCGATCTCCTCGGTCGTCTTCGAGGCCCAGGACGGCCCGTAGGCCCCGATCAGGGCGAGCCGGACCGCGGCCGACGCCGCGATCAGGCGGACCCGGGGGGACGGGTCGGCCGGATCGTCGGGCCCGAGGGCTGCCGATCCGGACGTCGCTCGCCGGGCCTTGAGCCGCCGCCACCGCCACCAGGCCAGGCCCAGCGGCGCCGCGAGCAGGGCGAGGGGCCAGCGGCCGAGCCGCCAGCCATCGGGCTCGGACCAGGGCTCGGGGCCGAGGTTGGGGCGGGGGGGGGTCAGCTCCTCGGCCGGGGTCGAAGTCGGGGGGGTCTCCTGGAGGCTCAAGGGCCGCTCCTCCGCCTGGCCCGGCCGGCGAAGAAGCGGATCAGGGGGACGATCGGGTCGTCCTCGGTCGAGACGTCGAGGCCGGCCACGCCCGAGGCCGAGCACCAGCGGCGGAAGTCGCGGGCCCGGGCTTCGGCCGCCCGGGCATAAGCCGCGCGGACCTTGCGGGAGCCGAGGTCGACCGTCCGACGGTTGCCCAGCTCCGCGTCGACGAGGTCGACCAGGCCGGAGGGCGGCACGGCCAGCTCTCGGGGCTCGATCAGGCGGACGGCGACGACGTCGTGGCGGCGGGCGACCGGCTTCCAGGCCTGCGCCGGCTCGACGGTCAGGAAGTCGCTGAGGACGACCACGAGGGCCCGCCGCCGGGAGCGGGCGAGCCCCCGGAGGCCGGACGCCAGGGCGGTCCGCCTCGATCGGGACGGGGTGGCCACCAGGGCCCGGACTAGCCTGGCCAGGTGCCTCGAACCGCCGGCCGGGGGTAGCTCGGCCTCGATCCGGTCGCTGACCAGGGCCAGGCCCGCGCGGTCGCCGGCCTGGATCGCCGCGGTCGCCAGCAGCGCCGCGCCCTGGACCGCGCGGTCGGCCTTGGTCCGGCCGTCGGGCCCGAACCGGAGGCTGGCCGAGATGTCGACGATCAGCCAGACCGTCAGGGCCCGCTCCTCGGCGAACTTGCGGACGTAGGGCCGCCCCTGGCGGGCCGTCACGTTCCAGTCCATGTGGCGGACGTCGTCCCCCGGCTCATAAGGGCGAAGCTCGGCGAAGGCCAGGCCGGAGCCCGGCCGGGCCCCGACGTAGGCGCCCGCGAGGTCGGCCACGGCCCCGCGTCGGACCCGGAACCGGAGCCGCCGGGCCTTCCGGACGATCGCCGCCGCGTCGACCTTGGGCGGGTCGTCCGGCTCGGCCTTGCGGGCCCGGAACGGCCAGGGGAGGGGGAATCGCATGGAGGGACGCATCCTCACCCGTCGATCGTCGACCACTCGCGGCCTTCGAGGCCCCCCTCGGCCCCTTCGGCCTCCGACGCCGCACGGCCGCACGACCAGCGGATCTGGACTTCCCATCGCCCCGAACTGTCGGCAACGATCACCCAGTGGGGGATGACCGCCGACGACTGGTAGACCCCCTCGAATCCCCCCTCGCTCTGGCTGACCGTCTCGATCGGGAAGCACCAGAGGCCCGAGGGCTCCGACCAGCGAAGCCCGACCCCGAGGTCGAGCCACTCGTCGGTCAGGGTCACCCCTTCGGACTCCTTGAGGTCGAGCCGGGAGTCGAGCATCCCCAGCCGGACGCTGGTGGGGTCCGAGTAGTAGCGATCGTGGGCGTGCCCGGCCATCGCGGCCAGGTTAAACTCGACGGCGAAATGGATCGGGACGCCCTCGGGAAGTCCTTCCAGGACGTATCGCACGTCCAGGGTGTCCGAGCCGGCCGCCATCGCGATTGACTTGCGGACCTGGACCGAGTGGCCGGCCGCGAGGCCGGGCCGGTGCATCATCAGGGACGCCTCGCCCTCGCCGCGCTGGATTCTCGACAGGTAGGTGCCGGTCGCGAAGTCGCCGAGCTCGACGTCCCGGCACGAGATCAGCTCGTGCAGGCCGACTTCCTCCGGGAAGAAGTGGTCGACCAGCGACTTGCGGGGGTGGCGGTCGTAGACCAGCCGCTGATCGAGGTTGTCCTGCTTGAGGACGACCTCGTCGAGGATCGAGGGGGGGCCGGAGCCCGGGTCGACCCGGCCAGCGGCGGCGGCGGCGATGGTCCCGTGGTAGGCCTCGGGCCTGCGGTCGAGCGTGGCGAGGACGTTGGTCGAGGCGTGGCGGACGTCCAGCTCGTAGACGTGGCCGCCGATCGCGGGCCGGACGTAAGCGATCAGCCGGTCGTTCGCCAGCCGGACCTCCTGGCGGGCGTCGAGGTTGTAGTCGGCCACGTCGAGGGCGACCCTCGGGCCGGAGACCCCTTCGGCCTCGTCGAGCGCGTTGTCGGCGGCGATCAGGTGATGGTAGATCGCGTTCCGGAGGTGGGGCAGGTAGAGCCCGCCGAACGCTCCGTGCCAGTAGGGACAGTTGCACTGGGCCCGGTACAGGTCCTGGCGGGCCGATTCGAGATAGTCGGGGTCGGCCTCGGCGGATTTGGCCAGGCGGTCGAGGCGGTTGGACACTTCGAGCATCCGGGCGTACATCTCGTCGGTCTCGACGTACTTCGCCTTGAAGTTCCGCCAGAAGCCACCGGCCCGGACGTAAGGTTTGAGCCGGCGGACGGCCGGGACGTCGTCGGCGTGGCGGGTCGCGTCCTCGTAGTCGACGAGCCGGGCGGCGGGCAGGACCCACTCGGTCATCTCGCGGTAGGACGAGTCGGGCAGGTAGATCTTGCCCCGGGGGAGGCTCGTGTCGAGGGCCTGGCCGAAGGTGATCGGGCGGAGCCAGTCGCGGTTGGCGGTGATCATGTCGCAGAACCGGCGGAGCCAGCCGTCGCGGTAGACGTGGTCATGAGTCTTGGGCCAGGCCCCGAACTTCTCGCCGTCGTCGGCGAAGACCAGGACCGCGCCCGGGGTCTCGGCGGCGACCCGCTTGAGATGCTCGTAGGTCGCGTGGGGCTCGCGGAACGGGATCAGGTAGCGGAGCGTCTCGGAGATCGGGAAGACCTTGAGGAGCCGGCCGTCGTCCTCGGTCAGGAAGTAGCCCCGGAGGTCGCCAGCCTCGACCCCGGCCCGCTCGAAGACCGAGTCGTCGAGCACGGTGTACTCGGCGCCGCCTTCGACGATCCCGGTGACGAGCTGCTGCTCCCAGACCCGCTCGGCGAGCCAGACTCCCCGGGGTCGGGCCCCGAAGACCTCCTCGATGTAATCGGCGAAGGTGCGGACCTGGCCGACCCGGTCGCGGTGGGGGATCATCGTCAGGATCGGCTCGAAGAACCCACCGCCGAGGATCTCGACCCGGCCCGCGTCGACCATCCGCCGGACCCTGGCGATGTACTCCGGCTTCCGCTCGACCAGCCATTCCAGGAGCGGGCCCGAGGTGTGGAGGACGAAGGGGATGTCGGGGTAATCCTCCATCACCTCCAGGAACGGCAGGTAGCTGTCCCGGTAGGCCGACTCGAAGACCCCGTCGAAATTGCCGACCGGCTGGTGGTCGTGGAGCGCCAGGATCAGGCGGACGCCGGACATGAGCAGGTCCTTGAAGATCGACCGAAGGGGGGAGGTCAATTAGGGGAACAGCGAGGGCCGGGTCGGGCCCGGGTCGTCAGGCTTCGCGGAGGAATCGCGCGGCGTCCTCGGGCGGGACCGGGTTGATATAGAAGCCCGAGCCCCACTCGAAGCCGGCGACCTTGGTCAGCCTGGGGATGATCTCGATGTGCCAGTGGTAGTGCGGCAGTTCCTGGTGGTCGAATGACGCTGTGTGGATTATGTAGTTATAAGGGGGCGTTTGCAAGGCGCTTTCGAGCTTCTGGAGGACGTTCCGGAGCATCGCGGCGAGGTCCTCCACCCCGGGCTTGGGGATGTTCTCGTAGTGGCTGGAGTGCGACTTGGGCAAGATCCAGGTCTCGAACGGGAACCGGCTGGCGTAGGGGCAGAACGCGGTGAAGTCCGCGGTGTCGAGCACGACCCGGGACTCGGTCGCCAGCTCCTGCTGGATCATGTCGCAGAAGATGCACCGCCCCCGGTAGTTGTAGAACTCCAGGGCGCCCGCCATCTCCTCGCCGACCGAGATCGGCACCGTGGGGGTGACGATGAGCTGGCTGTGGGTGTGCTCCAGGCTGGCGCCGGCGGCGGGGCCGACGTTCTTGAAGATCAGGCCGTGGACCAGCCGGTTGTCCTTCTTGAGGTCGACGAGCCGGTCGCGGTAGACCCAGAGGATCTCGCGGATGTTCTCCTCGCTCAGGGCGGCGAGGCTGAGGTGGTGCTGGGGGCTCTCGATGATGACCTCGTGGGCGCCCACGCCGGCCATCATGTCGTAGATCCCCTCGCCCCGCTTGTTCAGGCTCCCCTCGATCTTCAGGGCGGGGAACTTGTTCGAGACCACCCGGACCCGCCAGCCCGGGCCGTTGGGCCTGGCCCCCCGGTCGCGGTAGGCGACGATCTCGGGCGGCGTCATGGCCTCGTTCCCCTCGCAGAACGGGCAGGCCCCCCCCTCGACCAGCGACTGCTCCTGGGGCTTGAAGTCGTGGGGCCGCTTGGCCCGCTCGATCGCGATGATGACCCAGCGGCCGACGATCGGATCTTTGCGGAGTTCGGGCATCTCGCGGACCTCGCCTCGGGCCAACCATCGCGGGGGTCAGGGCCGATCGGTGGCCCCGCCGCCCTTCGGCGCCCGCGGGACACCGAAAGTACCATTTCGAGGCGGCCGACGCACGGCCGCGGGCCGAAATCTCGGGCCGGATCGACCCTTCACCCTGGTAGATTCTCTGGGTGGCAGGGGTAAGCTTGCTTACCCCGGTCCCCAACCAAGCTCGGCTAGAAAACCGGGGTAAGCAAGCTTACCCCGGCCACCCGGACCCTGATCTGGGCATCAAGAATGGATCGACCCTAGCTTTATCCATCCGTGCAGCACGACCGAGACGGAAAAAGCCCGCCCCCATTGAGGTGGGGGCAGGCTCGGGCTGCTTCGCGGCGGAAAAGCCGATCGATCAGTTGGCCAGGGCCTCTTCGCGGACCTCGCGCTGGCCGCCGGAGATCGAATGGAGCTTGCGGCAGGCCTCGGTGTAGGCGAAGCCGACCTGCTCCGCGTCCCAGTCGACCATCCGGCCGGGGTAATCCTGGAGCTTGGCCCAGCCGTTGAGGTACTTCAGGAGCCCGACCTCGTGCTTCTGCTCCTGGTCCTTGGTCCAGGCGAACAACGCCCGGCCCGAGCGGGGCGGCGTGTTGTTCGAGGAAGAACGGGCCTGGGGCGTCGGCTCGGCATTCGGAGCCGGCTCGTTGGCGGCCTGCGAGGTCGCTTCGGGGAGGACGATCGCCGGTGCGGCCGAGGAGGCGTCGCGGTCGCGGGAGAAGTCGGGCACGCCGTCGCGGTAGAGGTAGCGACCCACGCCGAACTTGACGGCGGCGCGCTTGAAAGCGTCGGAGTAGCCGCTCTTGTCGTCGTCGCCCGAGTCGGGCATCCCGGCGTAGCCCCCGGCGTCGGCCTTGGTCAGGGTCGAGCCATCAGGCAGGCGGACGGTCAGGCGGCAGAGGACCGAGTTCTCGCCGGGCGTGTACTCGTCCCACCAGTTCTCGGGCCCGAGCACCGCGTCGAGGCGATTCATCGCGGTCCGGGCGGTGATGTAGTGGAGCTGCCGACCGCCTTGCGACCGGACCCGCACTTCCTGATTCTCGAACGGAGCGGCCAAGGCGGCGAAGAGGTCGGGAAACTGAGTCATGATCGCACCCCGATCGTCAAATCCCACGGTGTGGAAGCCCCACCGGCGGCGATCCCGCGACTCGGGAAACGACGCCATCCGCCCGAACCAGGTCATCACGACCCGTTCGAGCGGATGGTTCGAGGATACCGAAGGTCTCGATCCTGTGCAAGCGTATACTGAATTTTTTTACAGGTATCCGCCCATTCCTCAGACGGCGGCGATCTTGAAGTCGTAGCGGCCGAGGAGCAGGACCAGCAGGAGGATGGCCAGGATCATCGAGCCGAGGGCCACGCCGAGGAGGGTGACGTAGATGTCGCTCTTGGGGGTGGTGACGAACACCCCGGGGCGACCTGCGGGGCGAGACCCGCCGCCTCGGGCGGGGGTGGCTTTAGCGCGCTGTGAGCGAGGACGAGACATTGTCACCCTCCTGAATCTTGCGGCCCTGGACGGTCTTGCCGATGACGCTGACGACGGCCTTGTCGGACTGGACGGAAACGATCCGGACCTTGCCGAGATACTCCGGCTTGGGGTCGCGGCGGAGGACGTACAGCTCCTGTCCGACCGCGATCCCGTCGTCGGAGCCGATGGAGATCTCCATCGACCGATTGGTCGAGTCGACTTGGTTGATCCGGCCTTCGACGTCGGGGGCGACCGTCGAGGGGTCGACGCCGGTGATCTTGTCCATCGGGATCTGCTGCTTCTTGGCGTAGGCGAGGAAGCTGGCAACGGTCTTCCGGAGATCCTTGGCGTTCTGCTCGGCGGTCGTCTTCTCGCGATCGATGATCCGGATCTGGTCGGTCAGCTCGATATTCTGGGTGCTGAACTGGTTGGCCTGGGTCTGGGCCTTGGCCAGGGTCTCGGTGAGGGTGTCGATCTCGCCCTTGCGGGCGGTCGCCTCGGCGAGGGCAACCTCGGCGTTCTTCTGGGCCAGTTCGAGCTGGGAACGGGCCTGGGTCATCTCGTTGTTGGCGTCGGCGACCTGCTTGGTGAGGTCGGTGATCCGAATGTTGCGCTCGTTCAACTGCGTCGTGTGCTCGGCCTTGGCGGCCTCGAGCTTGCCCTGGGCGTCCTTGACCTTGGCGTCCGCATCCCTGAGGTTGCCTTGGACCTTGCCGATCTCGGTCTTCTGCTTCTCGGACCGGTCTTTCCAGTTGGTCGCGGTCGTGAAGACCACGGTGGAGACGCCGAGGAAGACGAGCGAGAAGGCCATGATGAGGATTACGAGGATCTTGCCGACGAACGTCATGGTCCCATCCCACCAATCAGAGTAAGACGGTCCGGGAACGCGAGACCCCGACGGCGCCACGGAGGACGAGGGGATCTGCTCGGGCCGTTCGGTTCCTGGAGAAATGGCCTGGTGCGAGTCTGGCGGCGAACGCCGCGTCGTGACGTCCCATCAAGGATAACGTCATGAGCGACGGACGTACAAGTCGCCCAATCCGGCGATCCTGGCAAGTCCAGGGCCGCGGGGCCGGTCGGCATGCTCTTGCCTGACTTGCGGTAAACCTACACCACGACCGGGCCGTACACAAGAAAGGATGATTGGTGAATCTGGGAAATACACAAAGGTGGGGCGTGCAAGTCCCTGCTCAGAGCGGGAGCGATGCCGGTCGGCGGCGGGGCGAGAACGTCCCGAGCACGAGCAGGCCGATCGTCGAGGCCAGGCAGGACAGCCCGAGCCAGTCCCCCCAGCTCGTGTAGGCCGAGGTCCGGTCGTCGAGCGGGACGACGCCGTCGAGGACGCCGACCTTGTCCTTGGCCAGCGACTTGACGATCCGGCCGTTGCCGTCGACGATCGCCGAGACGCCGGTGTTGACGGCCCGGACGAGCGGGGCGCGGTTCTCGATGCATCGGAAGGTGCTCACCGCGAGGTGCATCTCGTGCTCGGAGGTCTCGTGGAACCAGCCGTCGTTGGACAGGTTGACGAGGACGTCGGGCTGTCGGCCGTCGGGGACCTCGGCGAAGAGGCGGCGGACGACCTGAGGCACGGTGTCCTCGAAGCAGATGGCGGCGGCCAGGCGGAACCGGCCGAGGTCGAACCAGGACGGGTCGGCCCCGCGGTCGAGGAAGTGAATCTTGGTGTCCCGGTAGGGGGTCAGGCGGATCAGCCAGGGGAAGGTTTCGAGCAGCGGGACGTACTCGCCGAACGGGACGAGGTGGAACTTGTGGTAGCTCTGGAGCTTGGCCCCGGCCCCGACGCCGAAGAGGATCGCCGAGTTGTACCGGTTGTAGCCCGACTCGCGGAAGTCGTGCGTCGTCGAGCCGACCATCATCGGGATCTGGAGCGCGGCCACCCAGTTGGTGAAGTAGTTGACGACCCGGTCCCGCCTCAGGATGTAGTCGGCGGCGATGTTCTCGGGGTCGAGCTCCTTGACCAAGGCGTCGAGCCGCTTCATGCCGAGCTTGGGGTCGATCGCCCAGTAGCCGTAGGGGTTCGAGGTTTCCGACCAGACGATCAGGTCGGGCCTGGGGTTGAGCCGGCTCGCCAGGGCGACCAGTCGCTCGTACTCGGCCTGGAGCGCGGCGGCCGACTTCCGCTTGTCCGAGTCGTATTCCTGGACCTCGCCCGACTGGAGGAGGGCGATCCTGGGGCCGTCGCGGAACGCGGCCGAGTTGATCCGGTAGCCGCCATAGGCCAGGGTCCCCCCCACGCCCACGACCACCGAGGCCAGCCTCGCCCGCTGCGACAGGGTCAGCCGGCGCCACCAGGGGCCGCTCGCCCCCGGGCGGAACAGGGGGGTGGTCAGGACGTCGGCGAGGTAGGCGTTGACGGCGGCGATCAGGAAGCTCACGCCGAGCGAGCCGGCGAAGTCGGCGATCTGGGTCAAGTAGACCAGGCGATACTGGCTGTGGGCCAGGTAGTACCAGGGGAACCCGGTGAGGATGTAGGCCCGGGCGTATTCGAGCATCACCCAGAAGATCGGGGCGGCCAGCATCACCGGCAGGCGGAGCCGGCGGTCGGCGAACCGGGCCAGGAAGAGGAAGGTGGGCCACCAGAGCGACAGCGCGAAGGCCATCACCAGCCAGCCGAGCCAGGCCGACTCGTCGGTCCACCAGATCCAATGCACGGCCAAGAGCCAGAAGACGTAACCGCCTGCCCACGAAGCGAGATAGAGCGACGCCGGCGAGCGCCTGCTCCGGATCAGGAGGAACAGCGGGACCAGGGCCAGCCAGGCCGCCCAGGCCCACTCCGCCGGCGGGAACGTCAGCCAGAGCAGGACGGCCGAGGCGACCGAGAGCACGATCGGGTGCGGGAGCGCCTGCGAGCCCGACGGATCGGGCCGGCCGCTCACCTTCGCCTGGGGCGTGATCGCCTCGGTCGTCATTGATCCTGCCTCGCTGGGGGCCGGGCGGGCGACGCCGGCCGGACCGGTCCGAAATCCTTCCGAGCATGAACTATAAGGGTTCGACCCGGTTTTTCCCATCCGGATCGGGCCGAGAAATCGCCCGGAGGGCGGCCTCAGTCGAGGGGGAGGAATCCAACCGCCTCGCCGGCCTCGAAGTCGCGGTCGCCGGCGGGGAAGACGGCGAACCCGTCGGCCATCGCCACGGTCCTGAGGTCGGCCGAGCCGGCCCAGTCGAGCGGGTGCGCCCGGCCGGCCTCGAGCCTCGACGGGTGATAGGTCGGCCGGTCTCCCCGATGCCGGAAAGGGGCGCCGAGGGGGATCGAGGTCGGCCGAGGGATCGGGTCGGGCCGGCCTGCCAGGGCGTCGAGGGCCGGCCTGACGAACAGGAGGAAACCGACGAGGCCGCTCGCCGGGTTGCCCGGCAGGCCGAAGACCAGCGTGCCCGGCCCGTCCCCTCGGTCGGGACCGACCCCGAACCAGAGCGGCTTGCCCGGCTTGATCCGGACCTTGTGGAAGACCGGCTCGACCCCGAGGGCGAGCAGGGCCGCCGGGACGAGGTCCTTCAGGCCGGCCGAGACCCCCCCGCTGATCAGGAGCACGTCGGATTCAAGGCCGGAGCCGAGGATCGAGCGGAGCGCGACCGGGTCGTCGGGGGCGATCGGGTGCTCGGCCACCGCCTTCGCCCCCCAGCCTTCGGCCAGGGCGGCGAGCATGACCGAGTTGGTGTTGCGGATCTGCCCGGCTTCGGGCCGACGGTCGACCGGGACCAGCTCGTCGCCCGTCGGCACGACCATCACCGAGGGAAACGGGACCACCTCGACCGAGAACCGGCCGGTCGAGCCGAGCAGGCCCAGCGTCGCGGGCCGGAGCCGGGCCCCTCGGGGGACGACGACCTCGCCGACGCGCATCTCCCGGGCCCGCTCCAGGCGGTTCGAACCCGGCGCGACCGGGCCTGGGACGATCACCCCATCACCGTCGATCGGCCGGGCCCGCTCGACGGCGACGACGGCGTCGGCGCCCGGGGGCAGGGGGGCGCCGGTCATGATCGAGGCGGCCTCGCCCGGGCCGAGTTCGCGGGTCGAGGTCCGCCCGGCGAAGATCTCGTCGACGACCCTGAGCCGGTGGTCGCCGGGGGTCGCCAGGTCGACCGATCGGACGGCGTAGCCGTCCATCAAGGCCTTGTCGAAGGGGGGCAGGTCGATGTCGGCGCGGGCGTCCTCGGCCAGGGTCGCGCCGAGGGCGGAGCGGAGCGGGACCCGGACGGTCGCGAGCGGTCGGGCCCTGGCCAGGATCGCCTCGATCGCCCGGTCGACGCTGAGCATCGGCGGTCGCCTCAACGGCCCACGAAGTTCTTCAAGAGCTTGGTCCCTTCGAGCGTCAGGAAGCTCTCGGGGTGATACTGCACGCCTTCGAGCGGGAACGACTCGTGCCGGACCCCCATGATCTCGTCCTGGTCGGTCGAGGCGACGACCCGGATCGACGGCGGGAGCGTCCCTGGCTTGATCACGAGGCTGTGATACCGGGTCGCCTGGAACGGGTTGGACAACCCGCGGTAGAGCCCCAGGCCGTCGTGGAAGATCATCGAGGTCTTGCCGTGCATGATCCGGTCGGCCCGGACGATGGTGCCGCCGAACGCCTGGCCGATGCACTGGTGCCCGAGGCAGACGCCCAGGGTCGGGATCTCCGGCGCGAACCGCTCGATCGCCGCCGCCGAGATCCCGGCCTCGTTGGGCGTGCATGGCCCCGGCGAGACGATCAGGTGGGTCGGCCGCTTCGCGGCGATCTCGTCGAGGCCGATCTCGTCGTTCCGGACGACCAGGATATCGAGGCTGGGGTCGATCTCGCCGAGCCGCTGGACCAGGTTGTAGGTGAACGAGTCGTAGTTGTCGATCAGGAGGATCATGAGCACCCCGCCCCGCCGCCCGGTCGTCGAGCGCGGCCCGCAAGCCGACCTCGCAACCCCCAGGACCCCATCCTACCCTTCGACCGGAGCGGTCGAAAGTCCGCGAAGGCGGGAAATCGCCCCGCGCTTCGCGCGGCGCGGGTATGTTGGTCCGTTGTGACTGCGGAGGTTCCAGGGCAAGGAGGATCGGTCATGGGCATCTCGGTGGCATCGGTCGCGATGATGATCGCGTTGAACGCGACGGGCGGGATCTTCTTCAACAGGGACCCCCACAACGGCGTCCTCCCCCCCCAGCCCGGGTTCGGCGTCGGGTTCCCCAACAGCAACCCCGACGGCTACGGCTTCGTCGAGGTCGGTGAGCGCCTGCCGATGCTGGCCGACCGGACCCCGGATTACTACTTCCGGCGGTACAACGTCGTGCCCCCGACCCAGATGTTCATGCCGACTTATTACAACCCCTTCGTGACCCGAGGGCAGAGGTTCCTGCCGTTCTCCGGCTGCGGCGGCCCGCACCCGATGAGCGGCCAGCCGATGTACCCAGCGGACCTCCCGGTCCACCCGTATCAGGAAACCCTGAGCACGACCCCGAGGACGAACATCCCCTCGTTCTCCGGCCGGGTCGAGGCGCCGCCGATCAACCCGGGGACCACCGGCCTCCGCCCTTGATCGACCCGAGCACCGGGCGAGGCCGGCCGCGCGCCGGCCTCGCCCGGTTTCGACTTTCGGGCCGCCCTGCTTGCCAGGTTTACCGGCGAAACGATAGGATAAATCCCGACGGTCCGCGGATTTACGGGCGTTCCGCATCGAAAAATTCGCCTTTTGCCCGGATTTTCTCCGAACGATTTCCGGGCCTGGTTCGTAGCAGCACCAAACGGTCCGAGCGTCCCGGGTCGGTCAGGGCCTGACGGCCCGCCATCATTTTCCTCTCCATACCCGAGGCCGGGGGCGGCAACTCCTCGCGGCGACGCTCGACCCGATCGCGGCGCCTGGCCAGGTCGGATCACTCATCTCGACCTGAATTTCAACCGTACTTCAAAGGCACCCTCGTGATGAGCCGCGACGTCATTATCGAGACTCGGAACCTCACCAAGGTCTACCGCGACTTCTGGGGTCGCCCCAAGGTCCAGGCCCTCAAGGCGCTCGACCTCCAGGTCCACAAGGGGGAGATCTTCGGCGTCCTCGGGCCCAACGGCTCGGGCAAGACGACCACGATCAAGCTCCTGCTCGGCCTGCTCTTCCCGACCGAAGGGGATGCCTTCATCTTCGGCGAGCCGACGACCAATGTGGCCAAGAACGAGCGGATCGGCTACCTCCCCGAGGAGTCGTACCTTTACAAGTTCCTCAACGCCGAGGAGACGCTCCACTTCTACGGCCGCCTCTTCAAGATGTCGGGCGCCGAGCGGACCAAGCGGGTCGCCCGGCTGATCGACATGGTCGGGCTCAACGCCGCCAAGCACCGCCAGCTCCGCGAGTACTCCAAGGGCATGCAGCGGCGGATCGGCCTGGCCCAGGCGCTGATCAACAACCCCGAGCTGATCCTGCTCGACGAGCCGACCTCGGGCCTCGACCCGATCGGCACGGCCGAGATCAAGGAGCTGATCCGCGACCTCAAGGCGCAAGGGAAGACCGTCGTCCTCTCCGGCCACCTGCTGGCCGACATGCAGGACATCTGCGACCGGATCGCCATCCTCCACCGGGGCGAGCTCAAGGAGCTGGGCAAGGTCAGCGACCTGCTCACGGTCCAGGACGTCACCCAGATCAAGACCCGCGACCTGCCCGAGGCGGCCATCGAGGAGATCCGGGCCGTGATCCAGCGGCACGGGGCGCAGCTCGTCGCGGTGGATCACCCGACCACGACGCTCGAAGAGCTGTTCCTCCGGATCGTCCGCGAGAGCGACCTCCACCCCGGCCGCCGCAAGATCGGCGACAAGCCGGTCGACGGCGTGGCCAAGCCGGCCGGCGTGGTCACCGACGAGCTGGCGGGCTCGAAGTCCAAGTCCTGATCGCCGAAAGGGGGCGGCCCTCCCGGCCGCCCTCTCGACCCATCCCCGTCGCCGATCCGCCGAACCTCCTCGCGACGCCCCGGGAATCCCTGGGGCGATTCGTCCCGGCTTCTTCATTCGTTTCATCCCCGATCCGGCGATCGCCCCGACCTGCCGGCGGCCTGGAGGAGTCCCACCTCGATGCACCCGCTGACGCCCTTATCTCTCTGGGCCCAGGCACCAACCGCCCTGCCGGGGGTGCCGTCCAGCCTGGCCCCCACCCTGAAGTGGCTGTTCGTCTACGGCGACCCCGGCATCTCGATCCCGGGTGTCTGGGGCGGCCTGATCACCTGGCTGAAGGTGGTCGGGCTGTTCGCCCTGCTGGCCTGGATCCTCTCCTGGGTCGCGGCGGCCTACCGGTCCCGCGAGAAGAACCGCGGCGACTGGCTCGACATCTCGGCAGGCGTGGCCCTGGGCGGCTGCCTGGTGGCGGTGATCCTCGGCGTGCTCCAGACGACCGGCCGGCTCACGAACACGAACATCGGGCCGGTCTCGGTCTCCCTGGCCCTGGCCCTGGTCAGCGGGGCGGTGATCCTGCTCTGGACCGAGCGGTCGCTCTGGACCTCGATCCGGAGGCTGGGCCGCTCGTCGGATGCCCTGGTGCTGGCGGGCATCCACCTGGCGGTGGTGCTCGGGATCGCCGTGGCGTACTTGCTGATCGGCATCCAGCGCTCGCCGGACGGCAAGACGGCCGGTTCGGTCAACTTCGCCCAGGCCGTGTACCAGGGGGTCCGGCTGGGCGCGACGTACATGGGCTTCGTCGTGCTGGCCAAGGTCCTCTGGCTCCTGATCCCGGAGATGCTGGCCTCCCGGCCCCGCCGACTGTACGCGATCGCCAAGCAGAGCGTGACCGAGGCGACCCGGCGGATGTGGGCCCCCTGGGTGGTGATCGTCCTCTTCGCGGTGATCCTGGCGTTCACCCACTGGTTCCTCCCGGCGCCGCTCCAGCGGCCGGCCGAGCTGGGCCGGATCTACGTCGGCACGCTGACCCTGCTCTGCATGCTCCTGCTGACGGTGATGGTCACGGTGATGGCCCCCCTGAGCCTGCCGCAGGACATCCAGATGCAGACGATCTACACGGTCGTCTCCAAGCCGGTCCGCCGCCTGGAGCTGATCTGGGGCCGAATCCTGGGCTACATGGCGATCGTCACGTTCCTGTCGCTCCTCTTCGGCGGGATCAGCCTGCTCTACCTGTACCGGAACGTCGGCGGCACGATCACCGAGATCGAGGCCCAGGCGGTCAAGGTCCAGGAGACCGACCCCGACCGGGCCAAGTTCCTCCTCGACCAGGCCGAGCAGCTCCGGACCCGGATGTCGGCCCGGCTCCCGGTGAAGGGCTCGCTCACCTTCTTCGACTCGCGGGGGACCCGGTCGATCAAGGGGATCGACGTCGGCCAGGAGCTGGAATTCCGGAGCCACATCGAGGGGGCCACGCCGGCCGCGGCGATCTGGGATTACGGGGTCGTGCCCGACCCGTATGACCCCAAGCTCGTCCTCGACCGCCGCATCCCTGTCGACAGCCTGCTCGTTCCCGGGACGATCGAGGCGATCGAGAACGAGGCCAAGATCCTCGAATACGGGACCTCGGCCCTCCAGAAGGCCCAGGGCGACCCGGGCGTCGCCGCCGCCGACTCGGCCAAGGCCGCCGGCGAGGTGACCCGCGTCAACGCCCAGATCCAGCAGCTCAGGGGCGAGTCGCAGAAGCTCCAGGCCCGGTTCGACGACCTCTTGGCCCAGGCCAAGGCCGCCGACGACGCCAAGAAGCCGGACGACGCCGACAACCTCCGCCGCCAGGCCGCCGCCCTCCACTCGCCGCCGATCCCGATGGAGATGACCTTCACGATCTACCGGACCACCAAGGGGCGCGTCGGCGACCCGGTCTACGCCGAGATCGAGGTCGAGAACCCCAGGACCGGCGTGGCCAAGTACCGCGACACCTTCCCGATCCGCGAGTACTACACCAACAAGCGGAACCTGCCGTCGTCCTATCTCGTCGGCTCGCTCGGCAGCCTCAAGGTGTCGGTCCGCTGCATGAGCCCGACCCAGTACCTGGGCATGGCCGAGAGCGACTTCTACCTCCTGGCCGACTCGGGCAACTTCGGCTGGAACTTCCTCAAGGGTCTGCTCGGGATCTGGCTCCAGGCGATGGTCCTGGCCACCATCGGCGTCTTCGCCGGCACGTTCCTGAGCTGGCCGGTGGCGCTCCTGTTCACGATCGCCTTCTTCGTGGCCGGGCACGCGGCGTTCTCGATCCTCCGCGACTTCTTCCTCCAGACCCAGATCGGCGGCGGGCCGTTCGAGTCGCTGATCCGCCTGCTCTCGCACGACAACCAGGTCAGCGATCTGGCGCCGACCGTCGGCGTGATCGTGGCCAAGACCTTCGACGCGATCATCGTGCCGGTCATGTCGCGGATGGTCTACCTGATCCCCAACCTCGCCTCGCTCGACGTCAGCAACACCGTGGCCGAGGGGTTCGCCGTGAGCCTGCCGCTGGTGACGTCGAACACCTTGATCGCCCTGGCCTACGTGGTCCCGTTCTCCATCGCTGGTTATTTCATCCTCAAGAATCGGGAGGTGGCGGCGTGAGTTACCTCACCAACATGCAGCGGAAGATCGTCTTCGCCGTCGGCATTCTCGTCCTCTTCGCCGGCATGTACCCCTACAAGCGGTTCCTCGCCGCCGAGGCCGACAAGAAGGACCTCGGCGAGGCGACCATCGGCGAGGTCGACACCGGCTCGTTCGTCCTCAAGCTGTTCCTGCTCGGCGGCTTCCGGGGGATGGCGGCCAACGTCCTCTGGACCCGGGCCATCGACTTCCAGAAGGTCCAGGAGTGGGACCGCCTGAAGGTCACCGTCGACATGATCACCAAGCTCCAGCCGCACTTCCTGGCGATCTGGACGTTCCAGAGCTGGAACCTGACCTACAACGTGTCGGTCGAGTGGGACGCCCCCGAGGACAAGTATTCCTGGATCAAGCAGGGGATCAAGTTCGTCCAGGACGGCGTCCGCAAGAACCAGAAGTCGCCCGACCTGATCTGGGACACCGCCTGGTACTACTACCACAAGCTCGGCTTCTCCGACGAGACGATCATCCTCCGCCGCCTCTTCCGCGACGACGAGGACGAGAGCTTCAAGAAGAGCCCGATCGACGGCAACGCCATCTACCACGACAACTTCCAGCTCGGCCACGACTGGTTCGTCAAGGCCGTCCGGCTGGTCGACGCCGGCGAGAAGCGGCAGGGTGCGGGCACCGAGGACGAGATCGAGTTCGTCGACGCGCCGACCCAGCGCAAAGGGCGGCCCGGCGACCTCCCGTTCCGCTCGATGCCGGCGCACGCCCAGACCCGCTACGCCATCGGCCTGGAGAAGGAAAGCATGAAGGGGGTCGAGGCCACCTTCGGCCCCAGGGCCCAGGACCAGTGGCGGAAGGCGCTCGACGAGTGGGACAGCTTCGGCCACCACACGTACGACACGCACAACGAGGTGCCCATCAACGGCAAGCTCACCCGGATGCAGGTCATCCTCGACGACAACGCCATCACCAACCCCGAGGCGAACGCCAAGCTCCATCCCAACCAGAGGTACTGGGCCGACCGATGGGCCGACCAGATGAACTACCCCTATTGGAAGGACCGGTCCTCCGCCGAGATGGAGGCCGACGGCACCGCCGCCCGTCGCCTGTTCTACGAGGGGACCAAGGCGTACAAGTCGGCCGATTTCCCCCTGGCCGTCGAGAAGTACCGCGACGGCCTGGCGATCTGGGACCGGCTCCTCAACCGCCACCAGCCGTATCGCCGCGACGACCTGAACAAGAAGGACACCGGCTTGATCGTCAAGCGGTACGCCCGGGCCTGCCAGCAGTCGCAGGTCGAGATGCCCAAGGACGCCCCGTTCCTGGACCTGCTCGCCGCCTACCAGAACGACTCCTCGCGCGACCCGTTCGACGCGCTGGAGATGCTCGACAGCTCGTCTTCCAAGTCGGGCTCGAAGCCGAAGGCCCGCTGAGCTAGCGTTGGGCCCGATCGGGACGATGCCTCAAAGGAGGGGCGGACGGCGACGTCCGCCCCTCCCCCCGCTTCGAAGGGGCCGGTCGGTGGCCCCACTCGGCGATTTTGCCTACGATCAATGGGACGCGGGCCGCCTTCGTCCAAGCGGCCCGACCGATCGCACCCCGAGGCCGAACCGCCATGACGACCGCCGCGCCCCTCGAACGGACCATCCGGGTCGGCCACAGCCCCGACTCCGACGACGCCTTCATGTTCTACGCCTTGACCCACGACAAGCTCGACAACGGCGGCCTCCGCTTCGTCCACCAGCTCGAAGACATCGAGACCCTCAACCGTCGGGCCCTCTGGGGCGAACTGGAGGTCTCGGCGATCAGCATCCACGCCTTCGCCCACCTCGCCGACAGGTACGCCCTGCTCGCCTCGGGGTGCAGCATGGGCGACCACTACGGCCCCAAGCTGATCGCCCGCGAGCCGATGACCCTCGACCAGGCCCGATCAAAGACGATCGCCATCCCGGGCAAGTTGACGACCGCGTATCTCACCTTGCAGCTCTGCCTCGGGTCGGACGTCCGGGTCGAGGTGATGCCCTTCGACCAGATCCTCCCCGCCGTCGCCGAGGGGCGGGCCGACGTCGGCCTGATCATCCACGAGGGGCAGTTGTTCTACCAGGACCGCGGGCTCCACCAGGTCATCGACCTCGGCCAGTGGTGGCAGGGGGAGACCGGCCTGCCGCTCCCGCTGGGCGGCAACGTCGTCCGCCGCGACCTCGGCCCCGAGACGATCGCCCGGGTCGCCGCGCTGGTGAAGGGGAGCATCGAGTACGCCCTGGCCCACCGCCAGGAGGCCCTCGACTACGCCCTCAACTATGCCCGAGACCTCGACCCCGCCCTCGCCGACCGGTTCGTCGGGATGTACGTCAACGAGTGGACCGTCGACTACGGCCCCAGGGGTCGGGAGGCCGTCCGGACCTTGCTCCGCAAGGCCAGCGAGGCCGGGCTGATCCCGGAGGCGGTCGACGTCCAGTTCGTCGGCTGAGCGCCTCGGCCGGTTTTTCGGAAGCCCGATCACAAGGCGGCCCCCGCGCGTTATGCTGGTGGCCTTCGGTCGAGGCGCGCACGAGGCAAGCCCGGCCATGCCGCTCGGATCTTCGATGGCTTCGATCAAGGAGAGGTTGCCGGACCATGCCCAATAGCTTCAACGCCCTGGCCAACTTCACCGTCGGCGATCGCTCCTACCGCTACTTCCGCCTCGAAGCCCTCCAAGATCAAGAGGTCGACCTCGCCAAGCTGCCATTCTCGCTCAAGATCCTCCTGGAGAACCTGCTCAGGAACGAGGACGACGTCACCGTCACCCGCGAGGACATCCTCGGCCTGGCCGAGTGGGACCCCAAGGCGATCCCCAGCCGCGAGATCGCCTTCCGGCCCAGCCGGGTCCTGCTCCAGGACTTCACCGGCGTGCCCGCCGTCGTCGACCTCGCCGCGATGCGCGACGCCATGAAGCGGATGGGGGGCGACCCCAAGAAGATCAACCCGCTCCAGCCGGTCGAGCTGGTGATCGACCACTCGGTCCAGGTCGACGAGGCCGGCACGCACACCGCCTTCTTCATCAACGCCGACCTCGAATTCAGCCGGAACCGCGAGCGGTACGCCTTCCTCCGCTGGGGCCAGGAGGCGTTCCGGAACTTCCGGGCCGTCCCGCCCGACACGGGGATCGTCCACCAGGTCAACCTCGAATACCTGGCCCGGGTGGTCTTCTCGTCGGAGGACAACGAGACCGGCGACGAGCTGTACATCCCGCTCGCCTACCCCGACACCCTGGTCGGGACCGACTCGCACACGACGATGATCAACGGCCTCGGCGTGCTCGGCTGGGGCGTCGGCGGGATCGAGGCCGAGGCGGCGATGCTCGGCCAGCCGGTCTCGATGCTCGTGCCCCAGGTCGTCGGCTTCAAGCTCAACGGCTCGCTCCGCGAGGGGACGACCGCGACCGACCTGGTCCTGACCGTGACCGAGCTGCTCCGCCGCAAGGGGGTCGTCGGCAAGTTCGTCGAGTTCTACGGCGACGGGCTGGCCGGCCTCCCCCTGGCCGACCGGGCGACGATCGCCAATATGGCCCCCGAATACGGGGCGACCTGCGGGATCTTCCCGATCGACGCCGAGACGATCCGCTACCTGGAGCTGTCCGGCCGCCCGCCCGAGCTGATCAAGCTGGTCGAGGCCTACGCCAAGGCCCAGGGCCTGTTCCACACCGTCGGGATGGCCGAGGCCGAGTATTCCGACACGATGGAGCTGGACCTCTCGACGGTCGAGCCCAGCCTGGCCGGCCCCAAGCGGCCCCAGGACCGGGTCAAGCTCGGAGACGCCCAGGCCTCGTTCCGCAAGGCGCTCAAGGCGATGGTCGAGACCAAGCCGGCCGCCGCCAAGGCGAACGGGTCGCCGGCCTCGGCCACGACCGACGCCAAGAGCGAATCCAGGCTCGAAGGCGAGGGCGGCGGCGGCACCGCGGTCGGCACCGAGGACCCCTCGGCCCCCTCGGCGGCCTATCGCCCGCTCCGGCACGGCTTCGTCGAGCATGGCTCGGTCGTGATCGCCGCGATCACCTCCTGCACCAACACCTCGAACCCCTCGGTGATGGTCGCCGCCGGCCTGCTGGCCAAGAAGGCGGTCGAGCGCGGGCTCTCGACCCAGCCCTGGGTCAAGGCGAGCCTCGCCCCGGGCTCGAAGGTCGTGACCAGCTACCTCGACGACGCGGGGCTGACGCCCTACCTCGACAAGCTCCGGTTCAACCTCGTCGGCTACGGCTGCACGACCTGCATCGGCAACTCGGGGCCGCTCTCGATGGAGATCTCCAAGGCGATCCACGACGACGACCTCGTCACCGTCGCCGTGCTCAGCGGCAACCGCAACTTCGAGGGGCGGATCAACTCCGACGTCCGGGCCAACTACCTGGCCTCCCCCCCCCTGGTCGTGGCCTACGCCCTGGCCGGGACGATGGACATCGACCTGACCCACGACTCGCTCGGCAATGACCGCGACGGCAAGCCGGTCTACCTCAAGGACATCTGGCCGACCCAGGCCGAGGTCCAGGGGGCCGTCCACCGCTCGGTCCGCTCGGAGATGTTCCTCAAGGAGTATGGCGACGTCTTCCAGAGCAGCATCCACTGGAACGAGCTGCCGGTGCCCAAGGGCGACCTGTACACGTGGGACGACGCCTCGACCTACGTCAAGAACCCGCCCTACTTCATCGGCATGCCCGTCGAGCCCGAACCCGTGGTCGAGATCCGCGGGGCCAGGGCCCTGGCGGTCCTGGGCGACAGCATCACGACCGACCACATCTCGCCCGCGGGCTCGATCAAGGTCCAGGGGCCGGCCGGCCGCTACCTGTCCGAGCACGGGGTCGCCGTCAGCGACTTCAACTCCTACGGCTCGCGGCGGGGGAACCACGAGGTCATGGTCCGGGGGACGTTCGCCAACATCCGGCTCAAGAACAAGCTGGCGCCCGGGACCGAAGGGGGCGTGACCCGCCACCTGCCCGACGGCGAGGGGATGTCGATCTTCGACGCCTCCGAGATGTACCGGGCCGAGGGGGTCCCCCTGATCATCCTCGCCGGCAAGGAGTACGGCTCGGGCTCGTCGCGCGACTGGGCGGCCAAGGGCCCCAAGCTCCTGGGCATCCGGGCCGTGATCGCCGAGAGCTACGAGCGGATCCACCGCTCGAACCTCGTCGGCATGGGCATCCTCCCGCTCCAGTTCGGCGCCGGCGACAACGTCGAGCACCTCGGCCTGACCGGCGAGGAGACCTTCGCGATCGAAGGGCTGGCGGCCGGCCTCGAGTCGGGCTTCCAGGGGGGCCGCGAGGTCACGGTCGTCGCGACCAGCGCCGAGGGGCTGGAGCAGCGGTTCGTCGTGACGGTCCGGATCGACACCCCGCAGGAGATCCGCTATTATCAGCATGGCGGGATCCTCCCTTACGTGCTCCGCCAGCTCCTCGCCGCCCGATGAGTCGGATCGTGCCCCAAAGCGAAGGCGACGCCGGCCTTCATCCGCTGGCCACCGGCGGCCCGCCTCGGCCGGGGCCGGTCGGGCACCCGCCTGGATCGAAGCCCCGGTTTCTGGTTAAGATCATGGAATGGATGGGGTGGTTGCGCGGCGGGCGTCCTCGGCCCGAGTCGTCGCGACCGGCCCCTCCCCCGGCCGAGCTGGTCCCCGCTCCCCGTACGCCCCCTACGCTCCGTCCGCCGGTGCCGCCCATCAGTCCAGAGCGGCCCCCCGGCGGCGGCATCACTCAGGAGTCGGCCTTCATGTCGCAAGCGACGACCGAAGCCAAGCCGGTAGTCTCGAAGAATCAGGCGATCGGCTGGTTGCGCCAGATGCTGCTGATCCGGCGGTTCGAGGAGCAGTCGTACAAGCTCTACCAGATGGGCGGCAAGATCGGCGGCTTCTGCCACCTCTATAGCGGACAGGAGCCGGTCGCCGTCGGTTCGATCGGCGTGCTCCGCGAGGACGACTACGTCATCACCGCCTATCGCGACCACGGCCACGCCCTGGCCCGGGGGATGGGGGCCAACGAGGCGATGGCCGAGCTGCTCGGCCGCTACACCGGCTGCTCCAAGGGCAAGGGCGGCTCGATGCACTTCTTCGACGCCGAGAAGGGGTTCCTCGGCGGCCACGCCATCGTCGGCAGCCACATCCCCCTGGCCGCCGGCGTCGCCTTCGCCAGCAAGTATCGCAACAAGGACTCGGTCTGCATCTGCTACTTCGGCGACGGCGCGATGAACCAGGGGTCGCTCCACGAGGCCTTCAACATGGCCAGCCTCTGGAAGCTCCCGGTGATCTACGTCGTCGAGAACAACATGATGTCGATGGGCACCCAGCTCCATCGCCACTCCTGCATCCTCGACCTGACCGTCCGCTGCGGCGCCGCCTACGGCATCCCCGGCTACACCATCGACGCCAACGACATCGAGGCCGTCGCCACGGTCACCCGCGAGGCCGCCGCCCGGGCCAGGGCCGGCGACGGGCCGACCTTCATCGAGATGAAGACCTACCGCTTCCGCGGCCACTCGATGAGCGACCCGGCGAAGTACCGGACCAAGGAAGAGCTCGAGGACGCCAAGGCCCGCGACCCGATCGTCGCCTACGAGCAGCTCCTCAAGGAGCGCGGCTGGATCGACGACGAGGCGATCGAGCGGATGCACGAGGAGATCAAGGTCGAGATCGACGAGTCGATCGCCTTCGCCGAGGCCTCCGACCAGACCCCGCCCGAGGCGCTCTACCAGGACGTCACGGTGGCCCACCATATCCCCCAGGAGTGAGCAGCGAATGGCCGTCATCGCCTACCGCGAAGCCCTGAACCAAGCGATGTCCGAGGAGATGGAGCGCGACGACCGCGTCTTCCTGATGGGCGAGGAGGTCGCCGAGTACGACGGGGCCTACAAGGTCAGCCAGGGGATGCTCGCCAGGTTCGGCCCCCGCCGGGTGATCGACACGCCGATCTCCGAGGAAGGGTTCGCCGGCATGGGCATCGGCTCGGCCATGGTCGGGCTCCGGCCGATCGTCGAGTTCATGACCTTCAGCTTCAGCCTCGTGGCGATCGACCAGATCGTCAACAACGCGGCCAACATGCGGTACATGAGCGGCGGCCAGTTCGCCGTGCCGATCGTCTTCCGGGGCTCCTCGGGCATGGCCGGCTGCCTGGCCGCGACCCACTCGCACCGGCTCGAAGCCTGGTACGCCCACGTGCCGGGCCTGACCGTGGTCATGCCCGCCACCCCCGCCGACGCCAAGGGCCTGCTCAAGAGCGCCATCCGCTCCGACGACCCGGTCGTCTTCATCGAGCACGAGGTCCTCTACGGCGACAAGGGCGAGGTCCCCGACGGCGAGCACCTCGTCCCGATCGGCAAGGCCGAGATCCGCCGGGCCGGCTCCGACGTGACCCTGATCACCTACTCCCGCTCGCTCAAGGCGACCATGGCCGCCGCCGAGCAGCTCGCCGGCGAGGGGGTCGACGCCGAGGTGATCGACCTCCGGACGATCCGCCCGCTCGACCTCGACACCCTGCTCGAATCGGTCTGCAAGACCCACCGGGCGGTGATCGTCGAGGAAGACTGGCCGTACTGCGGCCTCGGCGCCGGGATCTCCGACCGGATCATGCAGAAGGCGTTCGACGAGCTCGACGCCCCGATCCGCCGGGTCACGACCAAGGACGCGCCGATCCCGTACAACCGGGCCCTCGAAGCGTCGATGCTCCCGAGCGTCGACCGGGTCGTGGCGATGGTCCGCGACGTGATGTACAGCAAGCTCTGATCGGGTTGATCGTGATCCGGGCCCGAGATTCCCCGCCCCAGCCTTCCCCCCTTTGTGCGGGAGCGTCGGGCGGGGGGTCGTCGCCTTTCCTGTGCGCTTCACCCGCAAGAAGACAACTCCGACCCCTCGCGCCGATCAGCCCTTCATCCGGAGAACAGCCTCGTGCCGACCGAAGTAACCATGGGCGCGATCAGCCCCACGATGGAAAGCGGCCAGATCGTCGAGTGGCGGGTCAAGGTCGGCGACCGGGTCAAGGAAGGCGACACGATCGCCGAGGTCCAGACCGACAAGGCGGTGATGCCGCTGGAATCGTTCGACGAAGGCGTGGTCGCCGTCCTTTGCGCCCAGGTCGGGCAGGACGTCCCGGTCGGCCAGAAGGTCCTGATCCTCGCCAACAAGGGGGAGGACCCCCAGGCGATCGCCTCGGCCTCGGGCTCCGGGTCGGCCGGGTCCAAGCCCGCCGCCAAGCCGCCGGCGCCGCCCGCGGCCGCGATCCCGGCCGACCCGAAGTTCGAGGCCCAGGAGTCGGGCGTCCCGTACCGCGAGGAGACCAACAGCCCGACCCACCCCGAGGTTTCCAACGGCCAGGGTGCCCACGCCCCGGCGACGGCCCGCGAGGTCCACCAGGGGGGTCGGATCAAGTCGAGCCCGCTGGCCCGCAAGGTCGCCGCGGCGGCCAAGGTCGACCTCGGCCAGGTCGCCCCCACCGGTCCCGGCGGCCGGGTGATCCGCAGCGACGTCGAGGCCTTCCTCGTCGCCAACCCCTCGGGCAAGGCCGTCACGGCCGCCCCCAAGGCGAGCCCCGCGCCTTCGAGCCCCGCCGGCCGCCCGTCGGCACCCCTGGGCGAGCCCCGGCGCATCCCGCACACCCCGATGCGGAAGACGATCGCCGCCCGGATGGTCCAGGCCAAGCAGCAGGCGCCCGAGATCCACTTCGCCGTCGACATCCGGGTCGACGAGATCGTCGCGATCCGCGAGCGGCTCAACAAGCAGCTCGCCGCCGAGAAGGTCAAGCTCTCGGTCGGCGACTTCGTCACCAAGGCCGTCGCCCTCACGCTCCGCCGCCACCCGGGCGTCAACGCCAGCTTCGAGCCGGAAGCGGTCGTCGAGCATCCCGGCGTGAACGTCGGGATCGCCGTGGCGCTCGAAGGCGGCCTGATCGTGCCGGTCCTCCACAACGCCGATACGCTCGGCCTCGTCGAGATCCGCAAGGGGTCCGAGGCCCTCGCCGCCGCCGCCAGGGCCAACAAGCTGACCTCGGCCCATCTGACCGGCGGGACCTTCACCATCAGCAACCTCGGGATGTACGGCGTCCGCGAGTTCGACGCCATCCTCAACCTGCCCCAGGTCGGCATCCTCGCCGTCGGCGCGGCCGAGAAGCGGCCGGTCGTGGTGGGCGAGACGCTCCAGGTCGGCACCGTGATGACGGTCAACCTCACGGCCGACCACCGGGCGGTCGACGGGGCGATGGCCGCCGAGTTCCTCCGGACGCTCAAGGGGTTCCTCGAAGAGCCGTCCTCGATGCTCCTCTGATCCGAGGCGAGGACTTAACGCGGAGGGGGCTTCGGACCTAGAATTGGGGTCTCCTCACGCTTTTCTCAAGGGAACTCATGGCTTACGACTTCGATATCGTGGTGATCGGCGGCGGCCCGGCCGGGTACGCCGGGGCGATCCGGGCCGCGCAGCTCGGCAAGCGGGTGCTCTGCGTGGAGCGCGACAAGCTCGGCGGGATCTGCCTGAACTGGGGATGCATCCCGACCAAGGCCCTGCTCACCAACGCCCACCTGGTCGAGCTGATCTCGCGCCACGGCAAGGCGTTCGGTTACACCGGCACCTCGTCCTGGGACTTCGGCCAGATGATCGGCCGGAGCCGGAGCGTCGCCGGCAACCTCAACAAGGGGATCGAATCCCTCTTCAAGAAGTACAAGGTCCAGCACAAGCTCGGGACGGCCAAGATCGTCGCCCCGCACAAGGTCCAGGTCGGGTCGGAGACCGTGTCGGCCGAGTCGATCGTGGTCGCCACCGGCGTCCGCCCCCGCCCACTGCCGGGCGCCGAGTTCGACGGCAAGACGATCATCTCGTACAAGGAGGCGATGAGCCTCCCGGCCCAGCCGAAGTCGATGATCATCATCGGCGGCGGGCCGATCGGCCTGGAGTTCGGCTACTTCTACAACGCGATCGGCACCAAGGTCACGGTGATCGAGCTGCTCGACAGGGTCCTGCCGGGCGAGGACGAGGATTCCTCCGCCGCGCTGGCCAAGAGCCTGACCCGCCGGGGGATCGAGATCCTCACCAGCTCCAAGACCGGCAAGGTGACCAAGTCGGCCAACGGCGTGACCGTCGAGGTCGAGACGCCGCAAGGCGCGAAGACGCTCGAAGGGGACGTGCTGCTCGTCTCGATCGGCGTGCTCGGCAACGTCGAGGGGGTCTTCGCCGACAGCCTGAACGTCGAACTGTTCAAGGGGCACATCAAGGCCGATCCGCTGAACGGCTACAAGACCAACGTCCCCGGCGTCTACGCCGTCGGCGACGTGATCGGCCCCCCTTGGCTCGCCCACGTCGCCCACCACGAGGCGATCTGCTGCATCGAGACGCTCTGCGGCAAGAAGGCCCGGACGGTGGACTACACCAACGTCCCCGGCTGCACCTACACCGACCCCGGCGTCGCCAGCGTCGGCCTGACCGAGAAGGCGGCGAAGGCGGCCGGCCACGAGGTCCGCGTCGGCAAGTTCCCGTTCATCGCCAGCGGCCGGGCCCAGGCCGCCGACGAGACCGAGGGGTTCGTCAAGCTCGTCTTCGACGCCAAGCACGGCGAGCTATTGGGCGCCCACATGGTCGGCTCGCAGGCGACCGAGCTGATCGCCGAGCTGGTGATGGCCAAGAAGCTCGAAGCGACCGAGGAAGAGATCATCCACGCCATGCACCCGCACCCGACCTTCTCCGAGGCGGTGATGGAAGCGGCGGGGCAGGCCTACGGCGAGTCGGTCCACATCTGATCGGGTCGACGAGCGGCCCGACCGTGAAACTACCGAGGCCGGGCCCGGATCATCGATCGGGCCCGGCCTCGTCGCATTCGGTCAGGCCGAGTCCCGGGCCAGGCGGATGCCGGTGAACTGCCAGCGGGCCTCGGGGCCGAAGAAGTTGCGGTAGGTCGCCCGGACGTGCGACCGGGGGGTGGCACACGAGCCCCCTCGGAGGATGATCGTGTTGCACATGAACTTGCCGTTGTACTCGCCCAGGGCCCCGGCCGCGGCCCGGTAGCCGGGGTAGGGCGTGTAGGGACTCCGCGTCCACTCCCAGGCGTCGCCGAAGAGCTGGAGCGGCCCGCCTTCGCCCGGGTTCGGCGGGGCGGCCGGGTGGTATCGGCCCGCCTCGACGAAGTTCCCCTCGATCGGCCGGCCCTGGGCGGCGGTCTCCCACTCCGCCTCGGTCGCGAGCCGGGCGCCCGACCAGCGGGCGAAGGCGTCGGCCTCGTAGAAGCTGACGTGCGTCACCGGCTCGTCCGGCGGCACGTCGAGCGGCCCGGCCAGGGTCTGCGCGACCCGGCGGCCTTCCTGCATGTCCCAGTACATCGGGCCCGACCACCCCCGGGCCTTGCAGGCGACCCAGCCGTCGGACAACCAGAACTCGGGCCGGTCGTACCCGCCGTCGGCGATGAACTCAAGATACTCGGCGTTCGTGGCCAGGCGATTGGCGATCCCGAACGCCCCGACGTACTCCGGGTGCCTGGGCCCCTCGTTGTCGAAGGCGAAGCCCGAGCCTTCATGGCCGACTTGGCGGAGGCCGGACGGGTACGAGGTCCAGGACAAGGGGGTTGGTTCGAGCGGCCGGTCGGGGTCTCGATCGCGGTAGATCGGCCGGAGGGGGTTGGATGCGAAGGCGTGCTTGATGTCGGTGAGGATCAACTCCTGGTGCTGCTGCTCGTGGTGCAGGCCCAGGACGAAGGTCGAGCCGAGCTTCGCGAGCGCGGAGTCGTCGGCCGAGCCGAGCCAGTCCTCGACCCTGGCGTCGATCTCGTCGCGGTAGCGGCGGACCTCGGCGATCGAGGGTCGGGAGAGCAGCCCCCGCTTGTCCCGGGAGATCCGCTCGCCCACGGCGTTGTAGTACGAGTTGAAGAGGTAGTTATATTGCGGGAACCGAGGCCGGTAGTCGGGCAGGGCGGCGGCGAGGACGAACGTCTCGAAGAACCAGGTGGTGTGGGCCAGGTGCCACTTGACGGGGCTGGCGTCGGGCATCGACTGGACGACGAAGTCCTCGGGTTCCAGCGGCTCGGCCAGGACCTGCGTCTGCTGCCTGACGGCGCGGAAGCGGTCGAGCAGCGAGGCGGGAGTCGGGGGACAGTCGGGGTCCGCGGCGGCAGACGAGGCGGGGCTGATGAGGCTCAAGGTGGGGCACTCCTCGCGGAAGGGGCGGGCGGGCCCCCGGGTGTCGGTCGATCGGTCAGATCCGCCAGGACTGGCCGCCGTCGATCGCGGCGACCTCCAGCGTCGGCCGCCCCTCGCCGGGCAGCAACCGCAAGGTTATGGGCAAGACCGCGCTGGTCAACACCTCCGAGCCCTCGGGCGTCGAGGTCCCCACCAGGGCGAGCTTGGCGTCGACCAGCCGGTAAAGCTCGACCTTCCAGGAACCCCGGTCGAGCAGGATCAGCTCGCGTGTGCCGACCTGGGCGTAGAAGTCGA
>JAABUQ010002117.1_pt1 | contig 40216 bp, 33 predicted proteins | sample 5560001 | NCBI WGS metagenome assembly JAABUQ01 (sample SAMN10711888, study PRJNA513371) | rock metagenome | isolation source: Antarctica rocks | place: Antarctica: Victoria Land, Finger Mt nord | collected 2015-12-18
AAGATTTGCTACTATCCTGGTTGGCTTGGTTCTGCTTTCCTCCAGTCGTCTCACAAGAAGCATGTCTTCTTACGATTGTGTGGATAGCTCTCTCTTGCGTAGGATAGTATCAGATTTTAGCAACGGTAGACCTGCAGGATGCTCAGCACGATATAGGTGTGCAGAGCGACCAGATCGACAACTTCATTCAAGAGCATGTGATCTTAATCCTGCTCAATGCCGTGGATTCAGCAGGTATCGCTCCTGCTGTCAAGCGAGCAACAGAGGCGGGCATTCCCGTCATTGCGGTGGATGTTGGTGCACAAGGTGGTGTAGCCGCGACCGTTACGTCAGATAATTTCACTGCTGGCAAGGCTGCGTGTCAGTACCTGTCTGACCGACTCAAAGGTAAGGGGAGCATTGCTATTGTAGATGGCCCACCTGTTACTGCCGTTATTGACCGTGTAAAAGGCTGCAAGGTAGTGCTGGCGAAGCAGTCCAGTCTCAGAGTTGTAGCGACCCAAGTTGGTACAGGGGATCGCGATATTGGCCTTAACCTCGGCACGAACATCCTTACCGCTAACCCTAAACTTGACGCCATTTTTGCCATTAACGATCCCACCGCGTTGGGCGTCGAGCTAGCGGCGAAACAAGCCAACCGCAATGATTTCTTCATTGTCAGTGTTGACGGTTCGCCCGATGCTATCGCGTCGCTCAAAACCAAAGGTCTTTTCGTGGCTACATCTGCCCAATCGCCGGATACTATCGCAAACGTCGCCGTAGAAATTGGTGAGAAACTGCTCAAGCATCAGAAGATAGACAGCAGCGACGTGAAAATACCAGTATCACTTGTCACACAGAATAATGTGAATAGCTATAAAGGCTGGCACATCTAACATAAAAAGTTTTTGTGAAGGCGACAAGGGCTTCTCTTTTCTCAAGGAAGGGACGGATATGGCTACAAGCACACAGATGAGCAATGTAATCCTGCATATTGAACACGTTTCAAAGCATTTTCCAGGTGTGCAAGCATTACAGGATGTGCAACTCGATGTTAGAAAAGGCGAGATACTCGCGCTTGTGGGAGAAAATGGTGCAGGAAAATCGACGCTGATGAAGATTCTGGCGGGCGTGTATCGTCCCGATAAAGGGACGATTGAGATTGAGGGAAAGCAGGTGGTCATCGACAGTCCCGAGAAAGCCAGGGCATTAGGAATTAGCATTATACACCAGGAACTTAACCTCGCGCCCAATCTCAAGGTTGCAGAAAATGTTTTCATGGGTCGAGAGCCACATACGCTACTGGGGTGGATCGACTTTGGCAAGATGGAGCAGGATACGCAAAAGGTATTAGATCAAGTCGGCGCCCCCTTCTCTCCTTCTACAGTGACTGGCCAACTGAGCATTGGTCAGCAGCAGCTTGTTGAGATTGCCAGGGCGTTATCCGAGAATGCCCGTATTGTCGTGATGGACGAACCGACCGCTTCGCTCACCGAGCCAGAGACGCAGAAGCTTTTCGAGATTATGCATAATCTGAAAAGTCAAGATATCACCATCATCTATATCTCGCACCGCATGGCTGAGATTTACAAACTGGCTGACCGCGTAACTATTTTGCGCGACGGACAATACGTTGATACGATGGAGCGTTCTGCTGTCAATGACAATGAGCTTATCCAACGGATGGTTGGGCGACCTATCGAAGACCTGTATAAGCATGCGTCCCCCGACGCTGGCGATGCTGTGCTGGAGGTGCATGACCTCTCCGATGGACACTATATTCAAGCAGCACATCTGACATTGCGTAAAGGCGAAATCGTTGGACTGGCAGGCTTGATTGGTGCTGGACGTACTGAACTGGTACGCCTCATCTTTGGTGCAGATCATCACACTGGCGGCGAGATTCGCGTTGATGGAAAAGTAGTGACTATTAACAGTACTGTTGATGCTATTCGCGCTGGCATCGCACTTGTGCCGGAGAGTCGCAAAGAGCAAGGATTGTTCCTGCAACTGGGCGTACGAGAGAATATCGCCATGAACATGTTACCCAGTCTCGTGGTAGCAGGTCTGATTGATAGACGACGTGTGCGTGAGACTGCCCAGACCCAAATTGACGCGCTTGGCATTCACCTTTCCTCACTCAACCAGAAGGCTATCAATCTGAGTGGCGGCAATCAGCAAAAAGTTGTGCTGGCACGATGGTTGACCCTCAAGCCAAAGGTCTTGCTCTTAGATGAGCCGACGCGTGGTGTCGATGTAGGAGCGAAGGCCGAGATTTACCATATCATAAGCGAACTGGCCGCTAATGGCGTAGCAATCCTCATGATCTCGTCCGAACTACCGGAAATCCTCGGCATGAGTGATCGTATCTTAGTGATGCGTGAAGGCAAGATTATGGCGGAGTTGCCAGGATATACCACAAAGCAAGAGGAAATTATGGAACATGCCACTGGTCTTGGACAGCACACGCAAGATGGTAATCGTGGTCCCATTTAGTACAAGCAGGCAATAGTGCTTTTTAGTCTGAAGGGATGCAAGCAAAATCATGAAAAGTATCACCACACGTGAAGCACAGTCAATGCAGTCAGGCGTCACATCAGCACGAGAGCGTATCTATCTACTGTGGCAACAGCTAGGGATGGCACTTGTGCTGCTCATCCTGTGCATCATCATGGCAATCTTTGCGCCACACTTTTTGGATGTTGGGAACCTGCTCAACGTCGCTCGCCAGGTTTCAATCAATGCCGTTCTTGCAGCTGGCATGACCTTTGTAATCCTTACGGGTGGCATCGACCTCAGCGTTGGCTCAACGCTAGCAGTAGCAGGTGTGCTAGCGGTAGGGCTAGACGCTATTGGTGTTCCCTCCGTGTTTGCAGTGTTAGGTGGCATTGTCGCGGGAGGACTCTGTGGCTTGCTCAATGGCGTCTTAATTGCGAAATTGAAGTTGCCAGCCTTTATCGTTACTCTGGGTGCGCTCACCTATTTACGCGGTGTAGCATATATCACGACAGGAGCCTATCCTCTGATCAAAACCAACCTTGGCTTTGGCTTCCTTGGTGGTGGTTCGCTTGGCCCCATCCCCATGCCTGTCATTATTGCGTTAATCGTTTTCGCTGTTGGGTACATCATCCTCACACGTACCACCTTTGGGCGCCATATCTATGCTATTGGTGGAAACGAGCAGGCAGCACGTCTAAGTGGCATCAAGGTTGATTGGCATCTTATCTGGGTCTACACCATCAGTGGCATCTGTGCTGGTATTGCAGGAATCATCTTCTCGGCCCGACTTCTCAGTGGACAACCAACAGGTGGACAAGGCTATGAACTTGATGCTATTGCGGCTGTCATTCTTGGTGGTACCAGCTTTGTTGGTGGTCAAGGTTCAATCGTTGGGACGCTCATAGGTGTCTTTATTATTGGTGTTCTCAACGATGGTCTCGTCCTGATGAACGTTCCGTTCTTTTACCAACTTGTTATTAAAGGTGCTGTCATCGTCATCGCCGTATTAATTGACCGTTTCCGCTCAGCACGCCAAGCATAGTGCATTATACGAGTCTCTTTACTCCGACCACAATATCGCGGCGTTTGATTACACGATCCACAGTGTGCGCGAATTGTGTGTAAGGTGGCTCGTTGCGTACAGTAAGACTTGCCTCTTGCTCTAGAAAGTTGACCATTTCTGCGCGCTCAATACGTGTTGCGTTCCAGGCCAGTGCTATTGTTCCGCCTGGGAACACCATGCTTGTCCATACAGGGAGAGCTTGTGTGAGAAGAGAGGAGATTTCGCCGAAGTGCTGGATGCCATAGGGTAGGTCGCCCACAATCGCATGGACACGCGGACCACCTATGACCTCGCGCATATGCATATCTGCCTGGATAGCATCGCCATTTACCAACACAAGCATTCGTGTATCGCCCTTGTGTCCAACCTCGAATTGGTAGCGATGGCCTGCCCTGCGCCCACGCTCATCGCGTTCTTTATAGTGTATGTGTGCGCCTTCCAGATATTGCCGGGTAAAAACTGCCGTTGTCTCCACATCTTGCCGATTCAGTTCAATGCCAAAGGAGTCATACCCTGCACTTAACGCGAGAAAGAGCGTTGTAGCTCCTCCTGCTAGAGGGTCAAGTATACGCAAACGCTCGTTCAGATTGGCGGCATACTCGCCTGCAAAGAGTGCCACATTCAAGAGCACACGAGTAAAAACTTCGTTTGTCTTGCCTTTGTAACGGCGTGTCTCCGCCATTTCAAGCGGCACAAACGGGCCGAATTGTGGCTCTATTGGGCGTAAGAGGGGACCACTCACACTGCCAATAGCATCAAAATATTCATAAACCCCGCTCGTTGCGCCCATACGTGCAAGTACAGAGAGCATATATGGTGTGAGTTGCGCTTCTTCATGAAGCGTCACCAGGAGGTATGACTGCCCTGCTAATGTAGTGGTCGTGCATTCTTTGATGATTGTTCCAACAGGGCTAGCAAGGAGTTCTGGTGTTGCTAGGGTCGCAAGCATATTGGCGTATTGTGTACTACGCTGTGGTGTGATTTTGAGTGTAAGTTTCATCGTTTAACGGGTGTGCGAATTAAGAGGACTAGAGCAATAATGAGACAGACAGCTCCGATAACAATTTCGATAATGTTGACACTGCTAATAATGCTCTCTCCAATGAGTATTCCACCGAGAGCGAGCAAAACGATAACGAAGATGTACTGTATACGCATGATAAAAAGAATCCTACTCTTGAGAAGGTTTTATAGACGAAGACACGTTCATGGGCAGAGTATAACACACCTTAATGGACCTTCATAGACCCTCGCAGGCTTGATTATCAAGCCTGCGAGGGTCTATGAAGGTCTAATCTTGTCTAATGCTGTCCATTCGCCTTGCCCTTCTTTTTGTGCTTTAATGAGGACACGTATCTTTTAATAAGCAAACAGGGCAAGAAAGGTTTCTTCGATGACGACGAATCAACGTGTACGGCTAACGGAACTAGCGAGTTGTGCTGGCTGTGCAGCTAAAATAGGTGCTGATATACTGGCTGAGGTGCTCCGTCCTTTGCGCCAACGCAATGTGCCGTCACAACTCTTGGTTGGACTGGGCGCGATTGACGATGCCGCGGTCTACCGTGTCAATGAGCAACAAGCCATCATCAGTACGGCAGATTTCTTTCCGCCGGTTGTGGACGACCCTTACACCTTTGGCGCGATTGCGGCTGCCAATGCACTCAGCGACGTGTACGCAATGGGTGGGCAGGTCCTCATGGCGATAAACCTGGTTGCGTGGCCTGAAAACCTGGATACCAGCATTCTGAGCGACGTGCTGCGCGGAGGCATGGATATCGTTGAGCAAGCAGGTAGCGCCATTGCAGGTGGTCACTCGATCTCCGATGACGAGCCGAAGTACGGACTTGCAGTTACTGGTATGGTCCATCCCGACCATATTCTCACAAAGGGGGGCGCTAAACCTGGTGACGTGCTCGTCCTGAGTAAACCGCTTGGCACTGGGCTGCTGACAACGGCCCAGAAACGGAACGTGGTGGCCGAAGACGACATGGCAGCGGCTGTACGCTCAATGACCACGCTTAACCGAAGAGCTAGCGAACTACTTGTACAAGCTGGACCTGCTGCTCACGCGGTTACCGACATCACCGGATTTAGCCTATTGGGACACTCGTGGGAAATGGCTTCTCAAAGCCTTACACGTATGCGCTTCGATTTTGCTACATTGCCTCTGTTGCCCAATGTCCTGCATTACGCCGAACTTGGCTGTATTCCAGGAGGAACAAAACGTAACGAACGCGCTGTTCAAGCACATGTCCATTTTGATGCACACGTTGACGCGCTCAAACAAGCAATCCTCTTTGATCCTCAAACATCTGGTGGACTCTTTGCCGCGATTGAACCGAGCCTCTGGCAGACACTTTCGGAGCAAAAAGAGGTCCCGTTCCGGCGTATCGGCGAGGTGATGGAGCGTGTGAGCAATCAAAATGATGTTGTGATCGAGGTCAGGTAATACAATAACGAATGATGGAGGATACATTTCCTATGGCCGAACAAGAACAGAACACTCATCAAGAGCAGTCGAAGAATCCCACTGCGCAAGAGTTATACGGTAGTCAGGGCAACACAGACCAGTATGGACAAGGTCAGTATGATAGTGAAGGTAAACCTGATACACGTGGTCCACAAGCGCAACGTATTCAGCCAGTACAGCCACAAGACGGTAAACCTGAAAAACCTTCTTCTAACAACGACGAAGTGCCACTACAGGATTTACAAAATCAGCAGAATGTTTGACAGAGTGTAATGCTCTCTGCTATCTTGTAGTTGAAATACACACAGAGACGAGGAAGCCAATGAAGCTGTAAGAAACTTACCAACTCATTAAATGAATAGTAATCATATACAACATGAAGGAGTTTCTTACATGGCTAATAACACAGCTCTCCTCGTCATTGACGTACAGGTGGGTCTCATTGATGATCCCTCAGACCCCTCGTTCAATGCTCCAATAGTGCTTGCAAATATCGCAGGACTACTAGCAAAGGCGCGTGCTTCACATACACCGATCGTCTTTATACAACATGACGGAAATGCGTATGAAGGCGAGGGTTTGAGTCTCGCACCCAATTCTCCAGGCTGGCAAATTCATCCAAGCGTTGCCCCACTAGCTGACGAACCTGTGTTTCGCAAACGTGCCTCAGATGCTTTCTACCAGACGCCACTTCAGGATGAACTGCATGCCAGTCATATTAAGCATCTTGTCATCACAGGGTGCCGAACCGAAATGTGCATTGACACCACGAGTCGTGCTGCTATCAGTCGTGGCTACGATGTGACGCTGGTACAGGATGCACATAGCACAACTGATAGTGAAATTATGCCCGCATTTCAGATAGTAGCCCACCACAACTACACGCTCGACGATTTCGGTACTGATGAGCACGTTATTGTGACCAAGGCAGCTAGCGAGGTCGAATTCTAAAAATAGTCCTCAACTCATCCACAAATGACTCTGTAGGCGGCATGACAGTGGCGTCTGGTCGTATAGTAGTGACAGGGCTTGCCCCATTGAGTCCAACTCACCCATGAAATGACTCTGGGGGCGACATGACAGGGACAAGCCCTGTCACTCCTCGAGACGGACGCGTGGCAAGCCACGCCGTGACCTCTCGTGGAGAGGAGGGACAGGGCTTGTCCCTGTCATGCCCCCACCCCCTTTCCAGGCTCTCGTAGAAGTTCGTTGGAGTCCATTGGCTTGCCCCTGTCATACCCCCAATCGAACTCCTGTCATGCTCCCAATCATGCTCCCAATCATGCCCCTGGCATGTCTCCAACCTACTTTTATGACTGAAAGTTCATACGCGTGAAATTTACCATCTACAAAGTGAATATTTTTTCATATGCGTGTGTTATACTAAGTGAGACTACTGAGGTTACTTATCCTCTTGTCACTCTCGTTCAAGCATGATACACTTGCGGCAAAAGATTACAACTTTTTTAGGAATTGCTCGTATATGCTGACGAGGAGGGAACCTGTTGTATCTCTTCTATATACTGAATATAAAAGTAAGTAATGAGCGGTGATATATGTTAGAATCGACGATAGACGCTTCAAATCCATTAGGAGTCATTGGGTCGATAGCACAGTCAGCACGCGGTACCAGCCGAGGGCAGCGTACTAGCCACACTGGTACAGCCGCACATACCGCTGATGTTACGAATGTAAGACGTAGCCTGTCAAATACAGGGGTGGTGGTTGATGCGATGAGTGATGCCGGGCTAGTCGAGCTAGTGCTCCGTGGCGACCAGAACGTCTTCGCAGTGCTCGTTGAACGTTACAAAGATGCTGTCCAGAATCTCGCGTATCGGATGCTTGGTAATGCAACTGAGGCTGAAGATGTGACGCAGGAAGCATTCGTGCGTGCCTATACGCAACTTGCAACCTACAAGCCTGCGCATAAATTTAGTACTTGGCTGCTCTCAATTGCCTCGCACCTTTCAATTGACCAGTTGAGACGTAGACGCTTTTTAGCACTTCCTTTAGAGGATGTGCCGTTTCTTGAGTGGATTGTTGATTCTGGCGTCAGCCCTGAACAAGCTGCTTTGCGTGGTGAGCAGCACGACGAGGTACAAACGTACTTACAACGCTTGCCTGGAAAGTATCGCGCGGTAATTGTCCTGCGCTACTGGCATGACTTTTCTTATGACGAAATCGCTGCCGCCCTCAACCTGACACCTGCTCTGGTCAAGGCGCGTCTTCATCGTGCGCGTGAGCTGTTAGCGCGGTATATGCAAAACGGCTCTGTTCTCGAAGAGGAGCAAAGTGATGCGCTGTCACGACGTTAAACAGTTGCTCGCCCACCAGCGTGACACCGACTCGATTGACGACTCTGAGGTAGCTGCATTTCAGGAACATTTGGAGCACTGCGCTGACTGTCGTGCTTTCGAGCAACGTCAACGAACTATGGACGCACTCTTGAGAACATCGCAGAAGACCGCGCAATCCACAAGCGCGCAGAATTTCTCTTGCTCTCCTGAGCGTGTTTCAACCCATTCAATCATGCAGGCGGTACAGCAGCAAAAGCAAATTTCACAACAACTTGATGCTCTTCGTGAGCAGCAGCGTTATCGTGTTGCACGAATGCGTAAAGGAGGGACTGCCTTTGCTGCTATCACATTCTTTACACTTGGGAGTATTCCACTCCTGATACTCGCTATCACTCTTGTACAGACTGATTTCATGGTACATGTATTGCTCTTGCTCAGCAATGTTGTTGATGTACTATATGTTCTTGGACCATATATACAGACAGGCTTAACCATTGTGACACATAATAGTTTGCTCCTTGCAGGAGTTGGCTTTGCAGTCGTACTCATGATGGGGATGTGGCTTCGCCTGATGCGTCCTCCACAAGAGGTATAGGTGGTGAAGGTCATGTTGTTATAGTCTTTTTCTCTCTAAGCTAAAAACTATGACAACATGATAGGGAGTTACGGTATGCGAAAAGCTGTACAAAGAAGACTGTTACTCTACACGCTGCCTGGACTGTTGCTCCTCGCAGCGTTCTTACTAAATGGGCGCAGCAAAGCAGGTTCCAGCGTCTTTGCTGCTGGCATAGATGTTGAGCAAGCACAGCAAACAAAGCAAGCTTGTACTGATTCACATCGAGGGCCTTCTTTTGGTACTGATATCGTTGTAAATAGCAACGAAACAATCTGTGGCAACGTTACCTCCTTTGGTGGCACAATGGTTATACAAGGTGAGGTAGAAGGTAATGTAGTAGTGTTTGGCACAAGTGTTATTATTGATGGAACCGTACATGGGACGGTCACTGCCTATGGTGGGAGTATAACTCTACAGAATAACGCCGCTGTCTATGGCGATATTCACTTGTGTCAGGGAGCTTGGACGCCAGGTGGTGATGCACATCTACATGGAAGTCTTGATGGTTGCCCTAAAAGTATGGATCAGCTGCTCACCAGTGATGCTGGACCAAATTTCCGGTTCTGGTCTACCTTGGCATGGGTAGCATTAGGCATCTTACTCATGGTATTGTTGCCAGAGCATGTAATGTTAGTGCGTACCACGGTCGTAAGCAAGACGCGTCGTAGTCTTGCGCTTGGCCTTTTGAGTATATTGCTAGCGCTACCCGTACTGGCTATTCTGGTAGCACTAATCATTTCTATTCCGTTGGCGATCATCGTCGTAATAGGAATTATTGCAGCCTGGGCATTGGGAATGGTGGCGGTCGGCTCGCTAATGGGCGAGTACATCGTGCGTGTTGTGGCTCCACAGAAAAACACACGTCCGGTGCAGGTTGTAGTGGGATTGACAGTGTTGGTGTTGGCAGGGTCTCTCCCCTACATTGGCTGGTTTATTACTATTGGTGCGGGCTTGATAGGGCTGGGTGCGGTTTTCTTAAGCCGTTTCGGAACACGGCTCTATAGTCAGCCAAAACAGCCAATAATGTTATAAACATACAAATGGAAAGATGTGATGGACATGCGCGACACGACGGGACGCGCAATGACCGCGAGGTGAACATGAGTATTGATGTCGAACTTACAGACCTTGCTTATGGCGGCGACGCCGTAGGCCGATACGAGGGACGCGTCCTCTTCGTCCCTGGCGGTATTCCAGGAGAGCGGGTGCGGGTAGATATTGTCGAGGAGCGGCGAGGGCATGCACGAGCAGAGATGCTTGAAATACTGCGTCCCGCCCCGGAACGTGTGGAACCTGCATTTCCTCTTCTTACCGATAGTGGATGTCAATGGCAACACATCGCGTATCAGGCACAACTGACCTGGAAAGCTCACATTGTACGTCAGTTGCTGATGCGTATTGGCAAACAGCCAGATGCGGTTGTGCATCCAACCATTGGCATGCCGAGCAGCATTTCACCCTGGCACTACCGCAACATTGCTCTATTTTCTGTCGGTCCCTCAGGTGAAATTGGCTTCAAATTAACCGAAAGTCATGATATTCAGCCACTCGAAAACTGCCCTTTACTGCATCCCGCCCTCGATATGGTCTATCAACATGTGCGTGAGAAGCTCGTGAATTATTTTGGTGCTACACTAGGTGAGATGGTACAGGGCTTTACAATTCGTGGTGCGGTCGGCGCTGTCAATAACGCTGGTATTGGCGTTCCTATTGTATCAGTAAGCGCGGCTGCACGAGCTATACCAACATTATTAGTAGTTCATGCACGTCCTGGTTCCTTAATGGAAGACCCACAACAACTGGCAAATGAGTTAATGACTCTTGCACCTGGTATTGTTGGAGTCATTATCGAACGCGTTGGTGGACGCTATGGACGTGTATTTGCCGGACAAGAGTTTTTGACTGATAGTGTTTTGGGCCGTCGCTTCCGTGTTTCCGCCGACTCATTCTTCCAGGTCAATTTGCTACAGGCTGCTGTGCTGGTTGAACGCGCGTTAGCTTTGTTAGAATTACAGCGCTCCGATATCGTGTTAGATGGTTATAGTGGTGTTGGTCTCTTCTCTTCATTTCTGGCTGCACGGAGTGCGCGTGTGATCGCTATCGAGTCACAGCCAAGTGCGGTTATGGACGCACGAGCAACGACTACTTTCAATAACCAGAACAGCATCACTGTGCTGGAAGGGACCTTGGAACGTCTCCTGGGTCAACTCCACTACCGACGTGAACGTGTCGATGTCGCGCTTGTTGATCCACCACGGGCGGGTTGTCATCCCAAAGCACTACAAGCATTGCAGACTCTTGCTCCGCGTGCCATCTGCTACGTGTCTTGTGACCCTAGCACATTGGCTCGTGACATTGCAACCCTTTGTTCCGGTGGACGCTACCGCTTGGTTTCGGCACAGCCCATTGATATGTTTCCACAAACCTACCACATTGAAAGCGTTGCGTTACTAGCTCGCGTTGGTGGTAGTGCTGCTGGCATACGCTAACAAACGGTAGGGGCCACAATTCATTGCGCCCCCTACTAGTCTACCAATCGTCATTTGATGGGACGCGAATTGCAGGGAGACCGCAAGGGTCTCCCCTACAGGTCGCGCCGTTCCCAGATGGAGGGGAGACCCTTGCGGTCTCCCTGCCCTCTCCAAATGGTGATTTCCTCTCGATTGAAGATTGGTAGACTACTACCGTTTTTATACTTGATGATCGACGAGTGATTGCCTCTTGCTCAACACAATCTCAATCTTGCTCCCTTTCTCCATCAGTGTTCCCTTTGGCGGCATTTGCTGCACGACATGACCAGGGGCAATTGCGCTGGTTGGAATAGCATCACCCGATACCTCAACGTCCAGCCCTAGTTCTTGCGCACATGTCATAGCTGAGAGTAAATCCATGTTTTTCAGGTCAGGCGCGGAATGTATTTTCGATGTGCTATCTAACGACGAGACAACAGTTCCAAACCATGTTTCTAAGAGTTTGCGTTCATCGTTTTCCTTCTTGACCTTATCTTCTTTATCCTTGTGGTTCTTGATAGCATAGATTTCATCCTGAATCAAGAAAGGATGATCAACGCTCTTAAAGATGATATCTGGGGAATTACCAGGAGTCTCGACAAAGACATCGCCGATATCTAAGAAACGCTCAAGAACATTTGGTACCTTCACTTTGACATCACGTACATTCTTGTATTCCGCCGAGATACGCGACTCGATAGTAAAGAGAAACTTCCGCTCGATGTCGATAATGCGCCTGTTCGTCAAAATGTAGATATCATCGAGCCAGTTAATGTACACAAAAAACAGCGAAACCAGCAAGGCCAGGAACACAAGGCCCATGATGAGCCACCAATACATTTGTACAGTTGGCGGAATGTAGCCAATACTGGGCGGCACAATGGCAACGGGGAGTATCAGCACAATCAGGAGAGCAGGTACAAGTAGGTTTTTCAAGAGCACGTATTGAGAGCGCTGAATGTACTTGACGGTCTGCTCTCCTGACATATAGTGAATGCGGCTGGGAATACGCAGGATGCCACCGAAGGTGCGGCGTGGACCACGCACACGGTCAGGATTGCGTGGAGGAGGGTAGTTTTCGTCTGCATCTGCTAGCTTAGGAACAGGCTTGCCCGCCGCAAGTTTTTGGAGTACAGAGGCCAGTTCTGGGTCTTTGGGAACTGGAATTGGCTCCTCTTTTTTTTTCTTGGCGTTCACAACATCCGTAACACCCTGAATCGCGTCCTTGATTTCGCGGGGATGAGGAACTTCCTTCATGACGAGGTCGCCGCCTGCTAAGTACACATGGACGGTACCGAAGCCCAACATCGCCTCCAGGACCGTTTTCACATCTACCCCTACCTGCGTCACCTTTTCAAGAGGTGTTTCCTGCCGTGTGGGTTGTAAAAGGCCGCGCGAGTTAATGATGCGTTTGTTTGTGACGATGAATGTCTCAAGCCACCAGACGGCCAGGTCTTTCCAGGCAAACCAGATACCTGTACCAACTGCGAGCAGGACGGCAACAATCTCCAGATATGTCCAGATGATGCCATACTGAGGATATGTGGCGATTGCCGCCAAGACGAGAAAGATACCAGCAATCGAGGCTAGGAAAGGTAGTGCAGGCTTTACAAGAAACCACCAATGTCTGCGTACAACAACCCTCACCTCTTCGTCTGGCCCTTGCCCAGAAAAATGCCACTTTCTATCTTTCCCGAAACGGAAGCCTTGAATATTAAAACGAGAACGACCAGATTGCCAACGCTCTACAGGTCCTGCTGTCATAGTTTGCTTGTTCTTAGATGTTTCAGCCATTCGTCACCTCAACACAATTTACATGAAGCAATCTGTTTGTTATACTGACTGACGTGCATTCGTTACATGGTTGTGTAACCGAAAAAAGCGTTCCTCGCGTATGCCTCTGTCTATACTACGTCTCATACTACTTTTTCGCCGCAGGTGGAGCAGACTTTTTCGCTCTTCCTGCGATAAGTCCAACTACTACGGCGATGACCGCGATTGCAAAAATCACTGGTATATAGTTAGTTGGGTCCGGTGGCTGCACCACAACGGAAAAGAACGACTGTCCCTGCTGGTTCTTCGCAAAAAAATTGCCCGACGTGAGGTAGCCGAGAACGAACGCTCCAGAAATGACCGATGGAACTATCCCTATAAAGCGTTCAGTTGGGTTGATTGGCTTAGGAAACGCACGTTGCCCAATGAAGTAGCCCAGGGCTACAACCCCAATAAACCCTAACAATGTGCCCCAAGGTCCCAAGAAATTGGAAGTCGTTGCATTCGTAGTTGCTGCAGTACCTGTCGAGCCCGTAAAAAGATACGCAAGCAGTGCTGGAATACGCGCGAAAAGACTACCAATAAATCCACCATTTGAACCAGGACGGATCAAAATAACTGCGAGCAACACGAAAATAAGTGTAAGCAGCTCACGCCGCCAGCCACGTTGAAAGCCAATAACAATAAATACAAGAACAGCTACAAAAAAACACTGCTGAGATGTAAATGGCAACGATGACATGACTTGGAACTCCCCCTATGGCATCAGAGCTAGCGCTACACTACATCAGGGCAGATGGACGAATATACAGTTAATCAATGTACTTCAACTCTCCCTGAAATTCCGCTCTTGCATCTAATGATACCACACCTTCTTATCAAAGCATAGTAGTCTAGCAATCGAAACAGAGCGATTTAGAAGCCATGTAAGATACCCCGACGCGGGGCAAGCCACGCCGTGGCCTATTGAGTATCGTAGTGACAGGGCTTGCCCCTGTCATGTCGCCCACTTGTAGCAGTTTGTTGGACTCAATGGGCTTGCTCCTGTCATGCCCCACAGAACCTTCGAGTGGCTTGGCTGCAAGTCCAGGGCTGTTGCGTCCATCGTAGAGGAGTGAGAGGGCTTGTCCCTGCCACTCCTCTACGATGGACGCAACGCCGTGGCTCCACTACGCGACTGCGAGGAGAGGAGTGAGAGGGCTTGTCCCTGTCATGCCACCACTGTCGGCTTCACCGAACTGTGCAACAGCCCTGGCTGCAAGTCATATCGTTATTGTATAGAACTATAGGATATGATATAATAAGGAAGGCAGGATCACACGTTCTGAGACCCCTCCGCCCAATGCAATCAATACTTCAAACTGATATCGCCTTCTGGCTATGTCTGACTCTTTTTGGTGAGGATGCTTTATGGAACTTGGTAATATTAGGCCAGTTAGTATCGTTGATGAAATGACAGGCGCGTATCTCGACTACTCTATGAGTGTTATTGTCAGTCGCGCACTACCTGATGTACGCGATGGCTTAAAGCCAGTACACCGTCGCGTCTTATATGCTATGGAAGATATGGGTCTCCAATCGACAAAAGCTTTTCGTAAGTGTGCTGGTACCGTCGGTGAGGTGCTTAAGAGCTACCATCCTCATGGTGACGTAGCTGTGTATGACGCCCTTGTGCGTATGGCTCAGCCCTGGTCAATGCGTTATCCTCTTGTGTTAGGGCAAGGAAACTTTGGTTCGCAAGACGACGATCCACCAGCCGCTATGCGTTATACTGAGGCAAAAATGGCGGCGATTGCCGATGAGCTCCTTCGTGATATTGACAAAAACACCGTTGATTTTGCGCCAAACTATGACAATCAAACTGAAGAGCCAACTGTCCTTCCCGCTCGCCTTCCTAACTTGCTTCTGAACGGTTCTACAGGCATCGCTGTAGGTATGGCAACCAATATTCCACCTCACAACCTAAACGAAGTATGTAGCGGCGTTATCCACCTGATCGATAATCCAGAGGCGACGACCGAAGAATTAGCGCGTATCATTCGTGGACCAGACTTTCCAACAGGTGGCATTATTCATGGGCGCGAAGGTATTCGCAACACCTATCTCAACGGACGAGGGCGTGTCGTGGTACGCGCACGCACAAACTTTGAGCAGACTGAGAAGGGTCGTACCAGTATCATCGTGACTGAACTTCCCTATCAGGTCAACAAGGCCGAACTGGTTAAGAAAATCGCAGAACTGGCGCGCGACAAAAAAATCGAGGGCATCTCCGAGGTGCGCGATGAGTCTGACCGTAACGGGATGCGCATGTATATTGAGTTGAAGCGGGATGCTAGCCCTGAGAGTGTGCTGAACACTTTGTTCAAATATACCGCGATGCAGAGCGCATTCAACGCAAACATGCTGGCACTGGTTGATAAGCAACCACGTACCCTACGTCTCAAGGACTTTTTGCAGTATCATATCAATCATCGCGAAGTCGTCATCACGCGCCGCACAAAGTTTGAACTGGCAAAGGCAGAAGCTCGGCGTCATATCCTCGAAGGCTTGAAGATTGCGCTGGACCACCTTGACCAGGTAATTGCAACCATTCGTGGCTCACAAACAACCGACGAAGCCCTGACAAACCTGCGGCAGCAATTCGCGTTTTCGGAAGAGCAAGGCCGAGCTATCCTCGATATGCGCTTAGCTCGTTTAGCGGCACTCGAACGCCAGAAGATCGAGGAAGAACTCAAAGAGGTTCTTCAGCATATTGACTACTACAATATGCTGTTGAGCGACATTAACGAGATTCGCAAGCTGATTAAAAGCGATCTGAAAGAACTCATGGAAAAGTATGGCGACCCACGCCGCAGCGAAATCGTGGAGTCGGAGACGGGCGAGTTTAGAAACGAAGACCTCATTCCTAACGAAGAGGTCGTCGTGACACTGACCGAGAAGGGCTACATTAAACGCTTACCCTCTAACACCTATCGAGCACAGAGACGCGGTGGACGTGGCATTACTGGTATGGTGACACGTGAGGATGACGTAGTACAGCATTTACTGGTCGCACATTCCCATGATAGCCTGCTCTTCTTCACAGACCGTGGACGTGTCTTCCAACTGCGCGTCTATGAGTTGCCCGATACTGGTCGTACCGCGAAGGGTGAGCATTTAATCAACCTCATCTCTATTGAGCAGCGTGAGCGTATCACCGCTATTGTGCAGGTGCCAAAGGGCGTGAGCCGCGACTTCATGATTGTTGCCACCAAAAAGGGTGAGGTCAAGAAGACGGCGATGGAAGAGTTTGAGGTGGTGCGACGCAATGGCCTGATCGCGATGGACCTGGAAGAGGACGACGAATTAATCGGTGCGAAATTGGCCCGTACCGATGATGATGTGCTGATGATTACCGCGCAGGGAAGTGCTATTCGCTTTACCGTTGCGGAACTACGCTCTGCCTCACGTACTAGTGGAGGTGTGCGTGGTATTCGTTTAGGTAAAGATAACACGGTTGTCTCGCTGAACCTGACACCCGCGAACAGTGAATTGCTGGTCGTGACCGAGTTCGGCTATGGGAAGTGTACCCCCATTGACGACTATCCACTCCAGACGCGTGGTGGCGGCGGCGTTCTCACTGCAAAGGTGACGGATAAGACTGGACGTGTCGCCACGGCTCGTATCCTCACGGAAAAAGACAGCGATCTGGTGATTATCTCAGCCTCTGGCGTCGTCATTCGTATGGACGTAGCCAACATCATTCGCGGTGGGCGTGCCACCCAGGGGCGCCGCATGATGAACCTCGCTGGAGGTGATACTGTCGTCGCCGTTGCCACTACAAACGGCAAGAAACTAGAGGACATCGCCGAAGAAAATGGTGAGGAAAAGGGGAGCGAGGTGGTTGAGGAGGTACAAGAGCAGGAAGAGAGTATTGATGTCGATGAAGAAAATGGGGAAGCAGATACGTCAGAGGATGAGACAGAATAGCGAGTGTATAAACGAGGGGTTCAGCACGCTGTGCTGAACCCCTCGTTTATACACTCGCTATTCTGTCTCATGGGCTAGGATGATGTACTACGCACTTTGCGTGTAACCGAGAACATCGGTGCCACCTGGATCGCCGTGGAAGTTGAAGTACATCGGGCGTTCCGCTACAATCTTCGAGTTCGCTCCTAGCGCCTGCGCGGTAAGTGAGACTGAGTAGGAGTCGGTTCCCATGTTATTGTTGTTTTGCGCGATTGGCGTAACAAGCGAGTTGATGCTGATCGTTTTGCGGCTCTGCGCCTTGACAACCACCTGTTCTTGTAGCACATAGGTGTCTACAAAGAGCGTGATTGCCACAGTCTCATCGCTCTTTGTGGGATTTTGCAGCGTGAGATACTCCTCAAACGAACCGGCGGTATAGCCTTCGGCAAAGGCATAAACGCCGTGTGAAGCAGGCCCAGCTTCACCAATCGTCTCTGTTGCGCCAGACAGTCTTGCCTTGCCTTTGTTGAAGTACATCAAACGGTCAACAACGATGTTCGCCTCCGACGTGACTTCAACCGATGAAGCAGTTGAGGTACTGCATGGATTGATGTCACAGGTACCACTTGGGGATGTGTTTGCTTTGTTCACATCGAAGTAGATGTGATTGAGAGCAGGAACACTCACCGTGATGGCTTGCCTGTGTCCATTGTCATACTCAAGCGTCACTGTTGCATTTGTCGCGGTTGTGCCGAAATTTGCCAGTGTCAGGTATTCCTGGAAGTTGTTGCCAGTGTAACCCTCGGCAAAGAGCCAATCCTTACCTGGATTTGTTGCGCCAACTTCGCTCGCGGCACCAGTGGTTGCTCCACCTGCTGTCGCAATAGTATCGCTGAAGTACATTGGACGCTCAACAACAATAGGCTGATCGCTCTGTACGCTGACCGAGGTTTGCTGATACAATTTCAGTTTGAGCGGTGTCGCTGTACCGCGATGAAGCGGCGCAATCGGCACTTTTTGTGTTGGGCAAGTAGATTGACCTGACTGTCCACATGTGCCTGTGTAGTATGTCACGGTGACATTCGCGGTCTGTGTACCACTTGGATTGAGCATAGTGAGATAGGTGAGGTAGTTGCGTCCATTAGTGCGCGAGTCTACCGATGGAAAGTAGTAGGTGCTCTGCGGATTGGTGACACCCATCACATCTGTACCGCTTTTAAACCCATTATGCGAGAAGTACATTGGGCGTTCGGCAACAATGCCCGGACCACCATTAATAACTTGAACGATTGCTGAGAGCGCCTGCTGTGGATCGTTTGGTTTCGTCACACTCAGATCTTTGTTGACGCTGATCGTTGCACGCGAACTACTTGGTATGACATGACTGACAACAACAGCCGCTTTTCCCTCAAAAAGGTAGGTGATGTTGACTGTTGCCGACTGACTCACACTTGGATTTTGCAGTGTGATGAATTCCTGAAAGCCGTTGCCAACGCTACCTTCCGCGAAATACCACGTGGTATTTGTTGGTGACGTGCGTGTCGTCATTTGACTCTTCACAAGTGCTACAAGGTTGTTTGCAAGATTGAACGCTTTGTAGCTCCCCAGACCCGTTGCCATGTCGTAGTTGTTCGTTGCAGGATACAGACCAGCATTTAGACTGTTATAGTCGTTTGTGCCAACGGTAATATCATGGAAACTATCCCCGTACTTTGTTGTATCGTTTGCAATCTGGTAGAGAAGCGGATTGACAAAGCCGAGATTGAAGCCGCCCTGTCGAACTGACATCTCGTTCGCTATTGCAATCATTGCCGCCCACATCGGTGAGGCTGCTGATGTTCCGCCAATGCTATTCCAGGGATGTGCAGGATCGCATCCCGCCTGTGGTGCTGTACAGTAGATGAGGTAGCCATTGTTGGGGTCCGCATGCAGCGACACGTCTGGTGTCTCGCGGCAGAAACTGCCAGAAGGCGCGTTACATGGCGTTGCAGAGCTATTGCTATTATTGACGCCTGGACCATTTTGCCAGGTGGGAGCCGCCCAGTATTTGCTGATACCACCACTAGAGGCACCACCACTATACTGACCGGCGGGTAGGTTGTTCCAGGTAACCTCGTGACCATACGCTGATGTTGTGCTATCAACGGTAAGCGTTGTTCCGCCAACGCTCGTTACAAATGGTTGTGTACCAGGGTCGCCTGCGCTGAGCCCCTGGAATGGTTGTGTACCATTGGTTGGAGTATCGAATGCACAACCAGCGCTACCACTATCACCCGATGCGGCAAAAATACTTTGACCCTGTGCTGCTGCCGCCGTAAAAAATACATTCTCTTGTTGAACCTCGGCTGGGTCCATATTCAGTTCACAGTCGCCCCAACTTGTGCTGACGACGGGAACTGCATCTTGCACGATCTGTGCCCACTGTGCGAGGCGGTCGGCCTCATTATTGCCGGACTCATAGATCACGAGTCGTCCTAATTGTGGGGCCGCACTCAAAATCACCTGTGCATCAAGTTCAGTCTCTACCATACCACCATCTGAGGGGACAGCGGAAGAACCTGCAACCACGGTCTGAATAGCTGTATGGCTGTGACCATAGCAGGCGGCGTACGTGGTAAGATCATTTGTGTTGAACGTGGCTAACTCGAAGAGCGCAACCGTCTGACCTTCTCCATGAAAGCCTGCATTGTAGAGGTCGTTTATGTTGTACGCAGTTGCTGTCTGATCGGGTGTAAGATATTGACCTTTTGAGTCATGTCCTGGACACGTAGTGGCTAGAGGAACTGAGGTTCCTTTTCCTGCTGCGCGAGCTTGTAAAGGTGGATGCTGAAAATGGACCACATTGTTAAGACCTGTAAAGCTTTGCACTTCGCTGGCAAGCCATGCAGGAAGTTGCGGGTCCGTGTCGTTGGCATAGTAGCGAGAGCCATTGGGAGCAGTGTAGCTCTTGAGGCTTATGCCGAATGCAGCATTTACCTGTCCCACTGTCCCACTAAAAGACAGAAGTAGACGATGGCTGTACGTATGAGTGATGCTAAACCCTGCCGCCTGTAAATAACTCTCTACAGCACTATAGGTTGCCTTGCTGGGACTGAATACACCCTCGTACTGGGCAGCAGTGAGATAACGATGATAGTTGACCGAGCCTGGCCGCGAAATGTCGTTTACGTACTGCGTCAAGGCAGCCAGATTGGGAACGCGTAGCCCAATCGAGAGCGCAATACGCTGTTGTGTGTTCGCAGCTCCGTTGACATGACTCTGTTTCAGCACTGCTGGACGTGTCGTAGGAAATGTGACGGATGCATTCGCGGATGTGGCGCGTGCAGGGACAAGATGCACAAACTGGAATGCCCCCACCCCTAGAATGCAAAACACCGCCAGAAGCGATGCAACGATAATAAGCACACGACCAGAAGCACTACGCCCCTGACCACGGCCAAATAGATTCCATGATGGCATGAAAAATTCCTCCCTTTCAACCTACCCTCAAATGTGTAGTGTCAGGGAGACCGCAAGGGTCTCCCCTACATGTCAGTTCCCAATGTGTAGTGTCAGGGAGACCGCAAGGGTCTCCCCTACATGTCAGCAGGGAGACCCTTGCGGTCTCCCTGCTGACTGATTAAATGATACACCTACATCAGCCGTGCCATTGTTTGGCAAATTGCTGCGTCAGATTCAGGTACTGGTTTCCATAATGAACGCTTGGCTCAATCATCGCCCCCTCAAACCACTCGTTGAAGGTAGTGATGGTGATCCACTCAGGTGTACTACTCATTGCTGCACGCCAACTGGTCTGATAGGTTGCTCCGTTGTTACGCGCAATAGTATACGTTCCCTGGCGTCCTGGCACGCGCGTGTCATTATAGCCTGGAAGCACACCCGCGGCCCAAATTTTCTGCGTATGATGGGCCTTATTGTAGGCGTTGATCTGGTTACGAAAGCCTTGATCGACCTGTGGCATCGTGCCATGTTGAATACCCCAGTAGCCCGCGCTAAACAGGTGAATGCCATCAAACACATTCAGCAGGTTCATATCAATGCCCTCTGCTGACCAGATGGTGTTGTGATTTGGGTCAACTTGACTCCGAATGTAGGACCACTCCGCTAGCGTACGTCCGTTGCCCAGAGGACTCCAGAAGTACAATACTGGCTTACCGTGCCAATGAAAGAAATGACTGTTCGTGCTATAGTGCTGCAACGCGAAGCGTAGTCCGGCAATCATCTTTGCCTGGTTGTTCAGCGGTGGAGCATCGCTCTCTATGTAGAGCGAGGAAGCAAAGTGAAAACCCGTGTTTTGCTCTAGCGTAGTAGAGTGAGCCAGCAACTTCACAAAGTTCTTGTCGGTATTGTCGTTGGGACCCCACCACGAACCAATGAAGCCGGTGATACCAGCATTCGCGGCCTGCTTGACCTGACGATCAACTGTGGCGTCGTCACTAGAATCGTACTGTGGACTTGGCAAATCCGACATGCGGCAAGTACACCAGTCTGAGTGGTGATACCACATGTAGTAAAATGCCAGGACAGGCTTGTTATAATTCACCGGTGGATGTGTAACAGGTGGAGTTTGTCCTGGCAACTGCTTCATACCGACAGGTTTCCCTCGAAACTTCACGCCACTAGCGTCAGCCCAACCGGAATTGAGCACGCCAAACACAGTGACAAGCAAAAAGGCGATGAGTACTGTCGAACGCAGAAGAGACGAAGTGCGAATACCTTGGAGATGAGAGACATTCGTGGAAGATTGATATTTACGAATGCTGCTCAGATTGCGAAACAAATGCATGAGTACCTCCTTTGTATCCAAGATACACCCCTCTTCCAAACGCCTTAATCACGCATCTGTACGCCTATATAGCAGCATAGTACAGCACACCGTTATAGAATAGCATTATTTTTACGGAGACCATAGCGGATAGGAGGATGGTACTAGCAAAGAAAGAACTACTCCATAGGCCGAGAACGGTATGCCGGTAAAAATGAGCAGGGGAGAACGTGATAAAGAGATAGCTTGTAATATGAAAAATAGACAATGGAGTTATTATGTTCTATTCGGCGGTCAATCCTGGTATACTACAGACAGGCAGGGAAGGCACGAGCGCTAAGAGTACTTCCCAAGAAGAGAGAGCCAGTATGACCGTGGATAAACCAGTTGAGTCTCAAATAGCATCTGATAGTGCAGCGTCACATCCAAACGCTGTCTCAACGGTTGCTCAACTCTATGAGCAATTTCGGCGACCCATTCACTCCTATATCTATCGTTTGCTCGGCAATCAGGAAGATGCAGACGATGTGACACAAGAGGTCTTTGTGCGTGCTTGCACCTCCTGGAATGGTCTCCATGAGCGTGAAAAGCTCTCACCCTGGCTCTACCGTATCGCCACAAACCTGTGTGTCGATATGTTACGCAGACGCAAACGTATCTCCTGGTGGTCTCTCTCGCATCGTTATCGCAACGATGACTACAGTGAGGAGGGAACGAATGAGGATACTTTTGCCTTTCTTGCTGATAGTGGAGGCATACCGGAGATTGCCGAACGAGACCTTATTCGTCGTACATTAGACAATCTACCTCCTGAGTATGCAACCGCTTTAGTACTCAGTGCCGCGCAAGGTGTATCCTATCAAGAGATTGCCACGATTATGGATATTTCTCCTAATGCTTCAGCAACACGCATTTCACGTGCAAAACGTATGTTTATTGAACATTATCAACGTCTTAATAGAGATGGTGGAAAACAGGAGAAGTCACGATGAGTGAGCATAATCTTTCTTTCCGCCCAGGCATTTCACCAGAAGAAGCGGACCCACGTGTATGTGAGACCACGCGTCAGTATCTTGCTGTATGGAATGACCTTACGACGGAGCAGAGGAGCACAGTTGCTGCACATGTGCGTACCTGTCCATCTTGTAGCGTGAATCATCTTGCCATGAATCAGGTAACACATCTAGTTGCTTCTCTTGATGCATCGAGTCCCTCTGCTCACATTGATAAAGCTGTCATGGAGGCAATTGTCGCGCAGAGCAAGCATGAACGCACGTTGCATCTTTTACCCATTAGCAGACAAAGAAGACGCACAAATACACTACAAGTAGCTGGACTGCTTATCGCCGCTACCGTTGTGCTGGTTGCCACGTTCACGACTGCCCGCTTTATGAAGACTCCATCATCAACGCGAGCATTTCTCTTGCCCGCAACACTTTCCTGGAGTGCGTACATTCTCTATCATAGTCAGACAAAATTAGATGCAAAAGGTAAGCGCTATCTTATTGATAGCTATCATCATCTTGGTAGTGGCTATCTTAATGTAGAAACCATACAACCAGGCAACGTAGATGTCGTGTTGATAGACGACGGGCAGAACAATCTTGGTATGGACGAGATGCACCACATTGCACAACATAATGTGCAAGGCTGGAGCATCGACACGTCGCAAGAGTCGCTGTTCGACCTGGACGAAGTACGCCGAGAGATTTCCGTGCATCAAGCCAGCTACCTGGATACAGATCAATTTCGAGGGACAAAAGTGTATCGTATCCGTTGCGAAAATGGACTGGTGCTTTTGTTAGATATGAGCTATCGACCAGTGAATATCCTGGCAGGAGCGGTTGGCCCCGGCACAGGCGAACCTATCTATGATGCCGTGTCGTTGTTGCCGCCCACCAAGGTCTCGCCCTCAATGTGGAATATGCAAGTCCCCGCAGGCTTCAAAATGGGTGTTTTGCCCCCGCAACCATAAGCATATCCAATGATCTGAATGAGGCCCTACAGACGTTTCTTTGTATGCTGTTTGACCCTTCTCATCTTAAAGTCATACAATAACAACAAAGAGTCCCATCGTATATATGTATGCATATCCACAATGCTGTGGAGGGAGAGCACATCTCATGTCCGAGCAAAGAGCGTCTACAGAGCGTACTCCTGTTGTAGTTGGAGCGGTTCGCACACCAACAGGTAAATTTTTAGGCGGTTTGAGTGGTTTTAGCGCACCTCAATTGGGTGCGATGGTGATAAGAGAAGCGGTTCATCGTGCTGGCATCGATCCAGAGACGATTGATGAAGTGATTATGGGCAACGTGGTATCAGCGAATGTTGGACAAGCTCCTGCACGTCAGGCCGCTTTACATGCTGGCCTGCCTGTCGATATTCCTGCCTTTACGGTGAACAAGGTATGTGGCTCAGGCTTAAAGGCCGTGATGCTTGCGGCCCAAGCCATTCGTGCTGGCGATGCACAGGCGTTTGTCGCTGGTGGCATGGAGAGCATGAGCAACGCCCCCTACATATTGCCAAAGGCCCGTACTGGTTATCGCATGGGCAACGGCGAGATCGTCGATAGTGTTGTGCATGATGGCCTCTGGTGTGCCTTTGAGAATATTCACATGGGAGAAGAAGCCGAGGTTATCGCGGACAGGTTTGGTGTAACGCGTGATGAGCAGGACCGCTACTCACTGCAAAGTCATCAACGTGCTGCCGCCGCAACATCTGCTGGACGCTTCAAAGACGAAATTCTGCCTATAGAAATCAAGCAAAAAAAGGGCAGTACGGTAATTGAGGCTGATGAGCCTATTCGTGGTGATAGCTCAATGGATGCGCTAACCAGACTCATGCCAGCCTTTCAGGAAGGTGGTACTGTAACGGCAGGAAACGCCCCCGGACTAAGCGATGGAGCGTCTGCAACTGTCGTCGTCGATGCAGCCTTTGCCAAGCATCAAGGCTTGAATGTGCTTGCGCGTATCACTGGCTATGCCGCTGGTGCGATTGCGCCGCGCTACATCTTTGCCGCGCCGCCAATTGCGGTACATAAACTATTAGAGCGTACAGGAATGAAGATAAGCGACTTCGACCTGATCGAGGTCAACGAGGCATTTGCAGCCCAAACGCTTGCCAACGGCAAAGAACTTGACTGGGATTGGTCGCGTGTCAACGTCAACGGCGGGGCCATTGCTCTCGGTCATCCCATCGGCTCCAGTGGCTCACGTGTCCTAACGACACTGATCTACGAGTTGCGCCGTCGTGGTGGTGGTCGTGGATTAGCAACACTCTGTCTCGGCGGTGGTGGTGCTGTAGCAATGTCGGTTGAGGTCTAAGATTCCCTATTGTAGGGACTGCTTTATCGCATCCTCGTCGGCAATTAGCCGACGAGGATGCGATAAAGCAGTCCAGTACAAAAATCATCGGGAGAGAAATAATGGTAACTCAACCATCACCACATTCCATGAGCGTGGACGAGTGGCGCGAACTGGAACACAGCAGCAATGATATAAAGCATGAGTACATACTTCATTGAGTATTTTGATGGTTGCCCTTTTCCCCTACCAGGGCATACAATGGGTTTAGAATATTTTTGTTCCCTTGAAAGGATAGTGCGTAATGCGAAGTAAGATAACTGTTGTTGGGGCTGGCTTCGTTGGCAGCACCCTCGTCCAACGATTGGCGGAACGCGACTACGCCGATGTAGTCATGTACGATATTGTGCCGAATATGCCACAAGGCAAAGCGTTAGATATGTTGCAGGCCGGCCCTGTGCTCGGCTATGACTCGCTGGTGACAGGCACGAATGACTATGCCGACACCGCGAACTCCGATATCGTCGTCATCACCTCTGGCTTCCCACGCAAACCCGGTATGACTCGCGATGACTTGGTTAAAAAGAACCAGGAAATTGTGACGCAAGTGACGGAGCAGATCGCGAAACATTCGCCCAACGCTATTCTTGTTGTCGTCACAAACCCACTTGATGCAATGGCGCAACTTGCCCTGCATGTCAGTGGGTTCCCACGTGAGCGCGTTATTGGTATGGCTGGTGTCCTCGACACAGCTCGTTTTCGCACCTTCATTGCCCAAGAAGTTGGCGCATCTGTACGCGACGTACAAGCATACGTACTAGGTGGGCATGGTGATACAATGGTGCCGCTTTCACGCATGTGTACCGTTGCTGGCGTGCCTATTGCTCAGTTGATACCCGCAGAGCGTATCGAACAGATTGTGCAGCGTACTCGCGATGGCGGTGCTGAGATCGTCAAACTACTTGGTACGGGAAGTGCCTACTTTGCGCCATCCGCCTCCGTACTGCAAATGGTCGATGCGATTTTGCTCGACAAGAAGATGATTGTACCATGTGCCGTGTATCTCACTGGCGAATATGGCATTCAAAACCTGTTTGTGGGTGTACCTGCCAAACTCGGTGCAAAAGGTATCGAGCAGGTTGTTGAGATCGAACTGACCGAGGAAGAGCGCACGCTACTACAAAAGTCCGCAAGTGCCGTCAAAGAACTCGTCGATGTAATGGGCATTTAGAAAATGTTTGATGAAAAATAGGAGAGGAAGGCCAAGCCTTCCTCTCCTATTTTTCATCAAACATTTCTGAAATTTGATTTTTCCCAAGACCTGCAATAACGAGAATGTATTCTCCTTTGGCCTTCACCTGTTTACTTGCCGCTAGCAATGTTGACAATGTACCACGCTCGACTTTCTCGAACAACTTGGTCAAGTCATTGGCAACAGCCGCCTGGCGATCTCCATAAACCGCCAGTGCATCCTCAAGGAAATCTTCCAGTCGATAAGGGCTTTCATAGAAGATAAGTGTGTGCGGCGCCTCCCTATCAATCTCCATAAACTTGCGTCGGCCAACAGACTTGCGTGGGGGGAAGCCTCTAAATGTGAAACTGTGAACTGGTAGCCCTGACAGCACGAGTGCCATAATTAGCGCGGTTGGACCAGGAATCATCGTCACTTCTAAATTCGCTGCAACGGCTCTCCGTACAAGCGTAAAACCAGGATCAGCAATGCCAGGCGTCCCTGCATCCGTGACAACCGCCACCGACTGCCCCTGTCGAAGCAGTTCCTCGATACGGTCTCCTGCTCGCTGTTCATTGTGTTCGTGAAAGGCAATTTGTGGTTTGTGAATATCGAAATGCTTGAGCAACAGCCCTGTTTTGCGCGTATCCTCACTTGCCACAACATCGACCTGGCGCAAGGTATCAAGCGCACGCAGCGTGATATCTTGCAGATTGCCAATGGGTGTGGCTACTAGATATAACATAAATAAATGTTCCCTTGATTATTATGTCTCTATACAATAGTAGATTTTTTTCGTATCGTCGGCAACATCGCGAGTACGTCCTGACGCTTCACCTTCATGGTATGAGTGCGGGGAAAGTCGTCGTTGGGCCAGACGGTAAAGCCTCGGACTTGCTGATGAGAAGCAAGCTGCTTGTTGACCTGCTGCACAATCGCTTTGGCTTTTTCTGGATCATCTACAAGGAGAATACCGTGTACTTGTGGGTCCGCATCCTCTTCTATTAGCCCAATAACAACCGCGTCTTTGACTCCTGGAATCGTCACGAATATGTTTTCGATATCCTCTGGATAGACATTCATGCCATTTGCAAGAACAATCAAATTCTTTTTTCGCCCCTTTAAGTAGAGAGCGCCCTTTTCGTCCATTGTGCCAAGATCGCCGGTATGATACCACCCGTCTTGAAATGCCACCGACGTGGCCTCTGGATTCTTCCAATAGCCAAGTGCCACATTAGGGCCATGCACAAGAATTTCCTTATCGTCCGCGATGCGTACATCGACATTAGGAAGAGGTTTGCCAACAGAGGTAAGGTTATGTTCGCGCGTGGGCGTCGCCGCTATAACAGGAGCACATTCCGTCGCACCATAGCCTTGTATGACACGGAAACCCATGTTTTCCCAGCGTTGCCCAAGCTTTGGCGGCAGGTAGGCACCGCCGCTTACAAAGAAGCGGAAGTGACCGCCGAAGCGTTTATGCACTGCGCTGAAGAGAAAGTGACGTAGACCAAAAGGCACAGAAGGCGCGATACGCTGCAGGATTGCCCACACCTTTTCACGCTTTTGGCGCCGTACCTCGCGTTCAATACCATTTAGAAAGAGTTGCAATGCTTGAGGTACCAATACCATCACACTCACATTCTGACTGCCTAGTAGTTTCAACAACATATCAGGTGATAGTGTACGTGCATACACAATACTTGCCCCTTTTGCCAGCAATGCAACGTCTATGGTTAATTCGAACATATGCGATAAAGGAAGAATAGAAAGCGCGCGGTCATTTGCAGTAATATCGACTACAGCGAGCATAGCATGCACGTTGCTGACAATGTTTTTATGTGACAGCATCACACCCTTTGGCTGCCCAGTGGTACCAGAGGTAAAAACAAGCTCGGCGAGATCATTTTCGTTAGCCGAAGGCACCTGTGTAGTATCAAAATCTGCCTGTGGAAGCGCGTCGATATCGATAAGTGGAACTGGCAGCTCTTGCAACCCTTTGTATTGTTTTTGTGTGGTAATGAGGAAACGCGCTTCTGTTGTCTTGGCGATACGCTGCAGAAAATCTTCTTTACTGCTTACATCGAGTGGAACAACAACCATTCCTACTAAAAGGGTTCCTAAATACGCGATAAGCCAATCAATACGACTAGGACACCAAATAAGCAAACGGTCCCCAGGTTTGACCTGCTGCTTTTGCAGATATCCTGCGAAGTCCTCAATACGTTTTTGCATGTCTGTATACGTAAGACAGCTCATCTCGCCCGCATCAAGGGGTTCTAATAATGCTGAACGTGTACCAAATTGTTTCGCGGATTGCGAGAATAATTGTGGAATTGTGGTCATATATCTGGCCTCTTTTCGTCATTGACCGCTAGAAATGGCGTTCGCAACACAACATCATTGTTTTTGCAAGCATGGAAGTATACGCGCCAGGTACTAGAAGAACGTTACTGCAATTCAATCAATTATAATGCAATGGCATTGCCTTTTGCTAGTAGTTTAGCCATTTCGCGTAGGACTTTGCACTGCTCTGCCTCGCATAAACATTTCAATACACAAAAATAGAGTTTGTTATCACTCCATGCGAAATTTGTTTTATTAGTATATACTAATCACAATGGCTTCTGCTATTCCTCCTATTGACCCCTCTTAATAAGTGTAAAGATTGGCTAATTCTAAATTAATAAGCTCTGCTCGATATATTAACCGTTAACACAACCTCAATGGAGGAAATTTGTAGAATTAATCGAAAAATTCGTTGACAAACACACATTTGCGTGATAAAATTCCTTGTAAGATGTTTCACATATCCCCTTGTCTTTTTCTACGCACATACGATATGAGGGTGTGTTCTTTTATGAACGAATATTCTCATAGACAGGTGTGTTTCTCTAAGGGAAAGTAGAAAAAGGCATTCTATTAATTTAGCAACTGCGCAGATACTGCTAAGTAGCTAAATGATTGAAAAAATATTTTACAACTACTAAGTTCTTGAAAGGAAATCCGTCCCATGCCATCCCTTGAAACAGCAAACGTTGGGAAGGCTGTAGCTGCAAGAGTTGGAACGAACATTCGTGAAGTTCGTACTAAGTTAGGCATGACTCAAGCTCAGCTTGCTGCCCCCGAATTCTCGATTTCTTACATCTCAGCAATAGAAAGAGGCAAAATTCGGCCCTCACTGAAGGCCCTTTCTATTCTTGCGCGCCGTCTGGATGTCCCCCTAACCTTTTTACTCGAAGGTTCACCAGCAGGCGCGGCAGAAGCTAGAGCCGTAGGCTACTCACCCGCCGATGCCGGCCCAGACCAACGCATAGATGTAGACCTGCTCCAGGCCGATGTGCTTATACAGCAAGGCGCTTTTGAGCAGGCTGAAGAACTCCTGCTGCCGATTCAAGCAGAGCGCATCACAACTGATCAAGTGTATCGCTTATATCTCCTTCGTGGCCAGGTACATCTTGGCGCAGGCGAGTACCAGGAAGCGGTCGTTGACCTCCGCTCTGCACTCTCCCAGGGAGAAAATTTGAATGATAGCGAATATACAGAGCGGGCCAGAAATTTTTTAGGCAAGGCATACTTTGCGCTGTATAACTATACACTCGCAATGGAAAACCACTTGCGTTGTAATACAGCGATTGAACAAGGTCTCGTCACAGACCCGGTGTTTTCCCTCGATGTCTACAGCAGTCTCGCCAATGACTACTTTAGATTGGGTGATCTCGAAAAAGCTGTTACCAACTTCCATCGCGCAATTGATCTGCTCGATTCGATGAACCGCGACACGAAGAGTTTCGCACAAAAGTATATGCAGATTAGCCAGCATTATAAGTCGATTGGGAAGCTACTAATGGCACGTGACTACGCTATGCGTAGCCTTTCTGTCTACGAGATGCGTGATGAGCAACGTCTTGTTGGACTAACACATCAAAAGCTGGGCAAGACCCTTGAGAAACTCGATCAACTGGACGAGGCTGAGCGTGAGTATCATCAAGCAATTGCTATCGAGCGTGACCTTAATGATGAAGTGGCAGCCTCCATCTGTCACACAGGTCTCGCGGAACTGCTACTGAGACGTGACAAGGTAGAAGAGGCCGAGCACGAAGCACAAGAGGCCTTGGAATTTGCGCAGGCCGGAAATGATGCACAGACACAGGGTCAGGCACTCATCGCCCTGGCGCAAATCTGCCATAAGAAGGGCGAATATGCCGCGGAAGACCAGTACTTCACACAAGCACTAGACCTGCTGGACGCAGCAAATGCACATGAGATTGCTGCCGGTGCCTATTTCCGTTACGCTAACATGCTTGAAGAGCGCGGCGAGGTGCAGAGAAGCTTGACTGCTATCAAGAAGGCGTTCGAGCATCAGCGCAAGGGCAAGCGTGGCGATATGGAATAGGTTAGAAAATCTGTTTTCTAACATGCCATCAACATGACAGGGGCAAGCCCTGTCACTACTATACAACCTGCCGATGCGTGGCTAGCCACGCGAAACCGTGTATAGTAGTGACAGGGCTTGTCCCATTGAGTCCAACTCACTCACAAACTCGCACTGAGGGCGGCATGACAGGGACAAGCCCTGTCACTCCTCTACGATGTAACGCCACATCGTGTGTATGGATTACCCACATCGTGACCGTGGGCTTGCCACGCGTCGTGTATAGTAGTGACAGGGCTTGTCCCTGTCATGCTCGCCACCCACTCTGCAGGCTCTTACTGCAATGAGTTGGACTCACTGGGCTTGCCCCTGTCATGTTCCCAACTTGCCCCTCTCATACTGCTCTCACAATTTGATTGTGTCAAACCGTTTTTTCATGTACAATGCAGGAAATGAAACGCATAATTTTGGAGGGCTGTCCCAATGCCATTTACGGCGAATGACCTGCGCTACCATGCAGAGCAAAACTACCCTTTACTCTATGCATACTTACATCGGCATGCGCAGCGCTATTTAGGAGCACTCAAGTACGATGCGTTCGAGGTTGACGTTGTTGTAGGGCATGTGGTGGAGCAACTTGTACGTCTCGGTCTCTTAGGTGCTGCCGATACAACACCACTATGTGCACTTGACCGTTTAAGCGATGCACAATTCTATGCCTTTCTTAATCGTAGTGTAAAAAATAAAGCTATTGATCGTTTGCGCAAGCGTCGCCTATTGATCAATACCACTGCCGAATTAGAGGGCCCTGATAGTACAGACGCAGACGCTAGCCCTCTCAACGATGCGGTAACATCCATCTGGGGAACAACTCCCTTTAAAACTCCAGAGGATACTGCACTCTTCCTCGTCACGCACAACGAACTTCGCAACCTGTTGAAGCACTGCATTATGGTATTAGGCAGTGCACCTCATCAACTACAAGCCATTATCCAGGAGCTACAAGAATTGGGGGCAGATGACCTGCTCCATACCGTGATTGAGGCATTACCCCCCGCCGAACGCGTGCTTGAAACGCCCAAAGACGCACATATGAGCCAGCATAAGGACCACGCACATAAAAAGCTTCGTCATTGTCTGCAAGAGCAAAGTACGAATTTGACAGTAACCATCGCTTTACGTTTGACTAAGTATGCAACACGCGCCGCGACTACCAATGACTATACTGTAGATGTTCTCACGCTTGCACAGCGGGATGTTACCGAGAGTGATGTGTGCATGAGTCTCAAGCAGTTGGTAGAAGAAAGGGTACTCAACTGGCAGGGAGAAGATGTTGTTCATCTTACGACGGCTCAGATGAAGCAGTTAACACGCTTCTATAAGGAAGAGTAGGCGGCAAGCTATTAATCGTACTCTCACACGCTGAAAATGATTAAACTGGCAGGCTTCACGCCTTCACAATAAGCTTCGCGAGCTTCAAGGAGACTCAACATGGACAACATCGGTCACAACACTACTCATTCGTACCACGACGATACACAGAAACTAGCTCAATGGTTACAAGATATACTCTATACCGCTCCCGCACCAGCCTCTGCGAATGCATCAACGACACCTGCATTCTCTGCCACCAATACACAAAAAAGTCCTATTACAGGTGAGCGTGATATTCAATTGGAATTATTGCTACAAGATAGTAGTTATCATAAACATTTTTATCAACAACTACCTGATTTTGTTATGGCTTTACTTACTGATGATTCACAGGCCGCAACACATTATGCTTCACTTCTCTATCATTTAGCGGGATGCTCTACCTGTCACCAGAGCTATCTGGAAATCTACGACGCGATGCGTGCCGCGCTCTATCCACATGAACCACGTCCTATTCTCGGTCAAGGAACGCGTACACTTGAAGCAACACCACAGCGTATGCTCTCGCACCTCTGCCAGGCATGGATTACGCAAGCCGAAGCAATTCTGCGTGAAGCGCGGCACAATGGCACCGATGGAGATACTGCCGCACGTACTCTACTACAAGCAGCTATTCAGATGAGTTCGCGTATCAAACAGGATCGTGTACGTCAGCAAGCACGGCATGATCTTGTACGCGTTGCTACACTATTCGATATCTCCAACACGTCTCCAACACGTCCAGCAGAACATGCATTTACTCCTGTGCTAGCGGGACCAAAAGGCGTAACACGGCGCGGCGACAAAACCAGCACTCCGCTACAAACACAAGAGGGAGCACAAAACCAGCTTGCGATTGTCTTACAGTCGCGCTCCCTAGAAGGTATTGTGCTGCAACGTGGGCAGACACTAGAACTTCATCTACAAGACCTCGATGCATCATTGCGCGGCCATTTTGTGACAACTTCAATTGCATTAGGATCGCTCATTGAGCCTATACGCTGGCTTGGTGGCAATCCACGAGCCATTCGCAGCACTGCTCCTGTTGATACAACAGGGACATTGGTCATGCCACTTGGCGAGACAGAACTACGCCTGAATGTGCCAGAAGAGCGCAACATGCTAGAAGCCACATTTCTGCTGCTAGAGATACGGCTCGCAGATTAGCATCTCCTAGTGGTAGGGACGGGACGCTGTAAACGCAATTGTTCCAACAAAAGGGGGCGGCATGATAGGGCTTGCCCATTGAGTCCAACGAACTTCTACGAGAGTCTGGAAAGCGGGTTGGGGCATGACAGGGACAAGCCCTGTCACTCCGATACACGAGAGGCCACGGCGTGGCTTGCCAGGCGTCCGTCTCGAGGAGTGACAGGGCTTGTCCCTGTCATGTCGCCCCCAGAGTCATTTCATGGGTGAGTTGGAGTCCATGGGCTTGCCTCTGTCATGCTCCCTCCCCTTTGCAGCCGCAATGTATGATTTTGTTGGAACAACTGCGTAAACGTAGTCCCTACAGCAAAAACATTATTGCACGCTATTGGTACGCTCTGTTGGTGTGAAATCCACCGTTCCACTTTTGCCCCCACTCTTTTGCGCTACATATGCTTGCTCTAATGTGATTGTGGTGTCCACACCTTTGCACATGTCATAAATGGTAAGGGCTGCAACAGTAACGGCTGTGAGTGCCTCAACATCAACTCCAGTTTTATACGTGGTGCGCGTGCGACCCTCTATGGAAATAAGTCCTTCACTACTATCAAGCTTGAACTGAAGATCAATGTACGTCATAGGTAGCGGATGGCATAGTGGAATGAGTTGTGACGTTTGCTTAGCTGCCATGATACCTGCTATCTTGGCTACCTCGACTACATTGCCTTTCGACACATCATTAGCTTCGATGAGCCGTATTGTGTTGGGTTGCATACGAACGCGTCCATGCGCGATAGCCTCGCGCACAGTTTCGGGACGATCTGTTACATCCACCATATGAATGTTGCCACCCTCATCCAAATGCGTAAGTTGTGTTTGTTCATCTGTCATAGTTGGATCCCTATTGTCATGCACTTGCTCTATCGACAACCTCTAATTTTCCAGTAACGATGTCAATAACCAGACCATGTATCGGAATTCTTGGTAAAAAGGAACTATTGCGAATCACGTTGACGACTTCACGCACGTTGAGATGTACATCATGAAAGGCACCCATCCATGCCAGGAGTCCATTGACATCGCCCAGACCTTCGCGTTGAATCAGCGCGTCAGGGTCTACTCCCAACGCCTGCATTGACGCAACAAGCGCGGTAGAATTTGCATGTGCCAGGCCACATTGAGTATGACCAATAACTAGAACTTCACGCACACCAAGCAGATACACGCTGCCTGCTAATGAGCGAATAAGATCGTTTGCAGCTCTTTCGCGTTCAACCGTAGAGATTGTTGCACCAGCGGTACGCATCTCTACAACATCGCCACGATGCAGACCTAGTGCCACTTCAAACATCTCTACCAAACGGCAATCCATGCATGTAACGACCGCTAACTGTTTGCGCGGTGCATGCCCAATCACTGGAAACTGCTTTTCCTGTAAAAACTGCTCGTTTTGAGCCAGAACCTCGTCTATTCTCATAAAAAATCCTCTTCGCAGAGTTGATGTATATTGTGCAGAGACATGTTCGCTCACAAACATGTCTCTGCACAATATACATCAATAATTTAATCGCCGGCTGCTCCAGAGAAACTAACTTTGCCGTCGAAGGTGTAGAGATTCTCTATTTTGATGAAATCAAAACCAAGTTCTGCAATATGGTGCAGTAAGTTGACAATCTGTGCGTGAGCAATTGACTCGCCCTTTGCCCTTGCCAGGAAGCGGCAGCGCCAGTGGTCGGCATACGACGTTTCCGCCATGCCATTAGGCCATACCTTTGCACCACGACTGGTTATCATCGTCAACTCCAACTCTGTGTTGTTGGCACGCTGAATAGCCTCGCCTAACTGGTCAGGTGTTCCACCACTCCAATCCAGGTAGACATCGACACCGACAAGTTCTTTCCTTGCATTCTGCTCTGGATTGCGCGTATGCGCTCTATGCGTCTGCTCCGGCGCTGCAGTGTAGCTAACTGCTTTGAGTGTTTGCGGCTGCTGACCAAGTCGTGCGACAACAGCATCAGCAAACTCTTTAGTCCCAACCTTTTGCTTGCTCACGCCCTCAACAAAAATATCATAGGTGTGAATGCCATCCTCAATGGTGCGTAGCCACGCATTATGTACGCGTGTTGCTACCTCTGGCTGCTGAATATGTACCAGCATCATGACCGCACCCAGCAACAGGCCCGATGGATTAGCGAGATTTTGGCCTGCACGACGTGGAGCCGAGCCGTGAATAGCCTCAAACATAGCGAAGTTGTCGCCAATGTTGGCAGAACCTGCGAGTCCAACTGAACCCGCGATTTGTGCCGCGACATCAGAAAGTATATCACCGTACAGGTTAGGCATGACCACAACATCGAACGCCTCTGGCGTATCGGCAAGCTTGGCTGCACCAATATCGACAATCCAGCTTTCGTTCTGAATAGCGGGATACTCTTTCGCTATCTCGTCAAATGTTCTGTGGAACAAGCCATCGGACATCTTCATGATGTTATCCTTCATGAAGCAGGTAACTTTCTTGCGGTTGTTGCTCCGTGCATACTCAAAGGCGTAGCGAATAATCTTTTCGGAGCCCGTATAACTGATGAGTTTGAGCGATTCCATCATGTCATGTGTCTGGCGATATTCGATACCTGAGTACAGGTCCTCTTCATTTTCGCGCATGATTACCACATTCATGTTCGGGTGTTTAGTGTCGATGAACGGGTAGTAGGCCACGCATGGCCTCACGTTTGCATACAGGCCAAAGGTGACGCGTGTAGTAACATTGAGACTCTTGTACCCACCACCCTGTGGGGTCGTGATGGGGGCCTTGAGAAATACTTTTGTCTGGCGCAGCGACTCCCACGAACTCGGCTCGATACCAGCGCTAATGCCGCGCAAATAAACCTTCTCGCCGACCTCGATTGGCTCGACAGCAATGTGAGCACCCGCCTGCTGGATGATGTGCAGGGTGGCATCCATAATCTCAGGCCCGATACCATCACCATAAGCAACTGTTATTGGTGTATTTTCACTCATGAAACGTTTCCTTTTTGCTACAATCGCCACCCTCTCCGTGGCTGTTTTAGTGTAACATAGCAAAGGAAGACGTGCAAACCATAGGGCTTACTTGCTGACTTGAATATCATCAATGTAGCCACGATAACTTCGATGCCATCCCAGAATGAGGCAGATCAATTGGTTGATTGTGTGGTAAATCGTACACGCATTCCAAAACTACTTAATATTCAAATTGGAAAAAAGGCTCCTGCTGAGTACATGTCTGAAATTCAGCAAAAGACGAACCATAAGCTTACGGAGTGCTTACCTTCTCACCTAATCCCAACGGATATGATTAGAGATGAAACATGGAATATACACTTCAAACTGTTTCTTGAGGAACGTGCAGAGAGAATTTTCGATCTCATTAAGCATTATACAACTGATTTAACTCAACAAATGCTAACACGTTTTGTACATCAACCTGATAACTTTGAGACTATTCTCCCTCTTACTAGACCACGCTTAAAAGACCTGATTTCTTCTGGCAAAATTGCTACAGGAGAACGTATTTTTGTTCGCAAACATCCTGAAAAGGTTGCAACTATTATCGATGGAGACACTGTAGAATTTGAGGGAAAGCACCTATCAATTAATACATGGGGACAATTAGTTACTGGCTGGGTATCTATTAACATCTATAACTATGTTTACCTAGAGCGTACTGGACAATCATTAGAAAAGCTTCGAGAACAAAACAAGATAATGAATGGTTAAAGAGTTACTCCTTTATTTTACACAGCACAACTATAATTTGCTTTTCAACTCCTGAAAATATCAGCGTCACACGTTTTTAGGAGTTGAAATAGAGCCAAATGAACAGCACTGCTTATAGCCTACTTCACCAAATATTACCCTAAATCGTACAATTTTCAGGTTTGCGACGAAAAGCAGAGATAGTGTAATGTAAGAAGCCAAAGATTTTGTAAACTCGCATGAAACCTAGTGACAACCTGCCGGTAAATCTGGTATAGTGTAACGCAAACACCATTACCGTAAGGGCGAACATATACTATAAAAAAGAATGCGAAGTTAAGAGTGTCTTGAACGAGAATGTACTACAAGCGGGAGATTCTGATGGCGTTGTACACACGCAACAGGGATACATCGGCATAACACCACCCCGAGGGCAACTACCACCCCGAGGCGAACGCGTATGGGTTGACCGCCCAGAGCAATTGCTAGCGGCTGTTGCTGTACTCAAAAAAGCCTCGGTAGTTGCTATTGATGCCGAATTTACACAGGTGCGTTCTCACGCACAGGCACAACAAGCACAGTCCTCTGCACCACGCCTCGCGCTCCTACAGCTTGCCGTCGATGCCACGTGTTTCGTCGTTGATGCTCTACGTTTGAATGATCTCACACCCCTTGCTGCTATAGTAGAAAACCCAAAGTACAGCATTTTGCTACATGGCGCTGGTGCGGACCTCCGTGTGATGGCGGACCGTGGCTTGGAGGTAGCGCACTACTACGATTTAGAGGCAACGAGTCGCTCAATCTTTGGACAGCATGAGTCGTCGCTGGCTAGCATGCTTCAACGCGCCTTTGGGTATCGCTTGGACAAGAGCTTGCAACGCACTGATTGGATGCGTCGTCCGCTGCCACCTGCAATGATTGCCTATGCCGCGCGTGACGCCGAGGTGACGCTAGCCCTCTATCATTGGCTCGATCAGCACTATTCCGACATCCTTAAAATGCACGAGTATACAGACGAATCTTTATCTGTTGCAGCCTGGATTGAGCCATTCCTATATGGTAATGCGCCTTTGTCCGCAGAGATGGCGGTGAGTGAGGCGAAGAAGCAAGGGCTTATTTTGCACAAAACACAGGTAGCTGCGGATTGCCGTGAGGCATTGCAGGTAGTGACACGCCCTCTGTATCGCAACCGTCTCTTGCGGCTCATCGCAGACCTCTCGTTGGCACAACTCACGCCCGATATCGTGCCACTCTTACATTCGGCAGCTTCGGACGAACGCGCCAGTGGTGTACGAGCGTTGGGACGTTTAGGCGTGAAATCAGTAAAAGAGAAAATCCGTCCATTACTAGAGGACCCGGTAGACGATGTGCGTAAAGCTGCGCAGTCAGCATTGCGTAGTCTTGGTGACAAAGAAACGCGACCAAAACAAGCTGCTCCCACCACCGCCCTTGATGGAACACGCACCTGGACAGTGGGAAAAGCCGAACAAACTGGCAACGCCTCAACAGACGACGACCCCTGGAAGGCGCGCCTACGCTCCTTGATGGATAAGTAATGCATACCAAATGATTGTGGCTCTGTTGTAGAGCTACAATCATATATAAAAGAATTTATCGGCGCGGAATGCGTGTGCCAACCCAAACAAGAAAGAGCAACATTGAGGTATACGCCGTGCGACGAATGCGCTGTGTCCAGCGTGCCTCCTCAGCAAGATCGCCTTTACCAAGTCGTAGCAAATGCACTATGCGCTGTAGAAACGTTACGCCTCGCCTTTTTTCTTGATCTGCACGGGAACGTGCTTGAAAGGCAGGACGCTGAACTGTCGTAATATTGATGACTTCCTCTTCAACCTCTACGCGCTTCTTTGCTGCCTGTTGCTGCCATAACTGTTCTTCTAAAGCTGTAAAGAATTGCTGAATAAGTAATTTCGCCGCGCCTTTGATAACTGTCTGTTGTAATTGTGTACCAGCTTTGTGCAGCTGTATTTCTCCCGTATACGTAACAACAGTCGTATTTTCATAGCTCTGTAAATCAACGATGGCCTCACCGCTCATCGTGTTCTGTGTATCGCGTACACTCTCGATAATAATGTGAGAAGAATTTGGATAGTGACTGTCGGTGACATTGACACTTCCATAATATGTTCCTTCCAACGGTGCATGAGTAAAATGCAGTGCTAGTGTCTGTGTATACTCATCTACACGCTCCAATTTCTGTATCTCTGGTATCGTACGTAGGAGCGTCTGCCGATCTACTAAGCGTTGCCATACCTCTTCAGGTGTTGCTTGCAGCGTATATGTTCCCTCTATCTTCATAAACAAACTGTCCTTTAAAATGAATGAGTTCTCTATGATGAACGATACGCTCATTATAGATGACTTAGTGTATAAGGGCAAGCGTATACAAAAAAATGCTTGCGTTCACATGACACAGGGTGTATACTTGCAACCATACAAATCGACGTGAGGAGGAAGACGGGTTTTTGTCCCACCTCTGTGAGGAGCTTTATTCACAATGAAAGTAATTCTGTTACAAAATGTTGAGGGCCTGGGAAATGCGGGCGACCTGAAAGAGGTCGCTAACGGCTATGCCCGTAACTACCTCTTACCAGGTAAATTGGCGGCTGGTGCCACACCTGCTTTGATCGCGAACCGCGCGCAACGTGTCGCTACAGAACAGCGCAGACTTGCCAAGCAGGAAGCTGCAAACCAGGCACAGGCAGAGCGCCTGAGCAACGTAACGCTCACCTTCAAGGCAAAGGTTGGCAGCCAGGGTCGTCTATATGGTTCAATCACCAGCCAGGATATCGCAGCAGCTTTGCGCGATGTTGAGAACATTGCAATTGACCGCCGTTCGATTGAGATGCCCGATCCAATTCGTGCTATCGGTACATTCACGATTCCTGTCAGGGTTGCCTCTAAGCTAGAGCCAAAAATTACCGTCAATGTTATTAATGCATCCGAGACAGCCGCCGCCGAGTAGCCACAACAGGCATACGCGTTCGTAGCGATCTCGCTGGAGATACGATGCCCCGCTGGTTGTACTACTCATTGATACTGACCATTGTTGCCCCGCTTCTCTCTTTGATACCGGGAG